>Ga0194051_1000695_pt1 | contig 18781 bp, 16 predicted proteins | sample SepL2320m_MetaG_FD_161275 | JGI IMG/M metagenome (GOLD analysis project Ga0194051, IMG submission 161275) | Anoxic zone freshwater microbial communities from boreal shield lake in IISD Experimental Lakes Area, Ontario, Canada - Sep2016-L239-20m | ecosystem: Environmental > Aquatic > Freshwater >... | reverse complement strand
GCGTCACGGAAATCGTCGACGAGACCATGGCGAGTGCCGCCCGCGTGCATGCCGTCGAAAACGGCAAGGACACCGCCGACCGCACGCTGATCGCCTTCGGCGGCGCGGCACCTCTCCATGCCGCGCGCCTCGCCCGCAAGCTCGGCATGAAGCGCGTCGTGGTGCCGGTGGGCGCTGGCGTGGGCTCCGCCTTCGGCTTCCTGCGCGCGCCGATCGCCTACGAGGTCGTGCGCACGCGCCATGTCAGGCTCGACATGTTCGACGCCAAGATGCTGAACGAGCTGTTCGCCACCATGCGCGCCGAGGCCGAGGCTGTCGTGCGGCCGGCGGCGCCCGGCGAGGAGCTGGTCGAGACACGCCACGCCTTCATGCGCTATCGCGGCCAGGGCCACGAGATCGCAGTCCCCTTGCCCAACAGCGCTTTCGCCCCGGATGCCGCGCCCGACCTCCGCCGCCGCTTCGAGGCGACGTATGAAACGGTGTTCGGCCGCGCCATTCCCAAGCTGGAAGTCGAGGCGCTGACCTGGACGCTCTCGATCGCCACCGCGCGGCCGCTGCCCAAGCCGGTGAAGAACCTTGCGAAGAGCGCAGCCCCCGCCCCGGTCGGCCATCGTGAGGTTCTGGATCCGGCGAGCGGCCGGCGCGAGAACGCTGCCATCCACGAGCGCACGGCGCTCAGGCCTGGCATGTCGCTCGACGGACCGGCGCTGATCGTCGAGGATGGCACCACCACCGTGGTGCCGCAGGGTTTTAGCGCCCGCATCAATGCCGTGGGCCAGATCGTCCTGGAGGATTCCGCATGAGCACGGCCCCCAACACCTCATTGGCTGACATCCGCCTGCAAGTGATGTGGAACCGGCTACTGTCGGTGGTCGAGGAGCAGGCCCGCGCCCTGGTGCGCACCGCCTTCTCGACCAGCGCCCGCGAGGCCGGCGACATCTCGGCTGGCGTGTTCGACCTGAAAGGCCAGATGCTGGCGCAGGCCGTCACCGGCACGCCGGGCCACGTGAATTCGATGGCGCGCAGCGTCATCCATTTCATCCGCGAGTTCCCGGTCGAGACCATGAAGCCGGGCGATGCCTATGTGACCAACGACCCATGGAAGGGGACCGGCCATCTCTACGATATCGTCGTCACCTCGCCCGCCTTCCACGACGGCAAACTGGTGGCGCTGTTCTCCTGCACCACGCACGTGGTCGATATCGGCGGCCTCGGACAATCGCCCGACGGAAGGCAGGTGTTCCACGAGGGCCTGTTCCTGCCGCTGCTGCCGCTGATGCGCGAGGGCGTGATCGACGAGAGCGTGATGCGCATCGTGCGCGCCAACGTGCGCGAGCCGGTGCAGGTCGAGGGCGACTTCCACGCCCTGATCGGCTGCAACGGCATCGGCGAGCGGCGGCTCTCGGCCATGATGGCCGAGCACGGCATCGACAATCTCGACGAGCTCGGCACCCACATCATCGAGAAGAGCCGCGCCGGCATGGTGGCGGCCATCTCCAAGCTGCCGCGCGGCACCTGGAAGGGCCATATGCGGATCGACGGCTACGACACGCCGATCGACCTGCATGCCGCGGTCACCATCGCAGCCGACCACATCGCCGTCGACTATGCCGGCACCTCGGGCTCGTCGATCTACGGCATCAATTCGCCGATGTGCTACACCGAGGCCTACACCGCCTTCGGCATCAAGTGCGTCGTGGCGCCGACCATTCCCAACAATGCCGGCACACTCGATTCGATCCTGGTGACGGCGCCCGAGAACACCATCGTCAACGCGCTGTTCCCCGCCGCGGTGAACGCGCGCAGCACGATCGGCCACATGCTGCCCGACGTCTGCTTCGATGCGCTGCACCAGGTGATCCCCGGCCGCGTGCCGGCCGAGGGCACCAGCAATCTTTGGAACCTGAAGCTCGGCGCCGGCCACGGCATGACCGGCACCATCGGCAACAGCCGGCCCTTCATGGTGACGACCTTCCATTCCGGCGGCACCGGCGCCCGGCCGACGCTCGATGGACTCTCGGCCACGCCCTTCCCCTCGGGCGTGCGCAACGTGCCGGTCGAGATCACCGAAACCATCGCGCCCGTCGTGGTGTGGAAGAAGGAATACCGCCAGGACTCCGGCGGCGCCGGCCAGCACCGCGGCGGCCTCGGCCAGGTGATGGAGGTCGAGCATCGCGAAGGCGCGCCCTTTGGCATCTTCGCCACCTTCGAGCGGGTCAAACATCCGGCGCGTGGCCGTGACGGCGGCAAGGCGGGCGGCAACGGCCGCCTCTCGCTCGCCTCGGGCCAGGAGCTGCGGGCCAAGGGCTTCCAGACCATCCCGGCCGGCGAACGGCTGGTGGTCGAGATGCCGGGCGGCGGCGGCTTCGGCGATCCCGCCAAGCGCAACCGCGCCCAGGTCGAACGCGATGTGCGGCTGGGCCTGGTCAGCAAGGAACGGGCGAAGACCGACTACGGCGTCGAGGGCGACGACTGAGCCACTTGACAGGCTAATTCCTATGTAGTAGGAAATAGCCGCTTCGAGGTTCATACGATATCCATAACCCCAATGCTGTCATCCAGAACGAAGTGAGGGATCTTTATCAGCCCACACGAAAGGTCCCTCACTTCGTTCGGGATGACACCAACTTCGAAACAACGACCCATTGTCCTGTCATCCGGAAACCGGGCGACTTTAAATTCGACGTTCGGTGTCCAACGGAACGATACGGTCCGATGGTTCATTTGGCTGAAGAATCAACGGGTTGAAGGCTGTGAGGCAATCCCTGGACCGACGTGAGAGCGTGTCCAATCGACCCGGCAGCCATGACGAGAACGACGAGCGCGAAAGACGGCGGGCCTGTAGCATCCGCGCCAACGAATGAATGAAGAACCAACGAGGAAACGACGATGTGGCAACCGAATGAGCGCTACCCCGATCCGGCGGTGCGCGTGCTCGATCCCTCCTTCGGCCAGTATCGCCTGGCCCTGGCATCGGTCGAACGGCTCTACACCGGCTGCCGCTGGGCCGAGGGCCCGGTCTATTTCGGCGATGGCCGCTACCTGCTGTGGAGCGACATCCCCAACAACCGCGTGCTGCGCTGGGACGAGGAGAGCGGCGCGGTCTCGGTATTCCGCAAGCCTTCCAACAATGCCAACGGCCACACCCGCGACCGCCGCGGCCGGCTGATCGCCTGCGAGCACGATGCACGGCGCATCGTGCGCTTCGAGTATGACGGCGCCATCACGGTGCTCGCCTCCTCCTACAACGGCAAGCCGCTCAACTCGCCCAACGATGTCGTGGTGAAGTCGGACGGCTCGGTGTGGTTCAGCGATCCGGTGTTCGGCATCCTGGGCTATTACGAGGGCCACAAGGCCGCGAGCGAGAACAAGCCCGCCGTCTATCGCCTCGATCCGGCGACCGGCAAGCTCACGATGATGACCGACGACGTTCCCGGTCCCAATGGCCTCGCTTTCTCGCCCGACGAGAAGAAGCTCTATGTCGTGGCCTCGCGCGCCGAGCCGCACCGCACGATCGTGAGCTATGACGTCTCGGCCGACGGCATGAAGATCAGCGGCGGCAAGGTGCTGATCGACGCCGGACCGGGCGGCTCGCCCGACGGCTTCCGCGTCGATGTCGACGGCAACCTGTGGTGCGGCTGGGGCATGGGCAAGGCCGAGCTCGACGGCGTGCGCATCTTCAATAAGGACGGCAAGCCGATCGGCCATATCGATCTGCCGGAGCGCTGCGCCAACCTCTGTTTCGGCGGCCGCCATCGCAACCGCCTGTTCATGGCCGCAAGCCATTCGCTCTACGCCCTCTACGTCAACACCCAGGGTGTGGCCGGCGGCTGATCGATCCCATGTCTAGCGTAAACATGTCCGGCGTAGATTCGCGTTATTCGTGGTGGCGCCTGGTCGCCAGCGTGACGCTGAGCACCGTAGGCGGCATCGGCATGTGGTGCCTGGTGGTGGCACTGCCCGCGCTCCAGCAGGATCTCGGCGTCAGCCGGGCGGACATCTCCTTCGCCTACACCATGAACACGCTGGGCTTCTTCGCCGGCGGCGTCACCTGGGGATACGTGGTCGACAGGCGCGGCATCGTCGTCACGGCGATCCTGAGCGCGATCGGCCTCGCAGCGGGATTTGCGCTCGCGTCAACCGCACCGTCGCTCACGTTGGTCGCTGCGGCCCAGGCACTGATCGGCTTCAGCGCAGCGGCAACCTTTGCGCCGCTGGTCGCCGACATCTCGCACTGGTTCGAGAAGCGCCGCGGCGTGGCCGTCGCCATCGCAGCGTCTGGAAACTACCTCGCCGGCGCCGTCTGGCCGCCGATCGTCGAGCTGCTCATTCGCGACCATGGCTGGCGCGTCACCTATTGGGTCGCCGCCGCTCTCTGTCTGGTGACCATGATACCGTTGGCCCTGACGCTTCGCCGCAAACCGCCACAGCATCACACGGCGACCGGTGAGAGCACGGCAAGTGTCGCGCCCTACTCGCCTCGGTCGCTTGGGCTTTCGCCCAATGCCCTGCAGGCGGTCCTCATCGTGGCCGGCATCGGCTGCTGCGTCGCCATGTCGATGCCCCAGGTCCATATCGTGGCCTACTGCGCCGATCTCGGTTACGGCACGGCGCGCGGCGCCACCATGCTGTCGTTGATGCTGGGCTTCGGCATCGTGAGCCGCATCGCCTCGGGCTGGATCGCCGACAAGGTCGGCGGCATAAAAACCCTTCTGCTGGGCTCGACGCTTCAGTGCATCGCCCTCGTCGTCTACATGATCGATGACTCGCTGAACTCGCTTTATCTCGCCTCCGCCCTGTTCGGCCTGTTCCAGGGCGGCATCGTGCCGTCCTATGCCATCATCGTACGCGAGTATTTCCCGCCCAAGGAGGCGGGCTTCCGCGTTAGCCTCGCCATATCGTCGACCCTGATCGGCATGGCACTGGGCGGCTGGATGGGTGGCGTGCTGTTCGACATGACCGGCTCCTACCGGGCCGCCTTCATCAACGGCATCGCCTGGAACGTGATGAACGGCGCGGTGGCATTCTGGCTGCTGACGCGGCAAAACCGTCGCAACGTCTACGCCTGAGGTCCCGACCATGCGCATCACGGCCATCCGCGACATCGTCTCGCCGATCCGCTCCAACATCGCCAACGCCTACATCGACTTCAGCCAGATGACGGCGAGCGTCGTGGCGGTCGAAACCGACCTCAGGGTCGATGGCAAGCCGGTGGTCGGCTACGGCTTCAATTCGAACGGACGCTATGCCCAGCACGGCCTCTTGGGCGAGCGGTTCATCCCGCGGCTGAAAGCAGCCAAGCCCGACACGCTGCTCGACGACGAGGGTTTCCTCGATCCGGCGCGCTGCTGGGCGGCGATGATGGCCAACGAGAAGCCGGGCGGCCACGGCGAGCGCTCGGTAGCGGTGGGCGTCCTCGACATGGCGATATGGGATGCGCTGGCCAAGGCCAAGCGCGTGCCGCTGTGGAAGCTCCTGGCCGACCGCTACAACGGCGGCGCGCACGACGACAAGGCCTGGGTCTATGCCGCCGGCGGCTACTACTATCCCGGCAAGGATCTCGAGGCGCTGCAGGACGAGATGAAGCACTATCTCGGCCTCGGCTATTCCTGCGTGAAGATGAAGGTGGGCGGCGTGCCGCTCGCCGAGGACATCAAGCGCATCGAGGCGGTGCTGAAGATCGTGGGCAAGGGCGAGCGGCTGGCGGTCGACGTCAACGGCAAGTTCGATCTGCCGACGGCCATCGCCTTCGGCCGCGCCATCGAGCCCTATGGGCTGCGCTGGTACGAGGAGCCGCTCGACCCGCTCGACTACCTGGCGCATGCGGCGCTGGCGACCCAGTACGCCCCGCCGCTCGCGACCGGCGAGAACCTGTTCTCGATGCAGGACGCCCGCAATCTGGTGCGGCACGGCGGGCTCCGGCCCGATCGTGACATCCTGCAGTACGACCCGGCGCTCAGTTACGGTCTCGTCGAATACCTGCGCACGCTCGACATGCTGAAGGCGCACGGCTGGTCGCCCCGGCGCTGCGTGCCGCACGGCGGCCATCAGTTCGCGCTCAACATCGCCGTCGGCCTGCAATGCGGCGGCAACGAGTCGTATCCTCAGGTGTTCGCGCCGTTCGGTGGCTTCGCCGACGACTGTCCGGTCGTCGACGGCCGCGTGGCGCTACCCGATGCGCCGGGCATCGGCTTCGAGCGCAAGGCCGATCTCTGGGCGGTCATGAAGACCGCCTGAGGCGATCGCCTGATCTCAGCCGCGGAAGTTGTCCCAGCCGCCGCCGCGGGTCTGATATCGGCCATCCTGCGGGGTGCCCGATGTGGCGCATCCCGCCAGGGCGGCTACGGCAAAGAGGGCCATGATCATGGCGAAGGCTCTGGATCGACGTGTTGTCATGGGTCCGATATGGGACCGGCCTACTCGGGCTTCAACAGGCCGAGCTTCAGCAATTCGGACACATTTGCTTCATCGGCTTGCAGCGCCGCCGTGAACTGCTCAGGCGTCGAGGGCCGGACGATGGCCCCCAGTTCGCGCAGCCGCTTGTTCGCCGTCTCGTCCTTGAGGCCGGCCACGACGCCCTCGTTCAGACGGCCGATCACGGCCTTGGGCGTGTCGATGTGGGCGAAGACGCCGGCGGTCGTGGCGCCATCGAATGGCTTGATGCCGAGATCGCCCAGGGTCGGCACGTTGGGCAGCTCGGGAATGCGCTCGAGGCCGAAATTCGCGAGCGGCCGAAGCTTGCCGGACTGGATGTGCGGCATCGAGCTGGTGAGCTGATCGGCGAAGCAGTCGAGGTTACCCGCCAGCAGGTCGGCGATGCCCGGGCCCGAACCGCGATAGGGGATGATGTTGAGCTTGATGTTGTCGTTGAGCTGCAGGCGCAGGATGGCGACATGGTTGGTGGTGCCGTTGCCGGAATGGCCGATGCTGATCGTGCCGGGCTTGGCCTTGGCTTCCGCCAGCAGGCTCTTCATGTCGGTGAAGCGGCTGTCGGCCCGCGTCACCACCAGCGTCGGCACGGTGGTGAGGATGCTGACCGGCGCGAACGAGGACAGCATCTCCTTCTTGCCGGCGAAGATCGGCGCCACGTAGCCCACGGTGAAGCTCGCCATGACGATGGTGTAGCCGTCGGCCGGCGCGTTGTAGGCGAGGTCGAGGCCGACCACGCCGCCGGCGCCGGGCTTGTTGTCGATCAGGATGCTTTGGCCGAGCTGACGTCCCATCGGATCGGCCACGATGCGCGAGGTGACGTCGTAGTTGCCGCCGGGCGCGAAGGGGATGATCCAGCGGATCTGCTTGGTGGGAAAGCTCTGGGCGAAGGCCATCCCGCTGGGGGCGGCCGTCGCAACGATGCCGGCGCCGATGAAGTCGCGTCGTCCCAATTTCACCATGCCAACCTCCACACTTCAGCGGTAGACGAGAACCGGTGTCGTGCTGTGGGTCAGCACCTTCGTGGTCTCGCTGCCGAGCACGAGGGCTGAGATGCCGCGCCGGCCGTGCGAGGCCATGGCGATCAGGTCGCATCCCTTCGTCGCCGCGGTCTCGATGATGGCCTGGTAGGGATGGTCGTGATCGACCTGGACGGTCTCGCAGGGGACGCCAGCCACTTTGGCCTTGGCGGCGGCCTCGCCGAGATGTCGGGCCGCCTGCTCCGAGGCATGCTGGTGATACCGGTTTTGCTGCTCGGTGAGCTGGACCATCGCCATCACCATCATAGGTGCCGGTTCGATGGTCATCATCACGGTGACCTTGGCGCCGATCTCCCGGGCGAGCGCCAGTCCCTTGTCGACCGCCGATCCCGACAACGCGGTGCCGTCGATCGGAATGAGAATGTGCTTGTACATCTTGTCTCCCTTTGCTCCAGCCGTCGCTGCGGCTTTGGAGGACAATCCGACTACGCCCGACATAGACGGGCGTCAAATATCGACAGGTTCCTAGAGGTAGACAGCCTTCATCGCCGCTTCGGGATAGCGCGTGCCCGCCGCCGACCCGGGCGGCAGGGCGGCGTCGAGTCGCGCCACCTCGTCGGCCGACAAGGCAACGTCGAGCGCCGCCAGGTTCTCGTCGACGCGCTCCGACCGCTTGGTGCCCGGGATCGGCACGATGTCGCCGCCCCGCGCCAGCAGCCAGGCGAGCGCCACCTGCCCCGGCTTGCAGCCCTTGGCTTGCGCGACCGCTTCGATCGCGGCGACCTTGGCGAGATTGCGTGCGAGATTGTCGGCGGCAAAGCGCGGATGCCGGCCGCGCCCGTCGCCTTCCGGAATATCGGCGGCCTGGCGCACGGCCCCCGTCAGCAGGCTGCGGCCGAGCGGCGAATACGCAACGAAGGAGATGCCGAGCGCCCGCGTCGTCTCGAGCGTCTTCTCGGCATCGACCCGGAAGAGCAGGGAATATTCGCTCTGCACCGCGGCGATTGGATGGACCGCATGTGCCCGGCGGATGGTCTCCGGCCGTGCCTCGCTGAGGCCCAGCGCCCTCACCTTGCCCGCCTTCACCAGATCGGCCATGGCGCCCACCGTCTCCTCGATCGCCACCGAGGGATCGACGCGATGCTGGTAGTAGAGATCGATCACCTCGACGCCCAGTCTCTTTAGGCTCGCCTCGCAGGCGGCCTTTACATACGCCGGCCGGCCGTCGACGCCGTTGGCGCCACCAGGCTGTTGGGTCTGGCCGAACTTGGTGGCGACGATCGCTTGGCCGCGGCGACCACCCGCCAGCGCCTTGCCGAGCAGGGTCTCATTGTGGCCCCAGCCGTACATGTCCGAGCTGTCGAGCAGAGTGACCCCGCGGTCGAGCGCGTGGTGAATGACCCGGATCGCCTCTGCGTCGTCGCTCTTGCCGTAGGCGCCCGAGAGCGACATCAAGCCGAGTCCGATCGGAAAGACCGAGAGGTCGCTGCTGCCGAGTCGGCGGGATCTTGCGGTGCCTGTGGTCATGGTGTCCTCCTCGGCCGAGGCTAGCATGCGCCGGGGCGGCGGGGGCCAGCGGGATTGTCAAATTGGTGTCGAATCGCGGCCCATCTGGTAGTTACTCCTGGTGCCAAAAGCCTGGGCCGACAAGATCAGCCTGATCATTCCGGTGTTCAATGAAGCGCCGCACCTTGCGGAACTTCTCGCCGCGCTCGACCGTGTCCAGCTTCCCAAGCCGCACGAGCTCGTGATCGTGAACGATGGTTCCACCGACCAGTCCAGCCAGATCATCCGGCAGTTCCCGTTCAAGAACGACGTGCTGATCATCGACCAGCCGGTCAATCGCGGCAAAGGCGCCGCGGTGGCGGCCGGCATTGCCCGCGCGACCGGGACCATCATCGGCATCCAGGACGCCGACTTCGAATACCGATTCGACGAGATCGCCCGGCTCATCCAACCCATCATCGCGGGCCAAGCCGACGTCGTGTACGGCTCGCGTTTCGTGCCGGGCGCGCCGCCCCCGTCGCGGAGGATCCACTATCTGGCCAACCGGATGCTGACCTGCTTGAGCAACCGTTGCAGCGGCCTTCGCCTCACGGACATGGAGACCTGCTACAAGTTCTTCCGGGCGGACGTCATCAAGAACGTCCGTCTGGAATCGCGCCGCTATGGCTTCGAGCCAGAAGTGACCGCCAAGATCGCCCGCCTGCGCGTGCGCCTCGTCGAGCTGCCGATCTCCTATGCGCCGCGCAGCCGGGGAGACGGCAAGAAGATCGGCTGGCGCGATGGTGTGGCCGCGATCTGGCACATTCTGTACTTCAATCTGCTGGCCCGCCGAGCCGACTGGTTCGGCAAGGACCTGCCCGCGGCCTTCCGTCCTTGACCTCATTCCTCTCCTTGAACGCCTATTCGGCGCCCATCGTCCTGCTGCTCGGCCTGTCGACATTCGCGGGCTGCATGGGCCTCGGCCTGTTGCTTCTGCGGCTTCTGCGCACTGAGTTGCCGGCACCGTTTTGTCAGATCGTCGCTGTGCTGCTGGGCATTCAGACGACCAGCCTTTCTGTCCAGATCGCGGCGATGGCGCAGGCCGCGACTCCGGCAGTTCTGATTGCCCTCTGGGGCGTCTCGCTCGCGGGCGGTGCCGCGGGCTGGATCTTTTGTCGGCCGACCCGTGACGCCGGCGCTCTTCCCACGATCCCGCGGATCGCCATCGTCATTGCGGCGGTGGCTGCCGGCTTGAATCTCCTGGCAGCCGTCGTTCCCTCCAGCAAGATCGATGAACTCTACTATCACATGTTGTTGCCGGCCCGCGTCGTGGCAGACCAAGGGCTGGCGATCTATCGCGCACCGATCGAGTCGGCGGTGCTGCCGCAGATGGCCTACGGATTCTTTGCCGCCCCGCTGCATGCGCTGGGCTATCCCGATGTGCCGAACGTCGTGAGCTGGATGCTGAGCCTGACCCTGGTCTGGCTGGGCTGGACCCTGCTGCGCCAGCACGGCATCGCCGACGCAGTCGCATACTGTCTGGTGGCGGCACTGCTTGTCGGCGCCTATCCGATGGTCTTCCACGTGACCGGCGGCAGCCACGCGTTCGGTGACCTGTCGCTGGCGACCGCCGTGATTGCCCTGGTCCTCGTGGACAGGCTGCTGGCTGCCTGCGGTCCCGCGCGCTTCGCCGTCGTGGTGTCGCTGCTAGCGTGGAGTGCGGCCTCCGCCAAGGTCTCGCTCATTCCTGTTGCCGGTGCGGTGGCATTGCTTGCGATCTTCTTCGCCATCCGCGCGTCGAGGGTAGGCGGCGCGCGGGTTCGCATTCTCGTCGCAGCCGTCGCGCCCTGGCTGATCCTCGGCGCACCCCTGATGGCCTGGACCTACATTCAGACAGGCTCGCCTTTCGGTCCGCTGCTGGCTGGGCTGTTCGGCGAGAGCCTCTTCCGTCCCGAGGTCTTCGCTGATTTTGCCGAGTCAACACGGGCCGCGAACAGGTCACCGCTGAGCGCGGTGTTGTTCGACAATCTTGCCGGCTACTCGCCGCTCGTCTGGGTCGGCGCCATCGGCGCCCTGATATCCGGCACGACACCCTTGGCGGTTCGTCGATGGGGCACAGCCCTCCTGCTCGGGCAATGCCTGATCATCGCCTGGCTGCTGCCGTACCACGTGCGGTTCCTGGGCGGGCTGCAGTACGGGCTGGCGATCTGCTTTGCACTCTACCTGCCGCCGCAACTCGCATCCCGGAAGCGGGCGGCGACGATCGCCATCGCCATCGGCATCCTGCCCTGGATGGTGGGACAGGCCGCCTATACCCAGCAGTTCGCCGCGATGGCCTTTGGCCTCGAGGAGAGGGCCGCCTTCGGCCGCCGTTACGTTGCCTTCTTCGATGATTTCATCAAACTCGACCACCTGCTGCCGGCGAACGCCTTCCTGCTGGCGCCGGACGGTCGATCACCCGCCGTCTACGCGCCGCGCCCCATGGTGTTCGACCTGGCCGACGTGCCACCGGGCCGCCCAGTCTACGTCTTCAGCGTGGGGTTGCCGAATGCCTCGGACTATCCGGCGCCGTACACGCTGGGACCGGAGGTCTATGCCAATCCGGCAGCGACGCAGACCGTGTTCAGACGCCCCTGGGCGGCACCCGAGCGCGGTGAACTCCACGTCGTTCCCCTCGTTCGACCCTAGGGTCGAACCAGCCGCGGTTCACCCGTAGACGAACATCCGATCGTCGAGATCGATTGCCGGCCATTGGTCCTTCTCGGTCCAGTAGTCCTGGGTGTGCTGCCATTCAGGCTTGTCACCGCGCTTGGGCAGCAGGTGCATGCCGCGCATGAGATAGCCCGGATTGAAATTGGCCGGGTCGATCCACGGCAGCAGCGGCATGTCTTTGTCCTCGGGCCGCAGCGCCACGGCGACCTTCTTCGCCTGCTTCTCCTTCATATGCCCGAGCAGGCGGCATACGAAGTCGGCGACCAGGTCGGCGCGAAGCGTCCAGCTTGCCCGGAAATATCCGAACACCCACACCATGTTGGGCACACCGGTGAACATCATGCCGCGATAGGTGACCGTATCGGCGAAGTCGAGCGGCTTGCCATCGATCGCGAAGTCGATGTCACCCAGAACGTTGAGATGGAAACCCGTCGCCGTGACGATGATGTCAGCCTCGAGATCCTTGCCGGACTTCAGGCGAATACCGGTCTCGGTGAACTTCTCGATCTCGTCGGTGACGACCGACGCGTGGCCGGCACGGATACCCTTGAACAGGTCGCCATCGGGAACGAAGGCGATGCGCTGCCGCCACGGCCGGTAGGTCGGCGTGAAGTGCGTATCCATGTCGTAGTCCGGGCCGAGGTGGGCGCGCACGCCGCCCAACAACTCCTTGGCCACGACATCGGGTTCCTCGAACGCCCGGCGCGTGAAAACCGACTGATCGTGCAGGATCTTGCGGCGCACGATCTCATGGATCCAGCTTTCGTCGACCTGCAACTGGCGCAGCGTGTCGGCGAGGTCGTCGGCGTTGCGGGCGGCCCTGAAATAAGTCGGCGAGCGCTGCAGCAACGTGACGTGGCCGCACTCCTCTGCGATTGCCGGCACGAGTGTCGCGGCCGTGGCACCCGAGCCGATGACGACGACCTTCTTGCCGGCATAGACGAGATCTTCCGGCCAGGTCTGCGGATGGACGATCTGGCCCTTGAAGCGCTGCATCCCTTCCCACTCGGGCGTATAGCCTTCCGAGTGCCGGTAGTAGCCTTGGCACATCCAGAGGAAGTTCGCCGTGAACCGGACGGCCTCGCCCGTGTCGGCGCGCGTGGCCTCGATCGTCCAGCGATTGTCCCGGCTCGACCAGCGGGCCGAGGAAATCCTGTGGCCGTAGCGGATGTGACGGCTGAGATCATTTTCGTCGATGACCTCGCCCATGTAGGCAAGGATCTCGGCCGCCGTCGCGATCGGCGCGCTGGTCCAGGGCTTGAAGCGATAGCCGAAGGTGTAGAGGTCGCTGTCGGACCGGATGCCGGGATAGCGGTGCGTGAGCCAGGTCCCGCCGAAGCTCTCCTGCGATTCGAGCACGACGAAACTCGTACCGGGGCATTGCTTGGTGAGATGGTAGGCGCCGCCAACGCCGGAAATACCGGCGCCGACGATCAGGACGTCGAAATGTTCGGTCTTCTGTGCGGCAGATGCTGGCAGCACGGCTGTGTCAGGCATGGGCTGGACTCGTTCGTCAGGTAACCGGGCTATCGATTGTCAGAGCCTCGCCTGTGATCCACAAGCGCGGCACCGAACGCCTGGAACAAGGCGCGATTGATCGGGTTGGACTGCGGATCGTATTCGGCATGCCACTGGACGCCCAGGGCGAACGAGGGCGCGTCGGCGATACGGATCGCCTCGATCGTGCCGTCTTCCGCCACCCCTTCAATGACAACTCGCCCGCCGGGTTCGAGAATTCCCTGACCGTGCAGGGAATTGACGCGGATCGTCTCGCAACCCAGCAGCCTGGCGAACGATCCCTCTGCCACCAGCTGCACCTCATGACGATCGGCAAAAACGACTTCGGGATCGGGATGAACCTCGCCGTTCTCCAGCCGCGGCATGCGATGGTTCATGCGTCCCGGAATGTCCCGGATCTCCGGATGCAGCGAGCCGCCGAACGCCACGTTCATCTCCTGGAATCCCCGGCAGATGCCGAACAGGGGAATGCCGCGGTCAACGCAGGCGCGGATCAATCCCAGGGCCATGGCGTCGCGCTCATGGTCGTAGGGTTCGTGCCGGGGATCGGGCTCGACGCCAAAATGGGTCGGATGAACGTTGGCGCGGGCACCGGTCAGCAGGATCCCGTCGACCGCCTCCAGCAGCGCGTCGACGTCGGTGATGTCCGGCGTGCCGGCAAACATCAACGGCAATGCCCCGGCCACTTCGGCGATCGCGCGCAGATTACGCTGACCCACGAGCTGCACATTGTGCCGTTCGTTCACGACATGGGCGTTCCCGATCACGCCGACTACCGGTTTCGTCATGCTGGACATTCTTACTCGCCGTTGAACCACGCACCCGAAACGCGATCCTCGAGGATTAGCCTACCTCATCCCACTCCCCACGCCAGCGCGGATCGAGTATTCCGTGGAGACAACAGCCGTGGCGCAGAATTCGCTACAATCTCCGGCCTTTCGACGTCCCAAGCCAGACCATGGAGCCTGCCCGATGCGTTACGGCTTCTACCTCCCCACCCGCGGCCCTACCGCCACACGCGAGGGCATTCTCGCCTTGGCACGCGAAGGCGAGCGGCTAGGGCTGCACTCAGCCATGATCGCGGACCACATCGTCTTCCCGGTGGAGAGCGAGTCCGCCTATCCCTACACCGTGGACCGCAAGCATCCCGGCGGCGGCGATGCGCTGGAGACCTTCTCCATCCTGGGCGTGGTGGCCGGCGCGACCGAAAGGCTGCGCCTCGTCACTTCAGTGCTGGTTCTGCCCTATCGCAACCCGGTACTGACGGCAAAGATGGTGGCGTCGCTGGATGTCCTGTCCGGTGGACGCGTGACGCTGGGGGTCGGCGTCGGCTGGCTGAAGGAGGAATTCGAGGCGCTGGACAGTCCGGATTTCGACCGGCGCGGCGCTGTGACCGACGAATGGCTGGCGATCTTCAAGCAGCTCTGGAGCCAGTCGCCCGCCAGCTTTACCGGCCAGTTCTACAACTATGCCAACATTCGCTCCGAACCCTTCCCACTGCAGAAGCCGCATCCGCCCATTTGGGTCGGCGGGCACTCCCGCGCCGCGCTCCGCCGCACCGCGCGGCATGGCGATGGCTGGCACCCGGTCGGCGCCATCGCCGCCTCGCCGCTGCCGCCCCAGGAAATGCGGGCACATCTGCAGACGCTGAAGCAGATGACGGAAGCGGAGGGGCGCGATTTCTCCACACTCACCATCTCCTACAAGGCGCCGCTGTACGATACCGGCATTCCCGATCGCGACGGAACCCGCCGCAGCTTCTCCGGCAAGGCCGACGACATCGCGGGCGACATCCGATCGTTCAGCGCCATCGGCGTGCACGAGCTGATCTTCGATTTCCGCGGCGAGACCATCGCGCAGAGCATCGAGCGCCTGCAACGCTTCGCTGCCGAGGTGATGCCGCTGGTGGATTGAGTTCGGCCGCTACGCGGCCTTGCGTAACGCCGCGGCAGCCAACACCATTTCAGCGCACTTCTCGCCGATCATGATGGTGGGCGCATTGGTGTTGCCGCTCGTCAGCGTCGGCATGATCGATGCGTCGGCGACGCGAAGGCCCTTTATGCCGTGGACCCTGAGCTCGGAATCAACCACGGCCAGGGGATCCGCGCCCATCCTGCAGGTGCCGATCGGGTGATAGGTCGTCTCGGCATTCTTTCTCACCCAATCGAGCAGCTCGTCGTCCTTCTGCAGATGCGCTCCCGGCGCGATTTCCTCGCCCGTGACCTCCTTCATCGGCGACGTCGCCATCAGCTCCCGCCCCTTACGGATGGCGGCCAGGACGCCAGCACGATCGTGTTCGGTCGACAGGAAATTGAACCGGATCGCCGGCGGCTCGGCAGGGTCAGACGACTTGATGTGAATCGAGCCCGTGCTTTCGGAGCGCAGCACATTCACGTTCATGGTGATGCCCTTCGTCTTCGAGACACGCCGCTCGTGGCCCACCATCTCGTACAGGAAGGGCGCGATAGAGACCGTCGCGTCAGGAGTTTCCAGCCCCACCCGCGTACGGAAATACAGGCGGATCGGCACGGAGGTCGAGGCCAGAAACCCCTCGCGGAACAATGCGTACTTGATCGCCTCGCGCGCCAGCCGCCAGCCGCGGGCGTTGTCGTTGAAGGTGAGGTTCTTTTCCTTGATCGCGAATTTTACGCGCGGCGAGTAATGGTCGCGCAGATTTTCGCCGACGCCGCGCAGCTCATGCACCAGCGTGATGCCCTTGCTGCGTAGCAGGTCCGCCTGGCCGATGCCGGAGAGTTCGAGGAGCTTCGGCGAATTGATCGAGCCGCCCGAGACGATCACTTCGCGCGTGGCCCTCGCTTCGCGCTTTATGTTGCCCACGGAATAGCGAACGCCGACGCAGCGCTTGCCGTCCAGGATCAGCTGCTCGGCCATCGCCCCGCGATCGATCGTGAGGTTCGGTCGTGAACGGGCCGGGTCGAGATAGCAGTAGGCCGTGCTCTGGCGGCGGCCCTTGGCGATCGTCACCTGCGACATGCCAATGCCTTCCTGCGTCTCTCCGTTCAGATCAGGGTTGAAGGGCAGGCCCATCCGCTCCGCCGCCGCGATCATCTTCTCCAGGAGCGGCACCTTGTGGCGCGGGGTGTCGGTGACCCGCAGCAAGCCGTTGCGGCCACGAAATTCGTCGGAGCCGCCATCGTAGCGTTCCATGCGCTTGAAGACCGGCAGCACGTCCTGGTAGCTCCAGCCGCGGTTGCCGAGCTGTGCCCAGTGATCGTAGTCCTGCGCCTGGCCGCGAATATAGACCATGCCGTTGATCGAGCTCGAGCCGCCCAGCATCTTGCCGCGCGGAACGTCGATACGTCGCCCGCCCGAGCCCTCGTCCGGCTCCGACGAGTAGCACCAGTTGACGGCCGGATCGTCGATCATCTTGGCAACGCCGACCGGCACCCGCGACCAGAAGAAGTTCGATCCCTCGGTCCCCGCCTCCAGCAACAGCACACGGTGTGCACCGCTCTCCGTCAGTCGGCTTGCAACCACCGCCCCTGCCGAACCTGCACCGACGACGATGTAGTCATAGGTGGAATCGTTCGGCATTGCCTAGGCACTCCTTGTTCTTCTGGAAGGCGAGGGCTGGGCCTTCGCCAATGGCAAAGAAGACCAGCGCCCAGGCAGGGTGGCAAGGTTGAGGCGGGGTTGGACCCGCCCCGCCTTTCGCTGACTGGAACCAACTCCCGCGACGGCAGGCACTGTGATAGAATTGCCCAAAAGAAGTTCAATAGGGAGGAAACGATGCGATACACGAAGGTTGCTGCTGCTGCGTTGCTATCCTGCTGCCTGTTCGGTGCCGCGGCGCTGGCCCAGAACAAGGCCGTGAAGATCGGCGTGCTGGACGATATGTCCGGTCCCTACGCCGAGAACACCGGACCCGGCGATGTCGCCGCGGTTAAATTCGCCATCGCCGATTTCGGCGGCTCGGTGCTCGGCAAGCCGATCGAACTGGTGACCGCCGATTTCCAGAGCAAGGTCGATGTCGGCGTCGGCATCGCCAGGCGATGGTACGACAACGAAGATGTCGACTTGATCGTCGGCCTCCCGAACTCGGCGCTTGCGCTCGCACTGGTGAAGGTTGCCGCGGAAAAGAACCGCATTGTCATGCCGACCGCGGCGGCGACCTCGGAGTTGACCGGCAAGTCCTGCACCACGCATAGCATCCACTGGATCTACGACACCTACGGCCAAGGCAAGACCATCGTTAACGCGCTGGCCAAACAGGGCGGCGACACCTGGTTCTTCATCACCGTGGATTACGCCTTCGGCCTGGCGGTGGAATCGGACGCCACCGGCTTCATCAAGGCGGCGGGCGGCAAGGTGCTGGGCTCGGTGCGCCATCCGCTGAACACCCAGGACTTCTCCTCCTACGTGGTGCAGGCGCAGGCCTCGAAGGCCAAGGGGCTGATGTTCGCCAATGGCGGCGGCGACATCATCAACGGCGTGAAGCAGGCCTCCGAGTTCGGCCTGGTCAAGCAGGGCGTGCGGATCAGCGCGCCGTTGGCGCAGTTTCCGGACGTGCACGGCGTTGGCCTCAAGATCGCGCAGGGCCTGCTGATCGCGAGCCCGTTCTACTACGACATGACTCCGGAGGCGCGTGCCTTCACCGACCGCTTCACCAAGGAGATAGGCCGGCCGCCCAGCTTCATCCAGGCCGGCACCTATGGCGCCGTGCTGCACTACCTGAAGGCCGTGAAGGCCGCCGGCACCGACGAGGCCAAGGCTGTGCTGGCCGAAATGAAGAAGATGCCGATCAACGACTTCATGACCAAGAACGGCAGCATTCGCGAGGACGGGCGCGTCATCCGCGACATGTACCTGATGCAGGCGAAGACGCCCGAGGAGTCGAAGGGCGGATGGGACTTGGTGAAAATGGTCGCCACGGTGCCGGGCAACGAGGCCTTCCGGCCGCTGAACGAAGGCGGCTGCCCGCTGGTGACCAAGAACTAGGGGGTAGCTGCGGACAATTTCCGGCGGGTCGTCGCGTCCGGTGACCCGCCGGACAGATTGTATCTCATTGTGTTCCACCGCACCTTTGCCTAGCGCTTGGAGCGAGGGTGTTTCGATCCCGCGTTTCCTCCGGACCAATTGCCAATGTCACTTCAATGGAAGGTGTCCCATCTCGATCACATGGTGATCTGTGTGTCCGAGGGCATCGTCACTCTCCAGGACTTCCAGGAGTATCTGGCCGCACTCAAGCAGGAAAAGGCCTTGTCCTTTCCCAAGATATTCATCGCGACGGACGGCATATCCGGCATGAGCGGCGAGGACAGAGTGGAGCTCGCGGCGCTCCTGACCAGCTTTCTCGAGATCGATGGCCTCGGCCCGTTCGCCGTGGTCGCAGGCGCGGAAAGGAACGATGGGCTGGCCACCATCTTCAAGTCGCTCGCCACCGTCAGGAGACCAATGCGACTGTTCCCGGACATCCACGCCGCTCGGAAGTGGTTGAGCACCCGGTCGACGACCTGAAACCGCGACCATATATATGGGCCAGTTCGGTCGTAAGCGACGCTGGCGTCAAGAATGGCGGAGGGAAAGGCGCTGGCTTCAAACTCTCTCTGCGTAGCGGGGCGGGACGCTGCGGGCCCCTGCGCGGGCGCAATTGGCGCCTCGGAGACCGAGCACTCCGGCCGCCTTTTCATCTGGGC
>Ga0194051_1000690_pt1 | contig 18904 bp, 15 predicted proteins | sample SepL2320m_MetaG_FD_161275 | JGI IMG/M metagenome (GOLD analysis project Ga0194051, IMG submission 161275) | Anoxic zone freshwater microbial communities from boreal shield lake in IISD Experimental Lakes Area, Ontario, Canada - Sep2016-L239-20m | ecosystem: Environmental > Aquatic > Freshwater >... | reverse complement strand
GAGCATCCCGATCCGCCATCCGCACCTGACACAACCGACCCGCCGCCAACAACCGCCGCGCCACCGACGCACGCTCAGCACGCTGCGCCTCAGCCATCTCCACCAACAGTGCCGGCTCACCACAAGAATCGAACATACATTCGATAATAGAAGACCCCACCGACAGGAAATGGCACCACTCGTTGATGAGAAGTCCGGGAGTAGGCTGACGATTCTGCGCCCGACGGCGAGGGGTTATCACGCTGGCCCAGGAGGATCGATGTCCCTGCTGTTCAATCCCCGAACCTACGAACCGAGTTCCTTCGACGAGGGCACTCAGCGCCAACTGCGGGCGCTGATCGACTTCTTCGAGAGCAAAGGACTGGCCCAGAGCAAAGAGGAGTACTACGCCGGCGAGTGGTACGCCGATTTCTTGAAACTGGTCGCGGACAAGAAGATCTTCGCCACCTTCGCCACGCCCGCGGAGGTCGGCGCACTGATCGGCGACAGCAATGCCCGCTGGGATCTTGCCAGGATTAACGAACTCAACGAGATCCTGGGCTTCTACTCACTTGCGCACTGGTATGCCTGGCAGGTCTCGGTTCTGGGACTGGGTCCGGTGTGGCTTAGCGATAACACCGAGGCGCGCAAGTTGGTCGCAGGCCTGTTGGCCGACGGCAACATCTTCGGATTCGGGCTGTCCGAACGCGAACACGGCGCCGACATCTACTCCTCCGACATGATCCTCACCCGCACCGCCGACGGGTTCAGCGCCAGCGGCGGCAAGTGGTACATCGGTAATGGCAACGCCGCCGGGCGCTTAAGCGTATTCGGCAAGTTCGCCGACGACGATCCTGAGCACGCCGGTGAGTATGTGTTCTTCCTCGTCGATACCAGCCACGAGAACTACGAACTGATCAAGAACGTCGTCGCCGGACAGATGTATGTCGCCGCGTTCAACCTGCACGGCTACCCGGTGGCGCACGCCGATATCCTGCACGTCGGCAAGTCAGCCTGGGACGCCGCACTGGCGACGGTGAACGTGGGCAAGGTCAACCTCGGCTGGGCAAGCATCGGCATCTGCGAGCACTCCTTCTTCGAGTCCGTCACCCATGCCCACAACCGCATCCTGTACGGCAACCGGGTCACTGACTTCCCCCACGTGCGGCGCCTGCTCGCTGACGCCTACGCACGACTGGTGGCGATGAAGATCTTCGCCGCGCGCTCGACTGACTACTTCCGCACCGCCAGTGAGGATGATCGGCGTTTTCTGCTGTTCAATCCGATCACCAAGGCGAAGGTAACCAGTGAGGGCGAGCGCGTCATCGAACTGCTGTGGGATGTGATCGCCGCGCGCGGCTTCGAACGAGACACCTACTTCAGCCGGGCTGTCACCGAAATTCGGGCTCTGCCCAAACTCGAGGGGACCGTGCACGTCAACATCGCACTGGTGCTGAAGTTCATGCCGAGCTACCTGGGGGCGGCGCACGGCGGGGCGCAACAGTATCCGGAGATCCCGGTGCGCCAGGACGACGCCGACGATGCCTACCTGTTCCACCAGGGTCCTGCCAAGGGCCTGGGGTCAATCGGATTCGCCGACTGGCGCCCAGCCTTCGACCGGTTCGCGCACCTTGCCAATGTCGGGATCTTCCGCGAGCAGATCGACGCGTTCACCGAGCTGGTCCTGACGGCCCCGCCGACCGACACACAGCAGAAGGACCTCGACTACCTGCAGGTGCTGGGCCAGCTTTTCGCCCAAGTCGTCTATGGGCAATTGATTCTTGAGTCCGCAGCGCTAGCCATCGACGACGGCGAGACCCGTGCCGGCTCGGTCAGCGATCTTTCCGACCTCACCGAGGCGCATCTCGATCGGATCTTCGCGGTGTTCGTGCGGGATATGGCCGACCAAGCCGTACAACTGCACGGCCAGGCGTCTGCCACCGAGGCGCAGAGTACGGCGGTGCTGGGAATCGTGCGTAAGCCCCGCATCAACGCTGAGGCTGAGCACGCATTCGTGACCGAGGTGCTCTCATACAGCAGCGCCTACGAGATGAAGTCCTGACCAGATATACTGCGGCGCGGTTAATGCCGCCCACACGAACGTACAACCCGGCACCAACATCCAACCGATCATCGATGTCATCGTCCGCAGTGTGAAGGCGCTGGAAGACCGGGTGCGAAACAACAGCACGCTGCTCAGAGAAGCTGAGCAGGCAGATGAATTCACGATTGTCGGCGCCTACTACGACATCAAGGCCGCCACGGTGCGCTTGCGGTAGGCACCCTCAGGTCTTGTTCAGCCGGTGAGTACGCTCCCGGGCCAGGGTTTGGCCACGGAAGAAGGCCGGAGACTTGAGGTTCCACAGGATCATCAGCAGCACTCCTCCGATGAGGCTGAGCACCCCGATGATGAACACAGTGCCGATCCCGGCCAGCGAACCGCCCGAACCATACTCCGGGCTCATCATCTGGTAGGCCTCGATCACACCGACCGGGATCAACACCAGCGCGCCGATACCCGGCAGGATCACCTGCTCCAATGCAGTCCGCCAATGCTCAAAGGCGGTGTCCCAGAAGTAGAGCACCGATGACACGGCCACAACGGAGTAGTAGGTCATGATCGCAATACCCACGCTGTAGACGCAGTCCTCCACGATGCTGTCGCTGACCATGACCAGACCGCCGTAGATGGCCAGGGTTGTCAGGCCGATGAACCAGGTGGCGAAGGTCGGCGTCTGCCGGACGTCATCGACGGACGCGAAGCGACTGGGTAGCGCCTTGTAGGTGGCCATCGACAGCACGCCCCGTACCGTCGACATCACAGTGGACAGGGTGGCCGAGAAGGCTGAAAGACCCACGATCACCGCGGCGATCAATGCACCGCTCGAGCCGACAGCATCGCGTGCCAGACCGGAGAAGATGTCGTCGATGTTCGCCGAATTCGTCAGACTTCCCGCGCTGTTGTCGTCGATGCCGGCGTAGGCGAGGGCGGCCACACTGAACACCACGTAGGTGATCACGGTGATGAGGATCGCCGTCACACCGGTACGACCGGACTGCTCGGCAGTGCCCTCGGTCTCCTCCGACATCGACAGGGCGGCATCGAATCCCCAGAAGATGAAGACCGCCACCAGGAAACCGCCGAGCAGAGCGCTGAACGAGGTAATGGCAAACGGGTTGAACCACGACCACGAGAATGGCTCGGCTGTGGGGTTTCGATCCTGACGAACAATGCTGAGAACAAGAATCAGAGCGAACACCAGCAGCCCGCCGTACTGGATGACAGTCAGGATGATGGTGGTTCGAGAGGACTCCTCCGCACCCCGCGCCACCAGCCACGTGGTGATGAAGATAAACGTCGCCGCGACCAACAACTTCAGCCAGCCCGGCGGATTATCGATTCCAAACGCCGTAGTCGCCGCACTCACCGTTATCCCGGCGGCCCCGACTCCGGCGAGGATGCTCGACAACATCAGCGCGAAACCGCCGATCCAGCCGATGTGCGGAAGGATCGCCTTAGAGCCCCAGGTGAACACCGTCCCTGCATCCGGCGCAGCATCAGTGAGGTGCTTGTAGGCCAGCGCAATGAAGTACATGGGAATCACCGCGAGGATGAACACCACCGGCATCTGATAGCCGGCCTCGTCGGCGCCGTGCCCCAGAGCGCCGGTCAACGAGTAGGCCGGGGCGGTGGCCGCAAGCCCGATCGCCACCGCCCCGATCAAGGAGATGGACCCCTTCTTCAAACCCTTGGATTGCAGGCCCTCCATCGGAGGGTCGATGATTTCGCCGTCCTCACCCATGACGGGATTGTTGCACCGGTGAAACGGCCATTTTCAGGAAACAGCGGTAGGTTCACGACGTGTTTTCCGAAAGCGACCCCCGGTGAGCGCAGAAGACCACACCCGAGACGTAAGGCACCGCCTGGAGCAGAGCTATCGGCGTTTAGCCGAGGCTCGAAAGCTGCGCCCCGCTGTGGCGATCCTGCAACGGTTCATTGAAATCGACCGCGGCGGGTTATGAACCGAAAACGTGACCGCGAGGTGGGTGCTGCGCGGGCCTGGATCGTCTGGTCGGCCGGCCTGCTGGCCTACACCGTGGCTGTCATGGATCGCACCACGTTCGGAGTGGCCGGACTCGAGGCTGCCGACCGATTCGCCGCCAGTCCGGCGATCCTGTCGACGTTCGTGGTGCTCCAACTCACCGTGTACGCCACGGCGCAGATCCCGGCCGGAGTTTTGCTGGACCGCTTCGGATCCAAGGCCATGATTCTGACCGGCGGAACCCTGATGGTCGCGGGTCAACTGGCCCTGGCGCTCACCGAGTCACTCCCGGTGGCCATCGCAGCGCGCGCAGTGGTCGGCCTGGGCGACGCGTTCACCTTCATCTCGGTACTGCGACTTGTTCCGCACTGGTTCCCGCCGCGGCAGATACCGCTGGTGAGTCAGCTGACCGGGCTCTCCGGGCAGTTTGGTCAGGTGCTCACTGCGGTGCCGTTCATGGGCCTGCTGGCCAACTCCGGTTGGACCCCGGCCTTCGCGGCGGCTGCCGGCCTTGGTGCGCTGTCGCTGATGCTCACCGTGCTGCTGGTCAACAACGCCCCGCACGGCGTGGCTGTCGAGGATCCGGAGACCGATCTGCGCGCGACGCTGAAGAACATCAAGACAGTGTGGATGCGGCCCGGCACGCGGTTGGGATTCTTCAGCCATATGGGGACGCCCTTTTCCATCACGGTCTTCGCGCTGATGTGGGGTGTGCCATATCTGACTGTGGCGCAGAATGTTTCACGCGCCGGGGCCGGCACCCTACTGATCATCTCGGTGGCCGCGGCAATCGTGTCCGGAGTACTGATCGGCATCATCACCGGCCGCCATCCGCACCGGCGTTCCTGGGTGGTCCTCGGGATAATCGCCGGCAACGCGTTGGCCTGGACGGTAGTGCTGGCCTTATCCTCCCCAGCGCCCTACTGGTTGCTCGTCGTCCTGGTGACCGTGATCTCAGCGGGCGGACCGGGGTCGGTGGTGGGCTTCGACATTGCCCGCACGTTCAACCCAGGTGCCACCCTGGGTACCGCGCAGGGCACGGTGAATGTCGGCGGCTTCTTGGCTGCACTGGTCGTCATGGAGGCGATGGGCCTGATCATTCAAACCTCCGGCGGCTACTCGTTCGACTCATTCCGGCTGGCGTGGTGCGTGCAGTACGCCCTCTGGGCGGTGGCCGTGGTGGGCATCCTGATCACCCGCAGGAAGGCCCGGCGGACGATCGGGGACATTGAGGAGAGCCGGTATCTACTCGAGTACTTCACCGATCCGCCGCCCGCCGCGCCACCACCCACGCAATCCCGTCGCCCTCACCCGCGGCAATGAGCTCGAGCTCGGCGAATGCGGCGCTCAGTTCTCCGGGTGGCGCCCGGTAGGGATCGGGGTCGGCGCCCACTTCGCTGAGCACCGAGATGGCCAGCAACCCACCTGGCGCTAGACGTTCGACAATCGCCGGATATAGATGCTGCGCCCGGAACCTGTGACACACGATGGCTTCCATCGGTTCGCCGACTGGCAGTCCGTCATCGAGATCGGCGACACTGAACCGACAGCGCTGCAGGACCTGACAGCGATCGGCGAGGTCGCGTGCCTGATCTATCACGACGGGCGAGGCATCCACGCCCCACACCCGCAGACCGCGGCGGGCGAGCCAGACCGAGGTTCCGCCCTGACCGCAGGCAAGGTCAAGCGCTTTACCTGCTACCGGGAACTCGTCGGCACAGTGGGTGAATACCGCTGGTAGAGCGGCTGCCTCGACATCCACCGGCCCCAAGGTTGCGTACCGGCCGTCCCATCGCAACCGATCCGCATCGCTCATGGTGGTACATCACGCGCCAGCAGGTCGGCCCAGGTATCACGGCGAACTACCAGGCGGGCATCACCATCGGCGACGAACACCACCGGAATGCGCCGGGCACCGTTGTACTGATTCGACATTGTGTAGCAGTAGGCGCCGGTGACCGGCACCGCCAGTAGATCGCCGACAACCGGATGCTGCAGCGGCACAGCATCGATCAGCTGATCTCCAGACTCGCAATGCCGCCCGACCACGCTCACCGGTTCACCGCCGCCGACGCGGTTGACCAACGTGGCCTCGAATCGTTGCCCGTACAGCGAGACCTCGAGGTTGTCGCCCATCCCGCCGTCGACGGCGACGTGAGTGACCGTTCCGTTTTTGACCGTGGTGACGCGATAGACGGTGCAGGCTGCTGCTGCCGTCATCGAACGTCCCGGTTCGACAATGATTCGGGCGTCCGTCGGCACCAGTGCACGGGCGCGGGCGATCATGATCTCGGCGTAGATGTCGACCGTCGGCGGATTGTCGTCATAGGTGTAGCGCACTCCGAGACCGCCACCGAAGTCGTAGACGTCGAACTCACCGAGTTCGGCGATCGGCGCCACCGCGGCGGCTAACTGCTCGACGTCGAGCAGCTGCGAGCCGATATGGGTGTGCACCCCGGCGCACCGCAGTACTCGACTGCGCCGGATCCTGGCGATCGCGTCGCGGGCCGCGTCGGGCGCAAGTCCGAATTTCGAGCCGGCATGTCCGGTGGCCACCGCCGCATGGGTGTTGGCCTGCACACCGGGAATCACGCGCACCAGACAATCCTGCCGGCGGCCCGGTTCGACGATTCGTTCCAGACGGTCGATATCGTCGAGGTTATCGACAACCACCAGTCCGACCCCGTTGGCGACCGCCAGTTCAAGTTCCTCGTCGGTTTTGGCGTTGCCGTGCAACACCATTCGGCTGGGATCAGCACCCGCGGCCAGGGCGGTGATGATCTCTCCCCCGCCGGCCACATCCAGGTGTAAACCCTCCTCCGCCATCAACCGTTGCACTGCGGTGCACGGGAATGCCTTGGACGCGAACGCCACATCCGCGCACGCCCATCTACCGCGGAAGGCGGCGAGGTAGTCGCGGGCACGCTGGCGCAGCGCGTTGGCATCAACCACCATCACCGGTGTGCCGAACTCCGCGGCCAGTTCGTCGAGTCGGCAGCCGCCAACGGTCAATACCCCGTCGGAGTCCACCACCGACCCTGGCGGGAAGAGCTCGAGCACGTTCCGATCGTTCACGGCTGATCACTCACGCCCTGAGCCAGCCTCAATTCGTCGTGGCGGGCAGCAGCGTCCGTCCACCAGTCGTACCGATCGGGGCGGGGTGCGACGACGCGTTTGTCGACGGCCCGGGTGATGGAAAATCCCAGGCTGCTTGCGGCAAACAGCGCGGCGCCCAGTGCCGAGTGGTCCCGGATCCGCTCGTCGACACGCACTTCGCGGCCGGTCGCATCAGCGAGGTCCTGCCACATCAGTGGACTAACCGCGCTGCCCCCACCGAGCAGGATCGGGCCGGACCGACGGGTTGTCGACGCCAGCACATCGACACACCGGCGCATCTCTACAACCACTCCGGTCAACAACGCCCGGCCGATGTGTCCAGCCGTGGTATCCAGGCGCAGACCGTGCAGCACCCCGGTCAGCGTCGGGTCCCACAGCGCACCCTGCTCCCCCGGTGTGAGGTAGGGCAGAAAGACCAGCACCTGCTCGACTGGGACCGCTGCCGCGGCGTCCAGCAGGGCGATCGGGCCCGATAAGCCGAGTAGCCGGGCAATGCCGTCGAACGCAGATCCCATTGCCAGCAGGTCCATTTCGAGCCCCCAGCCGTCACCGGTCAGCGGGGTCACCAGGTAGCGCTGATCGGGATCTCGAACCGGATCCGCCGAGATACCCAGAACGATCGCGCTGGTTCCAGCGATCAGTGCGACCTCGCCGTGGCTCTGCGCGCCGACCCCAACCGCACCGAGCACCGAGTCCGCGGCGCCCAACACCACCGGAAAATCCACGCCAAGTCCCCACTTATCTCTCCACTGCGATGCCATCGGCAAGGCTGTCGCCGCGGGCGCCACCTCGGGGAGGGCCGGAATCCCGGCTGCGGCAACCAGTTCGGCGTTCCACACGCCCTGATCGATATCAAATACCGCGCTGCCGGCAGCGGTACTCGGATCAGTGAGCAATTCTCCGGTGAGTTGAGCGAACAGTGCATCTTTCGCACCGGCCACCGTGGCGCCACCGTTCCCGAGCGCGGCAACTCGGGCATGCATCGGTGCCAGGTAACGGCCGTCGAACCGCTGGCCGGTGATCCGGTACAACTCCGCGGGGCCGAACCGCGCCAGCAGCGCATCTGCCTGCGGCTCGGCGCGGGCATCCTCCCAGGTGATCGCCGGACACATGGCCGCCCCGGCCTCGTCGAGTTCCACCAGGGTCGGCAACATGGCGGTCAGCCCCATGCCCGTCCAGCGCTGCGGCGCCACCGTCCGGGCGATTTCGTGCAGCGCGGTCTGCGTTGCACGCCACCATTCCTGCGGATCCTGTTCGGCAGCAGCCGGTTCTGGCCGCGACGTCGGATAGCCACAGCGCGCGCTCGCCACCACCTCGCCGTCGTACCCGACGGCGAGGACCTTGACGGCTGAGGTGCCCAGGTCGAGGCCGAGGACGACCGGCGCTTCCGCGGTCACGCTCGAAGCACGGCCGAACGGGTCCGGGCCACCACCGACAGCGCATCGGATGCAGCCTCCAGCGTCTCATCGATATCGCGGTCGTCGTGCACCAGCGATACGAATAGATTCTCGAACTGCAACGGGTGGAACAGCACGCCTCGGACCACCATCTCCTCATACCACCGGGTGAACAGCGGCTCGTTGGCATGCGCCACCGCATCGCGCCAATTGTGGATCGGGCCGTCGGCGAACCAGAGTTGAAATACTGTGCCCAGGCCTTCGCAGTAGGCGTCCAAACCGCGCTCGGCCGCCATCTCGGTGAGCCCCGCGGCCAACCTGTTGCCCAGGGCGCGCTGACGTTCGTAGAGCCCCGGCTCGGCCAACACGTCCATCGTCGCCGAGACCGCAGCGCACTGAACGATATTGGCGTTGTAGGTGCCCGAATGGGAGTAGACGCCCTCGGCGATCAACCGCATCGCATCGACCGAACCGCCGATGGCTGCCACCGGGAATCCGCCACCGAGGCCCTTGGCGAAGGTGGTCAGATCCGGTGTCACCCCGAACCACTCCTGGGCACCGCCGCGAGCGAATCGGAATCCAGTGATCACCTCGTCGAAGATCAACATCGCGCCGTGTTTGCGGGTCTCGCTGCGCAGCAGTTCCAGATAACCGGGCTCGGGCAGGATGCAGCCGGTGTTGAACACCGCCGCCTCGGTGAGCACGGCGGCGATCTCGTCGCCGCGACTGTCCATCAGCTTGACGAAACTCTCCGGATCGTTCCAGCTCAGTACGACCAGGGTGTCCTCCAGTTCGGCCGGGACACCCGGACCCATCGCCACCGGGCGCGGATGATCGGCCGGGCCGGCCAGCGCGAGGTCCACGTGGTTGGACCAGTACACGGTGTCCTGCCAGCCGTGGTAGTGACCCTCGAATCGGACGATGATGCGCCGTCCCGTTGTCGCCCGGGCCAACCGCACCGCAGTGCCCACCGCCTCTGAACCGGAGTTGGTAAACCGAACCTGTTCGACCCCGGGCACCGCGGCAACCACCTTTTCGGCCGCTTCGATCTCCAACTCGTAGGGCAGCCCGTAACAGGTGCCCAGGTCGGTGACCGCCTGGACCACCGCATTGGTCACCACCGGGTGGCGATGTCCGAGGATCATCGGCCCGAGTCCGAGCAGGTAGTCGATATAGGTGTTGCCATCGACGTCAGTTACCCGCGAGCCGCTGCCGTCCGCGATGAACAACGGGTAGGGCTTCCACCCATTGCGGGGCAGCCGTGCGGTCGAACCAGCGCCACCGGGAATGGTGCGTTTGGCTCGCTCGAACAGCGCCTTGGTCTTGGGCGTGCGGGCGGCGAAGGCGTCGTCAAAGGACATTGATCTCTCTTCACTCTTGATGGTGGTCATATCAGCGGCTCGCCGAGACGGGTGCGCCGAGCAGGGTGACGGCAGCCCGCCGCAGGATCTCCGTGGTCGCGACGAGATCGGGTATCGACACCCACTCCCCGGCCGCGTGGTAGCCGGAGCCCTCGGGACCGAAGAGGACCGTAGGAATCCCGGCGATCTGGAAGATCGCGGCGTCGGTCCAGGCGTTGAGTCCGGTCACGGGTGAGGGCGTGCCGTTGACGGCCTCGGTCGCCTCCACCAACGCGTCCAGGATGTTCTGGTTTCCCTCACCGGTGAACGGGTCGCGATCCAGAGCAACCCGAACCTCACCGCTGAACTGCGGTTCCACCTTCTTCACCTCGTCGAAGATCGCCTCGATATCGGCGACCCGGTTAGCCAGTGTCTCACCGGGTTGGGTTCCGATCTCGATGCCGACAACGATCTCGTTAGGGTAGGTGGCGTAATCGGTTCCGCCCCGGGCAGTTCCGGTGTGGAATACCGTGCGTCCATTCTTCGGATCGGGATTGGGCTTCCACACGGTTTCGTCCAGCTTGTGCAGTCGGGTGAGCACCTCAGCCATATGAACGATCGCGTCAACGCCTTTTTCGGGTGCGGAACCATGCGCAGGCACCCCGTGCACGACGATGTCGATCCAGCCGAATCCCTGATGCTCGCCGAAGATTACATGCGAGCCGTGCGGCTCGATATTGATCGCCATGTCGATCTCGTCGCGGTGGTGGGCCACCAAATGCTCGGTGCCGATGCTGACACCTTCCTCGTCGATGACCAGGGCCACCAGGATGTTGCCGGCCAGTGGTTGCTTGGAGCGGACCAGTTCGCGAACAGCAAGCATCGCTGCCGCGCAGCCGCCTTTGTCATCGGCGGTGCCAAGGCCGATCATCCGATTGCCTTCCATCACCGGATTCAACGCTGTGTCGGGCCAGCTGGCATAGCCGACGGTGTCGCTATGCGCGCTCAGGCACAGCGTCGGGCCGGGTTCGCTGCCCCGCAACCAGGCCAACACATTGGGTCGTCCCGGTTCAACGTCCTCCAGAGTCGCCTCCAGGCCAAGGTCGGTGAGCCAGTCCCGCATGAATCGCGCGACCTCGCCTTCCCCGGCGCCGCCGGGTATCAGCCACGGTGTCACAGAGTCGATGCGAACCATCGCGTCCAGTAGCTCGATCGCCTCGTCGCGAGTGACCGTCATGAGATGTTCTCCTTTGGTGTTGTGGATGTGTCGCCGTCCGGGAAGTGGCATGCGACAACGTGATCGGCACTGGCATCACTGGCGATGATGGGCAGTGCAGGTTCCTCTGCCTGACAGATCTCAGGCTCGCCGAGTTGGCGGTACAGCGGGCAGCGGGGCCGGAAACGGCACCCGGACACCGTGGCGGTGGCGTTCGGGGGCTCGCCGGACAGTATCGGCCGGGGTCCGCGATGCCCGGCGTCGGCCTTCGGCATCACCCCCACCAATGCCGCGGTATAGGGGTGTCGCGGGCTGCCGATCACCTCCGCGGCCGGTCCCTGCTCTACCACCCGGCCCAGGTAGAGCACCACGACCCGGTCAGCGAACACTCCGGCCAGTGCGAGGTCGTGGGTGATGAACAGCATTGCGATGCCTAAACGCTCGCGCAAATCCAGCAGTACGCGGATGACGCCGGCGCGCAACGACACGTCCAGCATCGACACCGGCTCATCGGCGACCAGCAGCCGCGGTTCGATCGCCAGCGCCGCGGCGATGGCGACCCGTTGGCGCTGGCCGCCGGAGAGTTGGAAGATGCGGCGTTCGGCGATCGCTTCGGCCGGAGTCAGTCCGCACATCTCGAGCGCGGTAAGGCCCGCCGTCCGGCGTGCGGCCGCGTCGAGATCGGCGCGATGGATCCGCAGACCTTCGGTGACGACGTCGATGGCTGTTGAGTTCGCCACCAGGCATTCGAACGGGTCCTGGAAGATCATCTGGAAGTCACGGCGCAACCGGCGCAGCCCGCGGCCCCGTGCCCGGGTTATATCGACCCCGCCGATCGCCACCGAACCGGAACTGGGTTCCTGTAGGCGCATGATTGTTCGGGCCACCGTGGTCTTCCCGCAGCCCGACTCGCCTACCAGTGCGACGATTTCGCCCTGATGGATCTGCAGGTCGATACCGTCGACCGCCCGTGCGGTCAGACGCCGGCGGCCGCGGCGAACCGGGAAATGCACTCGCAGATCACGGATTTCGGCAATCACGGCGCTGCTCTGCTCGGTGCTCATCGGCGCGCTACCTCAGCAGCGCCGACCAGGTGGCAGGCCGCGAGGTGGCCGGCTGAACCCGGGACCATCTGCAGCGCCGGATCATCAGCGTTGCATCTTGGGATCACCTGATCGCATCGGTCGTGGAATCGGCAGCCCGATGGTGGGTGGGCCAGATCCGGTGGGCTGCCGGGAATTCCGCTGATCGACCCCTGTCCACCGTCCAGTTTCGGATAACAGTCCAGCAGACGGCGGGTGTAAGGGTGGGACGGGCCGGCCGCACCGAAGATCTCATCGGCCGCGCCGCGTTCCACGATGCGGCCGGCGTACATGACCGCGACCCGATCGCAGAGTTCGGCGAGCACGGTGAGATCGTGGGAGATGATCAGCATGGCCAACCCGAGTTCGTCGGCCAACCTCTGGATCAGGTCGAGGATCTGAGCCTGCGTCATCACATCGAGAGCGGTAGTGGGCTCGTCCGCGATCAGCAGGTCGGGCCGGCAGGACAGTGCCATGGCGATCATCGCGCGCTGTTTCATGCCGCCGGACATCTGATGGGGGAAGTCCTCGGAACGTGCCGGTGCGATGCCGACCTGGCTGAGCAGTTCGCCCACCCGATCGGCCACCTCCCGACGATCGGAGTCAGGCTCGTGGGTCCGGATCGCCTCGGCGATCTGGTCACCGACACGCATGACCGGGTTGAACCCACTCATCGCGCCCTGGAACACCAGCGATAGACGCCGCCATCGCAGTGAGCGCAATTCGTCATCAGCAACCGTGCGAAGGTCGATGCCGCCGAGGCTCATCTCATCGGCACTCACCACGGCGCCGCGCGGCAACAGTCGCGCAACGGCAAGCGCCAGAGTGCTTTTTCCGCAGCCGGATTCACCGGCCAGACCCACCACCTCGCCGGGATTCACATCAAGATCAACCCCATCGACGGCGCGCACGAGCGCCTCAGCCGTCGGATAGGCGACGGTGAGATTGCGAACTCGCAGCAGGGTCATGCGGTCGCCGCCAGCCGGGGATCGAGGATGCGTTCCAGACTCTGCCCAACCAGTGAGAACGCCAGCACCACAATGACGATCCCAATGCCGGGAGGCAGGAAGTACCACCAGTACCCGTTGCCCACCGCACCGGTGACGAATGCGTTGTGCAGGATCTGCCCCCACGAAGTGCGGGTCGGATCACCCAGACCCAGGAACGACAGCGTGGCCTCGGCCAGAATCGAACCGGCGATCACCAGAACCGCGTTAGCGATCACCAATGCGAGGACCCCCGGCAGGATCAGCCGCCACAGGATACCGGCCGAAGACAGGCCGACGGTCTTCGCGCGGGCGACCACCTCGCGTTCACGCACCGCCAGCGCCTGGGACCGCACAATTCGTGCAGTACTCGGCCAACTGGTCAGCGCGATGACGAATACGATCATCGTCAGGCTCTGACCGATGATCGCGCCTAGGGCGATCATCAGCGGCAGGCTCGGCAGCACCAGAAAGAAATCGGTGATCCGCATCAGCACCGCGTCGACGAAACCGGTGAACCAGCCGGCCAGCACTCCCACGGTCGTGCCGATCAACACCGTGATGAGAGTCGCGATCAATCCGATCTCCAGCGACACCGAGGTACCGGCCAGAACCTGACGCAAAATATCGCGGCCCAACTCGTCGGTGCCCAACCAGTGAGCCGCGCTGGGAGACTGGAGGATTCCGGTGCGAGACGCGGCCACCGCGGTGCGGTCATAGGGCGCCAACAGCGGCCCGGCCACGGCAACCAGTACGACGGCGACGACCATCAGAAGTCCGGCACGACCCATCCGATCGGCCACCAGTTGTCGTAACACTCCGCGCCATCCGCCGACGATGTGCCCGGTGACGGGCGCAGCGTCGAAGCTGGAATTGATCATGGGTCCGGTCATGTCAGCCGGACCCGGGGGTCGAGAAGGCGGTAGAGGACATCGCTTGCGAAGTTGGCGAGCACCACGACCGCGGCGAAAATCAGGAAGCAGGCCTCCATGACCGGGTAGTCGCGACGGATCACCGATAGATAGATCAACTGCCCCATACCCGGCCAGGAAAACACCGTCTCCACCTGGATCGTGCCGCCGACAGTGGCGCTGGCGTAGAGCGAGGTGGCGGTGACGACCGGTAGAAGTGCGTTACGCACGCCGTGACGCCACAGCACCCGGCGCGGACTGAGGCCCTTGGCGCGGGCAGTGGTCATGTAATCCTCGGAAAGCACCGCCAGCAGTGAACTGCGACTGATGAGGACGAACTGCGCGATGTCGACGAGCACCATGGCCACCGTCGGCAGGATAAGGTGCCGGGCCAGGTCGGCGATCTTGGTGAAGACCGTCGGATACACCGCATCGGCGGTGAACATGCCTGCGATGGGCAGCCAACCCAGGGTGACGGCGAACACGAAGATCAGCAGCATGCCCACCCAGAACGTGGGCAGGCTCCAGAACACCAACGATCCGATGACCAGACCGCCATCGGTGCGGGTTCCGCGTCGTGATGCGGCGAACACTCCGATTCCCACCCCGAGCACGATCACCAGCAGCGTGGAGATCGTCACCAGGATCAGCGTGTTGCCAAGGGCTTTGGCGACGATCGGGCCCACCGAGGTTTGATACGTATAGGACCACCCGAAGTCACCGCGGAATAGATTCTGGACGTAGGTGATGAACTGCGACGGCAGGGGCATGTCCAGTCCGTAGAAGCTGCGCAGCCGCGCAACCGCTTCCGCGTCGAGGTGTTGACCCCGAGCGATGTGGGTGACGGGATCGCCCGGCATCAGGTGGAACAGCGTGAAATTCGTAGCCAGCACGGCCGCGAGGGTGAGCACAAGATACCCCAGTTTGCGTCCGATGTACTGGGCCATTGACTTTCGGTGAGCCTCAGGCCGGTTTCACATCAAGGTAGTTGACCCTCGGGAAATTCAGAATCATACCGCCGTTGATCGGTTGCCAACCCGCCCAGGTGTCGCTCCGGGTGCCGGTGAGCTTCTTCTGGTACCACATCACGATGTAGGGACACGCCGCGTAGTGCATGGCCTGCATCTCTTGCACGATCTTGACCCGGGCGGCCTTGTCCACGGTGGTCTTCTGCTGGGCGTAGAGCTCGTCATAACGCGCGTCGGTCCAGAACGTGTCGTTGTTACCACCGATCTGATCGGTGGTCGGTATGCCCAGCAGATAGGACGGATCGTAGAACGCCGAGTCCCAGCCCCACACCATGATGTCCCAGTCGGGAGCCTCGGTGTTGAACACCGTTGCGCCCATACTGTCGGCGTCGGTGGTCGACAGTTTCAGATTGATCCCGACCGCTTTGGCGGCGGTGATGAACAGCTCCGCGGCCTTCACGTCGACGGCGGTGTCGGCTATCGCGAGGATCCGGAACTCCAGCGGGGCACCAGCTTTCGACTTGCGGATACCGTCATCCCCGCGCTCGGTGTAGCCGGCCTTATCCAGTAGATCGTTAGCTTTGCCGGGGTTGTTGTCCAGTACCGCATCGGGCGCCGGGATGTAGTGGAATTCGCCGAAGGTGGGCGGCAACAGATCGGCTCCGGGTTCCCCGTAGCCGGACAGCGCGAGTTCGACGAGTTGCTGTCGGCTGACCGCACAGCTCAGCGCCTGGCGCACCGATTGATCCAGGAGCAGCCGATTCCCTTTGGAGCCCGGCTCTTTGGAACAGTTGAACCCGATCATGTGGAACGAGAAGGAGTCCATCGCTGTCGAGGTGACGTTGGACGTATCCTTCAAACCGGTGTAGATGGTCGGCGGTACCTCGGCGACGATGTCGATATCGCCATTGCGCAATGCCAAGATGACGACGTCGTCGGAACCGAACTTCGTCCAGGTGACTTTCTCCGCGGCCGGCTTGGGCCCCCACCAGCCGTCGTTGCGGGTGACGGTGGCGACACTGCCCTTCTCCCAGGATACGAAAGTGAAGGGTCCGGTACCGATCGGTTTTTCGTTGGCGTACTTCGGCAGATCGTCCTTGGACACGCTCTCCCACAGATGCTTGGGGACGATCGGGATGATGATGGCGGGATCCAGGGTCTGCGGTTGCGAGTAGACCAGGCGCACCTGGTTGTCACCCACCTTGGTGGCCTCGGTGAGTTCCTTGAGGTACGCGCCGTAGGTGCCGTAGTTGTTGTCCCGCACCAGCAGGTAGGTGAACACGACGTCGTCTGCGGTGAAGTCCTTGCCGTCCTGCCACTTCACCCCGGAGCGAAGCGTGTAGGTGAAGACCTTGCCACCGTCGGTCACCTCGACACCGGTGGCGAGGGAGGGTTGCAGGTTGAGTTGCGCGTCGTACTCCATGAGCTTGTCGTAGACCAACTGGAAGACGTCATAGGCCTGGGTCGAGAAGGCCGTGAACGGGTTCAGCGCGTCGATATCGGTGGTGGAGCCGACACGCAGCACCGTCCTGGTCGCCGTCTTCGGCGCGCAGGAGGCAAGCGCCGCCGCCCCGCCGAGTGCGGCGGCCACGACCGCTGACGTCCGCAGAAAGCCGCGACGATTTAGTTCTGTCATGATCGGAACCCTTCCTGGCATGGGTGTGTATACATAGTAGTATCACCGTCGACTGTTGCCCGGCGATTACGTGATTGTTGCAGGGTTTTGCGCGTTGAATTGGGGCTATGACGTCAACTCTGAACGCCGGAGCGGTAGCCGCCCTGGCCGATCAGCCGGTGGACTGGCGCTTCAAAGGTCTACCCACAGCATGGTCGGGCTTGACCCCGGCCCAGATCTGCGCCCGGGGCGTCGATCTATTCGGTGCGGGTTCACTCGGTCCGGTGTGCGTGCTGCGGGCCGCGGCCCTCGAGCACAACGTGGCAGTGATGGCCGAGTGGTGTTCGGCTCATCGCGTGGAGTTGGCCCCCCACGGGAAGACCCACATGTCCCCCCAGCTGCTGGCCAAGCAGTTCGCCGCCGGCGCGTGCGCGGTGACGGCCGCAACCATCAGCCAGGTGCGTACCTTCCGGGCATTCGGGGTGCGCGACGTACTGCTGGCCAACGAATTGGTGGATCCGGCCGGTTTGGCATGGTTGGCATCCGAGCTCGACACCGATCCGGAGTTCCGCTTGATCTGCTGGGTGGATTCGGTGCGGGGGGTGGAGTTGATGACCAGGGCGCTGAGCGCCGCTGGCGCGGGCCGGCAGGTGGACGTCTGCGTGGAGGTCGGTGCACGCGGCGCACGCACCGGCTGCCGCGACGACCGGTGCATTGACGAGGTCGCTGCCGCGGCGGTAGCCAGCCCCCGGCTTCGACTGGTCGGCGTCGCCGGCTACGAGGCAGCGCTCGGCCACGACGTATCGCCGGCCGGTATCGCCGTGGTGCATGAGTATCTGTCGGTCCTGCGGGCTGCGGTGGTGCGACTGGGTCCGGTCTATGAGACCGATGAGGTCATCGTCACCTCGGGTGGCAGCACGCACTTCGACCTCGTGGCGGAGATCCTCGGCGGGGAGTGGCGGACGATCCTGCGCAGTGGCTGCTATCTGACCCACGATGACGGGCTGTACCTGCGGACCTCGCCGCTGACCCGACCGGGCAACCCTGTCGGTGGATTTCAGCCGGCGATGGCGGTGTGGGCCCAGGTCAGTTCCCGGCCCGAGCCAGGTTTGGCGTTGGTGACCATGGGGCGCCGGGATGTGTCCTTCGACCAGGATCTCCCTGTGCCGCAACGATTCCGAACGGACTCCGGATGGTCGGCAGACAGTATGACGGGCAGCGCGGTCGTCAAGCTCAATGACCAGCACGCCTTTGTCCGGTTGTCGCCCAGCGCCGAAGACGTCATCGATGTCGGAACTTGGCTGGAGTTCGGGATATCGCATCCGTGCACGGTTTTCGACAAGTGGCCAATGATCCCGATGCTCGACGAGCGCGGCCGGGTAGTCGAGCTGATCCGGACCTTGTTCTAGGGGTTGGACAGCGGCGTGACCGCCCAGTTCGACATCTCCGTGGGCCCCAGAATGCGGTGGCGAGTCTGACCGGCAGTGTAGAAGGTGAATTTCGTTGCCCGATAACACTGTTCGAAGCAGTCGAAAGCTCGGCCATCGGCATCGAAACTGACACCCCGCACCCGAACGATCGGGTCGGTGGGTGCGATCTCCAGGTGTTCGGCCTCCCAGTTATTCGGGGTGTCCACCTCAAAAGCCTGCTCGGTATAGGTGTCGGTCAGGCCGTAGCGCTCTTCGATGAAGCGATACAGCGACCCGCCTTCGGCCAGTCTCTGCTGATCGATCGCCGGCACCCGGCTCAATGGCAGAACGGCCCGCTCCAGGATGCTGTCATCGCTGCCGAGACTGCGCTTACGCCAGATCTCCCATACTGGCTGGCCGACTTCGACACCGAGAGCCGTCGCTATCGTGCTGCTGGGCAGGCCCACTCCGATCGAGATGAGCAAGGTGACGACCGCCTCCGGCGCGCCCTCCTGGTCGATCAGGGTCTGCAGTAGCTCGCCCGGCCGGGTCGGGTCAGCCGCGATGCGCGGGTCGGCGACGAATGTGCCCAGGCCCTGGCGGCGTCGGATCTTGCCCGCCCGTTCCAGCTCGTCGAGCGCCCGACGTACCGACATTGTGCTGACCTCGGCTATATCGGCGAGTTCGGCGGCCGTCGGCAACCGGTCGCCCGGGTTGAGCTCACCTTCAGCCATGATTTCGAGCACCAGGTCGTACACACGCTGGTAGCGCAGCCTGCGATCGGCACTCGCCAGTTCGGCGTCATGCTTCGACATCGGCATCGCTTCTCCAAACCCCCGAC
>Ga0194051_1000682_pt1 | contig 19009 bp, 12 predicted proteins | sample SepL2320m_MetaG_FD_161275 | JGI IMG/M metagenome (GOLD analysis project Ga0194051, IMG submission 161275) | Anoxic zone freshwater microbial communities from boreal shield lake in IISD Experimental Lakes Area, Ontario, Canada - Sep2016-L239-20m | ecosystem: Environmental > Aquatic > Freshwater >... | reverse complement strand
AGCGTCATCGGCACGGGCAGGTTCTTCAGGTCCTGCGGCACCCAGTGCAGGTCCCAGGCGGCCATCATGCCCAGCGTTCCGGCGATGTGGCCTTCGTTGGAAAAGAGCTTCTGGTAAAGCGTGATGCCCTCGGCATCGATGTTGGAGCCGGTGTCGCGCAGCAGGCGCTCCACCGCCTTGCGGTCGGCCATCTTCGCGAAGAGCTTCTGCACGAGGGTGGCGTTGGCGAAGGTCTTGGCAAGTGGCGAGAAGAACTGGCCCGCCACACCGGTGACGGGGAAGAAGGCGCCGTTGAAGCTGATGATGTCTTGCGGAGCAAAGAGGCGTTCAACCGCCATGCGCACCAGAACCGCGGCACCGGCCGAATGGCCGACGGCGCGGACGGGGTTGACGTTCAGTGTACGGAGCAAAGTGGCGACCGCGGCGGCCATGCCGGGGAGCGACAGGCTGTTCTTCGATGGCGGCTGCGTGAAGGCGTGGCCGGAAAGGTCCATGGCCACCACGGTGTAGTGGGCGGCGAGTTTCGGCATCACGTCGCGCCAGGAATGGGTGGCGGCACCGGTGCCGTGGAGGAGCAGCAGGGCGGGGCCATTGCCCATTACCTGCACGTGCCAGCGCATGCCGGCGGCCTCGACGAAGCGGCTGGCCGCGTGGTTGGGCCAGTCGCGGCCATCCCTGGCCCAGTCGAGATAATAGCCCATGTCAGGCCCCGGCCTTCATGGCCGCGTTGACGGAGGCGGAGATGCGCGAGGCATCGGCATGGGGCAGCGGCAGATAATCGGCACCCATGGCCTCGGCCAGCTTGGCCGCGGGGCCGGTGCGCGTGTCGGAGAGGTCGATCATCAGCGTCCGGAAACCGGCAAGCCGCAGCGCCCTGGCGGCGGCTTCGGCATCACGCAGGGCCACCGCGCGATCGGCGGTGCCGTCGCGCGCGATGTTGGCCTTGCCATCGGTAAGGAAGACGACGAGCGGAATGCCGCCCGCGCGGCGCACTTGGGTAGCCACCAGCATCGATTGCTCGATCCCTGCGGCCAATGGCGTGCCGCCGCCGCCGGGAAGATCGGCCAGTGACTTCTTGGCACGCTGCAGCGAGCGGGTGGGGGGCAGCAGCACTTCCGCCTGCTTGCCGCGGAAGGCGATGAGCGCTGTCCGGTCACGCCGCACATAGCAGTCCGCCAGCAGCAGTTCGATGGCGCCCTTGGCCTCGGCCATGCGGTGGAGTGCGGCGGAGCCCGAGGCGTCGACGGCGAAGATGGCGGTGGTCTCGCGTTTCTCCTTGAAGCGGCGGATGCGGAAGTCGGCCTTCTCGACCTGCACGCCCTTGGCTGAAGGGTTGCTGCGGCGGCGCAACGGCTGCCACGGCGCGGCGGCGCGCAGCGTGTCGATGAGGGCGAGGCGGGCGCCGTTCTTCGGCTCGCCCTGGCGCGTTCCCGCCGGGCGGCCGCGCCGCAGGCCCGTCTTCTGCGAGACGGCACCTGCTCCGGCCTTGGAGCCGGGCTGGCGCAGGTTCTTTTCCAGTGCTGCAAGGAGGCCGGGCGGAAGCGAGGCTTTCACGGCTTCGAGCAGGCGGTCGGCCAGTTCCTGCGGGGTGGGGGAACCATCCTCCTCACCGGGTTCGGGTGCATCCTGCGGTGCGGGCTGGTCAGGCTCTTCATCCGGCGGTGCGGGGTAAGTGACGGCGCGCGGCGCGAGGATGAGGCGGGCGGCGAGCGCTGCATCATCGTCGTCCACCTCCGCGCGGCCGTCGAGGGCCGCTGCCGCGCGCGCGGCACGCAGCGCCATGACGGCGGGCCGGATGGACGAGAGGCCGAGCGCCAGCGCCGTCTGGCACAGGCCTTCGGTGATGCGATCGTTGATTGCGACGTGCGGCAGAAGCTTGCGCGCAGTTGTGATGTCGATGTCGAGTGGTTCGAAGCCTTTGAGGTCGAGCAGGAAGGCGACGCGTTCGGCGAGGATCGGGGCCACGCGCTCGTCGTCGATGCCTTCGTCATGGGCGATGACGGTGAAGGCGGCGCCGTGGTCCATCGCAGCGGCGATAAGGGCTGCCTTGTCGGACGACAGGCGCTCGGCGGAGGTGAGCAGGAGGAGACTGTCGGACTCGGCGAGCAGGCCCCTGTCATGGACGGGGGCACCGGACTTCAGCGTGGCGGCGACGTCGATCGAACCCGTGAGACGGTCCATGCCGATGTGCGGCGGAATGCGGTGTGTCCGGCGCTGCGAGAGGTGGCGGAGTGATACGAGAAAGCCGTCGGCGGGGCCCTTGAGGATGGCGCCCTTCAGGCCCTCGGGGTCGAGGGCCAAGAGCGCGCAGGCAAGGGCCGCCTCGCTCACGCGCCGAACACCTCGGTGACCGCCCGGTCGATGCGGGTGGTGGAGCCCGTCTCGTCCAGCGGGTTGCGACGCAGGCGATGGCGGAGCGAGGGTGCGGCCATGCGCTTCAGGTGATCATCGGTGACACGCTTGGCGCCTTCATAGGCGGCGAGTGCCCGGGCGGCGCGCATCAGCGTCAGCTGGCCACGCAACCCGTCGGTCTTGAGGTTGATGCAGAGTGCTGCGGCGCGCTCGAGGATCGCATCCGGCACCTCGACGTCGTTCAGGTGCTTGCGGGCCTTGACGATGCGACGGCGTGTCTGGTCTTCCTGCTTTTCCCACAGCGCGGTGAAGCCTTCTGGGTCACGCTCGAAGGCATCGCGGCGCTTGACGATTTCGACCCAGGTCTTGACTTCGGTCGGCGTGCGCACTTCCACTGAGAGGCCGAAGCGGTCAAGCAACTGCGGGCGGAGTTCGCCCTCTTCCGGGTTGCCGCTGCCCACCAGCACGATGCGGGCGGGATGGCGCACGGAAAGGCCCTCGCGCTCCACCACGTTCTCGCCCGAGGCGGCAACGTCCAAGAGCAGGTCGACGATGTGGTCTTCGAGAAGATTGACCTCGTCGACATAGAGATAACCGCGGTTGGCCTGGGCCAGCAGGCCCGGCTCGAAGCTCTTCTCGCCGTGCGACAGCGCGCGCTCGAGGTTGAGCGAGCCCAGCACCCGGTCTTCCGTGGCGCCCAATGGCAGGTCGACCACCGGAATGGACATCTTGCGCAGCTTGTGGGTTGCTTCCTTGCGGCAGTGATCGCACTGGGCCGAGGCACTGTCCGGGTCGCAGTGATAGGCGCAGGTGGTGGCCCTGATCTCGGGCAGGAGGGCAGCGAGAGCCCGCACCGCGGTGGACTTGCCGGTGCCGCGGTCGCCAAAGGCGAGCAGCCCGCCAATCAGCGGGTCAACGGCGGTGAGGAGCAGCGCCAGCAGCAGTTCGTCCTGGCCTGAAATGGCGGAAAAGGGATAGCGAAGTGACATATGGCAATGTGTAACACACGATTTACACTTGGCAAATGCGGTCTGCTTGCGGGATTTGGGCTGCTCCGCCACTCTTGAGCCATGACCGACCGACTCGCAGCCGCCTATGCCCTGATTGATGCCGCCAACGCCCAGGACCCGGCAGGCCAGGCCGCGCCTTACGGGCAGCGGATGACGGAGACGCTGGATGCCTTCCGCCCCGATGCGCCGGAGACGCTGAAGATCGCGGCGCGCGCCCAGCACATCGAGCGCTGGACGGTGCCGAGAACCTCCTACCCCGAAGGGCGCATCGCCTATCTCACCTGGCGCAAGGACCTGCAGAAGCTGCATGCCCGGCGGGCGGGCGAGATCATGGCGGAGTGCGGCTATTCCGATGACGAGATCGCCCGCACCGGATCGCTGCTGAAGAAGGAGCGCCTGAAGCAGGATGCCGATGCCCAGACGCTGGAGGACGTGATCTGCCTTGTGTTCCTCCGTTACGAGGCAGACCCATTCATCGCCAAGCACGATGACGACAAGGTGCGCGACATTCTGGCGAAGACGGCGAAAAAGATGTCGCCGCTGGGGCTGACCGCCGCGGCGCAGGTGCCGATGGGCGAAAGGCTGAAGCGCCTGCTGGGCGAAGCGCTGGCCGCAGGCTGACGTTGTGTCTTCCCCCGCCGAAGGAGCGGGAGAAGACATGCTCATCAGGAGATCGCCCGCATCAGGCTGCCTGTCGCGGGGAACAGCGGGATCAGGGATGCCTGGAGCGCGTGGTAGATGTCGGGCTTGCCGGTGAAGAAGCGGTCGAAGGGCTTCAGATCGTCGCCCAGCTCGGGGAACCATCCGCCATTGGCGGGGTCGATGAAGTGGATTGCCGAGAAATCCCACAGCTTGCGATACCAGTGCTCATAGAAGCGGTTGGGCTTCAGCGCGTTGAGGAAGGCGGCCGCACCGATGGCCTCGGTGACGGGCCACCAGATCTTGTGGGTGATGGCGGGCTCGTTTTCGAAGTCGAGCGTGTAGTAGAAGCCACCTTTCGCCTCATCCCAGCCGCGGTTGACGGCGCTGCGGAACAGTTGCTCAGCCGCATCGATCATCCAGGCCTCGCGGCGGCCGTCGAGCACCCAGAGCTGGGCCAAGAGGCGAGACCATTCCAGCCAGTGGCCCGGCGTGGTGCCGGCGGGGCGGAACATGTCCGAGCCCTTGTAGCCCTTGTCGATCTTCCACTGCTCGTCGAAATGCTCGGCCACCACATAGTCAAGCGATGCCGCATGAGTGCGGATGATGAGCGTGGCGATGCGCTTGGCCTTGTCGAGATAGGCTGCATCATGCGTGGCTTCGAAGGCCGCTATCAACGCCTCGGTGAGATGCATGTTGGAGTTCTGGCCGCGGTAGTCTGAAATCTTCGCCCAGTTGCGGGCAAATTCTTCCGACACCGCACCGTAGTGCTCATCCCAGAACCGGATGTTGAGAACGCCCGTGACATCGGCCAGCATGTCCTTCGCCAGCGGATGGCCGATCATCGCGGCGTCGGACGCGGCGAGCAGCACGAAGGCGTGGCCATAGGCCTGCTTGCTGTCGTCCTTGAAGCCGTCGTCGTCGAGCGACCAGCAATAGCCGCCAGACTTGCGGTCGCGGTGGCCTTCCCACAAATAACGCATGCCGTGGTCGACGATGGTTTCGGCACCCGGCCGCCCGAGCTTGGCGGCGATGGCGAAGCAATGCACCATGCGCGAGGTCTGGTGCAGATGACGGATGTGGCCATAGGGGCGGCCCGATGCATCAAGGTCGTAGAAGCCGCCCTTGGGGTTCACCGCATTGCGCTGGAACAGATCGAAAAGCTCATTGGCGCGCGCCTGCAGCCAGTCGCGGTGCCAGGGGCGGGTGGTCCAGTTGGTGTCAGGCATTGCAATCCTTCAGCTCATTCGACGCGCACGCGCGCTGAGGCTGTTTTGCCCTTCGCGTCGATCACCGACAAGCGGGCAAATCCACGCGAGGGCTGGTCCCAGAAGGCATCGCGCCGGAACTCGCGCTCGGCGATGGGAATGCCGTCAGCGAGCCAGGTGAAGGGCGGCGTGCCGCCATAGACCTTGAGGCTGACAGCGGGCGCTGCATCGCCGTCAAGATCGATCCGCGCGCCATCTGGTGGGAAGGCGATGGAGGGCGGTGCATCACCCTGCGAAGCCGTGGCAACCTCCGGCAGGGCATTGGGGCGGAAGCGCTGGAGATTGGCGGGAAGCTCATTGGTGCGGGCGATGACCGTGCCGGGCGGGGCGGGACCCAGCGGCGCGCGGTTCGCTCCGATGCGCTGGAAGGCCTCGAACAGGATGGGAGCGGCGGCAAGCCGCCCGACGACGCCGGGCACCGCCGCGCCATCGGGCCGGCCCACCCACACGGCAATGGTGTTGGCGCCGTCATAGCCCACGGCCCAGGCATCACGGTAGCCATAGGAGGTGCCGGTCTTGAAGGCAATCTGGCCGCCGATTGCGTTCTGCGGCGTGGGGGCACCCTTCAGAACGTCGCCAATCATCCATGTGGCATTGGGCTCGAACAGGCGGCGCATGGGCTTTGCATTGCGCTCCTCCGACAGCTGCCAGCTGAGCTGTTTCGGTTCACCCTTGCGGGCCAGCGCCACATAAAGCGTTGCGAGATCGGTGAGGCGGATGCCTGCACCACCGAGGCCGACGGCAAGTCCGGGGCCCGCATTCTGCGGCAGCACAAGCTTTACCCCGGCATTGCCGAGGCGGGCCATGAGGCGGTCGGGGCCCACCGCATTGAGGATCTGCAGGGCAGGGACGTTGAGCGACTGTTGCAACGCCGTGCGCACCGTCACCGTGCCGTGGAAGCTGTCGTCGAAGTTTTCCGGCGCATAGGCGCCATAGCGCACCGCACGGTCGTCGATGAGCGTTTCGGGATGAACGAGGCCGTCCTCGAAGGCGAGGCCATAGATGAAGGGCTTGAGCGTGGAACCGGGCGAGCGCAGGGCGTTGGCGAGGTCCATCTGGCCTGCGCGCACCGTGTCGAAATAACCGGTGCCGCCAACATGGGCGCGCACTTCGCCCGTGTCGTTGTCGATGACGAGGATGGCTGCGGCGACGCCGGAGCCGATGAGCAGCGCACGGTCACGCGCGAGCGTTTCGAGCGAGGACTGCAGGTCACGCGCGATGGTGGTCTCGGCAACGGCGCCGGGCGGCGCGGCCTTGGCGAGGCGCTCCGCCACGTGTGCCGCCAGCATCGGGAAGGCGAGGCGGCCCTTGGGTGCATTTTCCGATGCGGCGGCCACGGCCTGATCGGCATTGACGATGCCTGCAGCGTTGAGGAGTGCTATGACATGGTTGCGGGCAGCCACGGCCGGTTTCGGGAACCGGTCCGGGCGTCGCGTCTCGGGCGCCTGCGGCAATGCCACGAGCAGTGCCGACTCGGCTGTCGAGAGCCGCTTCGGCTCCTTGCCGAAATAGGCGAGAGATGCGGCGCGCGTGCCCTCGATGTTGCCGCCATAGGGGGCGAGTGCGAGGTAAAGGTCGAGGATCTGCTGTTTCGACAGCCGGCGCTCGATCTGCAGTGCACGGACCATTTCGGCGAGCTTGTCGGAGACGCTGCGCGCGGGGTGCGGTTCGAGCAGGCGCGCCACCTGCATGGTGAGGGTGGAGCCGCCCGAGACGACGCGGGCGTGCGTTGCGGCCTGCCATGCGGCGCGAAGCAGGGCCCAGGGGTCAACGCCCGCATGCGCGTAGAAACGCTTGTCCTCATAGGCGATGAGCATCGCGAGGAAGCGCGGGTCGACGTCCTTCGTCGTGACCGGCAGGCGCCAGTAGCCATCCTTCGTGATGAAGGGGCGGAGCAGCTTGCCGTCCTTGTCCGTCACCAGTGTGGAATAGGTGATGCCCTTGCCGAGGGGCACTGGCCCCAGGCGGCGCAGCACCTCGCTTGCCGTGAAGCCCGCGGCGTTGACTGCGAGGATGCCAAAAAGCAGCCCCGCATAGAGGCGCAAGGGCCAGCTGCTGCGGGGCGTCTTCATGTCAGGGTGCCGTCACCGTCACGGTGCCGGTTACGGTGCGGGCGTTGAGTTCCGGGCGATACATGTCCTCAACCGTCGCACCCGGATGCACATAGGCGCCGGGCGAGATGGCGCGCACCATGTAGGCGAGCTTGGCGGTGGAACTGGTGAAGCTCGCCACGAAGCGGTCATCCCGGAACTCGGTGTAGGACGCGTAGCTGGTGTCCGAGAGCCAGGCGAGATCCGCTGTTGCGCCCGAGGAGACGAGCGTCGGGTTCTCGATCTCGAAGCCGGCGGGCAGGCGGTCGACCAGCAGGAACTGGCCACTGTCGGCCTCGCCCTGCTGCTTCATCACGCTGAGCACCGCAACGAGGCGGGTGTTCTGCTTGACGGTTGCCGGGTCCACCGGCTGGCCATCTGGCGTGAAGTACTTGCGCTCGATGGTGAGACCGTTGCTGGCCGCAGGCTCCGGCACGAGTGGCGAGCCCGAGATGGCGACGACCGCCTTCACGAGATCGGGTCCGGTGTTTTCCACCTTCACGTCCTTGGCGAGGGCGCCTGTGTTGTAGACGCGGTTGAAGCTGCCATCATGCTTCGTGCCGTCGATATCGAGGCGGATCGACTTCGCCTGGTTGATGACGGAGCGGGCGGCGAGCACCATCCAGGCCATGTCCTGGGTGGAGGCGTAGCTGGACCGCGCACGTTCCACCTCGATGGCGCTCATTGCCGTCTTGATCACGGCGGGCTTGGCCTTGGAATCCGTGGCGAGCGCCAGGATGGCCGAGGCATCGCGCAGCACCGAGCCATAGTCGGCGCGATAGGCACCGCGGGTGGAGGAGTCCACTTCGTCACCCAGTGACTCGATCGCCGAGGCAAAGGCGGCGTCGGAGCGTTCCTGGTCGCCGAGGATCGACAGGGCGGCTGCGACCTGCGCGCGGGCAAGGGGCGAGCCGAACTGGGCGATCTTGGTATCGGCGAGGTACTTGAGGTCGCCCACCGGCGCACGGCCGGCACGGGCCAGCACATAGAGTGCATAGGCCATGTCCTGGCCGCCACCTTCCTCGATGTCCGGCGCGTTGCCGACCATGTTGCGGATGTAGTCGAGGCCGCCGACCAGCACGTCTTCCGGAACGGCGAAGCCCTTCTCGCGGGCCCGCAGCAGGAAGTCGGTGACATAGGACGTGAGCCACAGGCTCGAGTCATCGCCATAGGCCGACCACAAGCCGAAGGAACCGGACGCCGACTGGCGGTTGACGAGGCGCGTCACCGCCTTCTGCATGCGGTCCGGGATTTCGGCATCGAGGTCCTTGGGGTCAACGCCCAAGTCGCTCAGATAGAGCAGCGGCAGGGCGCGGCTGACGGTCTGCTCCGAGCAGCCATAGGGATATTTGTCGAGGTCACGCACCAGGCCCGCCGCATCGAGCTGCGGCAGCGGGCTGATGGAGAGCGCCACCGTGCCGGTGCCCGGCACCATGTCGGAGAGCAGGTCCTTGCCGATGGTGAGAGAGCCCCCCTTGGCCTGCAGTGGCATGGTGGTGCGGCGCGTGACCAGCGGGTTGGCGGGCTCGACGCCGAGCGAGAAATCCTGGTCGAGCAGGATGTCGCCCGGGCCCTTCAGCGTGGCGACGATGCTGGCGACCCCATAGCCCGTGCCCTTGACGGGCACGATGACGGTGGCGCGCCCACCGGCGGCGCCGAGCGTCAGCTTCTGGATCGCGGTGTTGGCATCGGGCGTCACCGGGCCGTCGATGGAGACGCCGAGCGTGTAGTCGCCCGCCGGGCCTTCGGCATTGACGATGTCGAAGCGCAGCTGTGAGCTGTCACCCACGGCGAGGAAGCGCGGCATGGTGCCGGAGACGACCACCGGGTCACGCGCGATCACGTCCTTCGTGGCATGGCCGACCTTGGTCTTGCCCCAGGCCACCGCCATCACGCGGATGGTGCCGTTGAAGGCGGGGATGTCGAAGTCGACGGAGGCCGTGCCGTCATCGCCGACCTTGACGATGCCGGAATAGAGCGCGAGCGGTTTCTGCGCGGGCGGCGGCGCGTTGAAGGCAGCTCCGCCATCACCACCATTGCGCAGCTTGCCGCGCTCGCCCTGCATGCCGTCGATCAGGCTGCCATAGATGTCGCGCAGCTGCGCGGTGAGCTGCTTCTGGTCATAGTAGAACTTCTCGGGCGCCGGTGGGTCATAGCGCGTGAGGTTGAGGATGCCGACGTCGACCGCCGCCACCGTGATGAAGGCTTCCTCACCCGCAGTGAGGTTGCCGATCTTCACTGGCACGGTGAGCCTGGTGCGCGGCTTCATCAGCTGCGGCGTGTCGAGTGCCACGTCGAGCGTGCGCTGGGCGCGGTCGATGCCGAACCAGGCAAGTCCCATGGCGCGCGACGGCATGCGCTTGGCCTTCACGTCCATCGGCTTGTAGAGGCTGGCCAGCACATAGGCGCCGGTGCCCCAGCCTTCACCCACGGTGAAGGGCAGGCTGATGCCGCCCTCTGGCACATCCACGTCCTGCGAGGCCAGCAGCTTCTCGCCGATGATCTGCACCGTGGCCTTGCCGGCATAGCGCGCGTCGATCTTCACGTTGATGGTGTCACCCGTCTTCACGTCCGTCGTGTCGAGGGCAACCTTCAGCGTGTCGGGCGTGTCCGACTTCGAGGTGTCGCCGGAATAGTAGCCCGAGGCGAAGTCGATCGATGCGGGCGTAATGCCCGCCGCATCGATCTCGAGGCGGTATTGGCCCCAGGAGAGCGTCTGCGCGAAGTCGGTGGGCCTGTCGCCAGTGAGGTCCAGCGTGCCATTGGCGATCTTCGAGGTGCGGGTGACGGATTCCCACTGCCACTGGCCATTGCTGTTGAACCATTGCCAGTCACGCACCAGGCGCTTCAGCGTCCAGTTGGCGCCCTTCAAGGGCTTCAGCTTGCCGTCGGGGTCGACCGCGATGAGCGAGAAGGAGGCGGCCTGGCCTTCGGGTGCCGCACCATCCTCGAAATTCGGCATGATGCCGAACAGCGGTTGCGAGGCCTCGATGGGAAGGCTGGCGGTGCGCTCCACGGCGCGGCCACCCGGCTCACGCATGCGCACCGAGACATCGGCCTTCAGCGGCTGCGAGGTGACGGGCAGTTCGGGGAGCGCGATGTCGATGTCGGCATGGCCGTTGATGTCGGTGGCGGGCAGGTCGGCGGCGGTGACCTGGGTCGGGTCCGGCCGCTCGTCCATCAGGCCGAAATTGTAGTCCTTCCATTCGGGGAAGGGCGTGTTGTCGACGTTGATCGAGACGCTGGCCTCGAGGTCCAGCCCCGCGCCGGGTGCACCGAAGAGGTAACGGCCGTTGACCGTCATCTGCAGCGTGTCGCGGACCCTCGGCGTCTTGGACACCAGGTCGAACTCGATGCGGTCGGGGATGTAGTCCTCGACGAGGAAGGAGGTCTCGCCAACTGAGTCACCTGCGGGATCGGTGAAGGCCTTGATGCGCCAGGTTCCGCCTTGCGCGCCCTGCGCGATCTGGAAGTCCTTCGCGAAGCCGCCAGCACCCTTGTCGTCGAGCTTGTCGGTGAGGAAGGCGACGCCATCCGGGCGCTCGACCACGAAGGTCAAGGGCAGGCCGGTGATGGCATTGGCCTTGTCGTCACGCAGCAGCACGGTGGCGTGCACGGTTTCGCCACGGCGATAGACGCCGCGCTCGGCATAGACGAAGGCATCCACCGCGCCCGAGGGCGCGCGGCCGGTGACGCCACGGTCAGTCAGGTCGAAGGCGGGCTGCTGCAGGTCGAGGAATGAGTAGTCATTGTCGGCCGACTGCGCCACGACGAGGGCAGGCGACTGGCCGCCGTCGCCCTTCAGCGTGCCGGCATCGAACAGCGCATTGCCGGAGGCATCGGAGGACGCTTCGCCCAGCACCTCGTTATTGCGCGCGATGAGGCGCACCTTGGCATTGGCGATCGGATCGGCGGTGGCGATGGAGCGCAGGCTCACATGCAGGCCGTCCTTGCCGGACATGGTGGCAAGGCCCAGATCGGAGACGACGAACCACTGGGTGGCGACGTTGTCATAGTCCTGGGGCTCGATGGCCGCGGGCGTTGCCGTCATCACATAAAGCCCGGGCTCGAGCTTGCCCATGGCTTCATCAACCGGGATCGCGGTGGTGATGTCCTGGTTTTGGGGGCTGGGCGTTTCGAGAGATCCTTCCCAGACAAGCCTGCCCTTGTCGCTGCCGATGGAGGAGGCGGAATAGCCGGTGATCTGGCCGCGGAAGTCGGAGCCCAGCACGCTGCCGATCATGTTGCGGTCGCCGATGCGGAACAGCTGGAGCTTCGCTTGCCTGCTGTTGACCGAGACCAGCGGAATGCCGTTCTGGCCGGTGCGCGGCAGGACATAGGCATTGCCGGTGAAGCGCACGGACGGCGTGCGGTCGCGGACGTAGAAATCGAAGGTCACGTCCTTGGCCAGCGTATCGTCAGTGGCATTGGGCAGGCCCTGGCGGGCGGTGATGGAATAACGCTCGCCATATTTCAGGCCTTCAACACAGAGCCGTGTTCCTTCCGCCGTGACGGCGGCGACGGGGCCGGGATCCTGCGTGAAGTAGGACGTGAAATCTGTGACCGTGCGTGACACCGGCTCCGACATTTCGAAGCAGGCGCGGGGCGGCACGGTTTCGGTATCGACCTTGTAGTCGGAGACGCGGAAGCCGTGGTCGACGCGCATCTGCTCGAAGGCGGCGCGGATCGCCGGGTCTTCCTGCAGCTTCAGGCTTTCCTTGTAGGCGGTGAGTGCAGGCCGCCACATCTCGCGCTTGGCGAAGCCTTGGGCTGCGAGGTTGAGGGCCTGCGAGTCCTGCTGCGGCGAGGAGAGCAGCGTATAGGCCTTGAGCGCCGCGCCGATGAGCTTGGAGGGCAGGGTATAGCCATCGGAATCATTGATCGGTGTTGCGACCGAGAGCTCCTGTGCGAGGTCGAGCCAGAGCGTGCCGTTGGTGGGTTGCTTGGTCAGCAGCTGTTCGATGGAGGCCGTGGCGAGGCGGGAATTGTTGGCGGCGCGGGCGGCGACGAGGTCCGCCTGGATTTCGGGCTCGGTGCGCTTCAACTCCTTGGCGACCTTGGCAAGGTCCATGTCGTAGTCGCTGAGGTACCAGCTGAACTGGTCGACGGGGAAGGGCTTGGCGGCCTGCGATGGCGTTGTCGCGAGGAGGAGCGAGACGAGCGTGGCGAGGAGGAGGGCGAGGGAACTCCACACCCCACGTTCATCATGGCCGGGCTCGACCCCGGCATCCCTTTCCACGCGGCCCGCGGAAGATCGCCGGGTCAAGCCCGGCGATGATGAAGACTGTGTGAAGAGTGGGGAAAATTCGCCAAGCGCCGACATCGGGGGGCCTCCACAAGCTCGTTCTTTTGTGCGTGGAGGAAGTGTCCGTCCGACGCCGCCCGGTTGTCAATCAGGCGGGTGACAGTTTCATGTGCTTTGCGGCGGAATTGCAGTGACCCGCGTCACGGCTTCGGCGTGTCGTCGTCCTGCAGGATGCGCCAGGCCGCACCCTCGAGGTCGTCGTACTGGCCGGACTTGAGCGACCAGATGAAGGCGCCGAGGCCAACAGCACCCATGAAGAGCGCGATGGGGATGAGATAGATCAGAACGTTCATGCGGCGTCCTTCAGGGCCTTGCGGCCCGGGGCGGTGTCGGCATTCAGTCTAGCAGAACCCGCCTGCGCCGTCCTGCCGAGGCCGACGCGCAGCGCGTTGGCGATGACGATGATCGAAGAGGTGGACATTGCAACCGCGGCGACCAGCGGCGAGACGAAGCCCGCCATCGCCAGCGGCACGGCGAAGACATTGTAGCCCACGGCGAGCGCGAAGTTTTCCTTGGCGATGCGCTGGGTGCGGCGGCTGACCTTGATGGCATTGGCGACGGCCGAGGCCGACTCGCCCATCCACACGGTTTCCGCCGCGGTGCGGCCGATGTCGGAGGCCGAGGAGGGCGCCATGGAGGTGTAGCCGGCGGCAAGGGCGGGCGCGTCGTTGATGCCGTCGCCCACCATCAGGACGTGTCTGCCGGCCTTGGTGAGGGCATCGACATAGGCAAGCTTGGTCTGCGGACTGGCGCGCGACACGGCAGTGTCGATGCCGACAGCCCCGGCCACGCGGGTGACGGCGGCTTCGCGGTCGCCCGACAGGAGGTGAACGGCGAGGCCCATGCCTTTCAGCGCGGCGACGGTCTCGGCGGCATCCGGGCGAAGCTGATCCTCGAAGTGGAACAGCACGGGCGCCTTGGCCCCGCGGCGGAAGGCGAATTCCAGGAGGCCATGGTCCTCGCCGATTTCCTCGAGGCCGCACCAGGCGCGGTTGCCGAGGCGGAGCTTCTCACCGCCATGGGTGCCGGAGAGGCCGAGGCCGGGGTGTTCAGCAATGTCGGAGACTGTGACTGGCTGAAGCCCGCGCTTCGTCACCTCGCGGACGAGTGCCCGCGACAGCGGATGCTTGCTGGCCTGCGCGAGGCCCGCGGCCAGGGCGAGCGTATCGGTGGAGACCATGAGCGGCGAGACGAGGGCAGGCTCGCCCTTGGTGAGGGTTCCGGTCTTGTCGAAGATGACGGTATCGACGCCGGCGAGCTTTTCCAGCGCCGCGCCATCCTTGATCATCACGCCGGAGCGGAACAGCCGGCCACTGGCCACTACTTGCACGGCTGGAACGGCGAGGCCCAAGGCACAGGGGCAGGTGATGATGAGCACGGCGATGGCCGCCATGATGGAATTGTGCCAGCCATTGCCGAGGATGAGCCAGCTGATGAGCGTGGTGGCGGCCAGCGTGTGCACGGCGGGAGAATAGAAGCGCGCCAGCCGGTCGGCGATGCGGATGTAGCGCGACTGGCCTTGCTCAGCCGATGACATGAGCCGGACGAGTTCGCTCAAGAAAGTGTCGTTGCCCGCGGCGGTGATCTCCACCGTGATGGGGCCGGTGACGTTCATCTCGCCCGCGTGGACGAGGGAGCCGGGCTTCACCGTCTCGGGTGCGGTCTCTCCCGTCAGCAGCGAGCGGTCCATGTCGGAGGTGCCTTCGCGGATCAGGCCATCGGCGGGGAGGCGGTCACCCGCGGCGACGGCCACCAGCATGCCAGCCTTGAGTTCACGCGCGGGCACGTAGCGGCGCGTGCCATCACCCTCTATGACCGAGGCGCCCTCGGAGGAGAGCGAGATGAGCTGCGAGATGGCCGAGCGGGCGCGGGCGCGCATCAGGTGATCGAGGTAGCGCCCGGCGAGCAGGAAGAAGAGGAGCGTGACGGAGGCATCGAAATAGGCGTGCTCGGCGCCGTTGATGGTCTCGAACAGGCTCATGAAGGAGGCGAGCAGCACGCCGAGCGAGATCGGCACGTCCATGTTGACGCGGCCGAGGCGCAGCGCATTTACGGCGGAATAGAAGAATGGCCGTCCGGCATAGGCGACGGCGGGAAGGGCGATCATCGCCGAGAGCCAGTGGAACAGGTCGCGCGTGGCGCCCTCCGCCCCCGACCAGACGGAGACTGACAGCAGCATGACGTTGGACGCGGCGAAGCCCGCCACGGCAAGGGCGCGCAGCAGCTTGGCGTTTTCCTTGTCGTCCTTGGTGAGGCCTGTCTCGCGCGGGTCGAAGGGGCGGGCCATGTAGCCGAGGAAGCCGAGCCGGTCGATCAGCGCCTGCGGTTCGATGGCGCCATCCTCATAGACGACGGCCACGCGACGGCCGGTGAGGTTGACGCGCGCCGACTTCACACCGGCGAGTGCGCCGAGGTCCGTCTCGATGTGTGCCATGGATTCCGGCCGGTTGGCCTGCGGCACCAGGAACTCGATGCGCTTCAGGCCCGGGCCGGCGGAGGATATCCAGCGTGCTGCATCCTCACCTTCCAGCTTGAAGGGCTGGAAGTATTCGCCGTCGAGGGTGCAGCAGGGAAGGGTCATCAGGGGTTCACGACGAAGCGGAAGATCTTGTGATAGTCGGCAACGCCATCGCCCTTGCCGTCGACCTCGACCTCCCACAGGCCAGGTGCCAGGCGGGCGGGCGCGGAATAGACGCCAGAGCCCATCCAGCCGAAGGTGAGCAGCTGGTCTTCCTTGTCGGTGACGGTGCGCTGCAGCTTGCCGGTGAGGTTGAGGGTGTCGATCTTGGCGCCCTTGGCATCGGCGAAGGTGACCTTCACGCGGTCCTTGTCATATGAGAAGCCGACGTTCCAGCCGAGTGCTTCCTGTGCCTTGGCCTTGGCGAGGTCCTTGTCGAAGTTCTGGCTTGCCACATAGCCGTTCTCGACGACGAGGCCTGACCATGTGGAGTTGGCGAGATAGGCCATCACGAAGTTGACGCCGAAGATCACGCCGAAGAAGGCAATGAGCATGGCGAGCACGTGGCCGCCCTTGATCTCTTTCTGAACGCTTGCCATGGACATGTCTTACTCCTTGTCGTCGGGGCCGTGGAAGATGGCATCATAGGTCTTGGATTCAGCCGGGGCATCGCCCTTGGGGTTCAGCTCCTCGACCTTGAACTCGAACCTGTTGTGCTCATGCTCGATGATCTTGGGGTCATTGGTCGAGACGAAGATCTTGACGGCCTTCAGCTTGTCCGGGTCCACCGCAATGTCGAAGCTGGTGCCCTTGGCGCCGGCATCGCCCACCATTTCCATGGTGGCGCCCGGCAGGTCGTCGACCGTCAGCCTGAAGGTGCGGGGCTCCTGGCGCTTGTTGAGAATCTTGATGGTGTAGCCGTTGCGGATCGACCCGTCCGACAGCGTGACGAAGAGCGGGTTGCGGTCCGGCACCACGTTGACGTCGAGCTGGGTGCGGTGGGTGAGCGAGAACAGCATGGCGAGGCCGACGCCCGCCCAGGCGGTGAAGTAGATCGCGGTGCGCGGGCGGATGAGGTGGCGCCAGTTCCAGTGCTCGTTCTTGCCGGCCACATTGGCGGCATAGAGTTCCGAGGTGGTGTAGTTGATGAGGCCGCGCGGCTTGCCGATCTTGTCCATCACCGCGTCGCAGGCGTCGATGCACAGCGCGCAATTGATGCACTCGAGCTGGTTGCCGTCGCGGATGTCGATGCCCATCGGGCAGACCGCGACGCAGGCGTTGCAGTCGATGCAATCGCCGACCTTCAGTCCCTGTGCCTCGGCCTTCTTGAGGCCCGAATGGCGCGGCTCGCCGCGCCAGGCGTTGTAGGTGACGATGAGCGACTCTTCATCCAGCATCGCTCCTTGAATGCGTGGCCAGGGGCACATGTAGGTGCAGACCTGCTCGCGCATGAAGCCCGCGAAGGTGAAGGTGGTGGCCGTGAGGATGGCGATGGTCCAGTAGGCCACCGAGGGCGCCTGGCCAGTGATGAGTTCACGGAACAGGGTGGGGGCGTCGGCGAAGTAGAAGACCCAGAAGCCGCCGGTGGCGATGGCGATCAGCAGCCAGACGAGCATCTTGAAGCCGCGCTTCGAGAGCTTCGAGGCGCTCCACGGGGCGGCGTCGAGCTTGAAGCGGGCGTTGCGGTCGCCCTCTATCTTGCTTTCGACCCAGATGTAGAGGTCGGTCCACACCGTCTGCGGGCAGGCATAGCCGCACCAGGCGCGGCCGAAGAGCGAGGTGACGAGGAACAGGCCGACACCGGCCATGATGAGCAGGCCCGCGATGTAATAGAATTCCTGCGGCCAGATCTCGATGAAGAAGAAATAGAAGCGGCGGTTGGCCATGTCGATGAGGATGGCCTGGTCCGGCGCATCGCCCGGCCTTGTCCAGCGCAGCCACGGCGCTACGTAATAGATGCCGAGCAGGATGACGACAATCGCCCACTTGAAGCGACGGAAGCGGCCGTGTGCAGCCTTCGGGTGGATCGCCTCGCGGGAGGCATAAAGCGAGCGGTTCTCGGCCTTGTTGACCGGAACGGCAGTTTCCCTGTCGACCTCCTGCGGAGTGTCGAGCGTATTGATAATCTGAACCATCATTCCCCTCGGAAACCGGGCTTTCTATTAGGAAATACTAATAGAACCGAAATCCGCCGTCCGCAGTGTGGCCGGAGGCCGCATGCCGTAATGTCACGGCATGCGGCCTCGCGGGCCCTATCGTTACTGGGTGACCGGCGCTTCGCCACCACCCAGCGAGTGCACGTAGATCGCCAGTTCCTTGATGGTCGCGTCATCAAGGCGCTTCGTCCAGGCCGGCATGACGCCCATGCTCGGCTTGTGAATCTGGGCCTTCACCTGGGCGAACGTTCCGCCATAGAGCCAGAGCTTGTCCGTGAGGTTGGGTGCTCCGAACTCCCGGTTGCCCTTGCCGTCCTCGCCATGGCAGGCCGCGCAATTCTCCGCGAAGATCTGCCTGCCGGCATCGGCCTTGCCCGCATCCGCCGTTTCGCCCGAGAGCGTCATGACGTAGTTGGCGACCTGGTCGATCTGCTCCGGTGTCAGGATGCCGTCGATGCCGAAGCTGGGCATCTGCGAGTCACGGGTGTCGGGATCGTCCGTGTAACGGATGCCGTGCCGCAGCGTAGTGTAGATGGCATCAGGCGTGCCGCCCCACAGCCAGTCGTCGTCGTTGAGGTTGGGGTAGCCCTTGCCGCCCGCCGCACCCGCGCCATGGCACTGCACGCAGTTCACCTTGAAGGCTGCAGCACCACCCGCCTGCGCATAGGCAAGCAGCTTGGGGTCCTTCAGGATGTCATCGACGCTCATCGCGGCGATCTTGTCGACAGTGTCCTTCTGGCTGGCGGCGACGGCCGCCATCTGCTGCTCGAGCTGGCCGCGAGAGGTCCAGCCGAGCACGCCCCTCGTTGCGCCGCCGGGCAGCGGCCAGGCCGGATACAGGATGGTGTAGCCGATGGCCCAGATCACGCAGGCATAGAAGGTGTAGAGCCACCACTTCGGGAGCGGCGTGTTCAGCTCCTTGATGCCGTCCCAGGTGTGTCCGGTGGTCGCGGTTCCCGAGACGTCGTCCTTTTCGATGTTTGTTGCCATTTGTCAGTCCTCGGAACCGTTCTCTAGGGGGATCTTGGCCAGCCTTTCGTATTGGGCCTTCGAGCCCGGCCGGAAGACGAAGAGGATGGCGCAGACGAAGAACAGGAACATCACGACGAGGCCCCAGCTATCCGCCAATTGGCGCAGTAAGGTATAGTGTTGCATTGCCATCACCTCGACATGTCGGCTTTGAAGGTGGAGAAGTCGACCAGTGTGCCGAGCACCTGGAGATAGGCGATGACCGCGTCCATCTCCGTGACCTGGCCGGCGCCGTCGAAGTTGCGGGCAACCGCCTTCGGGTAGCGCTGCATCAGTCCGTCGGTGTTCTCGCCGGTCGCCTGGGCGACCAAGTCGGCCTCGGCGTTGTCGATGTCCTCCTGGCTGTACATGGCGCCCTTGCCGTTGTTCACGGTCAGGTTCATGGCCGCCAGATTGGCGCCGAAGCCCTTCGGATCGAGGGGCTTCTCCGCAAGGAAGGGGTAGCCCGGCATGATCGACTCCGGCACGACGGTGCGCGGATTGACCAGGTGCTGCCTGTGCCACTCGTCGGAGTACTTGCCGCCCACGCGCGCCAGATCAGGCCCGGTGCGCTTCGAGCCCCACTGGAAGGGGTGATCGAACTGCGACTCGGCGGCGAGCGAGTAGTGGCCATAGCGTTCGACCTCGTCCCGGAAGGGGCGGATCATCTGGCTGTGGCACACGTAGCAGCCTTCCCGCACATAGACGTTGCGGCCCGCCAGC
>Ga0194051_1000681_pt1 | contig 19056 bp, 16 predicted proteins | sample SepL2320m_MetaG_FD_161275 | JGI IMG/M metagenome (GOLD analysis project Ga0194051, IMG submission 161275) | Anoxic zone freshwater microbial communities from boreal shield lake in IISD Experimental Lakes Area, Ontario, Canada - Sep2016-L239-20m | ecosystem: Environmental > Aquatic > Freshwater >... | reverse complement strand
GGTTGGTATGAGTCGATCACCGATTTGAGATCGAACGCCTCGGCAGCCGTCTGCAGCCGCCGGGCCGTCACGTCGCCCAGCGCGCCCTTCAACCCCGCCGGCACGATCAGCCGCAGCTCGCGATCGGTGCGGCGGAGCGAGATCTGCGGCAGCAGGCCGGGCGCGCCCCCCGAGAGGTTGTAGGCGAGCCTCAGGCAGGCCCCCAGCCGACGCGCGAATGCCTTGCCCTTGTTGTCGGAGAGCCTCAGCGCAGTATCGATCGTCGCCGACTTGGGATCGCTCTTGTAGCGATAGGTGAGCGCCATCGCGAGAACGGCACGGTCGCGATGGCTCATGCCCGGTGCCGGCAGGTGCAGCACCCGGACATAGGCCTGCTCGGCACGGTAATCGGGGTGATCGTTCCACGAGATGTCGCTCAGGTGGCAGGCTGCCGTCCGCAGGATACGGTCGGCCGCGCTCTCGTCGGCGAAGGCCGGCGTCAGCCAGTCGAAGATCTCGGTCGGCGACAGGTCGAAGCGCCGCCAACCGGCGCCCTGCTCCTCGGCGAAGGCGATCAGCGGATGGCGCGCCCGCTCCGCCTCGTTCAGTCGCACGTGGTAAAAGCCCTCGCGCAGGCCGAATGCCGAGAAGACCACCGTCTTTGGCTTGAGCGCGACCAGCAGACGGTCGAGCGCCAGACAGGCCAGCGGCAGCGTGTCGACGCGCCGGCGCGAGACGCCCGGCATCTTCTCCAGCGACTTGGCGCTCTGCACCGCGATCAGGCGAGCGACAGCGCGGGCCTCTTCAGCCGCGATCTCGTAATGATGGATGATATGCAGCGGATAGCCCGCCTGCTCCATGTGAAGGCGCGCGAAGGACCGCCAGGCGCCGCCCACCGCATAGAATGTCTTGCCGGTTTCCTCACGCAGCCAGCGCACACCTTCGATCGCATCCACCACGGTGCGCTTGGGATCGCCCTTGCCAGAGGACATCAGGCGCAGCGGCCCGATCGGCAGCGTGCTCGACTCGCCCAGCCCGCCATTGGCCAGCGCCACCAGTTCGAGGCTGCCGCCGCCCAGGTCGCCCATCACGCCGTTGGCGTCGGGCATGCCGCAGATCACGCCGAAGCCCGAGTAGCGGGCCTCGTCGCGGCCACTCACCATATGGGCCTGGATGCCGGGCCGGCGCGCGATCTCGCGCATGAAATCGGCGCCGTCGGCGGCATCGCGAACAGCGGCCGTGGCCAACAGGTCGAGTGACGTCACCTTCATGTTGTGCGCCAGCGTCGTGAAGCGGTCGATGTTGGCCAGGGCCATCTCGACGCCCGCCGGATTGAGCCGTCCGGTGGCATCCAGCCCCCGCGCCAGGCCGCACAACACCTTCTCGTTGAACACCGGCAAAGGAGCGCGGCTCGCCCGCTCATAGACGACGAGACGAATCGAGTTCGACCCCACGTCGATGATGCCGACGCGGCCCTTGTCGGCAGAATGTGGCGGATTGCGCGCGCCTGCGGTCGGTTCACCGTCCATGCGCGCTCCCTCTACAGCAAAGCCGGTGAGATTGCAGCGGCGGCACAGCCGCGACGCGACGCCGCTGGTCCGATCAGGACTTGAGGACCAGGCGCGGCACGGCGCCGCTCAGCTTGAGCGCGCTGCCGCGGCCGGAAAGCGACGGATTGGTCATGAAATAGTGATGCGCAATGAACGGTTCCTTGCCCGGGTGCGGCCGGACGTAAGAACCATCGGGCGTCATGATCCAGCTCTGGCCGTCGTCCTTGAGGTTGGCGACCATGATCTGGTCGAGCACCTGTTCGTGGACCGTCGGATTTTCGACCGGGCACAGAAGCTCGACACGACGGTCGAGGTTGCGCGGCATCCAGTCGGCCGACGAGAGGAAGACTTTCGCCTTGGGCGACGGCAGTGCCTTGCCGTTGCCGAAGCAGATGATGCGGGCGTGCTCCAGGAAACGGCCGATCATGCTGCGGACGCGGATGTTGTCGCTCAGGCCCTTCACGCCCGGCCGCAGGCAACAGATTCCGCGCACCACCAGATCGATCTGCACGCCCGCTTGCGACGCGACGTACAGACGATCGATAAGCCCCGCATCGACCAGGGAGTTGAGCTTGATCCACATGCCGGCCGGCTTGCCGGCGCGGGCATTGGCGATCTCGGCATCGATCAGGCTGTAGAGCTTGGGTCGCAGCGTCACCGGCGCGAAGGCGATCTTCTCCATCTGTTCGGGCCGGGCGTAGCCGGTCATGTAGTTGAACAGGCGCGCGGCATCGCGGCACATCGCCGGATCGCAGGTGAAGAACGACAGGTCGGTATAGATGCGCGCCGTGATCGGATGGTAGTTGCCGGTGCCGAAATGAACGTAGGTGCGGATCGACTGGGCCTCGCGGCGCACCACCATCGACACCTTGGCGTGGGTCTTGAGGTCGATGAAGCCGTAGACCACCTGGACGCCGGCGCGTTCGAGGTCGCGCGCCCAGCGGATGTTGGCTTCCTCGTCGAAGCGCGCTTTTAACTCGACCAGCGCCGTCACGGTCTTGCCCGCCTCGGCCGCGGAGATCAGCTCCTTGACGATCGGCGAGTCGTGGCTGGTGCGGTAGAGCGTCTGCTTGATCGCCACCACCGCCGGATCCCGCGCCGCCTGGCGCAGGAACTGCACCACGACGTCGAAGCTCTCGTAGGGATGATGGACGACGATGTCCTTGGCGCGGATGGCGGCGAAGCAATCGCCGCCGAAATCGCGGATACGTTCCGGGAAACGGGCGTTGTAGGGCGCGAACTTGAGGTCGGGCCGGTCGTCGACGATCACCGCCTTGACGTCGCCGATGTTGAGCATGCGGTCGAGATGGAAGACGTGCACGGTGGGCGTCTGGTCGGGAACCTCGAGCTGGTCGAACAGGAAGTCGCGCAGCTCCGCCGGCATCGCGCTGTTGACCGATATCGAGATCAGATCGCCGCGCCGACGGCGCTTGAGCGCGCTCTCGTAGAGCAGGACGAGATCCTCGGCCTCCTCGTTGATCTCGACGTCACTGTCGCGGATGACGCGGAAGAACGCCTGCTCGATGACCTCGTAGCCGGGGAAGAGCCTGGGCAGGTAGATGTCGACCAGATCTTCCAGCGACAGGAACCGGATCGACGTGCCCGGCAGTCGCACGAAGCGGTCGACCTGCGACGGCAGCGGCAGCAGTGCCATCAGCGGGCGCCGGTCTTCCTTGCGCTGCAGCTTCAGGATGGCGGAAAAGCCGCCGTTGACGAGGAATGGAAACGGGTGCGCCGGATCGATCGCCAGCGGCGTCAGGATCGGGAAGACCTGGTCGATGAAATACTGATCAAGCCAGGTGCGCTCGGCGGCGGTCAGCTCGTCGGAACCGACGACAGCAATCCCCGCCTCACGCAGGTCGTCCTGGAGCGCGGCCCAGACATCCTGCTGATGACCCATGAGGCTCGACGCGCGATCACGTATGGCGAGCAGCTGCTCGGCCGGCGTCATCCCGTCATCGCTCACGAGGGTCGAGCGCGTCTGCAGCATGTCGACGAGACCCGCCACCCGGACCATGTAGAATTCGTCGAGATTGTCGGCCGAAATCGACAGAAACCGAACCCGCTCGAGGAGTGGATGACGCTTGTTGCTGGCTTCCTCGAGGACCCGCATGTTGAAGGCGAGCCACGACAGTTCCCGGTTGATGAAGCGCTGCGGGCTCTCGGGGCCTACGTCGACGGCCGCTGTCGGGTCGATTGTGGTGTCGAGGGCGTCCATCATGGCCCCCTGCGGGGCATCTCCCGATAATTGTTCACGGAAACGGTAGCCGCTCATCATGACAGTGTCATGGCATTTCAATAAGCTATTGTTTCAAAAGCTTTTTATTGGATGCCGCCCGTGAAGAACATTCTCCTCCTGCGACATGCAAAATCGGCCTGGAGCGACCTCGCGCTGACCGATCACGATCGTCCCCTCAACGGTCGCGGCGAACGCGCGGCCAAGGCCATTGGCGATCACCTGGCGCATCATGGTCCCCGCCCCGATCTCATCCTGTGCTCCACGGCCACGCGGGCCCGCCAGACGCTGGCGCCCGTGGTCAAGCGGCTGGGCATGCCCGCACCGCCGATCTTGCTCGACGAGACACTCTACCTCGCGTCCGAGGAGGCCCTGCTCGCCCGCCTGCGGGCCGTGGCCGACGATGTCGCGACGGTCCTGCTGGTCGGCCACAACGATGGAATCTGGCGGCTGGCCGAGATGCTGGCCGGACATGGGTCGGCCGCGCACCTCGCCGTCTTGCAGGAAAAATATCCGACCGGGACGCTGGCGACGCTCAAGATGCCGGATGGCCCCTGGCAAGACCTCGCGGCCGGCTCAGGCGAACTCGCAGCCTTCGTCCGGCCGCGCGATCTGTTGCGACGCTGATACGCTGGAGCGGGATGACACCAGATTTCTCCGTCGTCCCGACCGAAGCCCGAAGGGCGTAGTGGAGGGACCTTTTCTCCGCAGCAAGCTGTCACCGCTGGAGAGAAGACCCCTCGGCTACGCTCGGGGTGACGGATGTTTAATACGTGCCCGGATACTGGCCGCCATCCATCAGGATGTTCTGGCCGGTCATGTAGCCCGCGTGCACGCTGCACAGGAACGCGCACATCATGCCGAACTCCTCGGCCGTGCCGAAGCGGCCGGCGGGATGGGCCTTGGCGCCGGCAGCGTACTCCTCCTCGAAACTGCGGCCGGCCTTGGCGGCGCGCGTCTTCGTCGTATTGCGCAGGCGGTCGGTGTCGAACGGGCCCGGCAGCAGGCCGTTGATGGTGACGCCATGACGGATGGTCGTGCGCGCCACGCCAGCGACGAAGCCGGTCAGGCCCGACCGCGCCCCGTTGCTGAGGCCGAGAATATCGATCGGCGCCTTCACCGAGCTCGAGGTGATGTTCACGATGCGACCGAAGCCGCGCTTCATCATGCCGTCGACCGATGCCTTGATGAACTCGATGGGCGTCAACATGTTGGCGTCGAGCGCCTTGATCCAGTCGTCGCGGTTCCAGTCGCGGAAATTGCCCGGCGGTGGGCCGCCCGCATTGTTGACGATGATGTCGGGCTCGGGGCATGCCGCCAGCACCTGCTTGCGGCCGTCCTCGGTGGTGACGTCGACGGCGACCGCCGTGACCTTCACGCCGTACTTCTTTCTGATCTCCTCCGCCGTCGCGTCGAGCTCCGACCTGGTGCGCGCGTTGATCACGAGATCAACACCCTCCCCCGCCAGTGCCATGGCGCAGCCCTTGCCCAATCCCTTGCTCGCCGCGCAGACGATCGCCTTGCGGCCCTTGATTCCCATATCCATTTTCCGCTCCCTATTTCACGCGTGTCCAAACCTGCGTCTCGCCGAACATCGGCGAGCCGACGTACCCGCGCAAGCGAAGCGTGCCGTCGGGCTGCAGGGTGATATTGGCCGAATAGATCTTGCCGTTCTCGCCGTTGTAGATCTGGCCGCCTTCGAAGACGTTGGGATCCGATGTCTTCTTGAACCCCCAGATCAGCGGCATGCCCAGGACCTTGCGGCTGCGCAGCGCCGGGTCCTGGTTGCGAAAGTCGGTCGCCACTTCGGGCGCCACCACCACGCCATCCGGTCCAGTGGGATTGATCAGGCCGGCAATGAAGCCGCAAAGCGCCCCGCTCGCGGGATTAGCACAAGCCTCGATCCGGACCTGCGCCTTGCCCGACGCGGTCAGCCAGGTGCCCATGGCCGACGGCGCCTGAGCCAATGCCGGCAAAGCCATTACCGCGAACACTGCAGCCAAAAACAGTCTTCTCATCGTTCCCCCTGAGGTCCCGCAGACAGCCGGGACAATTCTCCCAACACATCGGCGGCCAGCCTGCGGTCGATCTCTCTCTGCTCGACCAGCCCGCGGCGATCGAGCGCCGCCACCACCCGCCGCGCGGAGTCCGCCGACCGCTCCATGTGCGACACCAGATACTGCACGACCCCAGCGCCCGCATGCAATTGCCTGTCGCCGAGCTGTTTCAGGATGATCGACCCCAGCAGTTCGTCATCGGGCGGCGCCATCGCCACCGACGGTGCCGCGCGCAGGCGGGACGCCAGGTCCGGCAGCGCGATCGACCAATGGGCGGGCGGCAGCGCCGACGTGAGCAACAGATAGCCGCCGCGCTCGCGCAGCAGATTGTAGAGATGGAACAGCGCTCGCTCCGGAGCGTGATCGGCCCCTTCGACGACGATCGTCGGCGAGGCCGCTGCCATGTCGGAAAGATCGGCGACGCTCTTGCCCTCGAGATCCTTGCCCTCGACGACGGCCGCGCCGGCGCGCGCCGCCCAGATGCGGGCGAGATGGGTCTTGCCGCAGCCGGTCGGCCCACTCAGCGCCAGGGCCGGCGCCGGCCAGTCGGGCCAACGGTCGATCCAGGCCAGTGCCTCGCGATTGCCACCGGCGACGACAAAGTCCTCGCGGGCGTAGGTCGGCGGCGGCAGCGCGAGATCGAGGGTGAGTTGATTGGGCATCGGCCGGTCAGCCCGATGTGCTGCCACGGTAGATCGCGCTTTCGCGATAGCGGCCGATGAAATGCCGAACGATCACGCCAACCACGGCCGCCACCGGCACCGCGACCAGTACGCCCACGAACCCGAACAGCGAGCCGCCGGCCAGCAGGGCGAACATGATCCACACCGGATGCAGCCCGACCCTGTCGCCGACCAGCTTGGGCGACAGCACGTTGCCTTCCAGGGTCTGGCCGAACAGAAACACGGCGCCGACCTTGGCCACGCCGAGCCACTCCGGGGGAAACTGCGCCAGCGCCATGCCGAGCGCCATCACGGCGCCGACGAAGGTGCCGACGAAGGGAATGAACGAAATGGCGCCCGCGATCAGGCCGATGGCCAGACCGAACTGCAGGCCGACCAGCGACAGGCCGATCGCATAGATCGAGCCGAGGCAGATGCAGACCAGTGCCTGACCGCGCAGGTAGCCCGCGATCGCGGCGTTCGACTCGCGCGCCAGCTTGCGGATGGTGTCGGCGTGGTCGAGCGGCAGCGCGCCGTCGATCGCGGCCAGGACCTTTTCCCAGTCGCGCAGCATGTAGAACGTCACCACCGGAGTGATGAACAGCAGGCCGAGCAGGTTGATGATCGCCACGCCGCGCTGCGCCACCTGACCGGCGACAGTGCCGGCCACGGCGAGCGCACTGCCAGCCCATTGGGTGGCCTTCGCCTGAAGATCCGCGACACTGAGCGGATGCATCCCGAGCTTGTGCATCAGGGGCTCGACCAGCGGCTGGATCCGCATCGACACTTTCACGACGTACTCGGGGATTTTCGCGATCAGCGCCTGCACCTGCGCGAACAGCGGCGGCAGGATGGCCATGGCGACGGCCACCGTCAGCAGCACGGCCACGATCGTCACCGCGGACGTGGCCATCGTGCGCGAAAGCCCGAACCTCTGCAGGCGATGGACGACGGGATCGAGGAAATAGGCGACGACGATGCCGACCACGAACGGCAACAGGATGTCGTTCAGGAGCCAGAGGAGAAGCAGGAAGACGGCTGCCGCCGCCAACCAGAAGCGCCAGCGGTTGGCGTTGGCCGGTGGCGTCATCTCCCCGGTCCCGCTTTTCGCGGTCACCGCGGCTGCAGCCGCCACTGATTGGCGTCCTTGTCCAGCGTCAGGCCTGCCTGGGCCAGCGTGCGCTGCAACTCTTCGGCCGTGCCAAAGTACTCGAGACGCAGCTCGGCCCGGTCCGATTCGAGCGATCGCACGGCGACACTCTTCACCGCCGGCACGGCGCCCAGCCGCTGGCGCACCTGCACCCAGTCGCCCAAGGCGCGGAGCGGCACGACGACGTCGAGCGCATCCTGCGAATCGCGGCGGACGACGGCAATGCTGCGCCAATCCTCGTCGAGCCGCGCATGCATCTTCTTGGCAGCCTCGCCAAGCTGGGCCGCGCCCTCGACCGGAACCGGGGCGATCTCGCTGCGCGCACCGGTCCGCATGTCGTAGCGAACGCCACCGACGCTGAGCGCGCCGCTCTCCTTGTCGCCCTGGACGACGGCCACGATGATGGTGGGGGCGCGATAGCGTTCATTCAGCCGCGACAGGGCGGTGACGTCGCCGACAAAGGCCTCTTCGGCGGATAGTGCGCCCTGATCGGTCGGATCGCCGCGCACGACCGTCACCGGCACGGCGCTGCCCACCGTGTCGAGGGTCCGCCATGCTTCACGCCAGGCGTTGCGATCGTCCAGCGCATCGACGCCGGCCTTGCCCTTCCACAACGGGATGACCAGGGCCGGCCGAGCGACCGTCTCGGAGACCTTCACGCCACTGTCGGCCAGCCAGGCTTTTGCCTGGTCGGCGGCGAACACGACGTTCAGCGTCGCGATATAGCGATTGGGCGCGGACCGCTCGCGGACGAATTCGACGCCGCGAACCATATTGTCGAGCCGGGCATCGTCGAGCGGCGGCACGCGGCTGCGATCCTCGGCAGCGACAAGGCGGTCGACCAGCATGCGCGAGGCGCGGCGCTTGGCCTCCTGGATGCCCTGCTCCCGCGCCTTGACGGCGTCGGCCGCGTTCACATCGACGTCGATGCCGGTGATTGCATAGGAATTACCGGTCGCGACCTGCGCGCCAGCCTCGCCGCCAACGGCAAGGGTCGTCAGCAGAATCGCGACGATCGTGGAAAACCATCGGCCTATCGGCATTGCGGGGGTCCGGTTTTTGGCTATGTTCGCGCCAACTATCTAGCACGCCCCCGGTCTAGCACGAATGAGCATGGCTTGAAGCCCGACGCACCGCCCAACGCACCGAACGACAGCAAGGGGAGCCACAACCGGCCACCCCTGACCTACAAGGATGCCGGCGTCGACATCGATGCCGGCGACGCCTTGGTCGAGCACATCAAGCCGCTGGCCCGCGCCACCAATCGGCCGGGCGTCATGGGCGCCCTGGGCGGCTTCGGCGGCCTGTTCGACCTCAAGGCCGCGGGATTTCGCGATCCCATCCTGGTGTCCGGCACCGACGGCGTCGGCACCAAGCTCAAGGTGGCGATCGAAGCCGGCATCCCCGATACGGTGGGAATCGATCTGGTGGCGATGTGCGTCAACGACATCGTGGTCCAGGGCGCCGAGGCGCTGTTCTTCCTCGACTACTATGCGAGCGGCCGGCTCGATGTCGATGTCGGGCGGCGGATCGTCGCCGGGATCGCCGAAGGCTGCCGGCGTGCCGGCTGTGCGCTGATCGGCGGCGAGACGGCGGAAATGCCCGGCATGTATGCCGACGGCGACTACGACCTGGCAGGCTTCACCGTCGGCGCAGCAGAACGCGACGAACTGCTGCCTCGGCCCGACATCGCCATTGGCGACGTGGTGCTGGGAATCGCCTCGAGCGGCGTCCATTCGAACGGCTATTCGCTGGTGCGTAGCGTGGTCAAGCGCAGCGGACTTGCCTACGACGCCCCCGCGCCCTTCGCCAAGGAGACGCTGCTGGGCCCGGCCCTGCTCGAACCGACGCGCATCTATGTCAAACAGGTCCTGGGAGTCGTGCGGGCAACCCGCGCCATCAAGGGCCTCGCCCATATCACCGGCGGCGGCCTGCCCGGGAACGTGCCACGCTGCCTGCCCGCCGGGACGCGCGCGCGCCTGGATGCGAGGCGTTGGTTGGCGCCACCGGTTTTCCAATGGCTGCGCGATGTCGGCCAGGTGCCGACCGACGACATGCTGCGGACCTTCAATTGCGGGCTCGGCATGATCGCCGTGGTGGCCAGGGACGACGCGGCGCGGGTCGCCAAGGCACTCGCCGAAGCAGGTGAGACCGTGCACGAGATCGGTGTCGTGGAGCGCGCGCCAAGCGACGAAGCCGATTGTGTCGTCGAGCACGCCGACAGCCTATGGCGAAGCTGAAAGTCGGAATCCTGATCTCGGGCCGCGGCAGCAACATGGCGGCGCTGATCCGGGCCGCCCAGGCGGGCGACTATCCTGCCGAGATCGCCTGTGTCGTCAGCAACCGGGAAGACGCGGCCGGCCTCGAGGCGGCCCGCAAGGCCGGCATTCCGACCGCGGTAATCTCCCATCGCGGCTATCCCGACCGCGAAACGTTCGATCGGGACGTTTCCGCCGCGCTCGAAAAGCATGGCGTCGGACTCGTGGCGCTCGCGGGCTTCCTGCGGATCCAGAGTGCGTGGTTCCCGGAGCATTGGGCAGAGCGGCACATCAACATTCACCCCTCGCTGCTGCCGGCGTTTCCAGGATTGCACGTGCAGCAGCAGGCGCTGGATGCCGGCGTGCGGGTGAGCGGCTGTACGGTCCATTTCGTCACACCCGACCTCGATGCCGGGCCGATCATCGCCCAGGCCGCCGTGCCGGTCCTCGCCGGCGACACCGAGGAAACACTGTCCGCGCGCATCCTGCGCCAGGAGCACCTGCTCTATCCTCTCGTGGTGCGCTGGTTCGCCGAGGGCCGGATCGCGATCGCCGATGGACGGGTCAGCGTCCGCGACATTCCGCCCGGCGCCACCCTCCTCTTCTCCGCCGAACCCTAGTTCGTTATAAGATTACCGATAAATCTCATCGAGGATCCGACATGGCCGACACTCAGGACGACTACCCCGCTCACCTGGAAACCTACACGTCCTTCAACAAGCTGGTGACGTTCACGCTCCTCTGGATCGTGTTGATCCTGGTTTCCATGGCTTTGGGGCTGGTCGGCCATCTGTCGATCCTGGCGCTGTTCCTGGGTATCGGCGGCAGCGTGGCCCTGCTGGTGGCCTTTGCCGTCCTAGGCTGACACCGATAGCCACCAAATAGAAAAAGCGGCCCGGATGGGCCGCTTTTTTGTGCCTATTTTTTGGTGGCTGGCCGCTGGCTCAGCCGACGACTTCGGATCCGGCGAAGAAGTAGGAAATCTCGATCGCCGCATTCTCCGGCGAGTCCGAGCCGTGCACCGAGTTCGCCTCGATCGACTCGGCGAAGTCCTTGCGGATCGTGCCGGCGTCGGCGTTGGCCGGGTTGGTCGCGCCCATGATCTCGCGGTTCTTGGCGACAGCGTTCTCGCCTTCCAGGACCTGAACGACGACCGGGCCGGAGGTCATGAAGGTGCAGAGATCGTTGAAGAACGGCCGCGCCTTGTGGACGCCATAGAACTGCTCGGCCTGCTGGCGGCTCATCCAGATACGCTTCTGGGCCACGACGCGCAGACCGTTTTCCTCGAAGCGGGCGTTGATCTTGCCAGTCAGGTTCCGGCGTGTCGCATCCGGCTTGATGATCGAAAAAGTGCGCTCGACGGCCATGGAATCCTCTTGAAGACAAAGTCTCGGCGAATGGGCGCGCCTTATAGACGCGAGGTTTCGGCCCGGCAAGTCGGCCGATCCGGCTTGGAATGGCCCGGTATCGCATGCTAAAGGCCGCCGCCCCATGCTCCATATCAACGACATCTCCTTTCGCCACGGCGAGCGCGTGCTGTTCGATCGCGCTTCTGCGGCCTTTTCCGACGGCTGGAAGGTCGGCCTCGTCGGCCGCAACGGTGCGGGCAAATCGACGCTGCTGCGCCTGATCCAGGGCCAGATCGAGACCGACAGCGGCGAAATCAACCTGATGGGCCGCACCCGCGTGGGCTCGGTGCCGCAGGATCCTCCCGGCGGCGACATCACCGTTCTGGACGCCGTCTTGGCGGCCGACGTCGAGCGCAGCGCGCTGATGGCCGAGGATGCGGCCTGCCACGACGGCCTGCGCCTGGCAGAGATCCATGCCCGCCTCGACGAGATCGGCGCCGCCTCGGCGCCTTCCCGCGCCGCCTCGATCCTTCACGGCCTGGGTTTCGACAATGAAAAGCAGGCCCGGCCCTGCGGCGAATTCTCCGGCGGCTGGCGCATGCGCGTGGCGCTGGCGGGCACGCTGTTCAGCGACCCCGACCTCCTGATCCTCGACGAGCCGTCGAACCATCTCGACCTCGAGGCGATGCTGTGGCTGACCGAGCATCTGAAAAGGTTCCGCAATACCGTCCTGATGGTGAGCCACGACCGCGACCTGCTGAACGACGTGTGCGACCATATCGTTCACATCGATAACGAGAAGCTGGTCCCCTACACCGGCAACTACGACTTCTTCGAGCGCACGCGCGCCGAGCGGCTGGCCAACGACGCCGCCCAGCAGGCGAAGGTCGCGGCGCAGCGCAAGCACATGCAGGCCTTCGTCGACCGCTTCAAGGCCAAGGCCAGCAAGGCACGCCAGGCGCAGTCGCGCATGAAGATGATCGAGAAGCTCGGTCCCGTCGCCAGCGTGCCGATCGAGGAGCGCGTCTCGTTCAACTTCCCCTCGCCCGAGATTCTCGCCTCGCCGATCGAGACGCTCGACGAGGTCTCCGTCGGCTATCCCGACGGACCGCTGGTGCTGCGCGGCCTCGACCTGCGCATCGACATGGAAGACCGCATCGCCCTGCTCGGCCAGAACGGCAACGGCAAGTCGACCTTCATCCGCCTGATCTCGCAGCGGCTGGAGCCGCGCGAAGGCCGGCTGAAGAAGACGCCGAAGTTGCGCGTCGGCTATTTCTCGCAGGATCAGGAAGAAAGCCTCGATTTCGAGGCGACGCCATTCGATCACATGAACCGCGCCCTGCAGGGCGCCGGGGAAGCCAAAGTGCGCGCCCAGCTCGGCCGCTTCGGCTTTTCGCGCGATCGCGCCAACCTCAAGGTCGGCGTGCTGTCGGGCGGCGAGAAGACCCGCCTGCTGCTGGCGCTCGCCACGCGCAATGCGCCGCACATGCTGCTGCTCGACGAGCCGACCAACCATCTCGACATGGATGCGCGCGCCTCGCTGGTCGACGCCATCAACGATTTCGAGGGCGCCGTCGTGCTGGTCAGCCACGATACGCATCTGGTGAAGATGGTGGCCGACACGCTGTGGCTGGTCGCCGGCGGCACGGTGAAGTCTTTCGATGGCGATATCGACGAATATCAGGCGAAGCTCCTGAAGGAGCGCGGCGCCAAGCCGGCCAAACGCGAGGAGAGCCCGGCCGATGCCGCCTCGAAGAAGGACCAGCGCAAGACGTCGGCAGACAATCGCGCCCAGAAGGCTCCCCTCAAGAAGGCCGTCGACAGTGCGGAGAAGATGCTGGTCCGCCTCACCGCCCAGCTCGAAGGCGTCGTTGCCAAGCTCGGCGACCCGGCGATCTATTCAGGACCAGCGACGGTCGTCACCGACCTCCAGCGCGAGAAGGCACGGCTTGAGCGCGAGGTCGCCAATGCCGAGCAGCGCTGGCTCAACGCGCAGGAAGCTCTCGAAAAAGCAGCCTAGAGCAGCGTGCTTGCACTGCCAGCATTTGCTCACGCAGACGTGATGAGCAGGTTCAGCAGGAAAATGCTATTGCTTCAGGCAGGCTGGCGGTTGGACCGCGCCTGTCATTTCCAAATGAGCATGACCCGCCCGCGCACGCCGCGGGTTGACGCAATAGCGAGGGTGGAGCTTGCCACGGATGGTTGTCACGCCAGGCCGTCAGAGTCCGGTTTTGAGCCCGTCCCCTACCGAAGGCCGAACAAGGTCGGAACGGACGCATCGCGCTACCTGTCACAGGGTGCGCCGGGCTTGTGACACAAGAAGAAGAAACAACGTCGTAAAAAGCCCGCAAAACCGGGCTCGGCCCGGAGTCCGGGCATGTGCGTGTCACAACATTTGTCTCAACTTGGTGAGACACTTTTTAGTGTGACACGCGACCAGGAGACGGCTTCCCGGCGTGCGGGGAGCTGCGCTGGCTACTCGGCCGCAACCGCTCGCGGCGCGCTCGCCTGGCGGATGGTGAGGACCATCCCGGCGTTGATCACGTAGAGCACAACCGCGATCCAGAAGATCGCCGCCGGCAGATGCAGGTCCATCAGGTAGCCGAACAGCGGCGGCCCCAGGAGCGAGCCGACGTCGAGCCCCGAATAGACGAAGCCGAACACCTTGCCCGACGCGCCGGGTGGTGTGGCATTGCGCACGATCATGTCGCGCGACGGATTGGTCGCTCCTCCAGCGAATCCCGCCACCGCCAGCAGGGGCAACAGGAACGTGGGCGACACGGCGAGGGTGGCGATCGGCACCGTAAGGGCAGCCGCGACGAGCAGGCCGCCTGAGGCCACGAGATCATGGCGCTTCACGTGGTCTGCGAAGAAGCCGCCCGCGAGCATGCCGGCCGCGGAGCCGACCATGAACACGATCAGACAGAGTGCAGCGTAGCGTTCCGTAACGCCGAACATCTCCGTCCAGGCAGGCACCGCCATCTGCTGGATACCCACCGTATTGACGGCGATCAGGGCGAAATAGACGAAGCACAACAGGATCGCCGACTGCAAAAAGAGGCCAACCCCTGCCTTTGCGCCATCGGCGGCTGCCGCTGCGCGGACCTCGGCACGATGATCGGCCAGGGTGCGGCGATGTCCCAGGACCAGCGCCGCCAGCACGAGCCCGGGAATGGCGCCGATGAGGGCCGCGCCCGTTCTGCCCACGATATCGTCGAGGAAGTAGATGATCGGTGCCGCCGCCCAGCCCAGCGATCCGCCCAACCCATGGATGCTGTACGCCCTGCCCAGGCGGCGCTGGTTCACCGAGGAGTTCAGGATGGCGAAATCGGCGGGATGGAAGACGCAGTTGCCGATGGCGCCGACGACCGAAATGGCCGCAAAAGTCAGGAACGAGTCGGCCAGGGCGGTGAGCGCGAGACCGATGGCTGCGAGCGCCAGCCCGCCGGCCAGGATCGGCCGGGCGCCGAACCGGTCGACCGCGAAGCCCGCCCCCGTCTGGCAGATGCCGGAAACCGCGTAGTAGATCGCCCCCAGGGCACCCACGTCGGTGAAGGACAGACCGGCCTTCTCGCGCACGATGAGCAGCATCGTGACGAAAGCCAGCTGATAGTAGTGGCTCGCGCCATGGGCCACGCCGATCAGGCTGATGACCCGGACATCACGCCCCAGGGGGGCTAGGGCGACTGCAGACATGGGACCCTCGTTTGGCCGGGCATGATAGACGATCCGCATCGCGGCCGACTGCGAAATTGCGCGCAGGAGGCATGCGTGCGGGATGACGCGCAATGGCGTCGCGCGCTACTGTCCCCGCCGAAAAGGGAGAAACGTCATGAAACGCTGGAAGCAGCGCCCGGAAGGCTCGACCTGGGGAGACTGGGGTGACGACGACCAGCTTGGCCGGCTCAACCTCATCACGCCCCAGAAGGTGCTCGAGGGCATCGCCGAGGTGAAGGAAGGCCTGTCGTTCTGCCTCAGCCTGCCGCTCGATTTTCCCGGCGGCAACGTCCTCAATCCGCGGCGGCTGCCACCGGTCCTGTCGCCGACCGGCGACGAGAATGGCTGGCGCTTCAACTTTCACACCAGGACCCTCAACCCGCTGTTCGTGGACGTGGCCAGTGACGACCGGGTGATCCTGACACTGCAATATTCCACGCAATGGGACACGCTCGCCCATGTCGGCGGCCTGTTCGACGCCGACGGCGACGGCGTGGCCGAGGCCCTCTACTACAACGGCTACAAGGCCGGCTCGGATATCGTGGGGCCCCTGCCCGACGCCGGCCGCGACGGCTGCGGGCACCTCAGCTATGCCCACAAGCTCGGCGTCGAGAACATGGCCGCCAAGGCCATCCAGGGCCGGGCCGTGATGGTCGACCTGGAGAAGCACTACGGCCGGGACCATAAGTATGTGAACTACGACGATTTGAACCGTGTGCTCGAAGCCGACAAGGTGATAATCGAGGCAGGCGACATGCTGCTGCTCTATACTGGCTTCACCGATGAAATCGTCAAAATGGACAAGAAGGTCGACCCAGCCCGCGCGCATGCCATGTGCTGCGTCCTGGACGGCCGTGACAAGCGGCTCTTGCAGTGGATCACCGACAGCCAGATCTCCGCGCTCATCGCCGACAATTATGGCGTCGAGGCGGTTCCGGCGCGGCCCGGGCCGGAGGATGCCGAGCATCCCTCGCTGCCGATCCACAATCATTGTCTGTTCAAGCTCGGCCTGAATCTGGGGGAAATCTGGTGGTTGCAGGATCTGGCATTGTGGCTCCGCGACAAGAAGCGCTCCCGCTTTCTCCTCACAGCCCCGCCCCTGCGTCTGCCGGGCGCGGTCGGATCGCCCGCGACGCCCGTGGCAACAGTCTGATTTCCGCGATGAACGGTTCGTTTTCAGCGCACGTCGCCGAAGGCCTGCGAACGGAACGATTTACCCTGCTGGATGTCGGTTGCTCCGGCGGTATCGATCAGCATTGGCGGGTCTTCGAACCTCGGCTACGGGCGCTCGGCATCGACGCCAGCGAGGCCGAGTGCCGGCGGCTGGCCACCTGCGAGCTCAATCCGGATATCGAGTATCTGGCCGCCTTCGTCGGCCGACGAGCCGACAAGATTGTCGACCTGTCCGCCGGCCCTGCCGCGCCGCTGATCATGCAGATGCGGGATCGTCTCAGCTTCATGCGCACCCGCGAAATCCGGGAGGCGCGCCTCAAGGGCGCCTCCGCCGAGGAGAAATTCCGCAACAATGCCTGGGAAATGACGGGGCTCGCCGATCCGGCAAAGCCGGTCGTCGTTCCTGGCCTGCTGGCGGCACGTGGCTGGAACGACCTCGACTACCTCAAGATCGACATCGATGGCGTCGACTACGAAGTCCTTCGCTCGTTCGACGCCCGTTTCGAGTCGCTGGGCCTGCTGGCGGTTCAGCTCGAGGTGAATTTCATCGGTTCGGGCGCGACCGACGAGCATACTTTCCACAATACAGACCGCTTCATGCGTCGGCAGGGCTTCGACCTGTTCCGGCTCGACGTGCGCACCTATTCGACGCGCGCCCTGCCCTCGCGATACGTCTGGCCGACGCCGGCCGAAACCCTGTCGGGACGACCGTTCCAGGGCGAGGCCTATTACGCTCGCGACGTTCTTGGTCCAAAGGGCGCCGAATGGGCCAAGCAGCTCAGCGCGGAAAAGCTCGCCAAGCTCGCGGCGGTGTTCTCGGCCTGGGAGATCCCCGATGCCGCGGCCGAATTGCTGCTCGGCCTCCGCAACCGGCTTTCGACGGTGTTCGATATCGACGCCGGCCTCGACCGGCTGGCAGCGCAGACGCAGGTCGGTGCGAGGCGACCTCTCAGCTATCGCGATTACATGGCGAAGTTCGAGGCCGACTCACCGGATTTCTATCGACCCGAGGGCGATATTCCGTTCCTTGAGCGGGTGAAGTCTGCCTGGAACGGCTACTGGAGGCCGCGCCTGCAACGTTAGGCCTTCTTCTCCCAGCCACCACCGTCGGTCTGCTGCCAATAGGCCATGACGTGGCCGGCAGCCTTGTAGGCTTTCCAGCGCTCGCGGGCGTCGGCCACCGCCGCGTCGTCACGACCATCGAACAGTTCGAAACAGCGCTTGTAGCTGGCTATGCGCTCCGACCGGGCATGGTCAGCCACGAACAGATAATTAGCACCATTGGGATTCTCGTCGACGTGGGTCAGCCACACCGGCTGGCGATCGGCATCGCCATCCCGGGCCGCGCCGTGCGGAAGAAAGCCGTTCGGATCGTAAGTCCATAGATGGGTGTTGAGGGCATCGACTCGCTCGGCCGATCCCAGCAGGACGACGGCCCGCTCGCCCGCCTGCAGGGTCTTGGTAAGCAGGCGGGGCAAGGTGTCCTCGAGCGACGATCTGGTCAGGTGGTAGAAATTGACCTCGGTCGCCGCCTTCAGGGTCGTCATGGGGTCCGTCAGCGCTCGTAGTTGTCGGCGACCAGCCGGTCGAGCAGGCGCACGCCATAGGCGGTGGCGCCCTTGGGCGTGGTGTCGTCGCCCTTGTTCGACCAGGCGACGCCCGCGATATCGAGATGCGCCCAGGCCACGCCCTCCTGCACGAAGCGCTGCAGGAACTGCGCCGCCGTGATCGAGCCACCGTCCCGGCCGTTGCTGACGTTCTTCATGTCGGCGATATCGGAGTCGATCATCTTGTCGTATTTCGGCCCGAGCGGCATGCGCCAGAGCTTCTCGCCAATCGATGAGCCCGCGACGCGCAGACGCGTGGAAAGCTGAGTGTTGTTCGAAAACAGGCCGGCACGCTCGTGGCCGAGCGAGACGATGATGGCGCCCGTCAGGGTCGAGAGTTCGACCATGGCCTGCGGCTTGAACTTTTCCTGCGCGTACCACATGGCGTCGCACAGGATCAGGCGCCCCTCGGCATCGGTGTTGATGATCTCGACGGTCTGGCCCGACATCGACTTCACGACATCACCCGGCCGCGTGGCATTGCCGTCGGGCATGTTCTCGACCAGGGCGCAAACAGCGACGACGTTCGCCTTCGCCTTGCGGCCGGCGATCAGGCGCATGGCCCCGGTGACGGCACCGGCGCCGCCCATATCCCACTTCATGTCTTCCATGCCGCCGGCCGGCTTCAGCGAAATGCCGCCGGTATCGAAGGTGACGCCCTTGCCGATCAGCGCAACCGGCGCCTGATCCTTCGGGCCATTCATCCAGCGCATGACGAGGAGCTGCGATTCGCGCTCGCTGCCCTGACCGACGGCCAGCAGGACGTTCATGCCCAGCTTCTTCATCTCCGCTTCGCCCAGCACCTCGACCTTCACGCCGAGCTTGGCGAGTTCCTTGGCGCGGCGAGCGAACTCGACGGGGTAAAGGATATTGGCCGGCTCGCTCACGAGGTCGCGGGTGAAGAAGACGGCGTCGACAGTGGGCTCGAGCTGGGCATAGGCCTTGCGCGCTTCGGCCGGGCCGGCGACGACGACCGTGAGCTGTTCGAGGGAAAGTTTCTGTTCGGGCTTGTCCTTGGTCTTGTACCTGTCGAAGCGGTAGTTGCGCAGACGTACACCCAGCGCCAGGTGAGCCGCGATCTGACCCGGCGACAGGCGGCTGCCCTTCACCGGGTCGACGACCACGGTGACCGCCGTGTGACCCGCCGCGTTTGCCGCAGCCGCAATCACGCCGCCCAGGCCTTCCGCGGTGCGGGCATCGAGCTCGCGCCCCTTGCCCACGCCCAGCAGCATCAGCCGGGCAATATCGCCGGATTGACCCAGGATGGTCAGGGTCTGGTTCTTGGCGCCGGTGAAGCGGCCGGCGCCAAGAACCAGAC
>Ga0194051_1000680_pt1 | contig 19065 bp, 12 predicted proteins | sample SepL2320m_MetaG_FD_161275 | JGI IMG/M metagenome (GOLD analysis project Ga0194051, IMG submission 161275) | Anoxic zone freshwater microbial communities from boreal shield lake in IISD Experimental Lakes Area, Ontario, Canada - Sep2016-L239-20m | ecosystem: Environmental > Aquatic > Freshwater >... | reverse complement strand
GGAACATCTTCAAGCAGATCAAATCCGAGCACGACTTGGCCGGTTGTTTCCAATGGCACAACTGTTTTTCGCATGGGCGTACGAAGAACATGTCCAGCGGCCGTGGGATTACAAAAGAAATTGAAGTCGGCGCACGGAGTGATGTTTCCAAAGCCGTTCGAGGTACCCCCTGACACGATGACTTCGCGTACGAGATCGACTGCCGAGGGATCTCGCAAAAAAGCGCGCGAAATATTGGTCAGCGGACCGAGAGCGATAATCGTCACTTCCCTGGGATAAGCCCGAAGAGTTTCAAGAATCACTTTTTCAGAAAGGTTGCTACCGTGACGACCCATCAAAGGGATGCCGGCATCACCGAGACCATCTTGCCCGTGAATACTGCGATATTTTTCTGGGAGCACCACGTCCGTCGGCGCTGAACCGAGTCGAGGAAATTTTGGCGGATCGAGCAGCGACACCAAAGAATGCAAATTGCGGGTCGCTTGCTCTGACGACACATTTCCTCCCGTTGCAGTGACGGCAACGACCTCAAGTCTTGGGTCGAACAGCGCCATGCACAGCGCTACTGCGTCATCAACCCCAGGATCCATATCTAAGATCACCCGTCGCGGCACTCGACACATCTCTCTTTAAAAGAATTGGGGGCTGGAAATAGTCCTCTTCCGAGTACGATTATCACTTTGGTGGAGCTTGCCATCATCCTTCGAATAGCTCCGCAAGAAGTCCACCGAGAATCAAAGAATCGTAGCGCCAAAGCCTCCGCTTCGCAATCATTCATGCTCTGGCACTTACAGGACTCCTGAACTCATGCAATCTCTCGTCAACAGAGCGATCGATCAGATTCAATCCGGACAGCATCTTGATCGAGAACAGATGGCTGCGATTGTGAATTTTGCGCTGGAGGAAAACCTCGACGAGGAACGCTTTGGACAACTTCTACTCGACATGCGAACAGCCGGAGAGAGCGCCGAGGAGATTGCTGGTGCTGCCGATGCGCTGCGCTCGCGAATGCAGGTGATCCAAACCCGTCACAGCGTTCTCGGTGATACATGTGGGACCGGCGGCGATGCAAGCGGGTCGTTTAATGTGAGCACTGCGGCGGCGATCGTTGCGGCTTCGGCAGGTCTACCGGTTGCCAAGCATGGCAATCGCGCAGTCTCTAGCCAAAGCGGTTCAGCCGATGTACTTGAGCAACTTGGCGTTCGGATCGATCTCGAACCAGCGATGGCTGCTGAGTGCCTTGAACGGATAGGGATTTGTTTTTGCTTTGCCCCCAAGCATCATCCAACGATGGCGCGCGTGGCGGCATTGCGTCGAAGACTTGGAGTTCCAACGGTTTTCAACCTCATCGGCCCCCTGTGCAATCCCGCAATGGCCACCGTGCAAGTGATTGGCATTGGTCGAACCGAAGTGCAGGAACGACTCGCAGAAGCCGCATCCTTGATAGGACTTGCGAGAGTGATTCTCGTGACGGGCGAGGATGGCGTAGACGAGGTGGGACTGTCTGCAGGCACTCGCGTAATCGATGTCCTTGGGAGAGTTCGCACGAGGCTGCGATGGACTCCAGAAGACTTTGGACTCAAGCGTGCCTCGCTTGAGTCTCTCCGAATATCGACGCCCTCCGAAAGCGCGGAAGTGATTCGCCAAGTGCTTCACGGATGCGAAGGCCCCCGACGCGACATCGTCGTTGCCAATGCTGCCGCACTTTTATACGCAGCCGAGCTTACCGAAGATGTGGCCGCAGCAGCCCGCCTCGCTGAAGCAGCCATCGATTCTGGTGCAGCCTCGTCGCTTCTTCGCGAATTTGCCTCATTTACAAGCCATATCGGGCAGACACGAGGATAAATTCTTTTTACGAAAGAGGCACCTCGAGGCCATCGAATGCCAACTCCACGCCCTGCGGAAGAGTCGCTGAGACTTGTTCGTGAGAGAACTCATGAGAGAGGTGAGTGAGCAGCGTTCGACGCGCACCAATGTGAGCTGCCACTTCGAGCGACTCTGCAAGGCTAAAATGAGTTGGGTGTTTTGATGGCCTCAGGCAATCCAACACAAGCACATCAAGTCCTGCAAGCAGGGACATTGTGGTCGGAGGAATAAAATTGGTGTCCGTACAGTAGGCAACATTTCCAAATCGAAATCCGAGAACATCAAACATGCCGTGCGTCAAACGCAGTGGCACAACACGAATTCCAAACAGGTCGAATGGTTCCGCTGATATGCGATCGAACGTCAGTTGCGGAACTCCGCCGCCCGGCTTTACGAGTGGGTCAAACGCATAATCAAAGGCTCGTCGAATACGACGCTCAACGCGCTCTTCACAAAGCACTCGCATTGGTTCCTTCGTTCGATAACACAAGGGGCGTATGTCATCTAAACCATAGACGTGATCGACGTGATCATGCGTATAAAGCACTGCGTCAACTCGGCCAATTCTTTCTCGTAACAGTTGTGTTCTTAAATCGGGAGTTGTATCGATCAGCAGAACTCCTCCCGGAAGACCAAGGGCCACACTCGACCGAGTTCGAGAATCGAAAACCGATGCGCTTGTGCAGGTAGAGCATTCGCACCCCACCACAGGAACACCAACACTCGTGCCCGTGCCGAGAAATACAAATCGACCATTAAGATTTCGAAAATATTCCTGTGCCGCCACGGGGTCCTCGTCATCAATAATTTTTCAAACCCATTCCTCTTGGGCAAAAAGTTTTGCACATGGAATCCAAGAAGTGTAACTCGTATTGTCTTTCCTCTGAGCGAACTCGCTCTTCAGTCTTCTCAAAGGCCGTGCTGAGATGCTCGATTTTCTCGAGTATCTTTTCCAGACACCCCAGAAGATGGCAATCGCCCTTTCAAGAGAGACACTTTTCATAAAATCTCTTTTCGCAGCCGAAATGGTCTTCTTCTGACATGCACAAGGACTGAAGAACAGCGATTTGGCTTGACCCATGGGATCATCGTCGCTCACAATCACCCTGAAACCGAAATTTGCGAGAATTGCTGCTGCTTCGCCTTGGCATCTACGATGCGAAGACCGACGAAATCTTCGCTGAGAGTCTCACTCCCAGAGATTGGCTCGGTATCGCTAGAATGTGCGAAGATTCTCAAAGGATCCGTGGCGTATTGAGCCGTCCCTCGAGTCTCGCAAAAACATAGATCAAGATAGGGTTCGCTCCATCGCCGCGACCCACCGCACTCAAAACGTATACAAGTCACACTTTTTATGATGGAATTTCTTGAACAACTTTGGGAAATGCTCGGCAACGTTGCCGGTACAATCGCTTCCGGTACAGAGCGATGGCTCACCGGGCTCTTTGGTTCCTCCAACGCTCGTCATATCCGTACGCTTGAGCCTCGCATCGAGGCAATTGCGGCGCTCGAAGCACGCTATCAAGCGATGTCGAATACTGAACTTCGAGGCCAGACCGACGAATTTCGACGGCGGCTTCAATCTGGCGAGACGCTCGACGATCTATTAGTCGAGGCATTTGCGGTCTGTCGGGAAGCTGGGTTTCGTTTTCTCGGGATGCGGCATTACGACGTGCAGTTGATCGGTGGCATGGTTTTGCACTCCGGAGCGATTGCCGAAATGATCACCGGTGAGGGAAAGACGCTCGTGGCAACACTGCCCGCGTACCTCAACGCCATTGAAGGCAAAGGTGTCCATGTTGTCACAGTCAACGATTATCTTGCACGTCGCGACATGGAATGGATGGGGCCTCTCTATATCGAACTTGGACTCACCGTTGGGGCTATTCAATCGGGCATGGAACCGGCTGAACGGCAGAAGGCATACGACTGCGACATCACCTACGGAACCAACAATGAGTTCGGTTTTGATTATCTACGCGACAACATGCGCAATGCAGCCAGAGGCGACAATCGTTTTCCAAAGTACATGCAACAGAGTCAAAAACAGCTTCATTTTGCGATTGTTGACGAAGTGGACAACATTTTAATCGATGAAGCTCGAACTCCTCTGATTATCTCCGGTCCCGCACATGACGATGTCACAAAATATTCAAAGGCTGATCAGATTGCCCGGCAGCTTCGCCCCGAACAGCACTTCGAAGTCAAGGAGCGAGAACACACTGTTTCGCTGACCGAAGAGGGTGTTCGATACGCAGAAAAACTTGCCGATGTTGAAAGTTTTTACACGGCCGGAAACATGGAGTGGCCTCATCTCATCGACAACTCTCTCAAGGCGCACTACCTGTATAAACGCGACGTCAATTACGTCGTGCAGGGAGATGAAGTTGTCATTGTGGATGAGTTCACCGGCCGACTTATGCCGGGCCGTCAATGGTCTGATGGACTTCATCAGGCGGTTGAAGCGAGAGAAGGGGTGCGAGTCAAGGAAGAATCTCAGACACTTGCCACAATTACCCTTCAGAATTTCTTCAAGCTCTACGGAAAACTGGCCGGTATGACGGGCACCGCCATGACTGAGGCAAGCGAATTCTGGAAAATATACAAACTCGATGTCGTGGCAATTCCGCCGAATCGTTCCCTCAAACGGTTGAATCATCCGGACGTTATTTATCGAACCGAACGGGAAAAATGGACGGCCGTTGCCGAAGAGGTCGAGCGACTTCATCGCTGGGATTGTGTTGTGATGGCCGACAAGTCGTGGCGAATCGGAACCATTGTCAAAGAAGACGATGAGGCGATTGAACTTCAAGAGAAGGGACAAAAAACCAGCGAGCGTGTCGTTCGATCCTCCATTAAGGAGATTCAACGAAAGGGCTGTCCGGTGCTTGTCGGAACCGTCTCGATTGAAAAGAGCGAACGCCTCTCCTCTTTGCTTGAAAAGCGAGGCGTCGATCATCAAGTGCTCAACGCCAAACATCATAAACGTGAGGCAGAAATCATCGCGCAAGCCGGTCGAAAAGGGGCTGTGACCATTGCTACGAATATGGCCGGTCGCGGTACCGACATTATTCTTGGAGGCAACGCCGACACGATGGTTTGGGCAATTCTCCAAGATCGATACCCCACTCGATTGGATGTGCCTGCGGCGGAGTGGAAATCACTCGTTCTGGAAATCACCGCTCGCGAAAATATGAAAAGTAACGGTGAGCTTGTCAGAGAGTTGGGCGGCCTGCACATCGTGGGCACCGAGCGGCACGAGGCGCGACGAATCGATCTTCAACTGCGTGGCCGTTGCGGCCGCCAGGGAGATCCTGGATCGAGTCGCTTTTTTCTCTCTCTCGAAGATGACCTTCTGCGGATTTTTGCCGGCGAATGGGTGAAGAACATTCTCACACGGCTCGGCATGCAAGATGGCGAAGCAATCGAAAGCTTTATGGTCACCCGTAGAATTGAAGGCGCTCAGAAGAAAGTTGAAGAGAGAAATTTTGACATCCGTAAAAATTTACTCGAATACGACGAGGTTATGGATGAACAGCGCAAGCGGGTGTATGGGTTTCGTCAACGAGTTCTCAACGGGGCTGATTGTCGGGCTATGATTCTCGACATGGTCGATCGGCAGGTCGACCAGCACATCAATCTTTTTCTGAACAAAGATTACGGCGCCGAATCCTATGCCACGTGGGCCGCTTCCCAATTGGTGTGTGAGCTCGATGGAAAAGATTTTCGAGGACTCTCTCCTGACGAAGCAGAACGCCTCTCTGTCGAGGAGGCGCAGCGACAGTCGGGAACTCTCATTCATGATGCCGTCGAAGAAAACCTTCCAAGCGAAGAAGAAGAATCCGAGTGGAATTGGGAAGCACTCGCAAAATTTTCGAATTCTCGATGGAAAACGTCCTTTCGCGATCGGGATCTTAAACGTTCTGGTCGAGATGGTGTCGTCGAATTTCTGCAACAACATGCACACGAAGCAATCTCTAAAATCGATCTCTCGGAAGGCGCCCGTTTTCTTTCCCACGATTACGGTCTGCGCTCGGCATGTGGATGGACGATGTGGCGATTCGGCGTCGAGCTTGATCCAGCTGCCGTTGAGGCGCTTGATGCTCAAGCATTCTGCGCATTCGTGCGGACAAAAGCTCACACGGTCTATGCTCGACGAGAGATTGAGTATCCGGTTCTTGTTGGTTTTTCACATTTCTCATCTTCGACCAATGGAGTTCGCCAGTTCGATCGACAGGGGCTCCTCACATGGGCGCGTCAGCGATTCAATGCATCTCTTGATTCTGCATTGCTTGACTCAGCAAGCCTCGATCGTATTCGTGTTGATATTCTTGAGGCGAGTAGTGCATCTCACGCTCGCGCAGAAGCCATTCGCATCGAATCAATGGATCGCATTGCTATTCTTCAAAGGAATCACGGGCGTCATGAGCACGGGCCTCTCGAAAGTGAGGCAGAGTCGCTCGCCACATGGCTCCTCAATGAGGCACACGTTGAAGCAGCAGCGACGGCAGCCCGCACAAGCGACATCACGCACCTCCAGGATGCCGTGCTATACGCCCTTGATGAATCCGATCGTCAGGAAATGCGTCACATGGAGCGAACAGTGCTTCTGCAAATTCTCGACAATTCCTGGAAAGATCACCTCTTAGCAATGGATCATCTGCGATCAAGCGTTGGTCTGCGAGGCTATGCTCAGGTTGATCCAAAAGTCGAATACAAACGCGAAGGCATGCGAACATTTGACCTGATGTGGAAAGGGATCGATGAACGAGTGACAGACATTGTCTTTCGAATTGAACAGGTGGAGGACGATGCTCTTCAAACCACTTGGAAGGAGACTGCGGCCATTCACGAAGAGGCAACTCCCACCATTCTCACGGCCGACAGTGGTGAACCTGCGTTGATAAATCCAACTTCCGACACAAAGGTCGAACCGATTCGGAATCTCGGACAACACACCAGTCGAAATGATCCTTGCCCATGTGGCAGTGGAAAAAAGTTCAAGAATTGCTGCATGCGATCAGGCAGCATTCCCGCTGCTGGTAGTGCCGGCGATCGCAAGGCCTGAGTTGCTTTTCGTCGCTCACTCATCAGCGGCACGTAAGGAAGGATTTTTGAAGATGACCCGTTGGGCATTCAACGCGGTCTATGTTGTTTTGGCAGTGGCGCTTTTGCCTTGGGTGTTTTTAAGACTTTTGCGAGGAGGTCGCCCAGTTGCCGCTCCGCTGGCCCGCGCCATTGGTGCAGTACGACGAATGCCCCCGCCAGATCACGCCCGGGGCATTCGACGAATCTGGTTACACGGGGTCAGCGTCGGAGAGGTGAATCTGCTTCACACTTTGTCACAGATGTTGCACTCGATCGACCCAACGGTCGAGTGCGTTGCATCGAGTTCAACAACTACCGGAATCGATCTTGCTCGCAGGAAGTTTGGTGATCACTCCACCTTTGCGTGCCCCCTTGATTTCTCGTGGGCGGTCAGTCGGGTTCTTGATCGTGTTGCTCCCGATCTATTGGTTCTCGGAGAGCTTGAACTCTGGCCCAATCTTTTGGATAGAGCGCATGCCCGTGGAATTCCAATTGCTGTTGTCAATGCACGGATGAGCCCTCGGAGCTTTCGTGGATATTCAAGAATCACTCCTTTCGTTCAACAAATGCTCCGAAGAATTGATCTCGTCGCAGCACGATCGCCCGACGACGCACATCGATTTTCAACACTGGGGGCCAAGCATGTTTTCATGAGCGGTTCGATGAAATTTGACGGAGTCGTTGGCGATCGCATGTCACCCGCGATTCTCGCGTTGCGATCACTTGCGAACATTCTTCCAAGCGACGTCGTTTTTCTCGCCGGCAGCACACAATCTCCGGAAGAACTCTTGGCGATCAACACTTTCTGTGCGCTCTGCGGTGAGTTTCCTGCACTGCGATTGATTCTGGTTCCCCGCCATACCGAACGATGCGGGAGTATCGCAACAATGCTTGATGACATGCAGGTCCAGTGGCAGCTTCGAAGTCGTTTGGATCATGAAAATATTCATTCTTCTGCGCGAGTACTCTTGGTTGACTCGATTGGCGAACTTTCGAACTGGTGGGGCACTGCCAGAATCGCCTTTGTGGGAGGGAGTCTCGATGGCCATCGGGGAGGACAAAATATGATCGAACCGGCTGCCTACGGCTGCGCCGTGGCATTCGGTCCTCATACCTTTAACTTTCAAACCGAGGTTCAAGAACTTCTGGAAGCAGATGCCTCCAGAGTCATTGACGATGGTGATTCGCTCACCGATTTTGTTCGTAAATGCCTGCTTGAATCGGAGTGGGCGGAGCAACTTGGGAAGCGCGCGGCCACACTTGTAGCTTCCCGTCGAGGCGTTACTCGGGTAACTGCCCACGCGTTACTCGACCTTCTGAACCGACGTTGCAGCCACAATGCAGGCACGCAAACGACAACGCCATAAATCTCCAGGTCCTGAAATTCCGTTTCCATTCCTATTCTATTGGGATTAGGGAATGTTCCCGTTGCCGAAACATTGTCAAATGTTGATAATCCCCAAAACTTTTAATCTTTAAAAAGTATTGCAATATCAGGTTCTTTACCACTTCCATTCATCGAGAGGCACTCCACGTGGCTGCAGGAAAATATCTTTTTACGAGCGAATCCGTCAGCATGGGCCATCCAGACAAATTGGCCGACCAGATTTCTGACGGAGTTCTTGACGCCTATCTTGCGCAAGATCCCACCAGTCGCGTTGCTTGCGAAACGCTCGTAACCACCGGTTTGGCTGTTATTGCAGGCGAAATCACATCGCGTGGCACCATTGATTATCAACAGGTGGTACGCGGCGTCATTCGTGATGTCGGATATACAGATGACGAAATGGGGATTGCTGCTGATACCTGTTCCGTTCTCGTGGCGGTGGGAAAGCAAAGTGGAGATATCGCTCTGGGCGTGGATGCAGACAACTCCTCAGGGAAGGACATTGGAGCAGGTGACCAAGGATTGATGTTCGGTTACGCGTGTAACGACACCCCTGAACTTATGCCGCTGCCAATTGCGCTGGCGCATCGTATTTTGAATCGACTCACTGAAGCTCGGCAACGCAAGGAAGTCGACTGGCTTCGTCCTGATTCAAAGAGTCAAGTGACAATCGAATTCGAAGGCAATCGTCCGGTACGCGTTGACACTGTTGTGGTTTCAACCCAGCATTCTCCGAATGTTTCCACCGATGAAATCAAGCGTTACGTTATCGAGAAAATCATCCGCCCGTTACTGCCCCGAGATCTTGATTCCTCAGATACTGTCTATCACATCAATCCTACCGGTCGATTCGTCGTGGGTGGACCGCATGGTGACTGCGGTCTTACGGGTCGAAAAATCATTGTCGACACCTACGGTGGATGGGGACGGCACGGCGGCGGTGCATTCTCAGGTAAGGATCCAACGAAAGTCGATCGAAGCGCCGCCTATATGGCTCGGCATATCGCCAAGAACATCGTTGCCGCTCATCTCGCCGATCGCTGCGAACTTCAACTCGCCTACGCGATTGGCGTGAGTGATCCTGTGAGCGTTCACGTTGACACCGAGGGAACTGGAAAACTTGAAGACAGTCGCCTGTGCGAAGTCATTCGAGAATTCTTTAAGCTCACGCCTCGTGGAATCATTGAGTACCTTGACCTTCGCAAACCGATCTACAGGCGCACTGCTGCCGGTGGTCATTTTGGAAGAGATGGTTTTACCTGGGAGCAGACCGATCGCGCCGCCGCACTGGCTGAAGCCGCCAGAGCCGGTGCCACCGTCGGCTGATGCTTGTGGCCAAGGATGCAAAACATTTTGTCAATGTTCGTGAGGGCACTGACGACCTCTATGTCTCAATCGATTCTGTCGGTGTCGGCTCTCTTGGTCGTTACGGACAACCGACAGCTCGCCCATGGAATTATTGTGATCGTCCTATCGATCAAGCTTTCACCGTATTTTTTTGCCTCGTGCCAGGTCTGACAGCAATTGCCTGTGGACTGGTGCTGGCTCTGCGAAGATTTGAAGGGGCACTTGATGCTCCTGCTCGTCCACTCACGATCCTGTCGGTCGGCATGTGTGGCGTATTGATTATTCTTGCGAGCGACGCCGCAACATGGTTGATCGGCCATGGGTTTCTGTTTGGAAGAGTCACTTCCAGAATCGGATTTCTGTTGGCTATCTGGGCGATGGCATTGCCTGGAGTGAACGGCATTGCCATCGGAACGATACTTGCAGTGGCTTTCACCACAATTGTATTACCTAATCTCATTGCTCTTCGTACTTATTTTCCTCATCGAATTGCTCCCTCGCGTTTTCCAGTGTCACGCTTCCCGCAGGCTCCATTGTTTGATCATCAAACGATGCCAGAAAAATCTTCGACGTCGTTTCGCAGCTCCACCGAGCAACCTTCATTCGACGCTGTTTCCGACATGCGGATTCGTCAATGGTTTCAACGAGGCGACTCACCCGAGGGAGCCGATATTCTGACGGGAACTCTGACTCTTCACGTACTTCAAGGAACCCGAGTTGCGTGGGGACATATTGGATTTTGTCCCTCTTTTGCACACACTCCAACGCTTTCGGTCTCAACGTCATTTGACGGAACCGAGGCCCTCGTGCAAGCAGCTGAAGTGTTGCCGTGGGGCGCACGAATCGAATGTCGCCTCGATGATCCGGCCGAAGAAAACTTTTATCTTCCAATCGATCTTGTAGCCAAGTACGTGCCGCCTTTACGATCCGCAGTCGAATCCGATGGTAGTCACTTTATTGGCCTTCCAAAGGGGCCCTCCGGTCCACCATTATTCTGAGCGTTTTTCTCAGAATCTTGTGCCGAAAAACAAACCAATGGCGCGCTGGCCCGAACGACTCTGGACCACCCTCTTCACGTATTCAGTGATCTTCGTGGGATTCCCTCTCCTTTGCTACATTTTTTGGTACTGGGTACGAGGAAAACCTTAGTACTCGGCACGTTTCGCGACAGTTTCACTGTTTTTTATTTATTGAACGCCGACTTTGATTCCTTCGATGCAACTCCCAACAGATATCGCTGATCGACTTCGGACACTTGATCAACCATCGATCGTACAAGCGTGGCATTCGCTTGACGATCAAGGACAACAACGCCTGCTCCAACAAATGCGTTCGATCGAATGGTCGCTTGTGAGTGAATGCCTCTCTCTTTCAAAGCCTGGCGATCCTGTACCCCAAGCGGCCAGTCTTTCATGGCTTCACCAGGCTCGGTCACCTCAAGCACTCCTGATGGGAAGTTCATCCAATCAAGTGCTTCCCTGCGATGCGTTGCGTACAGGTCGACACGCCCTCTCTCGGGGAGCCATTGGAGCGATTCTCTTGGCCGGGGGGCAGGGCACGCGGTTGCGTGCACATGGTCCCAAGGGTTGTTATCCGATAGGACCGGTGTCCAAAGCCAGTCTCTATGAAATTCTCTGTGGAAAGCTTTTGGCTGTTGCAAGGCGATATGGTCGCGATGTACCGCTGGCAGTCATGACAAGTTGTGCGACTGATGACGATACTCGACAGTATTTTGAAAACCATTCATTTTTTGGACTCAATTCTCACAATGTATTCTTTTTTTGTCAGCAGGAAGTGCCTGTTCTCCATGCGACTGACAAGCAATTCATGTTGGAGACACCCGATCATATTGCCATGGCTCCCGACGGCCACGGTGGCATGCTCACATCGCTTGCTCACCGTGGTGGGCTCGATTGGTTTGTGTCAAAAGGCGTTGAGCAGTTGGTTTCATTTCAGGTCGACAATCCTCTCATCGAACCGCTCTCGGCAGAATTTTTAGGCTATCATCTGCTGTCAAAGGCTGAGATGACCACGCAGGTCGTTCGCAAGGAAAATCCTCGCGAACGAGTCGGCGTGGTCGTCGAGCGAGATCGTACTTTTCAAATCGTAGAATACAGCGATCTTCCTCACTCGATTGCCGACGAACGATTGAGCAACGGTTGCTTGCGATTTTCCTGCGGCAGCATCGCCGTCCACTGCTTTGATATCTCCTTTATGATTCGCATGTCGCACAATCGCAGTGCCCTGCCCTTTCATGTCGTGCATAAAGCGGTACCACTTCTGCTTTCCAATGGCACCATCCAGGTGCCAGAAAATCCCAATGCGTTGAAATTTGAGCGTTTTATATTTGATCTTTTGCCACAGGCCCAACGCGTGAGCGTGGTCGAGGTTGATCGAAACAACTGCTTCGCACCGCTCAAAAATCCACTGGGTTCTCAATCGGATGGCCCCGAGCACGTACAGCGATCCATGCTTGCCAAAGCCCGAGCGATGATGGAGTCGGCTGGTGTGCACGTGGACGATGGCATCCCAATCGAGATTGATTGTGCTCATATTCTCGACGTAGACGATATTCCACATTTCATCGCCCCCGGAACTCGCATGACTGCACCCACCGTCGTTGGACGATCGATTCCAATATCGATAACTGTCTCTGAAACCTTTCACAAGACACAAGGAAATTGATCCATGTTGCATGGAATCGTAATGGCGGGTGGATCGGGAACGAGATTCTGGCCTGCCAGTCGCGTTACTCTTCCAAAACAACTGCTTCCCTTAGCCGGCCCAACAACTCTTTTAGAAGACACCGTCGGCCGCCTTGCTGGCCTGATTCCGAATAATCGGATACTCGTGGTATCGAGTTCTCGAATCGACAGGCAGGTTCGTGAACAACTTCCAAACATTCCTGCCGAAAATATTGTTGGGGAACCTTGTAAGCGTGATACCGCTCCCTGTATCGGCTTGGCCGCGATGCTTGTGACTCGAAACGATCCTGACGCCACCATGGTCGTGATGCCCTCCGATCATGTGATTGCGTCACAGGAAGAATTCCAATCTGCAATTCGACAGGCCCAGGCGATTGTGGATGAATCACCGACACGCTTTGTTACCTTTGGAATCAAGCCAACCTATCCAGCGGAAACATTTGGATATATCGAATGCGGGCGAGTCATCTCACAGGGCCATGGCCCTTCGACCGTCCATGCCGTGGCTACATTCAAAGAAAAACCTCCAGCAGACATCGCTGCAGCATATCTTGCCGCTGGTCATTTTCTCTGGAATGCAGGAATTTTCGTCTGGCGAGCTCACACCATTCTTGAGGCACTCAAGCAGAATCAGCCCGACTGTCATCAGCGACTCACTCGCATTGTCGACGCGTGGGAGACTCCCCATCAGTCACAGGTCTTTTCAGAAGAGTTTGCTGCAATGAAGGGCATTTCAATTGACTATGCCGTGCTTGAAAATGCGCGTAACGTTGTCGTGATGAATGCTCCATTTTCATGGGATGATTTGGGTGGGTGGTCTGCAGTCGCACGGCAGCGAGGCACCGACAACGAAGGCAATACGATTGTGGGAAAGCACCTTGGAATCAACACGGTGCACACGATCATTCATTCAAACGAAGATCACCTTGTGGTCACGATGGGTCTTGAAGGTATGCTCGTAGTGCATACGCCCGATGCCACGCTTGTAGCCGATCGAAACCATGAAGAGGCGATTCGAAGAGTGGTCGCAGAACTCGAAAACCGAGGATGGAGTGAGTTTCTCTGATCTTTTTCGCGTAAAAAACTTGTTTCCGTTGAACACAGAATCTGGCGAACGACATTCTCTTGAAACGTTTTCATTCTCCCATGTGACCCTCCATGTTTTTTTTACCAATACTCAGAAGACTTTTTCTGATCGGTGTGTTACTCGAGATCGCAGCCGGTTCTTCAGCTCTTGCAGAGGACTCGATACACACACACGCCGTTGGTTCCCAAGAAACTTCTTGGCTCTCATCGCTCAAAGGAATGTCCGATGCGATTGAATGGTCCGATCAACTTGTTTGTCACGACTGGCGACTTCAGTCAAAACCTTTTACTGACTCCTGGCGACTTCTTGATCCAGAAAATCAGTGCTGCATCGAGGGTTCTCGCGATGACTGCATGGCTTTTTTTCGTTTCCGTGAAGAGGCCGGTCTGATTCCTTCCGTACAAGGTTCCGCAGTGCTTGTACTGCATGGACTTGGTCAAGGCCGGGGTTCGATGCGTCCACTCGTTGAGTATCTGCGAAAGCATTCTGACGCAACGATTATGAATGTGGGGTATGCCAGTCCGAAAGCAGAACTTGAGGATCATGCCCGATCGCTCGGCCTCGTGATTCACAATCTTCCAAAAGTCGACCGTCTCAGCTTTGTAACGCACAGCCTCGGCACGCTGGTGGTTCGCCGTTGGATGAGCATGGCTTCTCCTGAAGATCTCAAGCGACTCGATCGCATGGTTATGCTCGGTGCGCCAAATCAAGGTTCGGAACTGGCCCGAATAGTATCTCGAGTGTGGTTCCTTTCATTCTTGGCCGATGGGGCAGCTCGCGAAATGGTTGTGGAGTGGAAACGCATCTCTGATCAACTCGCGATCCCGCCATGTTCATTCGGGATTATTGCCGGAGGACGAGGGGACAATCGGGGATTTAGTCCTTTGCTCACTGGTGATGACGACGCCATTGTGCGAGTTGCAGAGACTCATCTTGCAGGTGCTGACGATTTTCTGCTTCTTCCGGTGCATCATGCAGACATGATGCGGAATCCTCAGATTCAGGAGGCGACAATGTCATTTCTCAAAACTGGTTCTTTTACAACTCTTGAAGATCGAAAAGAAATCGAGCCGGCGACCCTGAGACCGATCGAACCACCACAATGAGTGAACATCCGGGAAGAATCGAACTACCGCAGGGACGCGTTGTGGGCGTTGACTATGGCCGCAAGCGAGTTGGTCTTGCCATTTGCGATGCACATCGGATTGTTTCCAGTCCATACGGTGTCTATCAGCGCCATGGAAATACTCTGGCAGACGGAGAGTATTTTAAAAATCTTGTCCGCGAGGAACAGATTGTTGGTTTTGTTGTAGGCCTGCCTCTTCATACAGACGGCTCCGACAGTGTTATGTCGATTGAAGTTGAACGATTCGGTACATGGTTGAGCACGACCACGGGCGTGCCGGTGGTATTTCACGATGAGCGATTCAGTTCGGTCGAAGCTACTGATCTTCTTTCATTATCGGGGCTTTCCAGAGGAAAACGAAAGGCCCGTACCGATTCACTTGCGGCGCAGATCGTGCTCACGGCATGGGTTGAATCTATCGGTAGTCAACAAAAACATCCTGGAGCCCTCGACGGATGACGCTCGCGCACCTGACTACAACCTCGCCTCAACGCCGCAGGCTGATCGTGGGCTGTGGGTATCTCGGGCTCCGCGTGGCAAAGCGTTGGCTCGCTTCTGGATCCCAAGTATGGGCCGCAACTCGAAGCAGTGATCGCGCAAATATATTTCAGGACGCAGGCCTGCTTCCGATCGAAATGGACGTCACGAAAGCTTCTCTTCCTGAGCTTCCAAGTGTTGATACCGTTCTTTGGTCGGTCGGATTCGATCGAGCAAGTGGAGATTCTCATTACGACATTCATGTGCGTGGACTGAGTCGTTTTTTAGACGCATGCCCCGGAACACCGCGCATTGTGCTTTGCAGCTCGACGGGCGTGTGGGCAGACGAGGACGGACGCGTGGTCGACGAATCGACACCTCCACATCCAACCCGTGAGGCCGGACGGGTACTTCTGGAAGCTGAACAGTTACTGAATGACCACCGCCTTGGTCCAGGAATTGTTCTACGGTTCGCCGGGCTCTATGGTCCCGGTCGTCTCCCAAGAATTGACCAGCTGAGGGCAGGTATCCCGATTCCGGCAGATCCAGAAAGCTGGCTGAATCTCATTCACATTGATGACGCTGCCAACGTGATTGAAACACTTGCTGAACGAATACACGCTCGCAAACTCTATGTGGTCTCTGATGGAACACCCGTGCAGCGAAAAATGTGGTACGAAAAAATCGCCCTCCTGACAAACAGTCCTCCTCCTCGATTTGACACCGAGGCTCCTCGAACACGCGGAGCTGACAAAAGAGTAGACGCCCGTCGACTCTGGAGCGATCTTGGTCGAGGTCCCATGCACCCCGACTCGTTTCATGCTGTGAGCGAATTATCTTTGAACGAACCCTGACCAGGATGCTCGTTACTGAAGAACTGGCACCGCTCTAGGAGCAGCCGGTTCGGCCTCCGGGTTTATTTGTGCAAGGCTAGCCACTCCACCGGAAAGAGCCGTGAGGTAATCGAGCGTAACTCGCATCGCCTCAGCGAAGTAGTAATCTCTCTTCACGATTGGTCTCTTTGGGTCTTCTGAACGTTCAAGTTTTTCTTCTTCGTCACCAACTGACTTGGATTCATTCCAACTTTTAACGAAATCCTCTTCCACAAGTGAAATTGTTTTTTCGCTCTTACGCTTTCTGTATTGAGCGATGTCCCGCTCTACTTTCTGGAAATCCTCATTTTTTTCAACGCGATTGGTAGAACGATCCTGCAGGGCTTTGACAAGCTCTGGCGTGAGCCTGTTGCTCGATTTAAAGCTGGCCGCCGGAACCTTGTCGAACGCCAATGCGTAATCCAAATCAGACTCTCCCACCTCCAAGTGTGTCGTAAGACTCGGCAACTCCACGTCGCTCTTTACGCCTTCAAGCTGCGTACTCTCTCCCAAAGGACGATAAAACTGCTGCATGGTAATTTTAATTGCGCCAAGCGAAGGAGCGTTGGGGAGTCGTTGAAAGAGCTGCCTCCCAAGATCGAGCAGGCTCTGTACCGTGCCCTTACCGTGCGTAGCCTTGTCTCCAACCACCAGTCCGCGGCGATAGTCCTGAATGGCTCCGGCGACAATCTCACTCGCGCTGGCACTAAATTTATTGATAAGCACTACGAGCGGTCCATCCCATGAAATATCGGGGTCCACATCGTCGTACTGCTGGATGCGTTTGTCGGCATCCTTGATCTGCACGACCGGACCGGTATCCATGAACAGACCCGTGAGTGAAATAGACTCGGGAAGCGAACCGCCGCCGTTGTTCCGCAGGTCGAGAACAACGCAGTCAACACCTTTCTGGCGAAACTCGTCGAGCAATCGCTTGCAATCACGCGTCGTGCTCTTGTACTCGGCCTGCCCCTGACGGGCACCTGCCATGTCCATGTAGAAGCTAGGGAGATTAATAACGCCTATCTTGAATGGAGAGCCATCTATTTTCTTTCCCTCTTCAATCACTTCGCCTCGGGCTTCGCTGTCCTTGAGTTCGATTTTGTCTCTCGTGATGTCGTAAATTTTTGGAACTGTCTGGCCAACTGGAATGACCTTTAGTCGAACGATCGTGCTACGCTTTCCACGAATAAGTTTCACGACTTCGTTGAGATTCATGTCAACGACGTCAGTCAATTCGCCAGTGGCTCCCTGCCCCACACCAATCACGCGGTCCTTGGGCTGCAGACGGCCGTCTTTATCCGCCGCTCCTCCCGGAACAAGTTCGGCCACGGTCGTGAAACCATCTTCGCCTCTGAGTGATGCGCCGATTCCATCGAGTTGTAAACGCATGCTGATTTCGAAGTTTTCTAAGGTTCCAGGAGACATATAGCTCGTGTGCGGATCGAGGCTACTCGTCAAAGCTGAAAGATAGGTTTCCAAAAGTTCGTCAGCCGTCATCTGGTGCATTCTTTTTGCAAAACTGCTGTATCTTCGCGTCAATTTTTCCTTGGCTTCCTCGGGAGACATTTTCTCCATCTTTTGAATCAGGAGGTCGTACTTCACCCGACGACGCCATAGATCCTCCGCCTCGGCCTCGCTTGCGGCCCATTTGGTCTCATCGCGGTCGGCAATAATCGAATCTTTCTGTGTGAAATCATGCGGTTCGGAAATGAATCGTTTAATGAGCGGAAGACGTTGATCCAATCGCTGAAGAAGTCTGTTGGAAACGTCGTACGCAAATGAAACATCTCCGCGTTTTACAACCTCGGCCAAGGAACTCTGCCTCTTTTGGAATTCATCGATGTCGGCCTGCATGAGATAGACTTTCATCGGATCGAGTGCTTCCAAAAACGTCTTGAACCATCGAGATGAGATTTCGGCATCGATCGGACGACGATTCAAATGTTCGCGTTCGAGATAGCTTCGAACTGCCAGCGTGATCTGTCGATCATTTGGACCAGGTTTCGCGCCAGACGCTGGAACGGCTGCGACCGTCTTTGCAGGCGCATCTTCTGCCACAAGCAGAGCCGAACAGTTCCACAGAACAAATCCGAGTGCGATTGCAATTTCAAAAAAATATCCCATTCGACGATCAACCACGACTTGCCGACATGTGTCTCGAACCGGATTGATGAATTGTTGATCGTTTCTGCTTCTGCCCTGCACGTCGCACCTCCTGTCGCGAATCACAACGAAATTTGAAAGAAACTAGAATCTAACAGAACGTTTTGAATTGTGTCTGCCCTAAATCGTCTCCCGAATTACAAAAAACACAGGGTACAGGCTTGCTCGAAAGGATTTTCTGACAATCGAGACGCCGTCAGCAGGGTCGAGTCCATTCAATGTGGATCGTGAGCGATTCTCCAAGAGAGGTCCTCAGGGGATGACTGCGGTTGCCCTGTCGAGCAAAGACAACACCACCGAATGGTCACATCCAAGTCGTTTGGCCAGAACCCACTCCGTACGAGGGTACGTTTTTTGTGCAGAAGCAACCGCTGTTTGAATCTCCATTTCAACCTTTCCTGCGAAAAGAAGGTGTGGCCTCACAACCACTCGTCGAGGAATCTCTGAGGCCGCGTTTTGGATCGCTTCCTGAAGCGACGGTTTTGCTACAGCCACGAAACCAATGTGAGTTCGAGTCTGACTTGTCTGCGACTGTGCGAGGCTCAGATCGGTGCCCCGTGCAGAAAGTGCCGCAAACTCCAAGAGATGATCGAGGGCCTCCGGATCGCTCGAACCCCTTCCTACAAAAAGATCGATCGATTCTGAATCTTCGCATGGCGATAACAATCGGATTGCTTCGTGACGTCTTCGTTGAGAAAGCGCGACGAGTTGAGGATGGCATCCCAGCACCTCTGCTTGAAAAACTTCAATGCCGCTGACTTTACTTGCTCTCGCCAACTCTTCTGGAACATCACGCATCGCGTGGCCGGCAGAAAAAAGCAGCAACGGTGCAGCAATAATCATTGAACAGCCTCGCGATGCGAGTCGTTCGACTCCTTGAGAAATCGTCGGTTCGACACATTCCAAAAATCCAAGTTCTACCGGCACTCTCGCGAGCACTTCCT
>Ga0194051_1000679_pt1 | contig 19067 bp, 23 predicted proteins | sample SepL2320m_MetaG_FD_161275 | JGI IMG/M metagenome (GOLD analysis project Ga0194051, IMG submission 161275) | Anoxic zone freshwater microbial communities from boreal shield lake in IISD Experimental Lakes Area, Ontario, Canada - Sep2016-L239-20m | ecosystem: Environmental > Aquatic > Freshwater >... | reverse complement strand
AGTAAGTTGTGTGTATGAAACAACGATTACAAAAGTTTACACTTTGTAAAAAGCACACACATTTTAATTATGAATTTGCAAGAAGCTTCAAATAAGATTACCGATCTTTTGGAATCAAATAGGTCACTTTTTCTTAAAATTGAGCCTGAAGTGCCAGATTTTACGATTTGTGAGACTTTTAAGATCTTGATTTTCAGTTCCAAAAAAAACATTGAAATAAATGCGGATGCAAAAAACATAGTCAGCCTGATAGGCTTATTTGACGCTACAATATTCGATAAATCGCTTGTGGATCGTTTTTACGCTTGGAACATCAAATCACTGGCAACTTACTTCTTTTCGATCTCAAAGCGTTTTATGGCCCCTACAGTGGGCATCATAGATATTAAGATAATTGAGAATTTTCTTGGTATTCGAGAAAATGTTCCGGAAAATTTCATTGAGTGTGTAAATAGAGTAAAGCTGATTGTAAAGACTAAAACTTGGCAATCACTTTACAAGTCGATTCATACGCCATTATCCCTGAGAGTCCTTCCTTCCATAGAAAACCAACCTCTTTTGAACGAAAAGTTAAAAAGAACGGAATATCCGTATTATGAAATTGAAGGCCAGATCAATGGAAGAATGAATTGCTTGCGTAAATATGCCAAAAGTTACCTACCTCACAACATGGGACCAGAAGTAAAGGCAGTCTTAAAACCACGAGGTTATGGGCTGCGTTTCCTTTGCTCCGATTTTCGTCATTGCGAAGTCACTGTTTTACAGTGGTTATCGCAAGATCAAAGATTAAAACAAATATTGGAATCTGGTGCTGATCTTCATGAACAAATTTATGAAGAAGTCACTGGTGATAAATGCAACACAGAAAACAAACGTAAACTATCGAAAAAAATGTTTTTACCAGTAATGTACGGATGTGGATCTTTGGGCCTAGCTTCAAACCTTGGCGTTAAAGAACATATTGCAACAGAACTCATTAATCGTATTAAACAACAATTTTCAATTGCTTGGGAATGGATGCAATCAAAACAAGAATCTGCCAAAGAAAGTGTGATATATGATTTTTTTGGCAGACCAAGAAAATTTGATGAGAAACAATGTTATTTAGCCAGAAATTTTTCTGTTCAAGGAGTGGCAGCTACAGCGTGTCAAGAAAAACTTATTGACTTATTTGACAATATAGACAATGATAAAGCTTATATTGCATTTAGTATTCATGATGGTTTTGGATTAGTTTGTAAAATTAAATACGCTCATGAAGTTTACAAACTTGTTAAGCAAGTATGTGAATCGGAATCAATACTTTGTCCCGGTTTAAAAATGAAAGTAGAAATAAAGTTTGGACACAAACTTAACAATATGAAAGTATTATGGAGATAAATATCAATTTTACAAAGTGTCAAAAAGTTTTAAATTTTTTGGTAGTTTATTATTTTTCTCTTAAAATTTTAATGATTAGACGGATTGTAAATTAAATTCAATAATTAATTTAGTAGTATGTTATATAAGAAAATTTAAGATCATGACATGTAACCTCTGTCGATTCTTTGTTAGAATCAGCAAGTTGTGTGGATGAATTAAAGATTACACAATTTTACATTTTGTAGAAGGAATAATTATGAGAACTTTAGAAAAAATTGTTAATAAATATCCAATAAATTCTTATGAGTATGGATTATTAGACACTAAATTTGGAAATTTATGTCACTACGCCGCTTGGCAACTTAAGAAAAAGAATTCTCAAAATTCTCTTACAAATGATCCTGAGGATGATGTTCAAGAATTAAGAATAGCTTTGATACGTGCGGGTTCATATTACAAACGACAGTGTCACATTGAATCAAGTTTTGAAGCACTTGATAAATATACAAAAGATAATTTTATAAAAAAACTAGTTAATGAATTAAGAAATCTTTGGAAAAATCGCACAAGACATGGAGCAAATAGACAAAAATTTGGTGAGTTTCAGGAAGTTATTCTTGATAGGCTTGTTAGGAAACATGTTCCTAAAAATCAAAGACCATCAATTTCAAATTTACTTAGAATTGATACAAAGTTTGCGACATATTGCAAACAAATTATTTGGAATGCTCAGAAGTCTCTTGGTAAACAAATCACACGAGATAAATCATGGAGAACTGGTCTTGTGTCTTTAAGCGAGTTTGATTATTTGGGGTCTGCTATGTGAAAACAGTGTCTCTTAAAAAGCATAAACTATCTTACTCAGAAATTACATCTAGTTAACTTTTCGGCTCTTCGTTGTTCACCAAATGGCGATGGAGAATTCATATCTTTTTGGGCTGCTTGTTGTGCCTCAGGTGGAAGAGCTTCCCAATTCATTTTGTGCAGTCCAAGTTGTTCGGCATTTGGTATGCTATGCAAGTAAGAAAGTCTTGTTGAAGGGCCATTTGCCTTCCACAGGCCCGCAGCCGCTGGGTTCGGTTTTTTTAGATTAGGAATAGACGGTGTCATTTGTCTGCCTGTAGCGACAGGTGATTGTCCAGTTGTCATGTTTTCTTTTAAAGACAACCACTCTTGAAATGTTTTCATAATTTTTCCTCTTTTTATCTAGCCTTTTAGGCGAGAAAAACTCAGACGATTATGGGAAAAAATAAAAATTCTGCACTAATTCACCAAATCGCATCCCATTTATATTATTAAGTTGCCATATTGCAACTCATGGTACAGTGTGATACAGTTAACCACCCAACTACTAAATGGATTGGGCTTCAAGTTTCATAGCCTTGTCTAATGACAACGATTCCATTTGTTTTGTTCACTGATCGAACCTGATCTAGTCAATGAAAAATGGATTTAAATATGCTATTAATTTGAGAGTTAAATTACATTTAATATACAAGAGTGGGGGAATGGTAGACCCAGAAGACTGTTAATCTTCCGCCAAAAGCAATTATAGGTTCGAGTCCTATCTCTTGTGCTTCAAAGGAAAATAAGATGAATTAAGGTCAAATTTGTGGAGATGAAAAAATAATTGCTGGCGAAGCGTGTCTTTGTTGTCAAGGCGTAAGTTAATAGAGGATATTTAAATCTGTCAATACGATGAACTAGAAGATTGTCGCAATACAACAGAAAAGAAAGATTTCTTCGTAGAGAATGGATTGATTGTCTTTACAGAGGCTTATCATCTAAAGCGAGGCTATTGCTGCGGCAGCGGATGCAGGTTTTGCCCTTATACACCTAAACACAAAAAAGGCAACATAGTTAGAAAAGAAGTCTAACCGGGATCATATCCCCATTCATGAACGCTATTACCGTCTGTAAATAGTTCTTTAGCTCGTACAGTTTTAGATAAAATCTTATAATTACCATCTAAACTAGCTTGTCCATGAAGTACCGCATATTGTCGATTGATTGTAACCCAATCACCCGGATTAATTGTAATTTTATTTTCTCTTTTACTTTCAAGCTGCGTTATTTCTTTTTCTAGGTGTTCAATGAATTTGTTCTTATCCCGTCCCAGCTTTGCAAACAATTCACTTGCAAACATATCCTTAGATGCAATTGGTGCGAATCCAAATTTATTCGCATAATAGATTAAGCTCGCATAGTACTTAATTTTTTTATTAGTTTCCTTATTGATATCTGGAACTGCTCTAAATATCTTAACAGATAAATTTGGTTTGCCTTTTGCAGATCTTATAATGCCAATTGATTCGCCATCGAACGGTGAGCCATCGCCATAGTACAAAACACCTTTATCAGAATATATGTCATCGGGATAAGTGTTCGTCAAGTTGTGAAGCGGAGCATCTTCTTTGTTAGGGGCCGTGTGAGTTCCTTTGTAATTTTCATTTTCTAGCCACTGTTTAAAGTTCATATTCATATTCATTTACTTTGAAATCAGTAATATTTCATGTGGACCGCTATTGTTTCGCTTATCTCGTCACGATCTTGTGTTGGAAAGAAATATAAGTCCAAATCATTAGGATGTATTTTCCAAGAATGCGTTCGACCTACGGGAGATTTTATATTGTAATTACTCACACGAATGGTTCCAGCTTCACGATCATGCGTGATTAAAGTTTGGTTTTGTTCGATTCGTGTTTGGCTTGGAGATTCTAGTCCGTGTCCTCTTACTCCAAACTTAATGATATAAGCATCATCATTAAGTTTTCTAACTCCTTCTGGTATAAAGATAGATTTTGAAACTCTTAAAATCTTTTTGTAAATGTGATCTACAAGACTTTCTAGTCCACTATAATTTTCCACAGTTGATGCAATGTTATTTGTAGAAATTTTATCTATTTGCTCGAATATTTCTTGAGCTACAGAGTCTTCGTAACCACCGTATCCTTGGCGATTTAATTGAAAAATTTTTCGTGCGAGCCAACGAGGATTACCTTGTTTGTCCATCCCTAAGCTTTTGATGTAGAATTTATATCCAGGACCTATTTCTAATTTTAAAGAGCCTGGTTGTTGTCCCCATCTTATTTCATTAACGAATGGCATTGTTGGCTCATAAACGCCAATGTTTTTTTGAGATAGAAACTCCATCATCAATTCAATGTTGAATTGATTAATTGGCTTAGTGAGCAATGGGCTTTCGGGGTTGTCCTGAAATTTTTTAGGTTCGAATCCAAAAATGTCTGTTGCTTCGTAAAAATGTTTGAATCTCAAATTTGTCATAAGATTATTTAGTTTGTTTTTTATAAAATACTTGAATATCATTCTTTGTACGATTAATCCATAAAATTCAGCCATTATATGAGTTTCATAAAGTCAGTCAGGAAGGTAGAAGATAGTTCTGTAGTTACGACCATTTTTTTTGTAGTTGATTTTACTTTCGTTCAACATATATAAATGCAATGACAAGTTTTAAAATGTGGCTAGAAAATACGGATCAGAATGATTTTAAAGAGCTTCAGGCTGTTTGGGAAGATACGTTTAAAGCACTTGGAATCGACGGTCTGTCTGACGAAGATGCTGCTCAACACTCTTTGAGTAAAATAATTTTTAATCAGCGAAGTTCTGAAAACAACAATGAATTCAGAGGCAAACGTGCTGCCAGAAAAAGATTAGAGAATGGTCAAATTTTTGAAAAACTAAATAAAATAAACAACCCTGAAATTAAAAAAAACATAGAAGATGTTCGAAAATGGCTTGATACGGATGATGCCAAACATGCCGCAAATGCTTCAACAACTGTCAGTACTCTTTTGCAAAAGCTATTTGGGCAAGATAATTTTTCAAAATTAATTGACTCAAATTTTCCTAAAATTGATTCTTCTAAAGTTCCGATGATGTCACCTAAAAAATCCTTAGAGAACCAAACAGAAAAACCGCCTTTGAATAATGTTAACGCTCCTCCAATGACAGGAACAATGGATCAACCACAGGTGAATCCATCACAACAAATGCCACCAGTGCAAAATCCAATGCCGCCAAAGCCTGCTGGGGCAGAGATGGGATTGTTCTAAAAAATTGGCAAAAACTAAAAACTAAAGGCGAATGAGTTTCCTCATTCGCCTTTAGTTTTTAGTTTTTCACTATCTTATTATGGTAAACGTTTTAAATTAAAAGATTAAAAATGACTATAAACACAAAATTTGAAAAAGACATTCTAGTTTGTAGGCCTAGTTTTTATGATATGGAGTATGAAATTAATCCTTTGATGCAATTAAGAACAAATGTTAATAAAAATAAATCTATCGAACAATGGAACAACCTGTGTGATCGCCTCAAGGAACATGGATCCAAAGTAAAAAACCTTAAACCACGAAAAGGTCTACCAGACATGGTTTTTACGTCCAATGGTGGTTTGTATTTAAAAGATCAAGATATACTAATTTTATCAAAATTTCGCCACGAAGAACGTGCCAAAGAAAGCTGGTGGTTTCATGAGTTCTTTCTCAACAGAAAAACAAAAGTTTTTATCACAGAAAATTATTTTGAAGGTTCCGGTGATGCTTTATTTTTAGGCGATACATTGATTGGAGGTTATGGGTTTAGATCTGATAAACAAGTCTATAATGAGATCAGGTCATTTTTGATAAAAGATCCAAAAATTGTTCAATTGGTGAATCCATATTTTTATCATCTTGACACATGTTTTTGCCCTCTTGAAGGAAGTGATTATTTAATTTTTCCGCAGGCATTTACGGAAGACGGTCTTTCAGAAATTCGTAGTTTAGGTGGCAATGAAATTTCCGTTCCAGAATCGGAAGCGAATAGATTTGTTTGTAACTCAGTTCAATTGGGAAAAGTAGTTTTAATTCCAATAGGTTGTCCTGAGACAAGAGAAAAACTTAAAAATACAGGTTATATACCTATCGGAATTGATGTGAGTGAATTTATTAAATCAGGTGGAGCTTGCAAGTGTCTTACTTTAACTATATGAACTATCCAACCTCTAAGTGGATCCGCTAAAACAAGTTGGATTTTTTGGCGAGATCAATTAAAAAATATGAAGAATCGTAATTTGCCTTTGTTTAAAGTTTTTATGAGCAAAGAAGCTTCTTCCAATTTAAATGAAGTTTTGTATTCTGGAAATATTGGGCAAGGACCTAAAGTAGATGAGTTTGAGAAAAAGTTAATGGAGTATTTGGGTAATCCTTACGTCAATACAGTAAACTCAGCAACTTCGGGTTTGCATCTAGCTTTGCATTTAATCAAAAAATTAGACACACAAGGGCGTGATGAAGTGATTACAACGCCTCTTACTTGCACGGCGACTAATTTTCCAATATTGGCAAATGGGCTCAAAATAAAATGGGCAGACATTGACTCAAATACTTGTAATTTGTGTCTTGCAGATGTGCGACGAAAAATTGGACCTAAAACTTTAGCTGTTATGGTTGTCCATTGGGGCGGATATCCTTGTGATCTTGATGAGTTAGAATTAATTAAGAAAGAGACCAAAGTTTTATACGGCACAGATCTGCATATCATCGAAGACTGTGCTCATGCTTTAGGCTCAAAATTTAAAAATAGGATGATAGGAAACAGCAACAATTTATGCATTTTTAGCTTTCAAGCCATAAAACACTTAACTACAGGAGACGGCGGATTGATCACTTCTTCTTGTAGTAAATTTCACAACAAGGCAAAACTATTGCGTTGGTATGGGATAGATCGCACAACTAGTAGCGACTTAAGATGTGATCAAAATGTTTTTGATTGGGGTTTTAAGTTTCACATGAACGACATAGCAGCATCTATAGGTCTTTCTAATTTTCAGCATTTAGATTGGATTATTTCTACTCACAATAAAAATTATAAATTTTTATATTCTAAATTAAAGACAATAAACGGGATAACATTAATGGAACAGAATGATGATGATTATTATTCATCAAGTTGGGTTAAAACTTTATTGGTTGAAAAACGTGATGATTTTATGAGAAAAATGAAAGATTATGGAATAGGCTCAAGTAAAGTTCATGGTCGTAACGACAAGCATGAATGTGTAAGAGATTTTAAATGTTTATTACCGACGACAGATTTTGTCTGCAATATAATGTGTTGTATACCTTGTGGCTGGTGGTTATCTGAAGAAGATTGCCAGTATATTGTTGATGTAATTTCACAAGGATGGTGAAAATTTCAAAGTATTTTTGTAATTATTATTTCATCCACAAACTCAATGATTTTAAGATTATAATCAACACGTCACATGTCCACAATCGTAAATGCTGTGTAACTACCCACCACCGCACAGTCCATTTGTCGCTCGTTGTCAAGTATTCTATAATTGATGGATCAGAGCCAATCCATCAATTAGATATTTCAACTAAAACAATTAAATGCTACAATAAGGACAATATGTAAGTATTTTATATTGGAGTGGCTCGAATCATGAATGACATCGTTATACAGATAGAAAACGTTAACAGCCGACTTGTCACTACTGACGAAAATCTGAAAGATTTTTTGGCAAAAAAATTACGATTCAGACCTAAGAATTATTGGCACAATTCGGCTTATAAAAGAAAGCTATGGGATGGTTGGAAATATTTTTTCAATGCTAAAAACGGAATATTTCTTACCGGAATTCTTCCTGAAATAAAATTAGCGTTAAACAAACTAGGTAAAGAATATTCGGTATTAGACAGTCGTGGATCAGTTGAATGGGCACATCAAAGCATTGATCGAAATTTTTTGGAGTCTTGTCTTCCAAAAGGACTTAAGCCTTTTGAGCTTCACGACTATCAACCAGACTATGTAAATCAATGCATGAAATATAATAGAGGAATAGTACAAGCTCCAACAGGCAGCGGAAAAACGTTCGTACTAATCAGTCTGTTGAAATGTTTGCCACCAAAAACTCCAACTCTATTTCTGACAAAAAATGCTCAACTTGTTCATCAAAATTATGAAGAAATGAAACTATGGGGAGTAGAAAATCTTGGTCGATGGTATGACAAATACAAAGAACCCAATTATGTAATGTGCGTGACTAATCATGTTAATACTTTTAAATCCATAGAGAAATTGCTTCCTAAATTTAAAGTTTTGATTGTCGATGAAGCACATGATTGTATGTCGGACGTGCCAGTCAGTGCCTATAGAAAGATGAAAAGTGCTTGTGTAAGAATTGGAATTTCCGCTACCGCATTTAAATGGGACAAAAAGAAGATAGACAACGTTCATAAATGGCATTTAAAAGGACACTTTGGTCCAATACTCAAAACAACAACAACAGAGAGCGGAATTCTTTCAACAAAGGAACTTCAAGAAAGAGGTGTTCTCTCCAAGAGTGATTGTGTGTTTTACCCGGTTGTTTTTCCTATCTTAACGCATGAACCATATATAGATGCTATAAAATTAGGAATTGAACAAAATTTTCATTTTCATGAAATGGTTAAAAAGTTGACTGAGTCCTGCACTGGCAGAACTTTGATAGTTGTAGAAAGAATTGAACAAGGGCAATATTTAAATCAATTAATTCCAGGTTCGAATTTTATTCAAGGGAAAAACAATTTGAAGGAACGTGAGCCGATAATTGAAGCCTTAAAGAAAGGTGAAAAATCTGTGGCAATCGTGATGCGTCAAATAATCACTGCTGGTATTAATGTAAAAATTCACGACCTTATAAACGCTGCTGGGGGCGAAGGTGCTCATAATGTAATTCAGCTTATGGGTCGTGGATTGAGAACAGCCGAGGATAAAGTTAGATTACGTTATCACGATTTCCACTTTTTGATCAATGACTATCTGAGAAAACACTCTGAGTGGCGTATGGAAGTTCTCAAAAAAGAAGGTCACTCATTGTTGGTTAAAGACAAATTTGATATTTAGAATCCTTATTTTGCATGACGCAACCCGTAAGTTGCTTGAAATCTTTTTTTTTTTTTTGGAACTGTTGACATTTGTGAAATGGCACACTAATATCTACTGATTGTTTTTTTTCACAAGTACCAGAAAGGTATTATTTATGGGTCTTTTCACCACACAGTTTATCGATGCGGCACAGAAGCAAGATGAGAAGCAGGATGAAATTTGTTGCAATGGTGGTCAATGTGAATCTAATAAAATTGAAGAAAGTATTAGAGAAATAGCATATTTTCGTTGGTTGACTGCTACCGGAGGAAATCCAGTTGCAGAAGATGAAACTCAACGCTTTTGGTTTGAAGCGCAACAAGAAGCTTCAATCAATAAATCTTAGTTTTGTAGTTTAAAACTAAAAAAGTTTAGAAATATTGGATTATCTTGTTCTGACGTTCCAATATTATACAATATTTAAGAAACTTAGCGTCAAACTGCGCATTTCTGAATATTTTCTGATTTTTTTATAAATTTGTTGAAGTTGATGGTTCATATGTAACTTTCACCTTCATAAAAAAAATATTTTATCCTTGTAATTAAGCAAGTAATAATATTATGCAAATTTTTTTTAATCACTTAAAATTGAAAGAAAATATTTTTAAAGGACTTAAAAATCCATTAAATTTAAATTTTGAAAATTACATTAGATTCTCAAAAGAGCCTGATATAGGACTCACAGATTTTACACTAAACGAAATATCCGACTTCGAATATGAAGATAAATACCTTTGTATAGACTATCACTTAAGTGGTTTTTGCGAAACTTTAAATCAATCAATCGATTTGCGTCTAAGGATAATTTCAGACGATGGACGCATGTGTTCTCAACTGTTTAGGCTGTTTGAAAAAAATGTTTGGGATCGAAATACTCATGCCAAAGTGAGCAATAGATCAGGAGAGTTTTTCATCTCACATGATGATGTTGGATGTCCTTTAATTCATCCTCGTGTATATTGGTGCGAAGAAAATTCTAATCCAAACCATAAAACTGTTAATTCATTGACCCAATCTAAAAAAAATAAATTATTAATAAACGAAGAGGTTTCAATGACTTATTGGGAATTTTTCCGTCAAGCTAATGATTTTTTTGACAGAGATATAGTTGAAATTATTTATGTAGAACTAAATCATAAAAATAAAAAATGCTCAATTTTAAAGGGATCAGACATTGAAATTGAACATGCCTCTTGTTTTGTAGATTAGTTTTAGTTCATTGTTAGTTGTCGTTTTGCAATTAACAAAATGTTAGATTGTGTTTATTTTAAAGAATTGGATGTTCTCTATGAGAAACTTTATTATTGCTGCTTCTGTTGCGTTTTTTTTGTGTAATCCTGTTTTTGCTAAAAATAATAGAAGGTCGAATAATTATTCATATCCATCAACTCAATCAGCCAGTGCTGCTTCATATGGAGAAACTTCTTCGGCTCAAGGAGTTGCCAATATTATGGCCAGAAATTGCCGTGTTGGACATTGGGGTGGAAACAGTGGGTATGAAGGTTGTGGATCTGGTTCTTCTCCAGATGTGGCTTATAGGAATTGTTGTTTTTCTAATAGTGGCATGACTACAGTCGATGTTGGATATGCTCAAGGAAAAAATAATCAATGGTATTGCTGCCGAAGATATCGTTAATATATGTTAGTTGGAGTGGAAACCCAACCGTCTTTAGCGGGTGGGTAGTTCATGATAATATTATCAAACGCAACATTGAAATTTTTTAATATGAAAAAGATTAATTATTTATATTTGTACTTTCAAAAAGTTTGTAATTTAAATTCCAATAATAATATTAAAATATTATTATTGGAATTTTTTTTATTTTTTTTATGTGGATGTACTAATAAAGAAATAGATTATAAGTTTGGTGGTCTTCCATTTGACAAAGAGGCAAACAATGTTGCTGCTTTGTTCACAATGACAGATGAGAATGGAAGACTAGAAAATTTAAAGATGATGGAAAGTGTTTTTCATGATGGAAGTTTGGGATTTAAGTATCAATCTTATCACAATAAATCTTCTAAATTTATTTATGAAACTGTAGAGACACTTAGCAAGAGCATCGGCAAAGATGGGACATTGCTTATTTATCTCAACAGTCATGGTGGAGGAAGTGGTAGCCGTTTTGCGATGACATCAATTGATGGGTCTTTTAAATTCAGTAAAGTTTTAAATGCAATAGCAGATGGGAATAAAGTAAAAAGACTTATCGTTCTTATTGATACCTGCCATGCATCAGGTGGAATTCAAGAAGGGTTTGAAGGAAAAGAAAAAATTGTACCCAGTATTCAAACTGGTCTTCCAGAACTTCCTGATTATTATAAAGAAGATGTTGAAAAAGTAAGTTCCTTTATTTTGTTTGGTTTTAAAAAATCAAAAATAGGAATTGAAGTAGATTATGGAACAAATAGTGGGGCTTATAAAGAAGCTCTTATTATTGCTTCTTCAAGTGCCGAAGATTTATCAGTGCGTGGTGCATTCGCTTCAAGACTCAAAAAAGCTTTTGAACAATCAAAAGAAAACAAATATATTTCTGTAAAAGAATTTTTAATAAAATTCTCAAATCTTCATTCAAATACAACTCAAAAGCCTCATTACAAAGTTTTGCCTAATGAAAAAATTCTAGAAGAACCACTTTTTTACAATTTACCAATAAGAGACATTCCAATAATTGACAAACAAAACATAAACAAAAAGTTTGAAAAAGATTATATACCTGTTCCAACAATTGAATAATCTTTATCGGGTGGGTAGTTCATTTTATATGAAAATATAATTGATATTTTATCATGGAAATCATAATTAAAAACAAAGAACAAATAGACGGAATCAGAAAAAGTTGTGAATTAGCTGCTGATACATTGCGATTTCTTAAGTGTAGCGTTAGAGATGGTGTGAGCACACAGAAAATTAATGAAATTGCCGAAGAGTTCATCAGAGATCATGGAGCAATTCCAGCACCATTGAATTATCTTGGATTTCCGAAAGCCGTCTGTACATCTTTAAATGAAGTAATTTGTCATGGAATTCCATCTAATGATATTGTTCTTAAAGATGGTGATATAATAAATATTGATGTGACTACAATTCTTAATGGATACTACGGAGACACTAGTACAATGTTTTCTGTTGGTCCTGTCTCAGATGAAGCTAGTAATTTAATAACTGTCGCTCAAGATTGTTTATCAATTGGAATTTGTCAGGTAAAGCCAAAAAATGAATTTTACAAAATAGGATTGTCAATTACAGAATATGCCACAAGTAGAGGATGTTCTGTTGTACATCAATTTTGCGGACATGGAACAGGAATTGAATTTCATGAATCACCACAAATCAATCATTTTTTTAATTCAAGAGAGTCAAGAGATAACAGAAAAATGAAATCTGGTATGATATTTACAATTGAACCAATGATCAATCAGTTTAAAGCTGAAGCTGTGATTGACAAAGCAGACGGTTGGACTGCCAGAACCAAAGATGGTGGTTTATCGGCACAATGTGAACATACAGTTCTTGTCACAGAGGATGGAGTAGAAGTTCTTACAAAATGACCAACCAACTCCTGAGGGGATTTGGTTTCCGGTTTCTGATGAATAACTATTAAAATATGAAGTCTTTTTCTAATGTTTAATTTAAAAATATAAGAGTTTGTAAATTATCAAAAGAATTATTTTCTGTAGTGCTATATTTTTAATTTTCTTTTGAAATTACTCCTAAAGTAATTCCAATATTTTTTAAAGCTTCATCTATATTTTTACCTCCCACTTCAAAAGATTTTACACCTTTAGTGGCGACAACTTTCCAACGTGCCACGGATGTCTGGTTTGTTTTAGGATCGTTTCTTTTAATTGGAATTTCTAGCAAGTTCCATCCTTGTGATTTTATTCTGGCCCTTATTGAATCATTGTCCACTTTTTTCCTCCTTGGTTTATTTGTCTCTTGTTGTTTCTTTTTAAAAAACTTTAAATTTTTAAGTAAACTTGATAAACCTATCCATAGCCTATTTTTCTCCATTTGTACTTTGCCATATTGTCTGAAGCAAATTTATTTGCGACCAAACTTTTTATTTTATAAAAAGTAGGAGTTTTCTCGCCGCCTAACAAATAAATGTTGGCAGTGGATCAATATCTAACAGAAGGGCTAATTTTTGACGATATCATATGGTGCTCATGTGCCGCAAGTCTGTTGCGTTCCATAGCTTCACGTTCCATATTTTTTTGAGCTACAAAACGTGCGATAATCCATTTTCTATAATCGGGGTCTATTTTCTGAACTTCACTCGGAGGAAAATTCATGTGGTACATTAGAAAAAAACATTCTTCATCTTGTTCTGTGGCATTATAGTTAATTTCCATGTTTTCTTCGTTGTTGTTTTCTTCTTCTTTTGGAAGTATGATCGTCATTTTTTATCTCCTTTTGATTTAAGTGCTGATTCAACAAAATCTTCTATATCTTCTCTCCACAAACCATGACGACGAACAATGCATGAAAACTCTTCAAGGTCGTGTGTTTTTATGCCAAGTTTCACATGGCAATCAACATTTGGATCCTCATCTTTTTTTTTGGATTTTTTTAATTCCGCCCATGCATGACATAGTTCGTGATCTACAAGTGCTTTCTTTTTTTCTAATGGCAAAATATTCCAAATTTCTTTGCTTATTGTTATGACAAAAAATGATTCTCCATCATCGTTTTTTCCTTCAAGGTAAGCATTTAGTCCAGAAACTTTACGGCAAGTTCCCCAAACATCTTTGCCGCCGCTAGTAAGTGTTTTATCTACGAAAACGTATCGAATCCTTACAGAAAAATCTATTAAATGTTGATGATATTTTGATATTAAATCTTCTGCGATTTCTGAAACATCAGTGGCTTCAAAATATTTAGCTTGAGACATAGTTATTTTTTCCTATTATTCATATAAAATAATCTATTCTCACAAAAAAGTCAACTCCGAAGTACTGTTTTAAATAGTTTGATGAGTAAATAGTTTACAATGAAATTCAAAATTTGGCTTGAAGAAGATGAGGAATGGACTCTAGAAGATATTTATCAGCACACACAATCTATGCATTCAGATGTTGTGCGTCCATTTGAGCCTCCAGAATATTGTGATCCAGATTGGTTTTATGGCAAAGGCGGAGCATTTACATTTACTTACTCTCACAGAGAGATAGTAAATCCAGAAACAAAGCAACCTGAGCCAGAAGGTTTAAGGATTGACAGTTCGGCCACAACCCATCGAGCGATGGCAAGTAAAAATTATTCAATATCAAATTTGCCAATTTTATGTGGAAGATATGGCGTCAAGGACGGCACCCCAATAGTGGCAATTTGGAACCTTGAAAAGAGATATCTGTTAATTCCGTGTCTTAAAGAGCTTTTGCAGAAAAAATTGATTATTCCAGACGCTTACGTTTTTGATACGCAGGACAACAAAGGTACGGTGGCACAGATATTGAAGATCAGGACTGCCCCTAAGAAAAAGAATGTAGAGATAGTTCAGATCGGGAGCAGGGAGTATTCATTATATGAGATCCCGGCTCTTTTGCATTCTCTTCCATCATCTTCGCCTGAACACAAGCAGATTTCAAATTTCATCTGTCATGATGAAAGATACCCGTATCTGAAACAATTCAGATCTAGGGCTGGTTGTTCAAGCACACCAAATATCAGCAAATCTTCTACGCCTGACTTCTTGAATAGAAGAAGTTATTGGAACACCAGCGAATCAGCTGCTCACTCGATTTAGTGGGATTGACAGAGGCGATCAAAATTAAAAGTTATTGATATTTTTAGAATATTTCTTTTTCTTGGGATACTTCATTCTTACTTCTCCCGTATATGGGCTCCAAGTTTTGTCAAAATTAGTGGGTAGAACCGGAGCAGAAATTTCAAATTTTCCAAATATTTTATTTAATTCTTCTGTTTTATCAAGAAGATCATTTTTCTTCCACAAAACATTGGAAACTTTTGAAGTCTTCCCCTGTCCGATTAGTAACAGTTTTGAATCATTGTTGACTTTAAAACTTGGACGTTCTTTATTGGAATGTTTCCACTTTACATCACGTATTAAATTTGATTCTAAAGAAGTAAATTTTTTATCAAGTGTGTCTTGAACTTTGATATTATGGAATTTTCTACCCCAAATGTCTCGCTCTGCTTTCCAACGTGCTTGCAAAAATAAAAAATGTCCAGGTTTTGTAAATTCAGTCTCCCAGTCAAAAGCATCGGAAGGGTACGTGCTGTTTCCGTAGAACCAGTTGTCACCATCAGCACCGCTTTCTAAAAGTAAGAATTCTTTAAATCTCATATTACATATATATGTAATATTTTTTTTATCTGTTTGTCTCCTTGAACATAATTGATAAATGGTTAAGAACTACCGGAAGATGCGTTTGCCATGATGTAAGAACAACTTTTAGTGAGGCTGTTGGTTGGAGCGGAAACAGTTAAATAAACTATAGAAAAACAACTAAATTTATAATAATTGATTCATATATAATTCATATATAGTTCATATAATTAAGCCATATGATACAAGCAAGCAAGAAAACTTGCTGATTTTATAAAAATAAATCCATCAGCACATCTATAGCTGGAGGATAATTGACTATTAAAAATTGCACAATAATTTAAAAGTAAAAAAATGAAAAATGTAGAAGAATTGAAGATCGTTGTAAGAACAGCTATCTTTAGTGAATTAATTGAAAAAACAAAAAATTGTGCCATTATATGGAACAGTATTGCTGTAGGGCAATACTTTTCAGAAAGCGATAATTATAAATTTTATATTTCAAAAACTTCTTTAGAAACATATAATTTAGATATTTTAAAATATAACAAACTTTATATAAGCTATAATTCAAATTTCGATCCTATTTTATTTAACTTATATAAAGAAATTGATTACTTTATTATAAATGAAAAACTTAAAAAACATCGCATCATCAGTAATGTGGTTGGTGCCGCTGAGCCTGTAGACACTGTGGAAGTAAAGCTTTTTGATGAATCTTCTTGGGAAAATATTGTACCAGAACCTTACTTGAGTTATTTAAATTTCGGTAAGACTCGCTGGGAGAATTTCTTAAATTATAATCCAGATGCAATCAGCGGAATTCAATTATTAGACCCCTCGTGGGTTGGCTTGAGACTCAATAATTATACAGAATTTGATTCGAGTGTTTCTCCAATAATAGCTTCATGTAACATACATGAATACATTGATTTACAGGCCGTTGGAGTTCAATTTAATTCAATTTCTTTTAATCTTAATGTGAACGCATATTTTAAATCAAGTTTTGACGAACATGATTGGATTAATATAATCACACATGAAATGGGGCATGCTTTAGGGATAGGAATATTTTGGAATTCTTTTTTTAACACACAAGGATCGATACCTCCATCTAATAATTTCTTGAGTTCTAATTATTCAAAAACACAACAAGCTTATAATAATGTTACTGGTTTAGTAAGAAGTAAAATTCCATTAGAATCTATTGGAGGATCCGGAACTGCTTCCGCACATTGGGAAAACAACTATCGTTCATCTACAGCCGTTGGTAGCAATAATGTGGACTACTATGGCATTGAAAATGAAATAATGATTGGTTATTATGAAGCAGGATCGAACTTAATTATATCAGATATATCCATAAAACATCTTGTTGACTTAGGGTATAATGAAAAAAATAAAGGAGCCAATGAAGGATATGTAATTATTTCAAATGAAATTAGTTTATACGCTCAAAATGAAAAGAAAATAAAATTTAATCGTGACTTTGATTTTGAAAAAATGATCAAAATTGGCTGAAAAATGATGACTTAATACTATTCATAGGAGTGATTTTGATATCTACAAATGATACAACAATATTATCAATGTTAAGCCGATATCCTGATATGCCAGAAGATGAGGCCGATGGTTATATTTCTAAAATTGAACATGAAGAAAATATAGAAATTTGTTACGCTGTTATAGGAAGAACTTCTAGGGAACAATTAACTGCTGGAGCAAAAAATATCTTCGACGAATTTTATAATTGGTCTCATGTGCGTACACAAAGAATTAGAGATGAACAATTGACCGCCCGTAGAAGGCAACAAGAAACGAGATTGGCTCTTCGGATGAATGAGCTACACAAGCAAGGGGTTATTAGTGATGAGCTTATGATTATATATGGGATATCAGGAGATTTGCCTGATTATAAGACGTATGTTGAAATGACGCAAGAAGAGAAACAATCAGTCTGGGAAGAAAAAATGGAAAATCGGCTTGGGTTAAATTGGAGGCAAAGATTTCCCAATATGATCTCTCAAAACACTAGGACGGCTCCCAGACAAATGAATAGTTTCTTTAGAATTAACAGAAAAAAAATAGCATATAATAAAATTAATTGGTTAAAAGAAGGATTTTAATCATTCGAAATATTTTATATTAGCTGGAGAGTTGTTTTGAAAATTAGTTAAAGCCACTGAACGTTTTGCGTAATTTTCATAAATTAAAAGTTCTCGGCTTTTTTCTTTTGTTTTTTCTAGTTCTTCAAAATAATATATTTTATCAAGTGGGTGTCCAACATATATGTCATCGGTGGTGTCCTCATGAGTGTTGTTTTCATAATGCATAATTAATTCATCGTGACCATATCCTAATATAGAAGCAAAAAATTCAATTAACCAAGCCACATTTTTTGCTTCGTAATTGGCGGTAGAAGGCTTTGGCAATTTTTGATTTTCTACTAAAGGAAAATCGTATTCATACCAAGTAGATGGAACGTTAGGATTTGTTGACATATATTTCCTTAATTTTGATTACTTAAGACTTGACAAATCTTTTAGTAAATGCTAGATTAATATATGTATTTCCAAAAAGGAAATTAAATTTCTAAAGAAAGGACTTTTTTATGTCTCAGACTCTAATCGTTAATGTTAAGCAATGTTCTACAGGTTTTGAGGGAATTATTCATCTCCCAAACACCGCAATCAAGTTAGCCAACAAGAATGGAAGTACTATTTTTGCAACTCGTGGGTCTTTAACTCAGGCTGTTCAACGTTTCTCTGTGGCATTTGGGAAAAAGACAGAAGTTGCAGAGCGAAACCTTGCTGGTTCCAACCTGCGACAAATTGCACCTCAGAAGAAGGCTGCTAAGAAGAATACATCTAATTGCAACAAAAAAAAGGTTTCTTCAACTAAAAAGTCGAACACTTGAAAAAGTGATAGACTAGGCCAAATTTAAGTTTGTGGATGAAACAAAGTTTATACTTTGTAAAAGGTATTCGGCTTTCGTGGATAATAAAGGAAAAGGCGTCCTTTGGGACGCCTTTTCTATCCACGGCGGCAGAAGTTGATTGATAAAATTAAAATATTTATTAATCTTTTAACAAAATAGAATTTCATGACATCAAAGCAGGGTTGCCCATCATGCCTGATTGTGGCTCTGCCTTTTTTTTATGATTCACTTCTTTATTGTTAGGGGGTGTGTTGTGTGTCAGAATGTGATCTAAAACATCCCAAACGTTTGAGTATTTAGGAATAACTGGTGATTCACTTGATCCAGTGACATCACTCGGAGGTCCGCCCATTGGAGGTCCGCCCATTGGAGGTCCACCCATCGGAGGTCCGCCCATCGGAGGTCCGCCCATCGGAGGTCCGCCCATCGGAGGTCCGCCCATCGGAGGTCCGCCCATCGGAGGTCCGCCCATTGGAGGTCCATCCATCGGAGGAGGATCTGCTTCAGTTAAAAGAACAAACTTTCGAAAATTCATCTTATTTCGGCAAGGAAAACAA
>Ga0194051_1000678_pt1 | contig 19097 bp, 15 predicted proteins | sample SepL2320m_MetaG_FD_161275 | JGI IMG/M metagenome (GOLD analysis project Ga0194051, IMG submission 161275) | Anoxic zone freshwater microbial communities from boreal shield lake in IISD Experimental Lakes Area, Ontario, Canada - Sep2016-L239-20m | ecosystem: Environmental > Aquatic > Freshwater >... | reverse complement strand
GGCGTGGCTGATCCTCTGAGCGGGGCCCCTGAGGTGACCGATTTAAGGTCGCTTTCGCAGTGGTACACCGATCTATTGGAGCGGGCAATCCGCCGGGCCCCCGAACAATACTGGTGGGTGCATAGGCGATGGCGGGGACTGCCTGTAAAAGCTAAAGTGAAGCGACGCGCAGTGGCCTGACCGGCTTACGGCTCAATCGTTGTGACTTCTGCCTGAGAACCACGTGCGACTTTTGTTTTTTGCGAAGTGCCATGCCCGACTGGATACCAATCGCTTCGTCCGATGAATGCCCTCCCGGCACGAGTATTGAACGGATCGTTCGAGAGAGAGTTTTAGCCGTAGCAAATGTCGATGGCATGTTTTACGTTATCGATGGACTTTGTCCGCATCAAGGCGGACCACTGGGCCGGGGGATGCTCACGGGCACAGTCTTGACATGTCCGTGGCACGGCTGGCAATTTGATGTGGTCACCGGCCAGCATAAGTTCTCGGCCACAGTGTGTCAGCGAGCCTACGAGGTATGCCTGCGTGAGGGATTGGTGTGCGTCCGCTTGAGTGATCAAGAGCCGGAGCCAGGAGTGATCACGAGTTGCCCGGCTGCATCAGGGAAACCCAAACTGTGATCGAATTTCGCTGCTTTCGTAACGATGATCCGCCGAAGTTAGCCGAGGTGTGGCGAACAGCCGACCTAGGCCCGTCTGCGATCCAGCCCATGACCTCGGCTCTGCTTGAGGCGAGCGTTTTTTCAAAGCCCTACTTCGACCGCCAGGGGCTGTTTGTCGCGACTGACGGCGATCGCGTGCTTGGGTTTGCCCATGCAGCATTTGGGCCCAATACCAACCGCTCGGCCATCGACACTTCTGTTGGCACTACGCTCTTGGTAGCGGTCGTGCCGCATGATGAGCAGGCGACCATTGGCCAAGGGTTACTTGAGCGGTGCGAAGGTTTCTTGTGTCAACGCGGGGCAAAAATTATTTTGGGGGGCGGATCGTCTGACATGCGCGGCTTTTATCTGGGGCTCTACGGGGGTTCGGATCTACCCGGCATCCTCGATTCGTCGCCCGATATGCAAGCAGTATTTCGTCGCGCCGGATACCGCGAGGCTGAGCGTATGGCTATTTTACGGCGAACGCTTGCAGGCTTTCGGCCGCCAGTCAATCGACTTCAAATGGCAATCAAACGCAGCACCATTTTGCGAGTCATCGATGAGCCAACCCGCCGCACGTGGTGGGAGGCAGCGACCACAACAGGGATGGCATTGCGGCGTTATGAACTCACAAGCAATACCGAAGAACTCTTGGGCAGTGTGTCTTTATGGGATATGCAGCCAATGGCTTCGGCCTGGGGAGTTGTAGCGGCGGGCTTATTGCACGTCGACATAGAGGGAGGAAAGCGGCGACGGGGACTTGCGCACTATCTGGTGGCGGAGGCAATTGGCGACTTGGCCGATGAGGGCGTAGGACTGGTCGAGACACATGTTGCCGAGTCCAACGCCGCCGCCAAAAAACTCTTTGAGAAGCTGGGGTTCGAAACGGCTGAACACGGTATCATCTTCAGCCGAGTTTAGCGAGATCGCTGCGACTCCTGCTCATGCATCCCTTGAGCCAACTGTTCCAGATGAGCCCGCACAGCGGCCAAGCAGACAGTCGTCGAGGTTTCGGATTCTCGCAGTCGCACCGACAAGGGGGCCGTTTTACCATCGCGACGCACATCGGCGAGGTAGTTTTGCAGAAGTTTTCGCCGCTCTGGAGTGGTGCGCATCATCCAGTGCACCCAGCACCATGCCTCGGCGTAGTGATCCTGCGAGAGTTGACTGGCCGATTCAAGCAATTCGAGTCGCTCAATATTGGGCTGCCATGTGCCCTCAAGGAGCCGGCCAGAAAGGTGGGCAATGTGATCGCGATGGACGCCTTGCTCAACCCTCGGTAGTTCAAAATATTCAGCAATGCCCTCGTCGAGCCACAGTGGAACCGTTGTGACAACCGCATGCACGTACCCATGAGTGGTCTCGTGCCGCAGGTCTTCGGCAACCCTGTCTTGCCAGGGGGCAAAAACCGAAAGCGTTGTGTCGGTTTCAACAAAAAAGGCACGGCGAGCTGGGAAAGCCGGAAAACGGCTCGCGGCAAAGGCCTCATAGCGTTCTGTTTTTTCAAATAAGTAAATGTGCACAGGTTCGTCTGAAAGGGGTAGCTCAAGGCCCTCGCTTACATCGGCCCGCAGAGTTTCCAGTTCGCGAATCAATCGGTGCTGGCCGTCGAGCGGAAAATCGGCATGGATCACAAGTTGTCCGGCTCTCAGCTCGGTACGGTTGGGTAGTTCGGCTGCTTGGCCCATCGCTGCTTGAGTGGTGGTGCCGCCATGAAGCACCGAGACACCCCAACGCGACGAATCGATGAAATGGGCGCAGCCCATCAGCGTGCATGCGGCTATGCAGACGAGAGACAATGCTTGGGTAACAGACCGGGAGGTTTTAATTGGAATGAGAGCACATTCCTAGTAAGGGACAAAAGATGTGACCCACGGCGGTCGAGAGAGTGCCGGATGGTAGCGGTCGAATAGATGAGGGCCTAGGTCATTTCGGCAACCCACTTTTGGCTGGCTTCCCTAGCTTTTACCGGCTCAGGCAGTCATTCGTCGCTGGGGCTTGGTGGTTAAGAAAGTGCCCTTCAGTGTTTCCAGAGAGAGGGGCCTGCCCAAAACAGCAGCAGCTCCAGCAGCGATTGCCGCCCGCGTTGAGTCGCCTCGAGGAAACGAATCCAGAACCACAATGCGGCAGGCGGGGCGACTGGCCGTAAGCATGGCCAGCCAGGCTAATTGGCTAGCCCCGAGGCTGCCGGCATCCCAAATCAAGGCCGTTGCAGGATCATTCAGGCTGGGCCGGCCACAGGCTGCGTGGGTGATTCGCCAGCCAGAGAGTGTGAGAAGATCAACAAGCCCGTCCAGATCAACCTGATGAGAGGCCACAACAGAAATATGAAAAGCAGAAACAGTCGCGGCATTGATGGCGGTCGTTGCCTCGAGAAACCGTTCTTCTCGCCGTACCGTAGCAGGCAGGCCCAGAGTGCCGCAGCGGCCCGCTTTTTTGTCGGCCTGCCAAGAGTCGAATCGGCAGATAAAGTCATGCCACAAAACCTCTTCAACGCCCGGGATCGTTGGGCCACTGCGACGACAGCCGTCACCCAGGCTCGACGCCAGCGACACGATTGGCATCAGGGGCCACATTCGTGAAAGCAGCACGGCATCATTCTGAGTCCATCGTCCCGGTCTGTCTGTTGAGAGCACTGCAAGAGTCGGTTGGGTGCTTAGGCAAGGGCTTTCTCGCGTGAGCCGTTGAGACTCTTGGGCCACGCAGGCGGCAATTGCAGCGGGCGGCGAATCAAAAACATCAACCTCAGCGCGTTGGGATGTCCGGTCGTAAACAGTTCCCAGTTCGCTGCCAAGCTGAGAACCAATCCAGAGCACGCGAATGCTCGATCGATGGCTAGGAGTGACAAGGGTATTTACGAGCATTGCCGCACAGTGTCTTTTGGAGTAAGCGAGGCAGAGAAAATCGATGCAGTTGCGATTGCTCAAAGTGCTAGCGTAGTGGAGGAAGCGTCGCCGAGGCAAGGCAGGATGGCTGCGGGGATTTGCTTTTGGTCTTGACTTGAACTTTCAATGATTTGGCTGTGAAAGATCGCTCAGCCGGGCTTGACCAGATCTTTGTACGGCGCACAATTTTGTTCTCACGGCGTTCAAGGATGAACGCGGATTCAATTTTTAAAGCTGCTTGGTTTCACACATTATTTGTGGAGCGGGCATTGGGCAGGAGGCCGCTATGCATGAGGATACGTCTGGCAGTTGGTCGGTATTCGACGGCAATGATTCAGGGTCGCAGAACCACGTGAAGTCGAGAAATACCGCCGGTATTTTTCTCTCTCGCGTCCTGCCCTCGACTCGTTTTTTTGCCTGCGACGATATTCTCGTTAAAAATTGTCATGACGATCCCAATCGCTGTGGTCCGGGGGATGTGTTTGTTGCCCGACTGACCGCCGCAGACGACGGCCACGAAAATGTCTCCTCGGCCATTGCCCGCGGAGTGGCTGGCGTGATTGCCGAGCGGATGGTGCCGACCTTTGGCATACCGCTTTGCCTTGTGCCCGACAGCGACTGGGCGTTTGCTCGGCTCTCTCACGCCTTGGCGGGCGATCCAGCAGAGTCTCTCCGTGTGATAGCGATCACAGGCACCAGCGGTAAAACGACGACGGCTTGGCTAGCCGCTTCGATTCTTTCCGAGGCTGGCCTTTGCGTCGGCGTGCTCTCCGACTTAGGGTGCCTTGACGCCTATAGCACCGAGCCTGTTTTGGCTGACATTTCTCATCCTCAGGTACTCGCTGCATGGCTCACTCGTTTGGTTGAGACCGGCTGTACGCACGCTGTAGTGGAAGTATCCAGTCGCATGCTCTCCCAACAGGTTTTGGCCGGCATGACCTGCGATACAGTGGCCGTGGGTAATCTAGCGTTGGCTCATCTGGAGCAGCACAACACGGCCGGGGCGTATGAACAAATCAAATCTCGCATTCTTGACAGTCTTGCTCTCGACGGCTGTCTGATTGCGGGTGCCGATAATAAGCGAGTAGACAAGATGGTGCAGCGACAGGCGCAAGCCCGGCCCCACTGTGCGGTTATCACAGCAGGTCTTTTAGGGCGTGCTGATGTCTCGGCCACAGCGATTGAGCGAAGTCTGCACGGGCAGACATTTTTGCTGCGAGCCGGTGGGCAGATGGCTCCTGTCGCCGTAACAACGCCAGTCACATCGTTTGTTCGCGATGCCTTAATGGCAGCGGCGATTGGCCTTCGTTACCGGGTGCCACTGGAGCGGATTGCCCGCGGCATCGAAGCAGCGGGAAGTGTCTCAGGTCGGATGGAGAAGCTCGATCGAGGTCAGGCCTTTTGCGTTTTTCTCGATGGGCCAACCAGCGGTCATGCCCTCTCAACAACTCTCTCGAGTCTGCGAAAGCTGACTCCAGGCCGGCTGGTGCTGTTGGTTGAAGAGCAGCTTGCGGTCCAACTTGTCGGCGGTGAAATCTGGGAACGTGATTGCGTTCAAAGCAAGCGATTTGAGTCGCGAGCATCGCGATGGTGTGACGATTGCATGATCGTGCCGGCTGGCATGCTCGCCGATGACGCAGGCCAAGAGCAGGTAAGGGCGTATGCTCGGGTCGATCGGCTGCTCTGGTCTCTCGGCGAACAAGACTGCCTGCTTGTGCTCGGGAGGGGAAGCAACATTTCAGCCGATTCGCCTGATCCTTTGCCTGGGGGCCTGTCGCTTGCGGTGGCCGTGGATGGCTGGCTCAAGTTGGCCAATCCTCCGCAGCAACTCTCTGCGCAGCGTTCGGCAGGGCGGCGGGCGGCGTAATTGTGTTGACGTGTGGCCAGGCAAATGGTTGCCTGGCCACGCCGGATAGACGGCGGGAGGCCAGTTGAGGCACAATTCCCTAGCGAGTCTGTTTCATACGATTGCCGCAGGGCGGGCTGGCAATACGATTGCCACAGCCCGAGCAGATACCAGGGAAAACGTGAGAAACCGCAGATGAATGAGACTGCCAAAAAAATACCTACCGATACAACGCCGTTTGATGATCTCGGCTTGACGGTGGCCTGTCGAGAGCCGCTCTCACATCATTCTTGGTTGGGTGTTGGAGGTGAAGCAAAGTATTTTTGTGAACCTGTCGATATCGAGGCGCTGGCCCGCTTAGTCGTGCGGGCTCAAGAATGCCAGATACCTCTGCGTGTGATTGGCGGCGGATCCAACATTTTGATTCCCACACGGGGTTTCTCTGGCGTTGTGGTGCGCCTTTCGGCACCGGCCTTTTGTGCGATTGAGGTGAACCGGCCGAGCGTGGTAGCGGGGGCCGGAGCGAAGCTTGTGCATGTGGTATCTGCGGCCGTGCAAGCTGGGCTATCGGGCCTTGAGACGCTCGTTGGCATTCCGGGCACGATTGGCGGCGCTTTGGTGGGCAATGCTGGCGGCCACGGCGGAGATATTGGTGAGAGAGTTCGGGAGGTGACAGTGATGCTGCCGAATGGAAAGACGGAAGTTCGGCAGGGAGGCCAGTTGGCATTTCAGTCGCAGTGGAGCAACCTCGATGACGCCACCATCATCGGTTGCCGACTGGAGCTCGATGAAGAAAATGCCGAGTCGCTGACTAAGCGGATGCAGAGATTATGGATCGTTGAACGGTCGGAACAGCCCTCGGGTACGCGGACCGTCGCTCTCATGTTTAAAGATCCTCACGGCACCAGCGCCGAATCGCTGATTGCACAATCGGGAGCTAAGGATTTGCATGTCGGTGGGGCAACGGTCTACGCCGCGCATGCCAACTATGTAGTGGCGTCTGTGAGCTGCTCCAGCGACGATGTGCATGCGTTGATTGAAATGGTGCGATCCAAAGTGCGGGACCGACTAGGGGTTGAACTCACGCCGCAGATTGAGGTGTGGTGAGTGGGCCCTGCTGGTAGTGATCTATGAACGCTCCACCCCGTCGAAAACCTGTTGCCGTGGAGCTGTCGCCGCCGGGCGCGATCGTTTCTCTTGTCACCCAGCGACGGGCTGGTTTGATCGCCATTGCAGTATTGGCTGCCGCGGTGGCGTGTGGGTTTATGCTTTGGGATCAAGTGGGGCCTCGCGTGCGGTCCCAAGGCGGATATATCCTCCAGCCCGAATCCGTTGAGTTGCTTGGCTGCCCTGCCTGGGTGCGATGCGACTTAAAAACCGAGGCCTTGCGCAACGCCAGTCTCGATGGTGGATTGCCTCTGGACGATCCGCAACTGCCGATGCGATTGGCGCGGGCCTTCGACATGCATCCGTGGGTGCAGCAAGTCTTGAGTGTCAAGCTCCGCAATCCAGCGGGAGCGGTTGTGGAAATTCTCTGCCGCGAACCAGTGGCGATGGTCGGCGTTCAAGGTGGGTTGTTGGCTGTGAGTGCCGAAGGAATTGTGTTGCCGAGCGCTGATTTCACCGCAGAATTGGCTGCAGAATATCCGCGCATTTCAGGCGTTGAATCGAGCCCGCTGGGACCGGAGGGATCGCCCTGGGGAGATCCAATTGTGGAAGAGGGAGCGGCTTTGGCCGTTGCCATCGGACCGCAATGGCAGGCGCTCGAGATTGTGGATTGCCGGCCGACTATGGAACGAGGCAGGCGGATGTGGGAACTTTCTGGACTGGCTGGCCGGGTCGCTTTATTTGGTTCGGCACCCGGCCGAGAGGTCGCCGGAGAACCCTTAGCAGCAGCGAAGATTGCCCGACTTAAGGCGATCGGAGCAACTGGTCAGGCGACTCCAGCAGTCGATCTAACACAGCCCGACAGTGGAGCTGACGGCTCGTAAAGGTAAATGTCCGGGCCGTCAATGAATCAATTTCAATTGCGATGTCGAGTCGTGCCTCGGGGAGTGCGGCGGCCACCCGACTGCCCCACTCGAGGAAGACCCAGCAGGGTGCTGCGATCGCCTCTTCCCAGCCGATCTCGTGTAAATCGCCAGGGCCTGTCAGCCGGTAAAGATCAGCATGAACCAATCGAATGGAGTGAGGACTTGCTAACCTCGCGGGGTCATTCACTTTGTGAATGTGAATGAGACCGAATGTCGGACTGATGACCTCGCAAGCGTTGATGCCAATCGCCTCTGCCACGGCCTTGACGAATGTTGTTTTGCCCGCACCCAGATCACCCGAGAGCGAGACAAACGCATGTTCTGGGAGCGCACTGGCCAGACGACCGGCCACAAGACAGAGTGAGTCGAGAGAAGTAATTTTAAGGGAAATCGTCGTGGCATTTTGTGCCTCAGGGCTAGAACTCATGCAAAAATCCCTGCGGCTTAAGCGGTTTGGCAGTACCGTCAGCGTCGATCGCAATCAGTCGCTGGTCTGCCGTCACTTCGCCAATGATTGTGAGTGGCAGATTGAGCATCGCCGTACCGGATGCCGCGACCAGCTGGTTGGCTGCCTCCGGCGGCATGGCGAGGATGAGTTCAAAATCCTCGCCATCTCCTAAGGCGTGCTCCAGAGGCGTGCGAGAGTCGCCCGGCTGGCGGCTCATTGTGACAGCGTCGGCATGGATGGGAAGCGTGCTCAGATTAATCGTTGCACCCATGCCGCTGGCCGACAGCAGTCGTGAGAGGTCAAGCGACAGGCCATCGCTGACATCAATGGCAGCATGAACGGTGAATTGTTCGGCAATCACTAAGGCCTCGCGACAACGTGGCGTGACTGCCAGATGCCGACCCAAAAAACTTCCCCCAAAAGCCCCGGTGACCACTAAAAGATCACCCGGACGAGCCCCGTCTCGCCGCCAAGCTTTTCCAGGTAAGACGCTGCCGACGGCCGTGACACTGATAACGAGAGGCCCGTCCCATGAGTTTGTATCGCCTCCGGCGATGGTCACGCCATACTTTTCGGCCAGCGTGACAATGCCTGCAAAGAGTTTGCGGCCACTGGCATCGCCACCGTGGCGGGGCAGGCAGACAGCCACGAATGCGGCCTCTGGACGGGATCCCATTGCAGCCAAGTCGCTAAGGCTGACTGCCAGCGCTTTATGGCCAACGGCCTCTACTGTCGAGTTGCCGCCGAGCAAAAAATCAACGCCCTCGCTGAGCATGTCGACCGTGATAACCGTGCGCCGCAGTGGAGGCGGCCTGAGCACGGCCGCGTCATCGCCGGGGCCTACTTCGAGTCGAGGATCGGCTGGTATGCCGCTGAGCAGCCAGTTAACAAATTCTGTTTCCACTGTGGCAGTCTCGCTCCAAGGGGGCCTCTACGGCTCAGGGACCCTAACGCCTAGAGAGTATAGAGCCCAGAGAATCTGACTAGCGACGCAGGCTGTCGGATGTGAGATTGCCAAAGAGCGTCTCCCGGCCCCGCAGAATGTAAAACTTCAGTGGGCCGAGGTTTTCGTCTCTGGCTTTGTCGAGGACATAGGAGATGTTGTCTGGGGTGATCGTTTCCCAGACGTGTAATCCAACGAGAATGTCCCCCTCGCGGATCCCCTGCTCGCTCGCAGGGCCTTCGCTGCGGACATCAGTTACGAGGAGTCCGCCCCGATAACGAGATTGGAGTCCTTGCACCTTCGCAGCGGGTACAAGCTGAAAGCGTATGCCAATTTCTTGCCAGCAACGGTCTTCGATCGAGAGTGATTGCGTTTTGGCTTTGGCAAGTGACAGGTTGATGCGTTCATCGCCGGTCGTTCTTGAGAATGTTACGTTAACATTGTCACCGGCCTTATGGCCGATCATGGCCCGTTCGATGTCGAGTTGGCTTGAGACCGGTAGTTCACCAATCTGCGTGATGAGATCGCCCTTTTTCATGCCCATCTGTTCGGCGGGGCTAGCGCGATGCACGGCCTCGACAACCACCCCACGCGAACCGTCTCCCTTGGTCGCAACGATTCCGTGCCACGTTTTATCAACCCGTTCGCTCGACATCAGATCTGTAACGAGTTCCAGGACGCGGTCGACTGGAATGGCAAAGCCGATCCCCTGAGCACCGGCCCGCACGGCCACATTGATGCCGATCATCTGGCCATCGACATTGAGCAGTGGGCCACCAGAGTTCCCAGGATTGATGCTGGCATCGGTCTGAATGAGATTGTCGTAACGCTGTGTTCGACTGACCTCGACGCTGCGATGCAACGCGGAGATGATGCCCCGAGTGACCGTGTGTTCGTAGCCGTAGGCATTTCCCATCGCCAGGACTGTTTCGCCGATCATTAGATCGCTTGAAGTGCCAATCGTGATGACTGTCAACGGAGTCTCGGTATTGACTTTGATCACGGCCAGATCGGTGCGAGGATCGTGCGAGACCAAGGTTGCCGAGGTAGTCTTCCCAGATGCCATCGTGACTTCGACGCGGCGTACACCCTCGACGACATGGTAATTGGTGACGATATAGCCCCGGGCATCAATGACGACTCCTGTGCCCATCCCATTGACTCGTCGCAGTTCCGCGCCGACTTCGTCATCCGGATTGGAGACGAGTTTCTGGCCGTGGATGTTGACAACGCTATTTCGCTGCGATTCAATCGCCTCCACGATGGCGGTTCGACGTGATTCAGAGGCCGCTAGAGGCTTCGTGGCTGAGGCACTGTAGACCACGATCACAACTGTCAAAACAGTCCACAGTAACCGCATGGATGACAGACTCCGATGGCAACGAAGACAGAAAGCGTCTCTACGATCCGGCATAAATGCCGGTGACCCGTCTCGTTGGTTTCGGCCAAAAAAGCCTGCCGATTCGCAGGTTTGTTGGGGTGGCTGGCGCAGTCTTCCCAATCGGACGACTGGCAGGCCAAGCAGGCGTCAATTGGCCTAAATGGCAAAGGCGGTGCTGGCAGAGGAAAAATTATTCACGCTGGCAGCGGTCCGAATCAGTGTCTTTTGCGGATGGTGTGGCCTCTGAACTGGAATCAGAACGGATCAAAAAAGGCAGCACTTGCAAGCAGAGAAAAACCCCCAAGACGGCAAGTACGGCCAGCGGCCAAATCCCGGCGATTTGTTCGCCAAGCTGCCAGTCGGCCTCCTTGGCGATTCCCCCCAGAAGCGTGGCCATAAAGAGAACCAGCAGCACACCAAGTACGATCGCACAACCCAGAGACGCCATCGTGCCCTTGAATGTCCCGATTTCGGAAAATTCTTCCTGATGGAGGTCGATGCCGCGGCCTCTGGCGATGCTGCGAGGCACCGTTTCGGCTAGTTCAATCGCGCGGGCGGCGTCGGCCCACGTTGCCAGCGGCGGTATGTCATCAGGTTCACTTTTGACTTTGATGCGGTGATCTTTGTCACAGGCATCATGCAAAACGCTGAGCATTGCCTCGGCGGCATTCCATTCCACGGGCGGTAATGCAGTGAGCGACTGCCGCCCACCCGACCACTGCCACCGCTTTGATGGGTCGTCGGGCATATCGACTTCACACACACCAGACGATCCGATCAAAGAAATCTTAAGGCCAGAAGGATTCCCGCGTAAAATATGCCAGCGAACTGGTATGCCAGAGGCGTTGGTAAAGCCAACAGCCAGCGTATTCCACGCTGTGTCGGGCGTATCGTTTCCAAGAGTCGAGAGTCGCTGAGGGTCTCCGACAAGCACACGGACGAGGTCGGCATCGCGGGCAAGTTGTCCCAGCACGGCATCGCGAAAGCGATCGTGCATGCGGCGTTCCATCGTAATCGTTTCAATGGCTCCCACAGATCCTCTTCCTGCCAGACTCGCCTCGATCTCATCGCTCAGTCTTCCCACATAGGGATGCAGCCGGGCTGGCAGGAATGGAATGACAATTGACCCTGAATCTTTGCGGATCATATCAATCTCGTAGGCCCACAGCATCGAGAGCGCGAGTGGCTGAGACACCAGCAGCGTGCGGCCCGCTTGGACAAGCTTTCGCATGCCGTCGGCCCGATATTCGCTCCAGCCATCAGCGCCGATCAGCACCGCATCGCAGACCCTCACATCAAGAAGGGCCTCCCAAGAGGCGTCGCGAGGCAGATCCACTGCGAGGGACGTGTGAGGTGAGTCCAAAGGTACGTCGCAAGCCAGTACAACTTCATCGCAGCGGGATGCTGCTGCGAGCAGTGAAGCGATTTGGCCGTCAATCCCGAGGAGTCCGAGTTTCATCTGACTATTGTTTCCTCTGGAGACAAAAGCGGCCAGCCCGCTGGCGTGGGTAGGCTGTTCGCCGCTGATGAACGCGGTAAAAATGGAACTGTGGAGAGCGACTAGGAGAGAACCAGGAGGCAGGAGAAAAACGATATGACCAGACCTTTCCGCGCTGAAGTGATTGCCATCGGCGACGAACTCACGTCAGGACAACGCCTCGACACAAACAGCCAGTGGATTTCCACAGAGCTTGGACTGCTTGGGGTGCCAGTCGTGTTTCACACGACCGTGGCCGATACTCTTGCGGCGGGCGTAGAGGCATTTAGAATTGCCTGCGGAAGGGCAGATGTTGTGGTTGCTACCGGCGGCTTGGGCCCGACCGCCGACGATCTTACGCGGGATGTCTTGGCGGCTGTAAGTAACGCTCCGTTAGAACCATCGCTCGAAGCGCTTAAAGATGTCGAGTCACGATTTGCCACTCGCAAAGCACTCATGACTCCGAGCAACCGTCGACAGGCACTCTTTCCACGGGGCAGTCGGATCATTCCCAATCCCGAGGGTACCGCGCCGGGCATCGATCTGGATGTGGATCGGCCTGGAGGCGGACAGAGCCGGGTATTTGCGTTGCCGGGAGTGCCGGTAGAGATGCGCACGATGTGGCGGGGCTCTGTGGCCGAGTGCATCATGCGGATGCATCCCGAAGCGGGGGTCATCATCCACCGCCGCATCAAGTGCTTTGGGGCGGGGGAGAGTGCCATCGAGGCGATGCTGCCCAATCTCATTGATCGGGATCGAATACCGCTCGTGGGGATCACGGCTCACGAGGCGACGATCACGCTGCGGATTACAGCCAGAGGCCCCACTGCAGCCGACTGTTTGGCTGCAATAGCACCCACTGAGGAAACGATCCGGGCAGGTCTTGGGCAACTCGTTTACGGTATCGACGATGACGAAGTTGAAGATGCAGTCATTCATTTGTTGCATGAGTCTCAGCAGACGCTCGCCACGCTTGAGATTGGCACCGCGGGGCGTGTGGCAGAGTTTTTGGCCGGGGCAGAGATGGCCTTGAGTCGTAACAAGCTCGCACCGATTGGGCAGCTCGGCCAGCCCACACAAAATCCTTCGGCCGCCACGGCCGCTTGTGGCGGTTACTGTGGCGGGATTGTGCTGCCAGACAGTCTGCTTTCGGCCAGCGCTTTGGCCGAACAGGCTCGCACAACCTTTCATACAACACTAGGGCTTGCCGTGGGCATCCTGCGGCCAGCGCCAGAAGGGAGGACGGCTGTTGATATTGCAATCGCGAGCGAAAGCGGCACAGAACAGATCGAGCATCTGCTTGGAGGAGGCGAGAGTCTAGCAATGTCCCGAGCAGCAAAAACAGCCATCAATCTTTTGCGTCTGGGGGGTAGCCGCTAGTGGCAATGGCCGTAGTCGCCCCTCACGAGGTTCTTAGGTAGAATTGTGGGACTCTCTCGTACCCGATAAGGTAAGCGACGTGTCTCAGGCTTCCCCATCACCGCTCTCTCCTTCGCAGGCCGCCAACCGCCGTACGCTCTACTTGGTGCTGGGTTTTCTGGGTTTCATGGCGATGATTCTCTGGCCATCCTTCATGGGGCAGATTCATTACCAGAGAACACGGAGCGAATTGAGAGCCATTCGTGATGCGGCGGCGGGTGCGGAGCTCGCGTCGGTCGGCAAGCTCTTTACGACGCTTGCCCGTGTGATCGGTCCCTCGGTGGTGAATGTCACATCCAAGCAACGCATTCGATCGCTGGACGACGAGATCGCTGCGTTTCACGGCGATGTGCCGCAGGGCATCATCAGCGAGAGTGTGGGGTCGGGCGTGATTGTGGAATCCGGCGGCATCATCATCACCAACTACCACATGGTGGCAAACTTTGAAGAGATTGATGTGCAACTGGCTGACGGTCGTCGATTTGACGGCGAGCTTCTCGGGGCCGATCCGGCTAGCGATTTGGCGGTGTTGAAGATTGCAGCAGAGAATCTGCCCACGGCCGAGTGGGGCGATAGTGATAGTGTCGAGGTCGGAGAGATGGTGTGGGCCATCGGCAATCCTTTTGGTCTGGATCGCACGCTTACCTATGGGATTGTCAGTGGGATTGGCAGAACCGGGGTCACCGACAATCCGATTCAAGAGTTTTTACAGACCGATGCGTCGATCAATCCTGGCAATTCTGGTGGTCCGCTTGTCGATGTCCACGGACGCATCATGGGAATTACAACGGCAATGGTTGGCAGAGATTACCGCGGCATTGGATTCGCGATCCCCAGTAACACAGCCAAGAACGTTTGCCAGGACATTCGTGTAAGCGGGCATGTGGAGCGAGGGTATTTGGGAATCGATATGCGTCCATTGTCGCCGCAAGCCACACGATGGCGGGGCATCCTCGTGGCCGGTGTCGAACCGCAATCGCCGGCAGCGATGGCTGGCATTCAGCCAGGCGATGTGATCGTGGGTTTTAATGGCCGAGAGATCAACGAAGCAAACCGCCTTGCACTCTTGTTGACGCGGGCCCTGATTGGCAACGAGATTTCGCTCGATATTGTTCGCGACAACGAGCCCAAACAAATCCTCGTGCGCATCGGTCGCCGTCCCCGCGATTAAATCGGTCGGCGGCTCCCGCGCCTCTATGATGTCGGCGGGTCGTCGAGAAACTTTGTAAAGTTGAATTCGTCAGCCCCAAAATCGGTTTTCAGCCCGCTGCCGGAGTGTGCGGCATCCGACGAAGTACTGCTTGGCCTTGCTGTTGGCCGTACTCCCGGGGTGCCCTGCGTTCGTGCTTTCATCTGCGTTGAGATGCCGGCAAGCCACTCGTGGGAAGGAAAACTGTACGGGCGAAACTTTTCCAGGGTGCCGGTCTCTTCATGAATAAATAACGCCCGCTGCGGTCCGAGCTTGCTGGCAAAAGGGCTGTCGACTAGCACACTTGAATCAGACGCACTCATCTGAAAGAGCACGCGGAGTTCAAATTCCTTCAGCGTGCTGCGTTCAAACGTACGCATCAAATTGGTGAGAGAATCACACCAGATCAGCATATGAATGCCGACGGTCGGCCCATCCTTGAGTAAGGTGACAAAATTTTGGGCAGGACCTGTTTTCTGCTCGCCGCCAAAAGAAAAGCCCATGTCTCCTTCGCTGCGTCGCAGTTCACGAAAACGAGCTAAATCGCGGACAACAACAAACACTGCTTCACCATCGAGTACTTGCTCATCGATGCGACGCTTAACTTCAGTTGCTAATTCTTCAAACGCATGAGCCACCGCCAAGCGGCCAATCATTTCGACCTCATGCGGCAGGTAAGGAGGAAGCTGATTGAGCAAGAGATCAGGGTGCTCGTCGGCCACCGACGGCTCGAAGATCACAAACCGCGCTGGTCTGGCGAGTTGACCGCCAGGAAAGGGGTCGTGGGCGGCAGCGAGGCTGAGAATCGACATTGCCAACAGGCTGACAGCCAAATCTTCGCGTTGGCCAACCACAAGGAGATTGGCGCCGCCCTGCCGGCGAAAGATCGCCGCCGTTGGGTCCTTGATGGCGATTGCATCGCCCAGCCACGCCAAGGGCGTAAGAAGTGGTTTGCCGCCCACGGTGTCTGAGTTGAGCAGTTCCAGCAGCATGGGATTGCCAGCCGGATCGGCGGCTTGATTGCCATCAAACACAAGCCGCGGCAGCACCGGAATGTCGGTGCGAGAATCAGCCAGCGCACGCAATCTACTCAGGTAGCTTTCCCGGCTTTCATCATTAAGCCAGACCACCTGAAATGGATTGTTACCCGTGACCATACCGTTGGCATCGTTGTAGATGGCTTCGCCCGGACGGGTTAGCAATCGCGCGGCCGAGTTTTCCTCGCTCAGAATCAGGCTGCTGTCTGCCTCGTTGCACTGCAGCGCAATCCTTACCGCCATCTGGCCCATCGTGCTGCGGGGCAGGCTGTACGATCCGCCGAGCGTCTGCGATCCCAGCAAGACATGCATACCAAACGCGCGGCCCTGGCGTACGAGACGGTCGAGAACGAGCGAAGCGTCTTGGGCCAGTTTGTCGTCTTCGATGAAAATTTCCTGAAACTCGTCAATGATCAGGAGCACTCGTGGCATTGGTTCGGGGTGGCCCGTCTTGCGGTAGCCAGCCAGATCCTGCACAGCCAGATCGCGAAACAGATCGCCTCGGTGCTTCAATTCACGGTCCAGCTGTTCAAGGACCGAGAGGCCAAACTCACGTTCGCTTTCAATGGCAATCACCCGCGCATGCGGCAGGCGGTAGTGGTCGTAGATTTTAAACTCGACTCCTTTTTTAAAGTCGATCAGATAAAACTGCACCTCGCTGGGGCTGTAGGTGAGCGCGAGATTAGTAATCAAGGCATGCATCATCGTCGACTTACCAGAACCGGTTTTACCGGCAATCAAGACATGCTGGCTCGTGCCCTTGCCGAGCTTCATGTGCTGCATTTTCTTTGCACCGGCCGGCCCCAGGGCGACATCGATCTCACTGGCAGTGCTGCCCTTCCACCAATTCTCTTCTTTGGGTGCAACGCGGTCAAAGGGCACTTCAACTCGCTTGGCAGCTTTCGCTGCCTTGCCGACACGCTGAATGACTTGCGTAAAAACTTCGTCGCTTGGAATCTGTTCGACCACGAGCGGCCACCGGGAATACTCCGGGTCAGTCCAGGTGAAGACGCCGTCTTTGAGGACAAGAGTGGTGGCATATTTTTCAATGTCAGCAAGGCTAAAGTTTGCTGGCATTGTCTGCTTGGTATCGACCGAAATGATCGTGTAGACACCGCAGCGGGCGCCGCTGGCGGCGATGCTAGCCAATCGTCGAGCAGAGGTTTCGGTGAAGTTGGCTGGAAAGTTTGCCACGACAACAAAGCGATACGGTTCTAGAACTTCGGCGTCGGCATTGTAGGCCCCAATCGATTCATATTCGTTACGGAGATATTTTTGAATGACCAGCTCCATCTGCTCGGTGATGTCGGCTAGTCGCTGTTCGATCTGGGGTGGTTCTGTCCAGATCCGACTGGTGACCAGGAGTTCGTCGTAGTCGGCCAAATGCATGAACCCGGCAAAGTGTTTGCCGAGGCCAAGTGGGTCGATGATCGTGAAGCGGCTCTGGCCGGCAGGGATGCCCGAGGCAATGCGAAGCGTCAGGGCCTGCAGCATCTCTGAGGCAATATCTTTTTGATCGCCAGTTGTTTTAATCAGCAACGAGACCGCGCTTGGAAAGGGCATGATGGCTGGTTGGTGCCAGGAACGTGGCCCGAAGGAATTAAGGTGCGGATCTGCAGACACGCCTCCAGGGAGTTTTTCCAGTGACAATACGAGCGTGCCAAATCGCAGCCCAATTGGGGCTTCCGTGGGCAGCGGCACATCCTCGCTGGCTAGTTCGGTCCAAGGTCGAAAGGCTCTCGCGTCGATGCTGTTGGCTGCAGCGTAGATTTCGGCAGTTTCAGTTCTTTGAGTCTGCCAGGCATGAGTCATCTCAAGGTATCGCTGCTCGCGGATTTTGGCCGCGGCAGCCAATTGCTCGTCCCGAGTGCGCTCAGTCGTAGTCACATCCTGGTGGGCAGTGCTGGTAAGGGCTGCTAGGCGGGCCGGGTATTTTTTATCGGCCGCCTCTCGGCCTGCCACTTGCTTGGCTAGGATCGACTCCCTGTAGGCCTGCACCTTCTTCTCAAGGGCTGCATTTGCCGCTTGCGATTCTTCGAGTATCGCGCCCTTTGTCGTTTCCAGAGCGGCCTTGCGAGATTGAGTGTCACTTGTAAAGCGATCGTCGAGCTGGGCTAGCTGACTGTCACGACGAGCTTTAAGGAAATCAGCTGTGGCTGCTAGGCAACGGCGGGCATGATCGATGTCACTGTCAATTGCAGTCTGCTTTTGCTGGGATTCCTGCCGGGCTTTTCGCCTCAGTCGCCAGAGAAGCCAGATGGCAATGCCCAAGGCCAATCCAAACACCGAGAGTCCTACCACGAGCGACGCAATTGATTTCGGAACAATCGCATCGGGTAAGGTTCCAGGCATGAGAACAAACGCGGCGATTGCCCCGAGGACGGCGATCAGGAGGGGCAGGATAATGACGGCTGCTTGAGTGCCGCCGGCAAAGGCCGTGCGAGCACTTTTGAGCGTGCTCAGAGCCATTGTTTGCTCCAGTATTTTTAGACGCAGAGTCTCTCCCAACTTGAGAAGATCCTGCTCGATAGGTAGGGGCGAGAGCGGTTCATTGTTGTCCGCATCAGTGCCGGTCGATTCCTGGTCGGCGGCGTGTTGAACTGGAACGCGGCGTTCAACGAGATACTGCCGGCATTTGGTCTGGCACTCGTCAATCTGGCTGGTCGTTTTAGCGAGTTCTTTTTCAGCCGCAAGAAATTGTTTAACCGGTTGCTTTCTTTTGTCTTTATAAACCTCTTTGTAGGAGCCTTCCTCAAATTGATAGTCTTCCTCAAGCTTTTTGTGCTTCGATTCATGCTGGCGGACAATCTCAGCCAAGCGAATTGTTCGCTGTAACTCAAGCTTTTGCTGATCGGCCGTGGCCGCAGCATTTAATTGTTGAACGACTGCCTCATACTCTTTTTGAGTGACGCTCGTGTCGCTTTTATATTTTCTTTTAATCGCTGCGAGCAACTGTTCGGCATGAGTGGAAGCATGAGAGGTGGCAGCCTCGTGCTCTATGGAAATCTCGTTTTCAAGCCGGCTTCGCAGGGCGGCGGCACGCCGCAGAATATCTATTTGAGTGCGAAGAAGGTCGCGATCGTAGGCGTTGGGTGTCACTGTCGGTTGTCTGCCTAGAGGTGCAAAAAAAACAAAAAAGAAACAGGCTCTTCACTAGTGTGGGAGAGCCCAGCAGGGCAAGGAGATAACGCCAGAGCAGAAAGCAGGACTCCGTCGGGAAGCAGCGACACCTTTAGTTGTGAGAGTCGCTGACATCACGGGCAGCTCTGGCCAGAACTTCTGCCAATCGCCCAATCGACTCAAGGGTTTCTTTGACATTGGGAGAGAGGGGCTCAAGGTGAGTCTTGTGAAAGGACTTGCTCGTGCCGTCATTCCAAGTCTCTTTAGCAATTTCCCATTTGAGATCGATATGTTTGAGCGCGAGGGCCATTTTGGAGGCACCGCTGGAAAGGTCACCAATTTTCACAATTCACCTCAAGAGTTTTATGAAGCATGTTCGGCGGGATTGTGTGTTGCGATCTCTTCGATCGACGGTTGCGATGCGGCAATGGATGGCGGCGGTATGGCCGGGGCCGTGTTTAAGGCATCATTTTCAGTCTGTCGCTTGATGGACGACGCCGTACCGGCCGCGTCTGCCGTTCCCTCAGGTCGCGGGGAGGAAACTTCACGATACGCATCGAGTGCCTTGAGCATTCGTTCGACATGCGCGATGGCCCTCGGACAATCAACATCAATCACCTCGCGGAAGTGGACGAGTCGAACGCACGTCTCCCTGAATTGCTGCTGCACAACA
>Ga0194051_1000677_pt1 | contig 19098 bp, 15 predicted proteins | sample SepL2320m_MetaG_FD_161275 | JGI IMG/M metagenome (GOLD analysis project Ga0194051, IMG submission 161275) | Anoxic zone freshwater microbial communities from boreal shield lake in IISD Experimental Lakes Area, Ontario, Canada - Sep2016-L239-20m | ecosystem: Environmental > Aquatic > Freshwater >... | reverse complement strand
GTGATGATGTGCACGGGCGATTGTTGTTGGACGCGGCCGAGATAAATACGGTGAGCTTCGGGCTTGACGATGTTGAGAATCTTGAAGTGACTGCAAGCAGTCACTCGTATGTGTGGCAGAAAAAAACCTTGCAAATTCCAGTCGGAGGAAAATTTAACGTATCAAATTCGCTTGCTGCCGCCACTGTGGCAGCCGGTCTTGGAGTCGACATCGTCGACATTGTTTCAGGATTGGCTGCTGCAGGAACGGTCGCTGGCAGATTTCAGTCGATCTCGAACGGTGCGCCGTTTGATGTAATTATCGACTACGCGCATACGCCGGACGCGCTTCGACTTGTACTCGACACAACTCGAGAAATCATTACACCGGGAGGGAAAATTATCTTGGTGTTTGGTTGCGGTGGCGATCGGGACAAAGCAAAGCGCCCGATGATGGGGTTGGTCGCAGCACTTGGCGCTGACCGCGTCATTGTCACTTCGGATAATCCGCGCTCAGAAGAGCCGATGGATATTGCGCAGCAAATTACTTCTGGCATAGATGACGCAGTGGGCAGATCGCATGTGAGTGTCGAGTTGGATCGTCGATCTGCAATAGAATTGGCTGTAATGACAGCCAGAAAAGGTGATGTCGTGATCATCGCTGGCAAGGGTCATGAAATTACCCAAACCATTGGCAATCAGGTTCTGCCATTCAATGATGCTCAAGTTGCCAATGAATTGATAGGTCAACTCTCATGATTCCAATTTTTATCGCAGGCTCAATAGGCATGGTTCTGTCGCTCATTGGCACTCGTGCGTTGATGGTTGTCTTTGCGCGGCTCGGCAAAGGTCAGCCAATTCTTGGTGCAGAAGACCATGGGCCAGTGCATCAAATGGGCAAGCAGGGGACCCCAACCATGGGTGGTATTGCCATTTTGTTTTCTGGAGCGATTGGGTGGACTGTTGCACACTTGCGTGCTGGTCTACCGTTTTCTGATCAAGCCGCAATTATTTGGCTCACAGTGTTCGTGCTTGGCACCATCGGTTTTCTTGATGACTATCTGAAGGTGCGTCGCCAACACAACCGAGGAATTTTTTGGAAGAAAAAGGGTTGGATCACGTTTGGCATCACGTTGTTGTTGCTGTGGCTGTTGTCGAGCACGACAGGTGTTGTCGAGACGATTTCGTTTACGCGAGCAACAAGTCCTGGTTGGGATATTTCTGGACCGATCTTTATCGTCTGGACAGCCATCATGGTGTGGAGCACAACCAACGCCGTCAACGTGACTGATGGTTTAGATGGATTGGCCGCAGGTTCTGCGTTGTTTGGATTCTTGGCATTTACCGTGATTGCTTATTGGGCTTTTCGTAATCCGCGCATTTACGACATTGTCAACCCACTCGACCTGGCCGTGTTGTCGGCTGCTCTGGCCGGAGCATGCGCAGGTTTTTTGTGGTGGAACGCCGCCCCGGCACGAATCTTCATGGGAGACGTAGGTGCACTCGGTCTTGGTGCCGCACTAGGAATGCTCGCGGTCACAACGAATACACACTTGCTCCTGCCGATCGTGTGTGGAATCAATGTTTTTGAAGCTGGTTCGGTCGCAGTGCAGATGGGTGTCTTCAAGGCGTCTGGTCGCAAGCGACGTCTACTGAAAATGTCACCAATCCATCATCACTTTGAATTGAGTGGTTGGCCTGAAACAACGGTGATCATCCGTTTCTGGATTATTTCAGGAATTTGTGTGGCAACTGCAGTTGCAATTTTTATTGCAGATTTTACGCGTCAGGCTGGTTTGCGTTGAGTGCTGAGCAAACAACTTTGGTGTTTGGTCTTGGTGTTGCAGGAATGGCCGTTGCGCAAGCCCTGCACGAACGAGGACTGAATGTGATACTTGCCGACGATAACGCCACAGAAGAGCATCAAGCCTTTGCGCGTTCATTGCGCTGCGAACTTGTCGATACATCGAACGAGACAGCAGTGGCAAATATTTTGAAGCGTATAAATCGTCTTGCTCCAGCGCCAGGTATCGCGGAAAATCATCACGTGGTCTACAAGGCCAGGCAAATGGGGCTGACAATTTCGTCAGAACTGGAGTTGGCATACAACTTTGAGGAGCAGCGCAATGGCGGACCACGTCCGATGCTCGGCATCACTGGTACCGACGGTAAGACAACAACCACGCTGATGACGGCGGCAATGTTGCAGTCAGCCGGACACAAGAGCATGGCGGTCGGCAACACCGAAACACCATTGATTGCTGCACTCGGCACCGATGCTCAGGTGTTTGCAGTTGAGTGTTCCAGTTTTCGACTGGCAAATATCGAAAATTTTCGTACCCGCGCATCGGTGTGGCTGAATCTTGCACCAGATCATCTCGACTGGCATACCGACATGCACAGTTATGCATCGGCGAAGGCACAACTTTGGGCGCATACGAGGGCTGGCGATGTTGCAGTTGCTCCAGTTGACGATGCACAGATTTTGCATGTTGCGCATGAGAGCACAGCGCGTACGGTTACTTTCGGGGCAACTCATGGCGACTATCACGCGCAAGATGGACGCCTCAACTCGCCGCACGGTTCAATTATGAACATTGCCGACATGAAGCGTGCGATGCCGCACGACATCACCAATGCGCTTGCGGCTGCAGCAATTTCGATAGAGAGTGGTTTAGTCGAGCCGAGCCATGTGGCAAGGGCGCTTGCAGAGTTCGATAACGCTCCACACCGAATTGAGTTTGTGGAGACGATTGACGGGGTGAGGTGGTTTAACGACTCAAAGGCGACAAGCCCTCATGCGGCCTCCGTTGCGATCAGATCATTTGACAACATTGTGTTGATCGCGGGTGGTCGTAACAAAGAACTCGATCTCTCACTCCTGGCCAGTCAGCCACAACGCATCAAGGCAGTTGTGGCGATAGGGGATGACGCGAACGAAATCGAGAAAGCATTTACCGATGTGTGTCGTGTAGTGCATGCAACGTCAATGAAGGATGCGGTGGAGCATGCCCACAAACTTGCAACGAGTGGGGATGTCGTGTTGCTATCACCTGCGTGCACTAGCTACGACTGGTATAACAATTACATGGAACGTGGCAACGACTTCATGCATTGTGTGCGAGAAATAGCCAAACTAAATCGACAACAAGGCAACTAGACAGAACAAAAAGACGAGGTATTTATGGCAACGATCTCTGCAGATAATCAACTCACCCCAGCCGAGAGACGTCGTGCTGTTTTGAACAAAACTGGCAAGGCACAGACAAGCAGGCTTGCAACTGACGTTCCTAGTCGGGTCTATTACGGGATTGTGGCAGTTATTACGGTGCTTGTTGTGTTCGGCCTGATCATGGTGTTGTCATCGTCTTCGATCGTGTCGATCAACAACGGTGGATCTGCCTGGTATATGTTTCGCAAGCAATTGGCATGGTCGGTGTGCGGATTCTTTGCGCTACTCGTTACCTACCGAATGCCTTATCACATTTGGCACAAATGGGTGAAGTACGTACTTGGTGCCGGATTTGTTTTGATGGTGCTGCCGTTTTCTCCGATTGGTGTGACGATCAACGGAGCGCGCGCATGGGCCGAGATTGGTCCTGTTCGTTTTCAACCATCAGAAATTTTGAAGGTAGCCGTGTTGCTCTATTGCGCGAGTGTTCTCGGTCGTCGTCGCAAAGAAATCGAAAATATTCAGCGAACATTTATTCCAATCGTGACAGTGTGGTTTTTGTCAGCTGCATTGTGCATGATTCAAAAAGACTTCGGTGCGGCAATTGTGTTTACGTGCGTAATTTTGTCAACAATGTTTATTGCTGGCACCCCAATGCGGTTGATTGGCACCATTGGAGCGAGCACATTGTTGGTTTCCGTGATTGCTATTTCTGCGAGTTCACGTATGCAGCAGCGCTTCTTGTCATTTATTCATCTTCAGGAAAATAAAGGTCATTCGGCGTATCAAGTGTGGCAATCAATTTTGAGCATCTCCAACGGAGGCGTCACCGGCGTTGGTGCTGGTCGTGGTACGGGCAAATGGGGATATGTGCCTTTAGCGCACAGTGATTTTATTTTTGCAATTGTTGCTGAAGAGTTTGGTTTGATCGGATCAACATTGGTGATCGGTTTGTTTCTCGCGCTTGCATTGCTAGGTATTCAAGTTGCACTTCGTGCACGAGATCCATTTGGTGCAGTGCTTGCAGGTGGCATCACAACGTGGCTATGCCTTCAAGCCACGATCAACATCGGAGGAGTAATTGGTGCACTCCCTGTGACGGGTTTGACTTTGCCGTTTATCTCGTATGGAGGAAGCTCGTTGTTTATGGTGATGGCAGCCTCGGGGCTTTTGCTCAATGTTGCACGTAATATGAAGTAGAGCCATGGTTGCCCCTGCCCCTACGACTTATGCCGTGATTACGGGGGGCGCAACAAGTGGGCACGTGGTTCCTGCGCTTTCAATTATTGAATTGTTGGTAGAAGCCGGACACCCTCGCGAAACCTTGGTGTATGTAGGTTCGGATCGAGGCGTTGAAACAACACTCGTGCCACAAACAGGTATTGCATGCGTGTTTTTGGGCGTTGATGGACTTCAGCGCGGCATGAGCCTCGCCAAGATCAAGCGCAATTTGCGAATGTTGCCGACCATGATGCGCGCTACGCAGTTAGCGACTCAAGTATTGGTGCAGCACCGACCACGTGTGGTGGTCTCGGTCGGTGGGTATGTGAGCGCACCGATTTGTCGGGCGGCCCGTCATCTCAAGATTCCGGTGGTCACTTGCTCGTATGACAGCAAGCCAGGAATGGCGACAAAAATGCAGGCTAGGTATGCGGCAACTGTTGCGGTGGCACACACACCAAGCACGTTGCGTCGTGCACAACTCACGGGTGCACCTGTACGTGCAGAGTTACGACATCTCGACCGCGGCGCTTCTCGTGATGCATCACGAATGCGCCTGGGGTTTAGTGCAGACTCAAAACTTGTTGTGGTGATGGGCGGATCCCTTGGCTCGGCTGTGTTGAATAGTGCAACGGAGAGTCTTGTTGCACAGATGAAGAGCACATCGTTGGCGAACGTCGCTATTTTGCACATTGCTGGGTCGAGATACATGGAAGGCCAGCAATTGGCGAGTGAGATCAGACGCCCCGATGGTTCGCTCATGTATCAACGAATTGCCTACAGCAGCAATATGAATGACATATACGCAGCTGCCGATTTGGTGGTTGCGAGAGCGGGAGCTTCAACGGTGGCAGAGATTGCGACTGTTGGCATTGCCTCCGTGTTGGTTCCATGGAAAGATGCAGCCGAGAATCATCAACTCACAAATGCAAAGTCGTTGAGTGATCTAGGCGGGGCAGTGCTGTTAGAAGAGTCAAAACTCACGGATGACGTTTTTGTGCAACTCATTGGCGACCTCTTGGGCGATGAAGCAATGCGGCTAGGCATTGCGCGTGAAGCACGAAAACTTGGCGAAGTGCATCGCAACTGCTCGATAGCAGCGGTTGTTGAAAAAGCAGCCGAGATGGTAGTGCGATGAGCGGAATCACATATTTTGATTTGAGCACACCTCGACGAATTCATGTCATTGGAATTGGTGGCCCTGGTATGAACGCCATCGCCCAAGTGTTGTGCGAGATGGGACATCAAGTATCTGGCAGTGACATTCACGAATCTGAAGTGTTGGACCGTCTGCGCGCGCTCGGCGTGAGCATCATCGTCGGACATGATGCGACAGTTGTGCAGAATTGTGATGCAGTGACTTGCTCAACTGCGATTCCTGTAACCAACATCGAACTCGTTGCTGCCGCGGAACAATTAATTCCGGTTCTCAGCCGAGCCCAGATGTTGAGCGCAATTTGCGCACTCAAGCAATCTGTTGCGGTGGCTGGCACTCATGGCAAGACAACAACATCTGCAATGTTGATGCACATCTTGAACACTGCAGGGCTGCAGCCGAGTTTTGTGATTGGCGGTGACGTACATGGCCTGAATTTGGGTGCTGGATGGAGGAACGGAAAGCATCTTGTCGTCGAAGCAGATGAAAGTGATTCAACACACTTGGCGTTACCACTCTTTGGATCAATTTTGACCAATGTTGACGTCGATCATCTTGATCATTTTGCAACCTTCGACAACATCGTTGAAAGTTTCGAGCAGTATGTGAAGAAGATCGATGGACCGATGGTGATGTGCGCCGATGATGCTGTGACTGCAAAAATCGCCACGTCGCAAGCATGTCGTACATATGGCAGGAGCATCAATGCCGATGTACGCGCTGTCAATGTGGTTCTTGCAGATGGACGGAGCCGTTTTGATGTCGAGTTGAGGCAATCTCATTCGACAGATAAACATGTACTGGTCGGATCTGTCGAACTTCCATTGCGGGGCGAGCACAATGTGCTCAATGCCACTGGGGCTTTAACAATGGCGATGGAGCTTGGCGTTGAATTCGAGGTTGCCGCTCAAGCATTGAGCAGCTTCCGCGGCGTTGCACGGCGTTTTGATATGCGAGGTGTCGATGATGGAGTGACATTTGTGGACGACTACGCGCATTTGCCGAACGAAATTATCGCGGTGTTGCGCGGTGCCCGGGATGCCACAGATACATGGAGTCGAGTGGTTGCTGTCTTTCAGCCCAACCGCTTCAATCGGATGAGCGTCATGTCTAGTGCCTACGCAGACGCATTTGGCGATGCCGACGTCGTTGTGGTCACCGACATCTATTCGTCGGGTACCACTCCGATACCTGGCGTAACTGGCAAACTTGTTGTTGATGCGATCGAAAAGAACCACCCCGGTAAGAGAGTTGAGTGGATTGCGCAACGGGAAGATCTCGTGAGTTTTCTGGTGTCTACTCTCACAACTGGTGATTTGTGCATCTCAATGGGCTGTGGTGACGTTGCCCTACTTCCTGACGAAGTGATTTCGCTGCGCCAAAGTAATCGCGCCAACAAAGCCCGCAAGCGCTAGTGCCATGAATACTCCTCGCTTATTTAAGCGTCCGGCAACAGTTGCAGAGTTGCAGTTAGCAACAGAGTTATTTGCAAAACGTGCGCACGCCGACGTGTCGCTTGCGCAATTTACGACCTACCGAGTGGGGGGCAACGCTGCATTACATGTGCACGCTGAGTCGATAGATGATCTCGAAGCGATCAGCACGGTTTTGGCACAGGTTGATCTTCCGTTGTTGGTAATTGGACGGGGTAGCAACATCTTGATTGCCGACACTGGGTTTCAGGGTTTAGCGATCACATTCGGCAGTTTTTTGGAATACATCGACCTTCCCGATCGGACGGACGATGGCGGTAGCCAAGACGGTGGCCTTGCTGTTGAGCCGATTGCGCTTTTCGGCGGATCGGTGCCTCTGCCGGTAGCCGCTCGGCAAAGTGTTCATCGCGGACTAACAGGTTTTGAGTGGGGAGTTGGTGTTCCAGGCACGATCGGTGGCGCGGTGCGGATGAACGCTGGTGGTCATGGTTCTGACATGGCGTCATCGCTTGTGTCGGCCCGAATTTTTCATCTGTTGCGGGGTGTCGAAGCCCACGTTGATGCAGTTGATCTAGGACTGAGGTTTAGGGGCTCGGCGATTGCGGATCATCATGTGGTGTTGTCGGCGACTCTCAATTTGGGTTGGGCAACTGACACACAAGCAGCAGAAAATCAGCTGTCAGAGATTGTGAAGTGGCGCAGAGAAAATCAGCCTGGTGGGCAAAATGCTGGCTCAGTGTTTGTTAATCCTGTGCCAGGCGAAGTTTCGGCTGGTGCGTTAATAGATCAGATTGGAATGCGTGGTTTTCGAATTGGAACAGCGCACGTCTCGGAGAAGCATGCAAACTTTATTCAGTCTGAAGATGGTGGCTTGGCGTCGGATGTAGTGCAGGTGATGGCCGAGATTCGTCGTCGGGTGAAAGATTCAACGGGATACGACTTGCGAAGTGAGATTCGTCTTGCTGGTTTTGATGCAGCGATAGATCCGGCGCTGATCGATGTATTGACAAGCGAATCGGACACAAGTGTGGCAACGGTGAGGCTTGAGCACATTTTTGAACGCAACTCGAACACATCAGTTGTTGCCGACACATCGATTCCCATTTCAATCTTGTCGTCATCTGATTTTCAAGACCCGTTAGATGTGCCGACAGAAGTGCTTGATGAGTTGAGTGCGGTATTTAGTGATGAGACGTCAACGACACAAGAACAACCGGTAATTGCTTCAGTAACCGACATCAAGACCAGAGAAGTGACGATGCCCGTCGTGTCGGATGAGGTACCGGTAGGTGCATCAGTTACTGCGCCAGTTGCAGCATCAGGTCGCGTCGTTATTGTGGACGAAGATTTTCGTCAGCCATCCGAAAGTGATTTTCCATCGGACACCGATTCGCAATCGGTGCATAAAGCTCCAACGTCGGTTCGGGTGTTGATCACCGATGATGATGTTGCACAAGACCTAGACGCGCAAATAATTGTTGGCACGCAGTGGAGCGATGGAAAGAGATCGCGCCGATTATTGGGCATGCTGACAAACAAAATTGCTGGGGGCAATAAACGCAAACGACTTGTAATGACAGGTCTTGGCCTTGTGCTCTTTGTTGGCGTTGCACTTGTTGTCTTGGCATCGCCACTCGTTGCGGTGAGAACCGTGCAAGTTGAAGGCGCAAAATATGCAGATGCCGCATTGGTAAGAAGTGTCTCCGACTCACTGAAGGGCAAGTCGGTGCTCACTGTCGACACCAAAACTGCAGTTGAGAGACTTGAAAGCGACCCGTGGATTAAATCTGCTCGCATTACAACAAGCCTTCCAAGTCATGCATTGATTCAAATCAGTGAGCGCATTCCCGTTGCATGGTTTCTCGGTGTCGATAATCGTGCGCGTGTAATAGACGAAGACGGTTTGGTGCTGAGTGTGGTGGAAGGGCGACCAACGCAGTACATGTGGATTGACGGGACGGGACCCAATTTGACGGCGGGGGCGAGTTCGGCTGCTGCCTATAGAGCGGCTGGTCAACTAGCGATGTCGTTACCAAGTGAGCTTGCGCCTATGGTCAAACATCTTGGAGTGGCAGGGTCTGAACAGATCACGATGACCCTTAAAACTGGCACGGTTATCAACTTTGGGGCTCCAGTAGACATGCGCAACAAACTCGTCAATGTTGTGGTTTTATTGCGCCGCCAAGATGTCAACTCAATCATCAGTATTGATGTGTCGACGGGGACCCCGGTAGTTCAGTCGTGATCACGGCCAGCCTGAACGATCAACTAGCCTGTACCCAACATAGGAACCGGTGTCTGTGACAGAATTAATACGATTGTCGCGGACGCTTCGTAGGAGGAATACATAATGGCTGGTGCACCACAAAACTTTTTGGCGGTTATCAAAGTAATTGGAGTGGGTGGTGCGGGTGTTAATGCCATCAATCGCATGATCGATTCCAATTTGAGGGGCGTCGAATTTGTTGCGGTAAACACCGATGCACAGGCATTGCTCATGAGCGATGCAGATTTCAAGATTGATATTGGTCGCGAAATCACCCGCGGTCTTGGAGCAGGCAGTGATCCAGCAATTGGTCAAGATGCCGCCGAAGCAAGTCGCAGCGACATTGAAGAAATTGTTAGCGGTGCAGACATGGTGTTTATTACTGCTGGCGAAGGTGGTGGCACTGGAACTGGTGCTGCGCCGATCATCGCCGAGATCGCTCGTGCTGCTGGCGCGCTGACCGTTGGCATCGTGACACGTCCGTTTGGTTTCGAAGGTCGTCGTCGCGCCATGCAGGCGGAAGCCGGTATTGCCAAGTTGCGTGACAAGGTCGACACGTTAATCATCATTCCGAACGAACGACTCTTGTCGGTTGCCACCGAAAAGACGAGTTTGCTCGACGCCTTTAAGCGTGCTGATGAAGTGTTGTTGCAGGGCGTTGCAGGTATTACCAACTTGATCACTACACCTGGCCTGATCAACACCGACTTTGCTGACGTCAAAATGATTTTGACAAATGCGGGCACTGCCCTGATGGGGACTGGAAAAGCAAAGGGCGATAATCGTGCAATTGCAGCAGCAACTGCTGCTATCAACTCGCCACTGCTCGAGTCGTCAATCGAGGGAGCTCGCGGTATTTTGCTCAATATCACTGGGCCATCAGACATGGGATTGTTTGAACTGAATGCTGCAGCGGAGATCGTGCACGCTGTTGCGCACCAGGATGCAAACATCATTTTCGGCACCGTTATCAATGATGAACTTGATGACGAAGTGCAAGTAACAGTTATCGCAGCAGGTTTTGATCGCTCCGATTCGGGCATGTCGCGATCTGTGGGTCGCGGTGATGGTCGCGCCGATACGCGTGGCGAGCCACGTGGAAGTCGGATCAAAGAGTTGTTTGGTTCGGGCGAAGATCCATTGCGTGACTCATCCGACGGCTTTGACGTACCAGACTTTTTAAAGTAACAAACTCGGATGGTTGGCGCCTTGGCCGCCGAACTCGCGATCGAATCGGCCAACGTGAATTTATGAATCAAGCACTTGTGGCAACCCGCGTTGCCGAACTGCGTGATCGAATTTTGCGCGCAGGTGGGGTTGGGGTCGGCATTGTTGCTGTTACTAAAACTTTTGGGATCGACGCTTGGAACAATGCAAAGTTTGCGGGCTGTGAAGCGGTTGGCGAAAACTATGCCCAAGAATTGATCGCCAAGTCGCACCAAGTTGCACGGCTTGATCGACTGCCCGTCCATTTCATCGGGCAATTGCAAACCAACAAAATCAAGTCGCTATTCGACATTGTGGACGTGTGGCAATCGGTGGATAGGGCCTCGGTGGTGACAGAACTCGTCAAGCGCCAGTTGGCCCGCACTTCGGCTGGCCGATGCGAAATACTGGTGCAGGTTAATACCACCAGCGAAATGGATAAAGGCGGGTGTGATCCGACTGAGGTAGAGGCCCTTGTACATCAAGCCCGACAGGGGGGATTGGACGTGACTGGATTGATGACTGTTGGCCCAACCGATATGGACCCAATGAAGACTCGCGCTGCATTTGCATTACTCAAGCGGATGGCAACCGACCTTGGGCTCGAGCAATTGTCGATGGGGATGACGGCCGATGTCGAGATTGCGGTTGAAGAAGGCTCCACATTGGTGCGGGTCGGAACCGCGCTTTTCGGCCAGCGTCCACATTCGATCTAGTTGGGTGTTGTAACCTACTTCTGATGTCAATGTTTAGACGAGCAATGGACTATCTCGGTCTTGGACCAGATGATGCCTACGACGACTACGACGCTTCAATTGCCACAGAGCGCCCTGCTGCGCGTGGTGCCGGAGCATCGCGTCGTCCACAGCCTCGGCAAGTTGTTGATGACTATGAAGACGATGTTGACGATGAGTACGAAGTAGCACCGAGACCTCGAGCTGCTGTTCGACCAACAACGGTGCGCGCGCAACCACAACGCGATGACTCAAGTGTGCAACTGCGCCCAAGTGGCCCAAGCACCGGTGGTACCGTGCGCAAACTGACACAGACAACTGCAGAGCCAGTAGCGATTCGTCCAACCCGCTATGACCAAGCAAAAGATATTGCGGATTTGCTGAGGTCTGGTCAGCCTGTTGCAATGAATATCGGTGCTGCAGATTCGGAAATTGCGCGACGGCTCATTGATTTTGCGAGCGGAGTAACTTACGGCATCGAAGGCAAAATGGAAAAGATTGCACCAGGTGTGTTTTTGTTGACACCTCGTGGCACACGCGTTATTCGTGATTAGTCTTCTTTGCTCTCTTGTAGGTCTGTATACGTACCTGATTATCGGAAGAGTAATTCTTTCGTGGTTTCCCGCCAATCCAAACGGGCCACTTGGTCAAGTTGTGCGAATCGTGATGATGTTGACTGATCCTGTACTTCTGCCCGTTCGGCGAGTTTTGCCCCTTGCCGGGCCACTTGATCTTTCGCCCCTTGTGGTGTTGCTGTTTTTGCAGATCGTCGTGCAAGGCATGTTGCTTCGCTGCTAAGTATCAAGCCAGTAGCACGCATTTGCCTTTACAATGACGCACCGTGACTTATCCAAAGGTTGATTCTCAGCCAAACTTTCCAGCGCTCGAAAATGAGACGCTCGAGTTCTGGGCTACTGACGGCACCTTTCAGGCTTCTCTCGATCAACGAGATACTGGCTCCAATGGTGCTAACGAATACGTCTTTTACGACGGTCCACCATTTGCAAATGGCTTGCCACACTACGGGCATTTGCTCACCGGGTTTGTCAAAGATGCTGTTCCGCGATACCAAACGATGCAGGGTAAGCGAGTCGAGCGTCGTTTCGGCTGGGATTGTCATGGCTTGCCTGCCGAAGCAGAAGCAGAGCGCCAGTTAGGGATTTCTGGACGGCAAGCAATCACCGACTTTGGTATCGAGAAATTTAATGAGTACTGCAAAGAATCTGTGCTGCGTTACACCAGTGACTGGGAGCGTTATGTAACCCGCCAAGCGCGCTGGGTTGATTTTGCTAATGATTACAAAACTCTCGACGTGTCGTATATGGAAAGTGTGATGTGGGCATTTAAGACGCTGTGGGACAAGGGTCTGATTTACGAAGGGTTTCGTGTGTTGCCGTATTCGTGGGCACTTGAAACACCATTGTCAAATACGGAAACGCGCATGGACGACGCATATAAGCAAGTGCAAGATCCAGCACTCACCGTTTCATTCGTGCTCGAAACTGGTGAGTCATTGCTTGCATGGACGACCACGCCGTGGACGCTGCCGAGCAACTTGGCTCTTGCGGTGTCGCCAGACGTGAGTTATGTGCGAGTGCGCCATAACGGAACTATCTTTATCTTGGCCGAAGCGCGGCTTGGTGCGTATGAAAAAGAATTGGAAGGCGCCGAGGTATTGGACACTGTGCTCGGCTCGGTATTGGTTGGCCGCACCTACACGCCAATGTTTTCGTACTTCGCCGATCAGCCAGACGCATTTCGAGTAATTGCGGGCGACTTCGTAACGACGGAAGACGGCACTGGGGTAGTGCACCTTGCCCCTGGCTTTGGCGAAGACGACCAACGAGTGTGCAGCGAAAACGGAATTGGACTGGTTGTGCCCGTTGATAGCCGGGGATTGTTTACGAATGAAGTACCAGACTTCGTTGGAATGTTGGTGTTTGATGCCAACCCGCTGATTATTCGCGAACTCAAATCGCGTGGTGTCGTCTTGCGTCACGAAACATACGACCACGCATACCCGCATTGTTGGCGCACTGGAAAGCCTCTCATCTATAAAGCCGTGAGCTCGTGGTTTGTCAATGTGACGGCAGTGAAAGAGCGCATGGTTGCGTTAAACGAACAGATCACCTGGGTGCCCGAGCATTTGCAACACGGCAGTTTTGGTAAATGGCTCGAAAATGCGCGCGACTGGACGATCAGCCGCAATCGATTTTGGGGCTCTCCGATACCTGTATGGCGCAGTGATGACCCTGCTTATCCGCGCATCGATGTATACGGCAGCCTTGCCGACCTCAAGCGCGATTTTGGTGTCACGGTCACCGAGTTGCATCGCCCTGTGGTCGATGACCTGGTGCGACCTAACCCAGATGACCCAACGGGCAAGTCGATGATGCGCAGGGTTCCCGAAGTTCTCGATTGCTGGTTTGAGAGTGGAGCGATGCCGTTTGCTCAGGTGCATTATCCATTCGAGAATCAAGAATGGTTTGATCAGCATTACCCCGGCGACTTCATTGTTGAATACATCGGCCAGACACGTGGTTGGTTTTACACGCTGCATGTGTTGGCAACAGCGCTGTTTGATCGTCCTGCCTTTTCAACGTGCGTCAGTCACGGAATTGTGTTGGGTGACGATGGCGCAAAGATGTCCAAGAGTCTGCGCAACTATCCAGACCCGATGAATGTATTTGATACCTATGGCGCCGATGCCATGCGCTGGTATCTGCTTTCATCTTCAATTTTGCGTGGATCGGACTTTGCAGTAACCGAAGAGGGTATTCGTGACACCGTGCGACAGGTGATGCTGCCGTTGTGGAACAGCTGGTATTTCTTGTCGTTGTATGCCAACGCCGAGTCAATGACGGGCGAAGTTCGCTACGACTCAACAAACGTGTTGGATCGATACGTATTTTCAAAATTGAAGCGTTTGATCGAAGACACAACCGTGTCGATGGATCAATATGACATCTTTAACGCCTGCCAACAAGTGCGCACATTTTTAGACGTTCTGACAAATTGGTATATCCGTCGTAGCCGCGATCGTTTTTGGAAAGGTGACAAAGAAGCGATTGACACGTTGCACACGGTGTTGCAGGTGCTCACCCGCATTGCTGCACCTCTGTTGCCGCTAACTACAGAAAAGATTTACAAAGAACTCACGGGTTTGAGGAGTGTGCACCTTGAAGATTGGCCAGACGCCAGCATTGTGCCGAGTGACATTGAGCTTGAAACAGTGATGGATCAGGTGCGCGACGTGTGTTCGACAACTTTGTCATTGCGCAAGGTGCATTCGCGCCGTGTTCGACTACCACTTGGAGAACTGACCGTTGCTTCACCACTGGCTAATGCGTTGCAATCGTTTGTCTCAATTATCACCGATGAAGTAAATGTTCATAAAGTGACACTCACAACTGAGCTCGGCCAAGTGGCTAAACACGAATTGCAACTCATTCCTGCAGCGCTCGGGCCACGACTTGGTGCCAACACTCAAAAAGTGATTGTTGCGGTCAAAAAAGGTGATTGGTCGATTAACGGAGACGAAGTTATCGCTGGTGGAGTCGCGCTCGAACCGCACGAGTTTCAAGTTAAATTGGTGGCCGCTACAGGCGATACCGAAACGATTGCGAGCGCCGCACTCGCCGATGGTCAAGGGATCGTGTTGTTGAATATTGAATTAACTGATGCGTTATTGGCCGAAGGTGCTGCCAGAGACATTGTGCGGATGGTGCAACAGGCTCGGCGAGAAGCCGGATTGGCAGTTTCTGATCGCATCGTGTTGACGCTCGGTTTGCCAGAGTTACTGCAGTCACAAGTGTCCCAATTTGAGACATATATTGCGTCCGAGACACTGGCACAGCGGATTGAGTGGGTTTCAGGCCTAGAACCAACTGGGGATTTGGATGGGAATGCCGTCCATATAGGTGTCGATCAAGTACGGTAAAGCGCCAAGTTCGAGAGGGAAACATGCCATCAGCAGTTGCAAAGAAAAAGGTTCTAGCCAAGAAGGTTGCGGCGCAAAAAGCACTCGCTAAGAAGAAGTCCGATCTGGCGAAGAAAGTTGCTGCGAAGAAGAAGGCTGAATTGGCGAAGAAGGTTGCGGCGAAGAAGAAGGCTGAATTGGCGAAGAAGGTTGCGGCGAAGAAGAAGGCTGAATTGGCGAAGAAGGTTGCGGCGAAGAAGAAAGCCGACCTAGCAAAGAAAGTTGATGCACAGAAGAAGCTCGCAACACAAAAAGCATTAGCAAAGAAGAAAGCCGAGCTGGCGAAGAAAGTTGCTGCACAAAAGAAACTTGCTGCTCAGAAGAAGGTCGTCGCGCAGAAAGCGCTTGCTCTGAAAAAGGCCGAGTTGGCCAAGAAGACGGCAGCTAAAAAGGCTGCCGAAGTAGCGCGCAAGAAGGCAATGCGCGAAAAGGAAATGGAGCGCAAAAGAATTGCCGCTCAACGCAAGAAAGACCAGGCGTTACAACAGAAGATGAAAGCATTGGCAGCGAAAGAGGCCGCCAAGGAAAAGGCACGCGTTGCTGCCGAAAAGTTGGCTCTCAAAGCAGCACAGGAAGCTGAGAAGGCTCGTCTCCGTGAAGAAAAAGAAGCCGCCCGACTTGCTCTTGCCGCAGAAAAAGAAGCTGCACGCGAAGCCGCATTGCGCGCCAAGCGCAAACCAGAGCCGCCACCGCGCCCACCGATCATCAAGACAGAGTTTGCCGACGGTATTCAGGCGACGAAAGAATTTGATCTGAAGTTCTTGTCTGGTCAGCGTGAGTTAATGCTCGATAAGAAAGCCGTGCTGCTGCGTCAGGCTCTGCGTCTTGATGACGAGGCAAACTCACTCATTCAAGATGTGGAGATGGGTGATGTGCAATTTGATGAAGAGGGCGGCGAAGGCGACACCATGGTGGTCGAACGTTCTCGCGATCTCATGCTCTCGGCACAGGCTCGGCAGATTGTTGAAGAGTTAGATGCTGCACTTGAGCGAATCAAGACTGGCGAGTATGGATATTCCGTACACACTGGTTTAGCGATTCCGCGCGAGCGTCTCAAGGCGATTCCGGAAACAACCGAGTCGGTTCTTGAGCGTGTCGGTGGCATCGGCCGTCGATGACAGACGCCAAACACAATTTTTGGGCAGCCGATTTTTCATGATGAGAGCATCGCGCATGAGTCTGTTGATAGCAGCACTCATCGTGCTATTGGACCAGGTTTCAAAAGCATGGGCCCTAAGAGATCTTGCTGATGGTCACATCGTTCATGTGATCTGGACAATGCAATTTAATTTGACCTATAACCGGGGCATGGCCTTCTCACGCGGTACTGGGATCGGTCCGATTATCGGTGTGATCGGCTTGGTCGTTGTGGTGGTGTTATTGCTGTCGCTACGCAGAGCCGACAACGCCCTAACGCGTGTGGCAACGGGTTTGATCATTGGTGGGGCAGTAGGGAACATTTTGGATCGCCTATTTCGAGGATCTGGGTGGATGCGTGGAGCCGTTATCGACTTCATTGATTTTCAGTGGTGGCCAGTATTTAACGTCGCCGACATGGCAATCATGATTGGAGCCGCGACAATGATGGTGGCAATGCTCAAGTACAACTCTCAGATCAATCGAACGGATGTCCACTAGTGCTGAACGAAATTATTCCTGCAGCACTCAATGATCAACGTTTGGACCGCATCGTTGCATTGGTTGCCGATGTGAGTCGCGCCTCTGCGGCGTCGCTGATACAGGCCGGCGGAGTGGTGGTTGACGGAGTGTGTGCCGTGACCGGTAAAACCAAAATTGCTGAAGGTCAGTCGATATCTGTTGATACGGCATTGCTGCCAAAAAAGGAATTGCCGACAGCCGATACAACCGTGATCTTGGATGTTGTCTTTGAAGACGCCGACGTCGTAGTGATTAATAAGAATGCAGGTTTGGTCGTGCATCCTGGCGCTGGTAATCCAACGGGCACGATGGTCAACGGAGCCCTTGCGATGTTTCCTGAAATGGCATCTGCTGGTGACCCGTTGCGTCCTGGCGTTGTGCATCGATTGGATGCGGGCACGACTGGCTTGATGGTGATGGCAAAAACGCAAGCAGCGTACGAAGCACTTGTCGATGCGTTATCAAAGCGTGAAGTGAAGCGCACTTATTTGGCGCTGGTGTGGGGACACCCAACCGTTTTGTCTGGCACCATAGATGCTCCTATCGGACGAGATCAGAAAGACCCGACACGCATGGGAGTCGTTGTCGACGGCAAGGCCGCTCGAACGCGATTTGAAGTGAAGTCAAAGTTTGATCTGCCGTTGCCGAGCTCATTGGTTGAATGCAATCTCGAAACTGGACGAACTCACCAAATCAGAGTTCATCTCGAATCAATCGGTCATCCCGTTGTGGGCGACTCGACATACGGAGGTGCACGAAGTTCGTTATCTGCGCCGCGTCCAATGTTGCATGCCGCACAGTTGGCCTTCTTGCATCCGATCAGTGGCCAATCGATGTCGTTTGAAGCCGAAATGCCCGACGACATGAAAGCGTTGCTTGCACGTTGCAGTTAAACGCACGAGCAGAAATTGATTTAGCGATTTAGAGATTTACTGATTTAGTGATGTAGCTGTGGCCAAGGCGATGTGCCTTTGGCTGCAGAGGCAATTTTCGCCAACGTGTAATCCTCAAGGTGCTCGCGCATGTGCTCACCAGCAACATTCCAGATCGCTAGCAGTACGCAGTGTCCCTCGTGATCGCATGAACCATCCTGGTGTGGTTTTCCAAAATCGCCAAGACTGATCGGGCCGTCGGCTGCTGCAATTATTTGCGAGAGCAATATTTCTTCTGGTGGTCGAGCAAGTGTGTATCCGCCGCCTACGCCACGCTTTGATTTGACGAGGCCTGCGCCCTTGAGTACCAAAAGAATCTGCTCAAGATAAGGCTGTGGAAGTGCGGTGCGTGTTGCGATGTCGCGCACCGATGTTGGGCCAGGCTCGCCTTCGTGGAGGGCAAGAGAGAGGAGAGCGCGACACGCATAGTCGCCCCGAGTAGATACACGCACGGTTGTAGTGTAGATCGCGTGTTAGATCCAACGCTTCCTCAGTATTCAGGGGGTTGTATCTCCAGCATTATCCCAAGCCTGCTCGGGCCGCGGGGCACAGATTCGGTTCCTGCATGGATGCCAAAAGCAGTAGAGGGAGCAAACCAAGTTGTCTTGCTCGTCATCGACGGTCTTGGTTGGCATCAACTGCAAAGCAACATTGCGCATGCGCCAACAATTTCTTCGATGCAAGGTGGATCGATCACCACGGTTGCACCATCAACAACGGTGACTGCATTGACGTCGATTACCACGGGTTTGACACCTGGCGAACACGGCCTCATGGGTTATCGCATGGACATGGGGCGTCACGTGATGCAGATGTTGCGCTGGGGAGATGAAAAGGGCGACTTGCGCACAACGTATCCGCCAGAGATGGTGCAGCCGTGCCCTCCCTTTATGGGTGCGTCAGTGCCGGTGCTGAGCAAAGCCGAACTTGAAGGCTCGGCATTTACCGAAGCGCACTTACGCGGTTCTCGTCCGATGGGTTGGAGATCTTCGTCGAGCATTGCAGTACAAGTTGGTCTCTTGTTGCGAACGGGTCAAAAATTTATATATGCCTATTACGACGGAATTGACAAGATTGCTCACGAGCGTGGTTTCGGTGAGTTTTATGAAGCAGAGTTGCGACAAGCAGATCGATTGGTTGCAGATGTGCTTGAGCAATTGACACCAGGGAGTGTGTTGATCGTGACGGCAGATCATGGCCAGGTGCACATCGGCGACGCATCAATCACTCCGCACCGCGATGTACTTGATCAAGTTGCGTATCAGTCTGGCGAGGGCAGGTTTCGTTGGCTTCACGCACGCAATGGTGCTACTCAGTCGCTTCTTGCAACCGCAAAAGAACTGTACGGCGACGTTGCTTGGG
>Ga0194051_1000675_pt1 | contig 19145 bp, 15 predicted proteins | sample SepL2320m_MetaG_FD_161275 | JGI IMG/M metagenome (GOLD analysis project Ga0194051, IMG submission 161275) | Anoxic zone freshwater microbial communities from boreal shield lake in IISD Experimental Lakes Area, Ontario, Canada - Sep2016-L239-20m | ecosystem: Environmental > Aquatic > Freshwater >... | reverse complement strand
GCTGAGACCGCCGCTGGTGCCAGTGCCAGTGGCATCGCTGATTGCGACTATGGTGGCGCGCGATCCAGCCGTCAGGTATGCGACTGCCTCTGAGGCCGCCGCCGCAATTGCCACCTGTTTTGGTCTACCGAATGCTTCGGGCGTACTGCCACCTCAGTCGCAACCATTAGCGCCGCAGGTACAAGCGATTGCGGTGGCTGCTATGCCAGCAGTCGATTTTTCTGCGGGCCTTCCCAACCTTCAGGAAGGAGCACTTTGGAGCGGCACTCCTCCGCCAAAAAAACAGGCTCTCGAGACGGCTCTACAAGCGGCCACGCTTGCCGCGCGCCGTCGAGCAACGCGACTGCACCGCATCGGCTTAGCCGTGACAGGACTGCTCCTCACCGTTGCGGTTGTGTGCGTCATTTCCATGTCGTTGCCGGATAAACAAGGGCAGCCCAAAACTACCAACGCCCGGCCATCTCCAACGCAGGCAGTCAAAAAGCCAACCGGACCAGCGATCGATCCGTTGGTTGCGCCTGTCGACGCCGATAAGGATGCCGGCAAGATGGTCACGCCGCCCAATCCAGCCACCCCCGAGGTGTCACCTCCGGCCGTGAATCCAGCGCGCGAAAAAGAAATAGTCGCACCGCCTGCGCCCATCAATGACCCTCGTTTGCCGTGGGCATCTCCGACCAACGGCCGGCCGCCAGCGCTTGAGTATCTGCTGCCCGGATCGCAGTTAATCCTGCTGGCTCGTCCAGCGGACATCATGGAAGACGAAGAGGGACGGCTCTTTGTGCGATCGCTTGGGCCAGGTGCGGAACAAGCAGTCCAGGCTTTGGCACGCATCTGTGGCTGCGAATTGAAAGGGATCGAAGTGCTACAGGTCGGCTGGCAGGCAGGCGGTTCGGATGAGGTTATCAGCGGCTCCATGCTGCGACTGGTAGAGCCCATGCCCACGCCAATCGACTCAGCTGAAAAAAAGAATACTTGGGGAGACACCAGCAGCGTGGTGTTGAAAGGGGAGACGATTTATAAGGGTGCATCGCTGTCGTATTGGCTACCAACGGCCGAGCAGGGGCACGTGCTTGTCACTGCACCAGAGTCTGCGATTAGAGAGATGATCGAATCCGGTCGGGACGTCAGTGCCACCGAAGGCATTCAAGCTAGCCTGCCTCGGGATCTGGAGGTACTCGTCGGCATGCTGGATCGCAAGCGTCATCTTACGCTGCTGGGATCGCCCTCCTATCTGCTCAATGATGGCCGGGCGGTGATGGCGGGCCCGTTCGCAAAGCTCGTGGAGCCGCTCGGCGATTTTTTCGGAAAATCGGCAGGGGGCGCAGCCTTGTCGCTGCATTTTGGCGACAACTTTTATATCGAAATCGATACGGTGGCGACACTCGCTACGCCAGCAAAAATCCTCACTCAGGCATTGGCCGGCAAGATCGAAGCCTTGGCCGATCAAGTTGAAACATACTGTACAAACCTCAATCCACATCCCTATGGGCGCAAGCTCGTATTGCGACTGCCTGCCATGATTCGCATTTTGGCAGCAAATACTCGGTCAGGAGCTGAGGGGAAAGGAGTTGTGCTCAATGGTTATCTGCCGCAGCATGCCGGGCATAATCTCGTGCTCGCTGCCGAGCTTGCCCTCGAACAGTCTCCTGGTGCCGTAGGAGAACTTGCCAATAGCTCGGCAGCGACACCGAAAAAAGAGGGCGACAGCAGCAAAGCTGCGCAAGGAGCCCTCCAAAAGCTCCAAAAGAAAATCTCACTCACCTTTGCCCGCGATACGCTCGAAAAATCGGTGCAGATGCTATCGGAAGAAACGGGCACAGCGATCGAAATTCAAGGCCCTGATCTGCAACTTGAGGGCATCACAAAAAACCAATCCTTTGCCCTTGAGGAACGCGATCAAACAGCCGACGCCATTCTGCGTAAGATTCTGGCCAAGAGCAACACTGACGGCAAGCTCGTCTACGTTGTGCGCACCAAAGATGGCGTGGAATCAATCGATATCACAACGCGGGCGGCTGTCGCCAAGCGCGGCGACAAACTCCCCCCCGGCTTTGAAGCGCCGAAGGTGGAAGAAAAACCGGCAGGAACAAAAAAATGATTATCGTTATGCAGGCGCATGCCACTCCAGTCGATCTTGCTCAGGTGGTTTCGCACGTGGAAGGAATGGGACTGCGACCGCATGTGATCGTGGGCACAGAGCGCACCGTGGTCGCTGTTGTCGGCGCTGAGCGTGCCGCCACTGCTTCCGGCCTGGAAACGCTCCCGGGCGTCGCTTCTGTGCTGCCGATTCTAGCACCCTACAAGGTCGCTAGTCGTGAGGTGCAAAGCGAGCCAACCGTTGTCAAAGCAGGCTCACTTGTAGTGGGCGGAAAAAGGATCGGCGTGATCGCTGGTCCCTGTGCAGTGGAGAGTCGTGAGCAGATTCTCGAGACGGCTAGGGCTGTAAAAAAACTCGGCGCGACAGGTCTTCGCGGCGGAGCGTTTAAGCCGCGCACCAGTCCCTACAGCTTTCAGGGACTGAAAGAACAAGGGCTTCAACTGCTGGCCGAAGCTCGCGAGGAGACGGGGCTGGCAATCGTGACCGAAGTTGTTTCCCCCGAAGACGTCCCGTTGGTGGCCCGCTATGCAGACGTGCTGCAGGTGGGTGCTCGCAACATGCAGAACTACCGGTTGCTGGAGGCAATCGGACACACGCACGTGCCGGTGCTGCTCAAACGCGGGCCAGCGGCAACTCTGGAAGAGCTTTTACTGGCGGCCGAATACATCCTCGCTGGCGGCAATCGGCAGGTGATGCTGTGCGAGCGTGGCATTCGTACGTTCGAAACGCACACGCGGTTTACGCTTCCTCTGGCGACCATCCCTTGGCTGCATGCCCGCACGCACCTGCCCGTTATTGTCGACCCCAGCCATGGCACAGGCCATGCGAATCTGGTGGAGAGCATGGCAGCAGCCAGCATTGCTGCTGGCGCCGATGGTCTGATCGTTGAAGTGCATCCCGATCCGAAGCTGGCGGCAAGTGACGGTGGTCAGACGCTCGACCTCCCTGCCTTCGGACAATTGATGAGCGTTTGCCGTCGCATTGCCGCTGCGCTGGATCGTTCGCTCGATTGATCAGCCGAGTAACAGGATTGCAATCAGCATGTAGAGCACGATCCCAACAACATCGACGATTGCCGATACGAAGGGATTGCTCATGAGCGCCGGATCGAGTCCCACAGACCGAAAGAGCAGCGGCAGCACCGATCCCACCATTGTGCCCATCATTACCACACCAAGAATGGTGAGCGGAATCACTGTTGCAGCTGCTGGGTTGGGTGCATAGACCAGCGCCAAGCAGTAGCCAGGCACTGCCAGCAGTATGCCGAGTAGCAATCCCAGTACGCATTCACGTTTCAAGATTCGTGGCCAGTCGGCGAGGCGACAGTCGCCGGTGGAAAGGGCGGTGATCACCAGCGTGGCAGATTGGTTGCCAGAGTTTCCACCGCTGGCAATGATCAGTGGAATAAAAGCTACCAGCCACACGTGCTGAATCGGGGAGCGGGCCAGCACCATGGCCGTGACGGCCGCTGTGGCAAATAAAATGGTGAGCCAAACACCTCGCTTCCAAGTCATTGAAAGGATTGCCGCTTCCAGATAGCTCTCGCCCAGCGGGGCAATAGCGGCAATCCGCTGCGCGTCGTCAGTTGCATCTTGTCGCACTGCATCGAGCACATCGTCGTGCGTAACAATGCCGACGAGTCGGTTGTGATCGTCGACAACGGGAATCGCAATGAAGTCAAAACGCGCTAGTTTTTGCACGACAAACTCGCTCTGTTCATCAACACGGACGCTGATCGGGTCGCGCTGCATCAGTTCCGACACGAGCGCCGTCGGCCTGGCCATGATCAGGTCTCGCAACGATACGAATCCAACAAGTGTGCGGTCGGAGTCAAGAACGTAGATGTAGTAAATTGACTCGCTGTTGGGGGCCTGTGAACGCAGACGCGTCACTGCTTCGCCGGCTGTGATGTCTGCCGGCAGCGAGGCATATTCGGTCGTCATCAACGTGCCAGCAGAATCCTCAGGACAGGAGAGGAGCATACGAATGTCGTGCCGTTCGGCCTTCGCCACGAGCGGCAGAATCTCGTCCACCATGTCGGAGTCGAGTTCGCGGAGGAGGTCGTCGCGATTGTCAGCCGCCATCCACTCCAGCAGAGCACCCAAGCGCACGCGGTCAGCGGATTGTACGAGTTCGACCTGTCTGGTCATCGAGTAATACGGGAAAATTTCTGCCTGCCGCTCGACAGACACAGCGTCGAGCAACTGCCAGATCTCTTGATCGTCGAGTCCTTCGGAAAACTCGGCTACCGTAGCCGGATGGAGTTCTTGGGCCACCTCACGCAGCCCAGCGGTGTCGCTCTCGGTCAACAACAGCCGCAGCTCCGGAATCAGGATTGGATTAGCTGTGACCATGCGAGTGTTCGCCGAGGGGATGAGAAAAAAGGTGGGCTAGGGATGCGTTTACACGCGGCTGTCAGGTGGGCGGTCTTGTCTATACTGTGTCATGAAATGCAACGGAAGCAAGCGTTGCCTCATGCGAACGAATAGGATCTAACACAATGGTAGTATGCCATGAAAGCATTCAGAGATGAACGCGGTTTGCCCAGAGGGGCTGGCTGGCTGGTCTCGGTCATGTTGCTACTGGCTTGCCAGCCAGTGGGCAGCAGCCTCGCAGTCGAAACGCAAGATTCGCGTGCCGCGCAGGGCTGGAAGTTGTTGCGTTCACGAGCCTATTTGCCCCCAGACTTCGACCAAGAGATTTTCGATGAACTGTGGACAACGTGGGAGCAACCGCTGCGAGGCCGTGCAGAGAAAGCTTCGCCGCAGGAGCGACACCAGATGGCTATGCAACGTTATGGCCTGCTGCCTGATCCAGAAAACCGAGCGCATTCGCTGCAGTATGTCGTCGATAAAAATGGCCTGTGGATCATGAGCTGCCTTGCCTGCCATCAGGGACAGGTGAACGGCCGCACGATCCCCGGGTTGCCCAATACAAATTACGCCTTGGAAACACTCACGGAAGATGTTCGTCTCGTCAAGGTGCGACAGCGAAAGCCATTCGGACAGATGGATATCGGCTCTCTATTTTTACCGCTCGGCACGACCAACGGCACGACCAACGCAGTGATGTTTGGCGTCGCGCTCATGCGGCACCGTAATGCCGAATTGGAGATCGTACCGCGTGCCCCGCGATTTGACCTTATCCACCACGACATGGATGCACCCCCGTGGTGGCATTACCAACGGCGCACGCATCTCTACGCGGACGGATTTGCACCGAAAGGTCATAGGATGCTGATGCAGTTTTTACTGGTCAAGGAAAATGAGCCCGCGACATTTCGTCAGTGGGAAGATGATTTCCGGATGATTGAGGCGTGGCTACAAACGCTCAAACCGCCACGGTGGCCGTGGGCAATCGACCGGCCGCTTGCCGACAAGGGACGCGTGGTTTTTGGGACGCACTGCGCGACGTGCCACGGTCGATACGAATCACCGGTTGCCTACCCAGAAAAAATGATCGCCATCGATGAAGTGGGCACTGATCGCACACGGTTTAAGTCACTCACGGTGCAAGAGCGGCTCGATCTGAACCAGAGTTGGTTTGGGAATTTCAACCGTGAGACCGACGATGGACGAGCGAATCCGATCGGCTATGTCGCTCCTCCGCTGGATGGTCTGTGGGCCAGCGCGCCGTATTTACACAACGGCTCCGTGGCAACGCTCTGGCACATTCTTCATCCCACCGAGCGACCAACCGTCTGGCAACGCACGCCAACCGGCTACGATCAACAACGGGTTGGCCTAGAGATCACCGAGTTTCAATCACTGCCGCCTGGTAAGCTCTCGGCTGCCGAACGTCGCACCTATTTTGATACCTCGAAGCCCGGCAAGAGTGCCGCCGGTCACGACTTTCCAGACGCGCTGGATGAGGAAGAAAAAGCGGCACTGTTGGAATATCTTAAAACTCTATAGCTGCGTTTGCAGACAAGTCTTTTCAGAGTTGAGTCCGATTTGCGCACGGCGACGGGAGCGTTTGCTGTGGCGTGCCTAGGGATTGCTGCCCTTCCAGAGGCGATTGGGACGCGGTCGCCCACTTTTGCTATCGTATGAATGAGCCATAACGCCATCATCCCCGCCGGAGTTTCTTTCATGACGCAGTTGGAACAAGCTAAGAGTGGCCAAATCACGCCGGAGATGAAGTTTGTGGCGCAGCGGGAAGATCTTCCCGAGGAACTCATTCGTTCCGAAGTGGGCCGCGGCCGCATGGTGATTCCCGCCAACCGTGTGCATCTCACAAAAAGCCTCGAACCAATGGCCATTGGTATCGCAGCTCTGACAAAGATCAACGCCAATATCGGTAATTCTGCGGTCACAAGCGATGAGGCAACAGAACTCGAAAAGTTGCACATGGCTGTTCACTACGGCGCCGATACGGTGATGGATCTTTCCACCGGAAAAAACATAGACACGATTCGGCAAGCGATCATTGATGCCTCGCCCGTCCCAATCGGCACCGTACCGATTTACCAGATGCTCGAGGAATTAGGCGGCGACATCGACGATATGAAGCCGCAGCACTTTCTGGATATGTGCGAAAAGCAGGCGCAGCAGGGGGTCGACTACATGACTGTCCACGCCGGACTGCTGCAGGAACACCTTGGCCTGACCATGCAGCGGATCACTGGCATCGTTAGCCGCGGTGGAGCGCTCATCGCGCGGTGGATGATGACGCATCGCCAGCAAAACCCTCTCTACACCCACTTCGAGGAGCTGTGCGACATTTTTCGTGCATACGATGTCACGTGGAGTCTCGGTGATGGTCTGCGGCCGGGTTCGATTGCTGATGCTAGCGATGAGGCACAGTTTGCAGAGTTGCACATTCTTGGAGAACTCACGCGGCGCGCATGGAAAAAGGGCTGTCAAGTGATGGTGGAAGGCCCGGGCCATGTGCCAATGGATCAGATCGATATGAATGTGAAGCGTCAGATGGAAGAGTGCGACGAAGCGCCTTTTTACGTGCTAGGGCCGCTTGTGACCGATATTGCACCGGGCTACGATCACATCACCAGTGCCATTGGTGCGGCGCTGGCCGGTTGGAGTGGCGCTGCCATGCTTTGCTACGTGACGCCCAAGGAGCATTTGGGGCTGCCCGATGCGGAGGACGTCAAGCAGGGGGTGATTGCCTACAAAATCGCAGCGCATGCAGCCGATCTTGCGCGGCACCGCAAGAACGCGCGGGTTCGAGACGATGCTCTTTCTCGGGCCCGTTTCAATTTTGATTGGAATGAGCAATTTCGCCTCTCGCTCGATCCCGAAACGGCTCGTCGTTACCACGATGAAACACTGCCGCAAGACACGTTTAAGAGCGCACAATTTTGCAGCATGTGTGGCCCCAAATACTGTTCGATGAAAATCACACAAGATATTCGTGCGCTGGCCGCTGCCGAGGCGATCCACCTGCCGGTCAGCCCATGAGGCCATCGCTGCGGGTCTGGCTGCGGGGTTTTATTTCCGCGTCCAGAGCGTGCCGTCAGCGCGGTCTTCGAGTGCGATGCCAGCCTCTGTGAGCTTGGTGCGCACCAGATCGGCGGTAGAAAAGTCCTTGGCGGCCCTGGCTCTGGCCCGGATTTCAATGACTAATTCCATCAGTTTCGATACGGTTTCTGCGTCAGCACTGCTGGTGACGGCTGGGGGCTCTTTAAGAAAAAGCCCGAGCGTGCCTGTGAGTTCACGCAGGACTAGCAGCATGGCATCCAGAACCTGGCACGGCTGTGTCGCCGGCGTTTTTTCAAGCCCATTTTGGTCGATATGCTTGTTGACAACGCGCACGAAGTCGAAGAGCGTGGCGATCCCAAGAGCCGTATTGAAGTCGTCGTCCATTGCCGCCAAAAACTTATCGCGGAGGGCTCGTGCATCGTCTCCGGCTGCCGGCACAGCGGCAGCGCCTGCACGGCGGTTGCGCAGCGGCAGCGTGTAAAAAGCCGTACCAGTGATCCGCCGGCAACGCGTAAAGAGTCGCTCAAAAGCCTCCATTGCACGCGCGCACTCGCTGAGCGGTTCTTCGCCGAAGTGAATCGGACTGCGGTAGTGAGTGGAGAGCAGCAGCACGCGGATGGCTTCCGGTCGGTGTCGCTGGAGGAGGTTTTTAAACGGTTCGGCGCCGGTTGACTTGCTTATCTTTGTGGCTGCCTGGGCGGTGGCTTCATCCAGTGCAGGGGGGGCCTTGGAGTCGATGGCGTCGCGGGGTCGGCCGCCTACTTTTCCGCTGCCACCGGCAGCCTGCATGAGACCGTTGTGCATCCAGTAGGTGGCCATTGGGCAATTGTGTAGCGACTCGCTTTGGGCGATCTCGTTTTCGTGGTGAGGGAAAATAAGATCGAGACCACCGCCATGAATATCAAAATGCTCTCCCAGCAGCGCACGGCTCATGGCAGAGCACTCGATGTGCCAACCCGGCCGACCCGGCCCCCATGGGCTTTTCCATGAAGGCTCGCTCGCCTTGGCTTTTTTCCACAGTGCGAAATCCGCTGTCGACCGCTTGCGATCAGCGGTCGAACCGCCTTCGCCCTGCATGCTGTCGACTGTGCGGTTGGTGAGCTTGCCGTAGTCGGCATCCTGCACAACATCGAAATAAACGTCGCCCTCGGATTCATAAGCACATCCCTTCGCAATCAGGCCCTCGATAAACGCGATGATTGTGTCGATGTGCTCCGTTGCCTTCGGCATTGCGTCGATGGATTCAATCCCCAAGGCCGCCAAATTAGTGCAGTAATCGGCCGTCATTTCCGCGGCCAGTTTGTCCATCGTGGTGCCACGCGCCGCACTCTCGGCGATGATCTTATCGTCAACATCGGTGATGTTCACCACCCACGTTACCTGCCAGCCGGAGTACTCCAGATACCTTTTGACGGTGTCAAAGATCACCGGGCCGACCATATGGCCAACGTGGCTCGGCTTGTAGACGGTCGGTCCGCATAGATACATGCTGACCCGACCAGGCTTGACCGTGATGAGCGGCGTTTTTTTCTTCGTAAGCGTATTGTAGATCTCGATGGTCGGCAGTGTTTCCGCTGGCACGTCGCTCCGCTTGGTTTCTGTCATCGCCATAGCAATCTTTTTCTCCTTTTTCAGTGTGATCGTTCTATGAGTACTATGCACTCGGCCGCAATTGCCTGCTCCTCACCAATCGGCCCGATACCCTCGCCGGTCTTGGCTTTGAGCCAAACCGTTTCTACACCTCGATCAAGCAGTGCCGCAATCCGCTGGCGAATCCGCAAACGGTGAGGAAGGATTTTGGGGCGCTGAGCGAAAATCACGCAATCCAGATTCACAATGTTCCAACCAGCAGCCAGAATCCTTTGGTATGCCGCCCGCAACATCTCAGCGGAGTCACGCCCCTGATTGGCGGGATCAGAGTCAGGAAACATCTCGCCAATGTCCCCGAGAGCCGATGCTCCCAGCAAGGCATCAGTAATGGCATGCAGCAACACGTCGGCGTCGCTGTGGCCAACGGCCTGCCGATCGTGCTCGATTTGGATGCCGCCGATTATGAGGGCATTGCCTGGGACGAGTCTGTGCGTATCGTGACCAAGGCCGATGCGAAACACCAGTGGATTCTCCTTCAAGAGGTTGAACATGGTTTTCCCCTATACTTCCCCGATGCACAACTCCAGCCAAAACGCCGCCACCCATCCGCAGAAAAGTCGGGTCGCATCGCGTGAGGATGCTGGCCGTGAGCCTGTGATTGCGGTCGAGTCTTTAGCCAAGGAGTATCGTGTCTATGATAAGCCAGAAGGTTTACTGGCGAGTATCAGCGGTTTGTTCCAACGCAAAAGCCGGATAGTGCATGCCCTGCGCGGCGTTAATCTGAGCGTTGGTCGTGGAGAATTTGTGGCGCTGTTGGGTCCAAATGGCGCCGGCAAAACAACGTTTCTCAAACTCCTCTCCGGGATCATCACGCCTACACGCGGCACCGCGCAGGTGCTTGGCCATGTGCCGTGGGAGCGGGTCGATGATTTTCGGCGTCGGTTTGCGTTGGTGATGGGCCAACGGAATCAGTTGTGGTGGGATCTTCCTGCCGCCGAGAGCTTCCGGCTCCACAAGGAGATCTATCGGATTGATACGGCGCGCTTTGAGCGCACGCGCGACGAATTGGTCGACATGCTGGACGTGCGAAAAATCCTCCTGCAACCGGTGCGCGAGTTATCCCTTGGGGAGCGGATGAAACTGGAACTGGTGGCAGCACTGCTGCACGAACCGCAGGTGCTCTTTCTGGACGAACCGACGATTGGTCTCGATGTTGTTGCCCAACACACGCTCCATCGCTTCTTGACCCATGTGCAGGCTCAGCGGCAGATGACTGTTGTGCTCACGACGCATTACATGAAGGACGTTGCGGCCCTCTGCGAGCGAGTTGTCGTCATCACTCACGGCGATATTCTCTACGATGGCTCACTGGATGAAATCGTCGATCGCTTTACGACCCACAAGATCGTGACGCTCGACCTCGACGATACACCGTCGCTGGAGCGGATGGAGCGTTTTGGTTTCCCCTGTGAGATTCGTGGTCCGCAGGTGATTTTGCGCATCGATCGGCCGCGGATTGCCGAGGTATTGCCGGAGATTCTGCGCAGCGAACGGGTGCGCGACATCTCGGTCGAGGATGTGCCACTCGAAGAGATCGTTGCTGCGCTCTTTCGCTCGGAAGCTGCGCAGCCGGTGACCACTCATCAAGAGGCCCGCACATGACCGCTGCCACTCCCAGTGCGGCGGCCCACAGTCGGCCCCGACCCTTTGAAGGCCTGCGCATGTGGTGGATGATGCTCGTGATCTCGCTGGAGGAACGTCTCGCCTACCGGGGCGATTTTATCCTCGGCACACTGATGCGCTTCCTGCCGATCGTAACACAACTCTTTCTTTGGACGGCCGTTTTCTCGGCGACTAATGCTGCCGATATTGCTGGCTACTCCCGCAATGACATCGTCGCCTACTATCTGCTGACGATGATCACACGTGCTTTTTCTAGCATGCCAGGTCTCGCCGGTGGCATTGCCCGAAGCGTGCGCGACGGCTCGGTGAAGAAATACCTCGTACAGCCTATCGACTACGTTTCATTTCTGCTTGCCTCGCGAATCGCACACAAGCTTGTGTATTACGCAGTGGCGGTGTTTCCATTTGCCGGCGTATTCTTTTTGTGCCGCAGTTTCTTTCCACCGGTACCTGATGCAGCAACGATCGCAATCTTTCTTTTATCGTTGCTCCTTTCGTTTCTGCTGGGATTCTTCCTCGAAGCGACCCTCGGCATGCTCGGCTTCTGGTTTTTGGAAGTGTCGAGCATCGTATTTGCCTACATGCTTCTGCAGTACCTGCTCTCGGGGCACATGTTTCCACTCGACATGTTGGCGGGCATCGGCACCGGCATTCCAGGTGTGAGCCTGGGCAGCGTCGTTCACTGGCTGCCATTTGAATACACCGCCTATTTTCCGGCCGCGATCTGGCTGGGGAAAATTCATGGCACCGAATTAATTCGAGCCCTAGTGATCGAGGCCGTTTGGGTCGTCGTTATGGCAGTTGCCTGTCGAATCGCTTGGCGGCGCGGCACACGGCGTTACAGTGCTTTCGGTGGGTAGTGTACGAGGAACCGATACGATGGGCCGTTACACAAAAATCTTCGCCACATTTGCCCGCGCCTGTCTTGTGCGCGATATGACCTTTCGCACCAACTTCCTGCTGGAATGCATCACGAGCATCGGCTGGATGTCGATGAATCTCGCTTTTTACCTGCTCGTATTCACGTTTACTGCCGAGATTGGCCGCGGCACCGGCTGGACCCGCGAGCCATTCTTTGCCTTTGTGGCCACCGGCCTGATCATCAACTCAATCGTGCAGGCTCTTTTCATGCCGAGCGCCGAGGAACTCACCGAAATGGTACGCACCGGTGGTCTCGACGGCGTGCTGGTGCAACCGCTCGATGCACAGTTTGTGCTGTCACTGCATAGAGTCGATTTCTCAGCGTTTGCCAATGGGCTCGTTGGCGTTGGGTTGCTTGTCTGGTCGCTGGCACGCATGGACCACGCGCCGGGTGTGATTGCTTGGATACTCTATCCGCTCCTCATTCTCTGTGGCGTAGCGATCCTCTACAGCCTTGTGATTATGCTCGCTGCTGCCACAATCCTTCTCGGTCGCAACCAAAGCCTGTACGACTTCTGGTTTTACCTGACAAACTTCTCTCGCTACCCGGCTGAGATTTACTCCGGACCCTGGGGCGGCCCGCTGCGCAACCTCTGCACGTTTGTGATCCCCATTCTGTTGGTGGTCAACGTGCCGGCCCGCATCATAGCGCAGCCGCTAACAGGGCAGGGCTGGGGCATGGTTGCGGCAGCCTTCAGCGCTGCAGGGGCATCGCTGCTGGTGTCACGGATTGTCTTCCAAGCAGCCTTATCCCGTTACCGCAGTGCTTCAAGCTGATCGGATACGATAGGCCATCAGTCGCCTGCATGCACCCATCAACTGCCAACGCACTCAGTTCGCTGCGACTAGCAATGGGAATAGTTGCGATCCCTTCCTGATCGGCTCACAGCCGTTAAGATTTTGGGCGTTGTTGTTTTGATACGAAGAGGACCATTTCATGCCTTTGCAGCTTGCATTTAGTTCCAACGCCTATCTGGATGTACCCATCGAGCAAGCGATTGAGCGGATCGCTGGCATCGGTTACAAGGGCATTGAACTGCTGGCCGACGTACCGCACGCGTGGCCGGCGGGACTGCTGGAAGTGCAGAAGGAGGCGATTCGGCAGGCCATCGCCCGCAGTGGTCTTGCCATCTCAAATATCAACGCCTTCATGATGAACGCCATTGCTGATCCGCGGCAACCGTACTGGCATCCTGGTTGGACCGACCCGGATCCTCACTACCGAGCGATCCGTCGTGAGCACACCAAGCGCGCCCTTAAGCTAGCGGCTGAAATTGGTGCAGCACAAATCTCGACCGAGCCAGGCGGCGAATTGGCCGTAGGGCAGAGCCGAAAAAATGCCACCGATATTTTTTACGATGAGATTCTGCCCTGCCTCGATGTGGCGGCAAAATGTGGGGTGACACTGATGATCGAGCCGGAACCGGGGCTCCTCATCGAGAAGTTTGCACAGTATCTGGAGTTTGCCGAACGCGTAAATCATCCGGCGCTGGGGCTCAACTTTGATATTGGCCACGCCTTTTGTGTTGGTGAAGATCCAGCCGAGTGGGTGCCCCGCATGCAGCCACACACGAGGCACTACCATTTCGAGGACATTGCTTCATCACGGGTGCATCATCATTTGGTGCCGGGCGAGGGGGCAATCGACTTCGCCGGAGTGTTTCAGGCAATCGCCCAGCACACACCCGATACGTGGATCACTGTTGAGCTCTATCCCTATCGGGAAAAACCAGACGAAGCCGCACAAGCTGCGCGGGCCTATCTGCTCGCGATTGCCCGGCAGTCCGGCGTGGAGATCGATTGATTTCGCATGGCTATTCTTGCTTGGCTGCGGCTCCTACGATTGCCCAATCATGCCACGGCTGCAGCCGATGTGCTCGCTGGATTTCTGATTTGCTCTCAAGCACGCATCCTCGAACTGCCACAGCCGGTTCTTTGGTGGGCACTGGCGGCAGGTGTTTGTCTGTACGCAGCCGGCATGGTTCTCAACGACGTCTTCGATTATGAACTCGACCGTCTCGAACGCCCCGAACGGCCGTTGCCTACAGGGATCATCAGTGTTCGCACGGCAGCAACTGTGGGCTATGCACTCCTGGCGATGGGGAGCGTCCTCGCCTGCATCGCGGCTTTTATTTCTCACCAGCCTGCAGTGGCCCTGATTGGCGCAGCACTCACGCTTGCGATTTGGACTTACGACCGCCACGCCAAACAGACGGCATTTGGACCGGCGTTTATGGGACTCTGCCGCACACTCAACTGGCTGCTGGGCATGGCTGCGGCCGGTGGACCGGCGATGCCTCAGCAGTGGCTGTTGCCGATCGGGATGGGAATGTATGTGACGGGGATCACACTGTACGCGCGAGATGAGGCATCTCGAAGCCGCATTGCCACGCTGGTTGTCGCAACGCTGCTCATGCTTGCCGGGCTCACCACCACCGGTGCGTATGCCTATTGCCTAGCCACCAAGGGCGGTGGCTCGGCGTGGCTGACGGCAGGGCGTTTAGATTCATGGATGCTGTTGTGGTGCGTGCTTTCAATTTCGATTCTGCTGCGTGCGGTGCTGGGGATCATCGATCCTTCGCCGAGCCGTGTGCGTGCGGCTGTTGGTAATGCGATCATGTCGATTATCACGCTTGATGCGGTTCTTGTGCTGTCGTCCTGCAGCGAACAGTGGGCGATCGTTGTGATCTTGCTGTTGGCCCCTTTTCTATTCGGTCGCCAACTTGTTTCAGTCACCTGATGCTTCTTATAAAAAGGGAAGGGCATGCGTCTCGGCTACAGCACAAACAGTATCGGAGACATTCATCCGCTCAACGCACTACCCTTGCTGTCAGATCTCGGATTTACATCGCTGGCGATCACACTCGATCACAACGTGCTCAACCCTTTCTCCAGCACATTACCGGCCGAGATCGTTCGCTGGCGGGCTGCCCTCAAGGCAGCGGGCATGAGTTGCGTCATTGAAACTGGTGCCCGTCATCTACTGGAGCCACTCAAAAAACACGAACCAACGCTTGTGACAGCCGATCAGACCGGTCGTGATCGGCGCAGCGACTTCCTCAAGCGTGCCATCGATATCGCAGCCGATCTCGACGCTCTGTGCGTTTCACTTTGGTCGGGTGTTGTTGGCGACTCGGCTGCTGAAGAAGCAATCTGGCAGCGGCTTACAGAGACACTCAGGCACGTGCTCGAACACGCTTCAGCGCGCGGCGTCGTGCTTGGATTTGAGCCGGAGCCTGGCATGTTCATCGATACGCTTGCCCGGTACGGGCAACTCCTAAAGCGTTTGGATCACCCACCCAGCCTGCAACTCACGATCGATAGCGGCCATATGGAGTGCATGGGTGAACGACCAATCGCTGTCGTTTTGCAGCCTTGGGTGCACCATCTGGTAAACGTTCACATCGATGACATGCTCGCGTGTCGCCACGAGCATCTCCCGCTCGGCTCTGGCGCAGTGGCATTCGCTCCTTTTCTCGCAACTCTAGCCGCTGCCGGTTACACAGGTGGCCTACACGTTGAACTCCCGCGGCAGTCCCATCGTTGGCCCGAGATAGCGAGGCAGTCAGCGAATTTTCTGCGCCTCGTCACGATGGCTTCCAAAGGAGCAGTCTGCTGCCGATAAAAAAGTGACCGATCAATCGAACAATTCGATCTGCAGATAAGCTTCCGTTACACTCTGTCGATACCTGCTCAGGAGTACCACCATCAACGCCTTACCCACAGCTACGCCTCGCGTTCTTCTGCTCTCACTTCCCGGCCTGCGTCGGGAAGACCTTGAACGCATGCCCAGACTCGCCAGCCTAGCGGCCAGCGGAATGTGTTTACCGCTATCGCCGGGTTTGCCAGCGGTCACCTGTCCCGTGCAGGCCACGCTCACAACAGGGACTCGCGTGCGCGATCACCAGATAGTGGCCAATGGTATTTACGACCGATCCACGCACCATCTCGAAATGTGGATCAGCCCTGACAGCGCACACAAAGCCCCACGAATCTGGGACGAACTTCAAGCCGCGCAACCGGCACTGCGCACAGCAGCGTGGTTTGCACTGCAGTCAAAATACGCCACAGCCGATCTGGTTTGCCTGCCGGCCCCCAAGCACAACCCCGATGGCTCGGAGACAATGTGGTGCCATACGAGGCCCGAGTCGCTCTATGAAAAACTACGCGAAAAACTGGGAGATTTCCCGCTCCATAAATTTTGGGGCCCGATTGCCGGCATCGAATCATCCCGCTGGATCGCACGCAGTTTTGTCGAAGCTTCGCGAGAAAATCCACCGCATTTCGCCTATGTTTATCTGCCGCATCTGGATTATGCAGCGCAGCGATCAGGGCCCGATAGCCAGCCGGCCCATACGGCCTGCGGTGAGCTCGATGCCGAAATCGGAAAACTAATTGATGACTTTGGCACAGCAGTCGGTCGCGATCCTCTCGTGGTGCTTGTGGCTGGTGAATACAGGATTCGGCCGGTCTCGCACACGCTCTTTCCCAACCGCATTCTGCGCACAGCCGGACTCCTGGCTGTCATCGATTCCCCGGAAGGCGAGCTTCTCGATCGGCAGGCCAGCCAAGCGTGGGCGCTTGCCGATCATCAGGTGAGCCACATCTATCTTCGTGACGGCAGTGATCAAAACTCTGTTGAGCAGGTTGCATCACTGTTTCGTGATCAGGCAGGAGTGGGACAGGTGCTCGCCGGGGCTGAGTTACTGGCTGCTGATCTATTGGCCGACACCCCCCCTCACACCGCCAGCCGCTGCGGCGACATCGTGGTTGTCAGCACCCTCGACAGCTGGCAGAGTTATTACTACTGGTTGGACGATGCCCGAGCCCCAGCCTTTGCACGCACGGTCGACATCCACCGCAAACCTGGTTACGATCCAGTCGAGCTCCACTTCGATCGAGCCGCCGGTGGTATTCCTCTGGATGTTTCGCTTGTCAAGGGATCGCACGGAGCTGTTGATCCAGCCGATCCGTACGAAACCGTTTTCATTGCATCACAGCCTGGCATCACAACTGCAGGCTCGCTTGCGATGCACGAGATTGCTGGAATCATCAAGCGGCTGTTTGGCGTGTAGACGTGACAGCCACCCACATTCCAGTGGGTAAGCAAGCGCGTGAGCACCGGCTTCGAGAAGCCAAGCATTGCCAGCTCACGGGCTGCTGCGGTAGCAGCTTGGGCTGACAAGCCGGCAGCTACTCCTGAATCCACTGCCAGGCAGCGGAGAGTTGTGCCACATCAAAATAGCGGATCATTCCCTTTGGAAAGAGCGGCTTGGCAATCTTTGTTGACCATGCCTCCCAAGCGGTTTCACCCACAATCGCGCAGCGTTCCACGTCGCGGCAGTGCTTGGTGTCAAACTTCATCTCATCCCATAAGGCTCGCGCCTCAAGGCCAGCGAAATCATGGAAGATCGCCAACACGCGAACTGTGCCGTAATCTTTTATGTGCTGCTCAAGCATTGGCACGAACGTATGGTAGTCGTCGTGCATCAGTTTGCCGCTGATTGTGAGCCCCACGACCTTCCCCGAACTTTCAGGCAGAACTTCAATCATGAATAAACTCCTGTGGTGTGCATCAGATCCACTCCACTGGTTGCGGTTCGATTGTGTCCGCTGGTCGTCGGCCTGCATCAGCACGTCCAGATCCGGCCAGCCGATTGTTGGCCCGCACGGACATGTCGGCGTCGCAAGTTATTTGGCAAGAGAGCCGTAGGCCCGGCGTGCCACTCAAGCTCTTTGCTGTCAGAACATCCCGTTCAGCTTTGGTTATGCGGGCCGGCTCGCCGGCCACAAATTCCACGCGGCAGGTCGTGCAGCGGGCCATACCTCCGCAGGCATGCAATGGATCAATCCCGCACTCATCGCTCAGGGCATTAATCAGCCGCTTTCCAGCCGGCACCACAAACGTCCCCACATTTTCAACGGTCAGATTTGGCATGCAGTTCCTTTCATTTTTTCTTGTCCATATTTGCGACTAAGTCTTCGACGCTTACGGTGGAAGGCACCCCATCCTGAGGCACATCTAGGCCGCTGGTCCAGAGCAGTGCATTGAGCATGAGCGTACGGAAGTCGTTGTTGCCCCAATTGGCGTGGAAATGGGCACCTGTGCAGCCAAAGCCACGCCCGCCATCGGGCCTCTCATAGGCCCACGCCAGCACTTCGCGTGATCCCTTGCCGGCGCGCACGGCGGGATTGTTGCTATGTGGACCATCGGGCCGTTCACGTGTCGCATCGGGCGGAATCGCGGACAGAATAGGAGTGACATTCGTTAGGGGTTCGCGAAATCGCATGTGGTAGTACCACTCATCGTTTATTGCAAAAGGCTTTACGCCGCGCGTGATCGGGTGCGTCGATGCCAGTTCGGTGGCTTCAAGCATCCAGTGCGGATTGACTGAGAAGTGCGGTTCGAAGTAGCCACCGAGCCAGTTCAGAAACTCAGGGCCGCCTTTTTCCTTGGGCACTTCTACCGCGTAGTGTAAGCAAGCAATACCGATGCCACGTTTTGCCAGACCGTCCATTTGCGCGAGCCGGTTGCTCTGTAAAACGGGATGGCCACCGCCACCATCGGCAAAGAAGAAAACGGCGTCTGCATTGTCAAAGGCGGATGGATCCTGCGGCCAGCCGTTGGCATAGGACGCCGTTACAAGCTGCGGACTCCCGGAGTCTAAGCACTTTTCCAGTAATCGTACCCCAGCCCAAAACTCATGCTCTCCAGCCCCATGACTTGGTCGGCCGGCCACCAGCACAAGTTTTTTGCGACCATCAGCCAACTTCGTGCGTTTGATTCGAATCTCCTTAAACTCCACTTTCATCGGTGGGCCAGCGTGCAGTTGTAGGGCAAGCACGCCCTCTGCAGACCGCTTGCCGGTCTCTTCGTCACTGATTTGAGACATCAACTGACCGTTGATGAAGTGGGAGAGCTTTGGCCCCTGAGCAACAATGTGGTATTCGTTCCAGTCGCCTGGCTTAATGACGTTTTGCAACTCTTCGGTTTTGCCAATCGGATCGCCAGCCGCCCGCTTTCCATCGGCGGTGATCTCGATGCGTTCACCGCGATTGGCGAGAATCCCGCGTCCCTTTTCTTCATATTGAATACCGGAGTAGGTCGTTCCGGCCTCAAAGTCGGCCTGGTAACCGCCAACGACAAAGTCGCCGTAGTCTTTGCTGCGATACTGCACGCCGCTATTGCCGCCGGTGATGCGATAGAGAAGTCGCAGTTCAAAATCATCCACCAAACCCTGTCGCCAAATGAGGAATGTATTGCCTTGGGTCGGCTTCTCGGCAGTGGTTTGACCGACAATTGCCCCGTCTGCCACCGACCAGAATCCCGGTTTTCCTTCCCAGCCATCCAGTGAGTTACCGTTGAAGATCGAAACAAAGCCCGCCTCTTCGCCAGCATCTGCAGCAAGTGTCTC
>Ga0194051_1000671_pt1 | contig 19240 bp, 16 predicted proteins | sample SepL2320m_MetaG_FD_161275 | JGI IMG/M metagenome (GOLD analysis project Ga0194051, IMG submission 161275) | Anoxic zone freshwater microbial communities from boreal shield lake in IISD Experimental Lakes Area, Ontario, Canada - Sep2016-L239-20m | ecosystem: Environmental > Aquatic > Freshwater >... | reverse complement strand
TGAAATTACTTCGCGTTCCGGCATCGCCATTTTTGCGCCCCACGCACCAGAAAGTTCATAGCCCATGCAAGAAAACCCATATTCGCAGTCGAAAGAGTCGAGACTCTTGGCCCGCCAGCCGTTATTTAGTTCTCCTGGAAACCCACCCGCTGCAGTGAGTACATAATCGCTCGGCTGCGCAGCACGATCGACAACGCCAACAACTTGAGCGTATGTTGCAAGTTGCGAAATATTTGTATTTTTCGCGGCGATGCTGTCAATATATTTGTGATAGCCAACAACTTCTTGTTGTGCAACTTTCGACCACGCATCATCACTACGCCATTTGCCTAGTTGCGCAGCAAAATCAGCCAAGGTTTCGCGCGCGTCACCAACTACCGGCAGCGAACGATGCTTAATTGCATCAAAGCGCACGGTGTTGACACCAATAAATTTTGTCTGCTCATTACTAAAAATCGTCCATGACCCAGTCGCGAAATCCTGCAATCTTGTGCCAAGAGCCACCACGACGTCTGCTTGCGCCGCCAAATTATTTGCCGACTCACAACCAGTAACACCAACTGGCCCAGCATTAAGAGGGTGTGAAGCCAATAGCGATGCCTTACCAGCGACAGTCTCGACAACCGGGATATTGTGCGCCGTAGCAAACGCAGCCAACTCTTTTTCGGCAAGTGAATAGTGCACGCCACCGCCAGCGATAATCAATGGTCGCTTAGCGTTCTTCAACGCCTCAACAGCATTTTTCAACTCGGTTGCATCAGCACGAGGTCGAATTATCGTGTGCACAACTTTTTGGAAAAACACTTCAGGAAAGTCAAAACTCTCGGCTTGAACATCTTGCGGCAAACCTATGAACGCAGGGCCACATGTCGCAGGGTCAAGCATTGTTGAAACTGCGTGTGGCAATGAATGCAATAACTGCTGTGGTGCAACAATTCGATCCCAATATCGCACGACTGGCTTGAACGCATCGTTCACCGTAATTGATGGATCAATAAAACTTTCACCTTGTTGCAATACTGGGTCCGGAATTCGGTGCACGAATGTGTCACCAGACAAAAACAAAACTGGCAAGCGATCAACGTACGCAACGCCTGCTGCAGTAACCATATTTAGAGCGCCTGGCCCAATTGAAGATGACGCAACCATAATCTGTTGGCGTCGTTTCGCTTTTGCGAACCCTACCGCAGCGAGTGCCATGCCTTGTTCGTTTTGTCCGCGCCAAGTGCGAATATTTTTTCGCTCTTCGTCAAGCGCAACACCGAGACTAGTTACGTTGCCGTGGCCAAAAATTGCCAAAACTCCCGGAAACAATTTTTCTTCTCGACCATTAATAAGTATTCGCTGTGCGACCAGAAACTTTACAAGTGCCTGTGCAGTAGTTAATCGAATTGTTTTCATGGACGAACAATACGCGCTGCACGTGCAATCGCGCCAACCACATCGCCGTCTTTTGGAAATAAAAGTGACCGGCCGACAACCAAGCCTCGAACATTAGGTACTTTCATCGCCCGCTCCCATGATGAATAAGTCGCATCAGGGTCAAGCCCTGGTGTGCCGCCAAGAATTAGACCTGGCAGTGTTGTGGCTGCCATCATTCTTTCAACCTGCGAACCTGCCGGTACTTTAAGCCATGTGTACGCAGATGATGAACCGAGACCAGATGCAATCGAAACCGCTCGCAATAATTTGTCATTGTCGTCAATATATTTTGCCGGCCCACCGTTACCGCCCGTATACGGCAGGGGTTCGACCATGATCGGCAGTTTTAAATCTGCCATTTGTGTGACAGCCTTTGCGCATGCCTCAATTGTTGGGCCAGTGCCCGCGTCATCGTCGGCAAGCCGCAATAAAACTTTTCCTCCGTCGAGTCCACGAGACGCAATGTCTTGCGGTGTGTAAGCCGTCATCCGATCATTGAGTTCCCAACTTGCTCCCATGATTCCGCCACGATTCATTGTGCCGAAAACCAATTTATTATCGAGGGCACCGAGAAGAGCAAGTTCATCAATTACATCGGCACTACCGAGAACACCATCTACCAGTGGATTATCAAGTGCGACTAGCAGCGCATCAAGTAACTTACGGCGATCTGCCATTGCAAATTGGTCATCACCTACGCCGAGCATTCCACGCGCAGTGTGATCTGCAGCAACTATAAACAGTTGCGAGTCGGTAATTAACCTACGACGCTTTCGCTTTTTGAGAGCCTTTGCCGCCGCATTGGGGTTTCGAAGACGCGCTTCAATTAAGCCGAGCCACTGATCATCCCGCATTATCTAAGATTTCAACCGTTGTGCCAAAACACTGTCTAAGCAGCGTGGACACGACCGGACATCAACTCAATTAGGCGTTCGTATGTGAGATCTTGTTTTTCGAAATGTCCTACCGATTGACCACGATTTAGAATCAAGAAACGATTACCAACTGGTAAAGCATGTTGCGGGTTATGCGTAATCAAAATAACGCCGAGATCGCGCGCCGCTGCAGCCTTGACATAACCGAGTACCAAATCTGACTGACGCACACCAAGCGCCGATGTTGGCTCATCAAGAATCAGAACTCGAGCGCCAAAATAGACAGCACGCGCGATCGCAACGCTTTGACGCTCACCACCTGACAAAGTTCCGACTGGTTGGTCAATATCACGAACGTCAATGCCCAACTTTGACATCTCTTCTTTAGCTGTGGCTCGCGCGAACTTTGCATCTAGCAAATTGATTGGACCAAAACGTTTTGTTGGCTCTGAACCAAGAAAGAAATTTCGCCACACCGACATCAATGGAGCCATCGCCAAGTCTTGGTAAACCGTTGCGATACCTAGTGAGCGTGCTTCACGAGGTGAATCAAAAGTAACTTCATGTCCCTCGAAAAGATATTTACCGGTGCTTGGTTTGTGCAAACCACTGATTATTTTAATGAAAGTTGATTTGCCTGCGCCGTTGTCACCAAGCACGCAAGTAACTTCACCTGCCTTAACAGTCGTTGAAACATTTTCAAGCGCTTTAACGTTTCCGAAATATTTACCAATATTTTGAAGTTCAAGTAGCGGAGTTGAATTGCTCATCGTTGCTCATTCGCTTTCTTTCTTACAAAGTTGTTTACGATCACAGCGACAAGCAATACAGCACCCAAGAAAATAAATCGTCCGTCTTGATTCCATTGAGCGCCAGGAATTCCATTTTTAGATATAGCCATAATCAAAGCACCAAGCGATGCGCCAACTACTGAGCCGTAACCGCCTGTCATTAGGTTTCCACCGACAACCGCAGCAATGATGTATTCAAATTCTTGACCGTTGCCCTGTTGTGCTTGAACTGAGTTAAGTCGCATCAAAATCATTGCACCAACGAAAGCACCCATTAGCGAAGTAGCCATGAACAACGCGGTCTTGACTTTGTCAGCCGGAACTCCTGTCGCACGAGCAGCTTCTTTGTTGCCACCCACTGCGAAAATCCAGTTGCCATATTTAGTCTTGGTCAAGACAAACGCACCAACTGCAGTGAAGAACAGCCACCAGAACACCGACATTCGAAACACGCCGTCAGAAAATACAAGTCGTACACCAAGAGCAATTGATCCGATAATCATGCCTATTAGGACGAGTCGCTTACCGAGCCGATCAGCATTTGAGTCAGCCAATATTCTTTTTTGTTGCTTGGCCTCAACCAAAGTTGTAGCAAGTATGAGGGCTGCACCTATTAAAAGCGTCGTGAAGATTCCACCACGAAAGCGCGGCGCACTTGAGTCAGCACGAACAGCAAACGCAACGATAACGAAACATGCCGACATCAATACACCCAAATTAATAAAGTGTTTTGACGAATGCTTACTAGCGATACTTCGTGCACGATATAAACAAGTCGCCGCACCAGTGCCCGCCACTGTTATCAAAACTGCACGAACTGCTTGGACTGTTGTCAATTGCAACAATGAGACAATGCCGATCAGCGAGACTAAACAGATGATTGGCAGACGCACCATAATTATTGCAACAGTTTTCGCTCGAAATTCAACATCTCCACGCTTTACTTGGCGTGCAAAGAACCACAGCGGCAACGCACCTGCGGCGACGGCGACGACCAGCCTCAACCAACTTGGAAGCCATTGCAGAACCACATTGTTTTCACCGCGATCAAATAGTTGACCAGCCAATGATGCAACTGCTGTGCCGAGCAACCCGAGACCAATCAATGGGCGAGCCGAGTCTGGAAGCGAACCAATAATAAGTTGCCTGCTTTGAAATCGTGAACGAGAATACGAAACGATCGCCAGCACCGAACCCGATAAACCAATAACACCAGCTAGGACGTTTCCTTTGATTGAATCTGTGCGGTGAAGCACTAAAACACTGAAAACCGCAGCGACTGCTCCGATAATCGCTACAAGCATCGCTGACGTTGTGGTTTTTTCTGCTCTCAGAAGCGACTGCTCAACGAAACCAATAATCAGTAATACACCGAACAGAATGCCACCAACTAAGAAAATTACATCGCGATATTTTGTATCACCGAACTTATTTTCGCCACCTAAGACGGCCTTAAAAAACTTGTATCCATGAGCCTTGTCAACATCTGAGACATTGACCAGTGAGTTGATTCTCTTCGAGAAAACCAGGTTGGCTCCCTTGATTACAAAGAACGAACCAAGCGTGACAATAAAGCTGGGTAGACCAGTTTTGTTGACCAAAAACCCGTTCCACCAACCCACGCAACCTGCCAATAAAAATGCAGCAGGGATACAAACCCAAAGTGAAATACCGCCATCAGTAAAATATTTCGCCATCAAAGCAATCGTCACGCCGCTAGCACCAGTCATTACACCGGCCGAAAGATCAAACTCGCCACCGATCATTAACAGCGATACAGCAACTGCCATGATCCCGAGTGGTGCTGCCACGTCTAAAAAGTTTGCAGTGCTACCGGCAGTACCGAACTTGTCTCCATTGCCCCAGAAAAACGCCCACACTACGACAGCACCAATCAGCGCGCCGATTTCTGGAGAGATGAGTAATCGTTTTAGAGGCCCGCGATAAGTGATTCTCTCATCACTTGGCTTGAGCGGAGTTACGTCATCAAATTCGCTCACTCTGTCATCCCCCGTCGCATTCTGTAAATACTAAACAACTAACTAAATCAAAATCAAATTTGCTTCTAAAAATTAATCGAGTTGGTTCGTCCGCTCGAAATACTGAGCAGACGAACCAACTTCGACAAATAGTTACTTATCGATTAATTCGTTATTTACGAATTAATTAACGAGTTCCCTTAGCTACGAGTGCCTGAACTGCGACAACGTTTGTCTTGTCAACAAATCCTGGACCTGTCATAACTGGCAATCCGCCACCAACAGTGTTCTTGTTAGTGATGTTGAGGTAGAGGAACACAACAGCGAGGTATCCCTGAAGGAACTGCTGTTGGTCAATTGTGAATGTCATTTTGTCAGTATTGATGTACTCAAGAATTTCTGTTGAGAGGTCAAAACCGCCTGTTGGCATTACACGACCGAGTTCAGCGGCTGCATTTGCGCCGTCAACTGCGATAACTGGACCTGTTCCAAGGAACGAGTCAATCGTTGGATCTGCATCCATCGCTGCCTTGATCTCACCTTGCTGAGTAACACGGTCTGCGTCACCTGAAGTTGTGATCTGAATAACTTTGCCACCGAATGTTTCGGCTGCTGCGTTACAACGAGTTTCGAGTGCAACGTTGCTCTGCTCTTGCTTTGCGCAAAGCATAACTTTTCCACCAGCGGCCTTAAGACGCTCACCAGCACCGTGACCAGCAACAGTCTCATCTTGACCAACGTGCGTAATTGCGCCGAGGCCCTTGAAGAGGTCTGAACCTGAGTTGAGTGTGATTAATGGAATTCCTGCAGCGATTACTTTTTTGATTGCACCGTCAAGAGCTTTTGGATCAGCAAGTGAAACGGCAATACCGTCTACACCGTCAGTCACTGCTTGCTCAATCATTTGTGCTTGATCTTGTGCGTTGTTGTTTGCACCCTGGTACTTCATTGTGATACCTAGAGCTGCACCAGCAGCCTCTGCACCCTTTTGAGCGACTGACCAGAACACGCCGTCATCACCGTGGGTGATAACTGCGATTGTGATGTCTTCGCCTGCTGTAACAGTTGCATTCTTTGTAGCAGCGGTTGTGTCAGATGCTGAATCTGACGAACCACCACATGCGGCGAGGGCCAAAAGTGCTACTGCACCCATGACTACTCCCCATGTTTTTTGGATCTTCATTTACTTTCCCCTTTATGCATAGTTATTCGAACAGGATGATTCCTGCCCGAAGTACGGTAGCCGACACAAACTTGTGCCACAAGTCATTCACTGAAAATATTGTAAAAATTAGTTGATTTTTGAGAGAAAATTAATACTTCTACGAACGCCTGTAGTTGAAATCTTTGCATCACGAGGTTGGTCGCCAACGATCGCCATGTCTTGTTCAAGTACATACCAACCCTCATAGCCATTGGATTCCATTACCCCGATGGCTTCGGCAAGTTTGACGTCGCCATCACCTGCGGCACAGAAAACACCGTCACGAGTTGCTTCCATCAAATTTATTTCACCGGCCAAAAATCGCTTTGCAATCTCCATCTTTACGTCTTTGACATGAAAGTGATCGATTCGAGAAAAGTTCTCTTTAGCGAATTTAACTGGGTCAGTGCCGCCAATCAGCATGTGCCCCGTGTCAAGAAGCCATCGAACATTCGATCCAGCGAGTACTCGATTCACGTCATCTTGTGTTTCAACCAGTGTGTTTAGATGCGGATGCAATACTTGGCGGATTCCATAACTCGCACAAATCTCATCGACTTCTGCAAACCCGTCAAACATTGCTTGCCACTGAGCGTCCGATAATTTAAAACGCTTGCCCCAAGATTCGTCGACTACGACAGCAGTGATGAAAAAACCTTTACCGGTTTCACTTAGAAGTTTCGCCGAAAAATGAATTGCTTTGCGCATCGCATCGCGTTGAGCGAGATCGTGCATTACTAATGGAACAAAAGCGCCAACGATTGGCAAACCAAATTCGTTCGCAACTTTTGACACTTCTTCAGGCGTGCTGCCCAAATAACCAACTGGCCCCTGCTCGGTCGCTTTAAGACCAACAGCCTTCATCTCGCTGAGCACGATACGTGCGTCTAGTTGAAAGCCCCAGTCAGGCACTTCACAAACACCCCACGAAATTGGGTTACCAACTAGGCGATCAACTACTGAAACTTTGGTCTTAGCCATTTTAAATGTCCTCTAATATTTGATTATTAATTGAATAATTTCCTCAAACAAACTAGTAGAAAACTAACTGCTGAGATACTATTTTGACACGGCTTCGGATTAAATCTTTGTTTAAATTATTTGAATTCGGTTTGGGGGATTCGCAATGTTGACACTTGAAATGTCGCAGGTCAAAAATAAGACCGCGGACATTGTTAATGAATTACTCATCGGTGACGGAGCTGTACTAATCAAGGGTGCATTTAGCGCCGACGAAGTCAAAGTTGCCCGAGATGCCATCTTGCATTACTCAACTAATGAATCTGACAAAGCGACGCACTTTCATGGTGCCAATGAAGACAAAATACACTTGCAACGCCGAGTATGGAATCTTCTGAACAAAGGTCAGGTTTTTGAACGGATGGTTCAAAATTCTGAAGTCGTGACAGTTTTAAATGAGTTTTTAGGAAACGAGTTCATTTTGGGTTCGATTGCCGCGAATCGATTGATGCCCGGTGCTGCAGGTCAAGAGCCACATGTTGACTATCCATACTTAGACATATTTAAACCTGGCTCGTTTCCCAAGAATATGAATTCAAGTTTTGCGTTAAATGCTCAAGTGACAATATTGCTCGATGAATTCACCACAGACAATGGGGCAACCGCTTACTCGCCCGGCTCGCAACGAGAACTTTCATGGCCCGTAAGTGCTGACGAATTTTACAAAGGTGCATCACGACAACTAGGCGAAGCTGGTGACTGTGTAATTTTCAATGGCATGGTTTGGCATTGCGCAATGCCGAATACCTCGAATACAGACCGTATAGGTGTGTTGATTCAATATCTTGCAAAATTTGTAACACCATTTGAAGATCAAAAAAATGGAGTTTCGCCAGAAGTTTTATCCCGGGCGACTCCGATATTGAAACGACTGCTCGGAGGAAACTACCCTTTCCCCCACTTGATGGACGAACTCCCTGCCGAAAACGCCTACGGGCTTACCAGCAAAAACTGAGACACCGACCGAAGTACGGCTGACGGTGGCAACTAGTAGAAAAGTTCTCTGTCAACTATCGTTTTTATAAATCAGACCAAAAAAAATCTCAGCCGTTGCCGCACTAGTTCTTACGGTCATCTTTGGGATCAACTATCTGCTCCCCGACCCGTGGCCCAACCACTATGACTCGGTCGTATTGATCACCTCAATTGGCTGCAAAAGTGCACCAACGCAGACCGTCGGAACAGTAATTGGTAAAGATCTGATCATTACCGTCGCCCACGGAGTCGCGGGCCAGACTTCGACTTCAATAACTACGATCAACGGTCAAGTATTGAATGCAAAAGTAGTCGCGATTGACATCAACCTCGATCTGGCTCTCATATACGTAGACAGCACAAAGTCAACAACTAACTTGGCACCCTTAAAATTTGCTGACGCTGTGGAAGGCTCCGAAACCCGATTCGTCGCGTTTGAAGATTCACAACAGTTTGCTATTTCAGCCAAGATTAAAGAAATACTTCGGATTGACACCGAAAATATTTATCTGAAAAATAAAATTTCTCGCCCTGGTCTTGAAGTTGAAACAATGGTTGTAGTTGGTAATTCGGGCGGACCATTGATCAACCACAAAGGCGAAATCGTCGGTTTAGTTTGGGCGACTAGTCGAACTGAGAAAAACCTAGCGTGGGCCACTCGAATTGAAGCTGCACACGATTTACTTTCGCGAGTTTCTACCGATAATCCGTCGACGCAGTCTCCACAAGTCGTAGCGTGCGTGGGGTGAATCCTGAGATAATTGCGAAGCCAACTTCACATTCACATCGCGCATATTTCGGCGTGTTTTTAGTTGTCGGTGTAGCTTTCGGCTTGATCGGACCGTCTATCTCATTATTGGCCGAGCAAGTCGGCACAAATATTGCCTCAGTCGGCATCGTTCTTGTTACATATGGCTTGGGATACATCATCGGCACGCAAATTTTTGCACGTGGTTACGACAAAGGTTTTGGCAATCGTTTGATCGGAACCGCACTATTTACGGGCTCTTGTTGCCTTGCAACTATTCCATTTGTTTCGAATCGACTCATTTTGGCATTGATGTTTTTATTGTTTGGAACATCGATCTCAACTTCAGATGTTGGCTGCAACACATTGATCGTATGGGAGCTCAAAGAACGAGTTGGCCCGCGTCTTGCGCTAATGCACACGATGTTCGGAGTCGGCGCGATTTTGAGCCCGCTTATAGTTCGTGGATCAGACGCATTAACTGGAGATGCGTCTCTTGCATTTTGGTTCGTCGCCGCCGCGCTATGCACTATTGCGATGATTGTTGTGTTTCATAAATCACCGGCTGACCCGCATCTTGAGACTCGATCAAGTCACGAAAAAATTTCAAGACGACAACTCGCATTGATCATGATGTTTTTTCTTGGCTATGTTGCACTTGAAGTTGCATTTGTTACTTGGATTTATACCTACGGAATCAAAACTGGTTTGTCAAAGAACGAAGCTGCAGTTTTAACTTCGACATTTTGGGTTGGTTTTATGGTCTGTAGATTTGCAACTGTATTTTTAGCTCGCCGTAGCCACGGAATCATATTTATTAAAATTGCAGCCCTCACTAATATCGCTGTGTGCGCAGCACTATATTTCAGATTTGATTCAATCTTGCTGCCTTGTGCGTTTATCTATGGTCTGGCTGCAGCACCGCAGTTTCCGTTGATGTTTAGTTTCATCGGCAGCCGAACTTCACTTTCTGGCAAAACAACAGCGCGAATAGTTGGCACTGCCGGCCTAAGTTCAATGACTTTGCCTTGGGTGGCTGGTCAGTTACTTGAACGAGTCGGAATATCGACTTATCCAATTTTCTTGGCATGTACAGCAGCAGTTGTGCTTATGGCTACGCGAATGATCACGAAGAGTTTTGGGATACCACAACATATTTCAAAAACAAACTAATTAACGAGTTTTTTATTTCGCTAGACGCATTTCGTCACGAAGTTCGCGCATTCCGATTGGTTTAATTTCTTTTTTTGCAAGCCATGACAGATAGTTATTTGAACTAAATATTTCATACTCTCGGGTGCGCACGTGAAACTGGTCTGGTTCGATTACTTCAACTTCACCTGGTGCATTTGGGTGCAGCGCGGCAAATGTTAAACCAGTCAGATTTTGCGTAAACATTGTTTGGTATGCATAATCACCAAGCTGCGTAGTCGCTTTACGGTTGAAATCTGTTTCAAGCACTCGATCAAAAATTGGCATGCTCTTTTCTGCTGCGAACACAACGAACTCGGCGAATTGATCGTCAGATACCCCTACTACGTGATTGTTCGGTCCGTATTGCGAGAGTTTTTTCGTCAGCAATACTGGGAGTTGATATTCAACTCCCAGCGAGATATAAATCGCACAAAACTCTGGTGCAAGCGTCGCCCCCATATGCGCGTCAAGATGAGTCACATCAAAACCACTAGCGAGAGCAAAATCAATTTGCGCGCGAAGTTCTAACGCAACTGCATCAACATTCGCATTACGACGAACCGAACTGACGTCTCGCCACATATATCCGTCGTCATCTACCAATCCACTTGATTTGCTGGTCGACGTAAGTGGCCGCCAACGATAAAACTCTTTTTCGGCCGTCAGCGTTAAGTGCACACCAAGATCAAGGCTTTTGTTTGCAGCAGCCATTTCGGCGGCTTCTCGAAACCATGGGCATGGCACCATCACTGATCCACTTGTTATTGAGCCAAGATCTGACAGTTCGCTGAAAGCAACGTTCGCTCCGTGACACATTCCAACATCGTCTTGGTGCAGCACAATTCGGCCCTCAAATTTTTCATACATCTCAGACCTCGATTCGATCGGCAGTTTTTGCAGCCAAATTTACAGCATGACCAATCTGCGTAGCCCGTGCACTTGAATGACCATCAGGTAGATCAGTTGACCCGCGCGAAAAAACTTCAGCAGCAAATGAATCAATTTGATTTTCAACGCCAGCGGCCGTCGCATCTAGCGCTTGCGAACCTTCAACTTCAAGCACACCGTCCTTAGTTGCTAATCGTGTGCGACCTGTGGGCAATAAATCAACATATATTGCTCCATCACTGCCGAGTATTTCTGTTCGCACATCATCGCCGTAACGACAATTTCGCGAGAGATCAACGAACGCTGCGCGTGAGTCATCAAACTCGAGCACTGCACACAAATTATCTACATCACCAACTGCGGCTAATGATTTCTCAACCAAGGTCAAGTTCCATGCTCGCACTGCTCTTACTGGCGAACCGAAGAACCACTCGGCAAGATCGTATTCGTGGACGCCACAATCAATTGCCAAGCCGCCGCTAACAGTTGCATCGCAAAAACTTGCCGGTGGTGAATTTGCGTCCCACTGTGAAAGTCGAATCATGATCGGTGCGCCAATTACGCCGCTGTCTAACATTTGTTTTGCAGTTGCCCAAGGTGGCGAGAACCTTCGCCAGTGGCCAATCTGTAAAACCAAATTTGCTTTCGTCGCCAAATTGGCAAGTTCGTTTGCAACTTTAATATTCAGCGCGAGTGGCTTTTCACAAAGCACATGCAAGCCGCGTGCGAGTGCGTCTCGCACCATTTGTGGATGCAATGGTGTTGGCGATGCAATCAGGCAGGCTTCAACTTTGTCGTTAGTTAAGGCCTGTTGATAGTCATCAAACATTGCAGCACTCGGAAAAACAGTTTTGGCGAACTCACGCGACTGTGGCGACGGGTCTGCCACGGCGACTACTTCAACAGTTTTAGATTTAGCAAGTGCCGCTGCGTGAACTCGACCCATGCGTCCGAGACCAATTAATGCAACTCTCAACCGAGTCATGATCCTCTAACTTCAGCAACCTTTACAACGCGTTTTTCTCTTGACGAGATTTCACAGGCGATCGCAACGCAAATACCACTGCGCGCCGAATCTGGCGGGCATGGATTATTTCGATTACCTGCAATCCATTCGATGTATGCCTTTGTTTCTTCTCTGAAGGCTTCTCTGAATCGATCAACAAAGCCCGTAAACGGCGAAGTGCTTAGTTCAATGCCGGCGTCGAGCAAATTGAGTGGAGTTCGCGGAGAAAGACCTGCGCTCAACGAATCTTTTGAACCGAAAACTTCAAAACGCACATCGTGACCGCGCGGGTCGTGACGAGTGCCTGAGATACTGATTTGCACACCAGATTGTGTCATCGCGTGAATAAGCGAAACATCGCCGTCATCAAACTCGGCATACTGCTGATGTTCGCGAACTCGGCGAGTCGCAAATACTTCTGCAATCGGCTCGTCACAAAGCCACTCTGCCAAGTCAAAATCATGTACGTGAAGATCACGAAACACTCCGCCACTGCCAGCGAGAAACTCTCGAGATGACGGCTCAATATCATTTGACAAGAAACGAATGTGATACATCGTGCCGACCGAACCGCTGTCAATTAGTTGCTTGGCTTTTGCAATTGGCGGATCAAATCGTCTTTGAAAGCCAACTTGAATCTCAGCGCCAGCTTTTTTTGCTCGATCCAAAACGGCATCAGTGTCTGCGAGTTCGAGAGCAATTGGCTTCTCACATAAAATCTTGCGATTGGGCCCCAAAACTAAATCAAGTGCTTGGGCATGATGTGAAGTGCCGGTCGTAATCACATATGAATCAAAATCTTGTGGCTTGAAATCTTTTTCAGAAACGATCTCAACACCAAATCTTGACCTAAGCGACTCGGCTTTTTCAGGCGAACGATTGATCACCGAAATATTTTTAATCCGAGGATCTTTAACCATGTCTTCAATTCGAATTTCGGCCATTCGACCAGCCCCAAAAACTGCAATACGCATGAAATAAAACTAGTCGCTTACCACCAACGATTCAAAGAAACGCTTGCCCGCAACCTAAACTCAAACCTGATGAAAAACACTGTTGTCACGGTCGGTCGAGTAAGTATCGACCTTTACGGAGTCGAAGCCGGAGCTTCATTTGGTAGCGAGCAAACTTTTTCGAAAAGCGTTGGGGGCAGCCCAAGCAATGTTGCAGTAGCGGCGGCCAAACTTGGTAACCATGCTGTGCTACTGACAAAAGTCGGCTCAGACGCTTTAGGTCAATACATCGTCAACAAACTCAATACCTGGAATGTTGATACGAAATTTGTTTCAAGTGAACCAAATGGACTTACGCCAGTTGTGCTCGCAGCCCTTGACCCACCTGAAGATCCAAAACTTATTTTTCACAGGCAACCGAATGCCCCTGATACAACCATCGTCGCAAATTCAGTGCCAGCGTCACTGATCGATGACTGCGCCGTTTTTTGGATGAGTGGATGCGCGCTGTCGCATGGCGAGACTGCGAAGTCTTCGATGCATTGGCTTGCACAACGAACTCGCAAAAAGCACACGGTGATTGATCTTGATTATCGCCCAAGTTTCTGGTCGTCTATAGATGCTGCTGGCGCTGCTGCTCGTGCTGCGATCGCCCACTGCTCAGTTGTTGTTGGCAATAAAACAGAATGCGAAATGGCAATCGGTCTCACCGACCCGGACAAAATCGCCGACAAGTTTCTCGCTGACGGAGTTTCGCTTGCCATTGTCAAACTTGGTGCTGAGGGCGTGATGTTGGCAACTGCCGAAGAGCGAATTCACATTGCCCCACTCAAGATCAAACTCGTGTGCGGCCTCGGCTCAGGCGACGCATTTGGCGGTGCTCTTTCACACGGATTAATTCATAATTGGTCAATTCGCGAAATCGGCGAGTTTGCAAATGCCGCTGGTGCTTATGTCGCAACCAAACTTACTTGCGCTGATGCGATGCCGACTGAAGAAATTTTGCGTTCTTTCATCGCTGAGCAAGCAAAAATCAAGAGTTAGTTTGTGTCTTCACTCAACAGATCGCAATATCAAAAACTTCTTGAAGCGCGAGTCCGCGATCCGCAATCATTCGTAAAAGCCGTCTCTAATCGTAAACGTCGCAAACTAATCGGCAAAGACGGCAGATTATTGATTGTTGCCGCAGACCACACCGCTAGAGGCATACTCGCCGCCGGTAAAGATGAATTTGCAATTGCTGATAGATACTCACTGCTTGACCGACTGATGAGAAGTTTGAGCAACCCATTGGTTGATGGTTTATTGGCAAGTGCAGACATTGTTGAAGAACTCGCTTGGCTCGGCGCACTTGAATCAAAACTCATTTTTGGCACGATGAATCGTGGTGGCTATCTCGGTTCAATGTGGGGACTTGACGACCCGATGACCGCATACGATGCCGACCACATTGCGTCGCTAGGTCTTGACGGCGGCAAAGTTCTGTTGCGTATCGAAAACACCGATGCGGGTGTTGGCAAAACTATTGAATATGTTGTTGATGCGATGCGCCTGTTAGCCGAGCGCAATATTGTTTGCTTAGTCGAACCACTGCCGTACATAAAGGATGTCATCGGCTTGCCGGCACTTGATCGATCTACAGATCGTCTAGATAAAATAATTTCAATTGCTGCAGGTCTTGGTTCTTACTCAGGTCTGACTTGGCTGAAACTTCCTGCATGGACAAACCACAAATCTTTAGGTGGCGCTACAACAATGCCGATTTTATTACTCGGCGGTGATCCTGGCGAAAAACTAGATGTAACTTTTAGCGAATGGGCCGGCGCATTACAAATTCCCAATGTGATCGGATTAGTTGCAGGTCGACCGTTACTATTTCCGTATGATGACGACGTCGAGAACGCCATCGGCCGAGCAGCAATACTTGTTCATGGTTCAAATAATTAGAGTGGAGAACTAAGGGCGATGAGTAAAACTTCGAGTTGGTATTACCCGCAAGGTTCGCTCGCTCGTGCCAATCAACCAGTTGCTTTAGATGTCAAGACTGCTGGCTGGACATATTGCGGCATCGATGTTTATGACTTTTCAAGCATGTCAAAAACCAATGCGGTCGAAATTGATCTTGCTAATCGCGAAGCCGTGATAGTTCCGCTCTCATCAATTTCGGCGAGCGTTCGATGCAACGACAAGAAGTATGAGCTCGCTGGTCGCCCTGGAGTATTCGCAGCAGTCGCCGACTGGTTTTATGCGCCAGTTGGGTCTAAGTTGACACTTTCTGCAGATGCTGGCGAAGTTGCGGTGTGCACGGCTATGGCTACAAAAGAGTTTCCAGCTCACCATGGCTTAGCCAGCGCAGTTCCAGTTGAACCACGAGGTGCAGGGTTTGCAACTCGTCAAGTGAACAACATCGCTACACCCGATTCGTTTCAAGGTGCAGACAGAATAATTATTTGTGAAGTATTGACACCAGGAGGCAATTGGTCTTCGTGGCCACCACATCGACATGACGGCATTGCGGGCTGTCCAAATATGAACGAAGAGATCTATTACTTCAGAATTGGCAAACAACAGTCTGATCATGGCGACCGAGACGGTCGCGGCTACTTTCACGCGTACACGGTTGATGGTTCTGTTGATGACACCGTCACACTTAGCGATGGCGATGTTTATATTTTGCCTGCGGGATATCACGGACCTTCAATCGCCGCGCCAGAGTACCCGATGTATTTCTTAAATGTTCTGGCCGGACCTGCTGAAGATCGCACGATGGCATTTTGTGATGACCCGAGCCACCATTGGATTCGCGACGAATGGAAGTCGCAAAAAACTGACCCACGAGTACCAATGACTTCTGCTCGCGGTCGAGTTAACGCTTAATCAAAATACAACTAATTCACTAAACACAACGGAGAAAAATATGAAAAAACGAATCGGTATTGCTGTATTAGGTCTCGGGTGGATGGGTCAAGCCCACAGTCGTGCCGCGTTGAGAATTTCTTCGCTGTTTCCAGATGCAGAGTTCAAGCCTGAACTCGTTGTCTGCGCCGATGTCGAACAGAGTCGGCGTGACCGAGCAGTAAATGATTTTGGTTTTGCTCGGGCGGTGGCTGGCTTTGAAGAAGCAGTATCCGCCAAAGATGTTGACGCAGTCTGGGTTACTGCGCCAAACATGTTGCACGTGCCGATGATTGCGGCTGCAGCAGCCGCAGGCAAAGCAATATTCAGCGAGAAGCCGATCGGTGGCACGCCAGCTCAAACAGTCGAGGCTTACAACATTGCGAAAAAACATTCAACACCAACAGGCGTTGGCTACAACTATTTGTGGTCACCTCTGGTGATTCACGCGCGTGAACTAATTAAGAGCGGAGCAATCGGCCGCGTTACCCACTATCGCGGAAGATTCTTGTCGATGTATGGCAGCGACGAACTTGGCTTGTTAACTTGGCGCTTCAAATTTGCACAAGCAGGTTACGGCGTGACCAGTGACATCTTGAGCCATTCAGTTTCACTCGCCCACTTTTTAGTCGGCGGTATTTCAGAAGTAACCGGAATGAAGAATAATACGATCACACATCGGCCGTTACCAAGTGGCGCAGCGAGTCATTACGGTCGAGGCAAGGCGACAGACCCAAAGGGCGAAGTTGAAAACGAAGACTTCGCGTCAATGTTGTGCAACTTTGAAAATGGTGCGACCGGTACTTTCGAAACAAGTCGTTCAATGGTTGGCCCAGAAAGCCAGAATGCTTTTGAGGTTTACGGAACCGAAGGTTCGTTGTCGTGGAATCTTGAGAAGCTAAACGAGTTGCAGTTCTATAAGCGCGAAGATGACGTCAACACTGGATACAAGACAATTTTCGGCGGAGATCGCTTTCCGTTTCATGGTGCGTTTGCCCCGGGCATGGCAAATGCGATTGGCTTCGAAGACCTTGTTGCAATCGAAGATTTAAACTTTATGAATGCGTTGGCAACTGGCAAGACCTATACGCCTGGATTCAAAGAAGCCGTTGATGTTGTCAGCGTTCAACAAGCGCTAATTAACTCATGGACTTCACGCAAGTGGGAGCCGGTCTTAGACCTCACCAAATAAACGCCGATAAATAACTAGTTATTTATCCTCAAAAAATGCGCGCAGATTGGCACTGTTATGCGGGTGCCGCATACGAGCCAACGTCTTTTGCTCGATTTGCCGAACGCGTTCTCTAGTTACGTGCATTTTGTCGGCGACTTCTTCAAGCGTGTAAATACGTTTGTGCTCACCAATACCAAAACGCATAGCAACTATTTCTTGCTCACGAGGTGGCAAATCTTTTAGCGTTTGCTCAACCGCATCATGTAATTGGCTTCTCTCAGTTGCTCCAAGCGGATCATTCTGGTCACTGTCGGCAATTGTGTCGCCGACAGTTAAGTCGTCAGTATTGTGGCCTACTGGGGCATCCAAGCTTGTCGTCGGTATCGCTAATTGCATTATCTCCAACAGTCTTTCAACCGAAAGACTGCAACGCGCAGCAACTTCTTCTGGTGTTGGGTTACGTCGAAGTTCGCTCGTCAAGTCGCGCTCCGAGCGCTGCACACGGTTTACTATCTCCATCATGTGACCAGGAATTCGAATATTTCTACCTTGATCTGCAAGAGCACGTGTCATTGACTGACGAATCCACCAAGTTGCATAGGTCGAGAACTTAAAACCTTTTTCATAGTCGTATTTGTCAGCGGCGTGCATGAGCCCGATGTTGCCTTCTTGAATCAGATCAGCTAACTGAAGTTCTTTACGGTCGTATCTGCGAGCAATCGACACCACGAGTCGCAAATTCGCACGCACCATATGATCTTTCGCTTTTTCGCCATCCTTAACAGTGCGCTGCAAACGACGACGACCTGAGAAATCTAAACCTTCAGAAGTTTGATGAAGTTTTTCTTGAGCAACAATGCCAGCCTTGATTTTTTTACCAAGATCTTTTTCTTCATCGGCGGTCAGAAGATCAACATGTCCGATTTCGTTTAAGTAAAGACGAACAGAGTCAGACCCGAGAGTGTCCCTTGTTGACGATGTCGTCATTCGTGTTCCCCCACCCGAAGATTTAACCAACCCAATAATTGCTCTGCTGAAGATTCTGCCATACTTGGCACCTCAAGATTTTCAAGCAGCAAACGCGCAGATCTGTCAACGCGAATCTGCTCTGGATCACTCAAAGTCACCCGATGTGCGAGTTCACGGCGCACCGCGGCAGAAAGTAAGTTCCAGGCTTCGCGAATCGGTTGAGTCTCTACATCGGCAACTGCGGCCCGCTCTAAAACTTCGCGCGCTTCCGGATCGGCTATTTCTAAGGCCTTTGAGACATTCCCTTCGGCTTGAGCGACTGACAAAAACGCGCGGCGATTTACTTCATCGGTGAACAATGCCTCTGATAACCAATTCGCAATTATCTCCCACTGAGAAAACATCAGTGCCAAAACAACAAACTCGGCTGATTCACTGCGTCGCGAGTTTGGTGACCCCGGGATATTGATCGTTGGTTTTCTTATTCCTCGTTCGGCAAGCTTCACTAAGTCAACAACAGGAATACCGACATGAGTCGCAACTTGACCCGCGTAAATTTTGCGCACATTTGTATCGGGATGTTCGTTGATCACAGCCATTGCTTGCTCTGCTGTGCGCGAACGAGCCTCGGGCGACGTGACTGATCCTGCATCAAGAACTCGTTGCAGTCGAAAACCTAAAAACGGTTGAGCGTTTACAACTGCACTCGCCAGCGCTGTCGGGTCGCTGTTTGCTAAATCTCCAGGATCTTTGCCTTGCGGAAAATGTGCGACACTCACCTGCACTTTGTAACGCTGCTCCCATTCATAAAATCTTTCGGCGGCGCCTTGACCAGCTTTATCAGCATCAAACGCCAACACGACTTTTGTCGCGAATCGCTTAAGCAATCGAACGTGGTCTTCTGTGAGTGCAGTGCCGCAAGTGGCGACTGCGCGTTTTATACCAGAGCGTTGAAAGCCAATCACATCGGTATATCCCTCACAAACAATCACTTCATCAGCCGTGACGATTTCGGCTTTCGCCCAATTCAAGCCATAAAGTGTTTTTGATTTTGCGTAAATAGCAGTCTCTGGTGAGTTCTTATATTTCGCAGGATCAGTGCTTCCGGGCAATACTCGCCCACCGAATGCGACTGGCTCGCCACTGT
>Ga0194051_1000670_pt1 | contig 19247 bp, 14 predicted proteins | sample SepL2320m_MetaG_FD_161275 | JGI IMG/M metagenome (GOLD analysis project Ga0194051, IMG submission 161275) | Anoxic zone freshwater microbial communities from boreal shield lake in IISD Experimental Lakes Area, Ontario, Canada - Sep2016-L239-20m | ecosystem: Environmental > Aquatic > Freshwater >... | reverse complement strand
TCTCTACCCTGGGTTCATAGTACCTGCTGTTCTGGATCTGGTAACATGCCGCAACAGTCGATTGCCGGAGTGGCTGCGTGATCAAGCGACACCATTTGCAGGCGAAATGAACGCACAAAATGGCGCAGCTGCCGCAGCACGGGCCTCAACGAGGCCTAAACCGGGGGTAGTTACCCACACCGACTCGTATTCGGGGTTTTTTACCTTCTCGAATCAGCCGTTTGCGGGCAGTTACTTAAAGGTTAACGGTGACGATTCCCGTCTGGTTCGGGAGCTAGGATCGCGTTGGTTATGGTCTCATCGGCGGTTCACCGCATAAGATGGGCCGGAATGTATTTCCGGCTGACGGGACCGCTAGCCCTGAGCCTCGTCGCCGTTCTGCTTGCAAGCTGCAATACCCCCTCTTCGCTGCTTGAAACCACGGGGCAGGTCGATCTCAATCCGAAACATCCGCGAAGGATTACCAACCGCAACGACGGGCAGGTCCAGGTGCCAGCCCAGCGTGGCCGTTACGAGGTCATCCCCGGCATGAGCGCCGCCGAGTTCGCCGACGGTGGCATCGGTGACCCGCCCGTCGGCGTGGGCGCCCTCGACGACGGCAAGTTCACCGTCAACGTTGACCAGGCCAGCCTGCCTGAATCCGCCAAGCTCATCCTGGGTGAAACGCTGGGTTACAACTACACCGTCGACCCCCGCGTCCAGGGTACCGTGACCCTGGTGAGCAATCGTTCGCTTACAGGTCGTGAACTGCTGAGTGCCTATGAAGCCTCGCTGCGGCTCGCCGGCGCCTCGCTCATCCAGCAGGACGGCAACTACAAGATCGTGGCGCTGCAGGAAGTGCTCGATGGCGAAATGGGCACGGCCGATCTCGGCAAGGGTGTATCGCCCGGCTATGGTGTCAACGCCATTCCGCTGCGCTATGTGAGCCCAGCCAGCGTGATGGAGCTAATCGACGGCTTCATTGCCAGGTCTGGCTCGGTGCGCGCCACCAAGATCGGCAACATGATCCTGGTCCGTGGACCGTCGTCGGAACGCCGGCAGCTCGTCGACGTCATCCTGTCCTTCGACGTCGACTGGATGCGCAACCAGACGTCCGGCATTGCCCGTCTCGAAAATGCCCGCGCCGATGATGTGGCAGCCAAGGTCGAGCAGGTGTTCTCGGAAGATGGCGCCGTTTCTGGTCCCAACGCGCTGAAGGTCATTCCTGTCCCCAACATCAACAGCGTCATCGTCATCGCCCGCACCCGCGCCAAGGTGAACACCGCGATGAACTGGATCCGCCGCCTCGACCAGGAGAGCGTGGATTCACCCAACTACTATGTCTATGCCGTGCAGAACGGCAATGCCGTGGAACTGGCGCGCATCCTCAACGCCACCTTCGGCACGGGCGGCGGCGGCGGTGCGGGAACCACGGCTGACGTTGCGCCCGACAACCAGCCGATGGATGTGTCGATCGCCGCCGACACCTCGGGGCAGGAAAATCCCACCCCCGATCCGCAAGGCTCTGCCGAGCAGCTGGGCAAGACAGACCTGCAGACTGGAAGCACCGATGGCTCGGGAGCGGACTCCGGCGGCACTGGCAGCAGCGCAAGCACTGGCGGCGGCGCCAGCGTGGGCACCGATAGTTCGTCCTCGATCCGCATCACGCCGAACCCGGCCAACAATACAATCGTCATCAGCGCGACGCCGAAGGACTACCGCAAGATCCTGGCCACGCTGCACCAGATGGATGCACCCTCCACGCAGGTGCTGATCAACACCACGATTGCCGAGGTGTCTCTCAACAACCAGCTGCGCTATGGCGTGCAGGCCTATATGGAGAGCAACAACTTCAGCATCGCCCTGGCTGGCAGCAAGCCTGCTCCGACGGGCCCAATACTCAGCCCGCAATTTCCCGGCATGAACTTCCTGTGGGGCGGCATCAGCAATCCCAAGGTGGTGATCGACGCGCTCGCCGGCATCACCAACGTGCGTGTCGTGTCCTCGCCTTCGGTGCTCGTGATGGAGAATGAAACCGCGACCATCAAGGTCGGCGACCAGATCCCAATTCAGACCCAGGCCGCGGTAACGGATGGCGCCGTTGCCGTCAACTCCTATGAATATCGCGACACTGGCGTCATCCTGAAGGTTCGCCCGCGCGTCAGTGCAACGGGCGTCGTCACCATCGAACTCGGCCAGGAACTCTCCGCCGTGCAGAAGGACGGCTCAGGTGTTGGCGACAATCCGCGCTTCACGCAGCGCTCCGTGACATCCAAGGTGTCGGTCAATGATCAGCAGACGGTGCTGCTCGGCGGCCTGATTTCGGGCATCGAGGACCGCACGCGCAACACCGTGCCGGGCGCCGACAAGGTTCCGATCTTCGGCAAGCTGGTCGGTACCACAGACAACAACGCCCAGCGCACCGAACTCATCGTCTTCATCACGCCCAAGATCATCCGCAGCGGCGAGGATGCCGCACGCGAGTCCCAGGACCTGCGCGCCAAGATGAGAAACCTCAACTTCAACTGAGCGGCTGCCGGCAGGCAGACATAATGAAAATGGCCGGGCTTTCGCCCGGCCATGTCGTTTGCGGCTTGCCTTTTGAGATCAGGGTGCGGGCGGAGCGGCCACCACCTGGATCTTGGCCATCATGCCGGCATCCTCATGCTCGAGGATGTGGCAGTGGTAGACGAACTCGCCGAGCTGGGAGAACGGAATATCCACACGTGCGGGAATGGTGACGCAGGTATGGTCGCGCCACTGGTCGATCGTGCAGTAGCCGTTCTGGTTGTTGGCGATCTCCTGCGCCTTGATGCTATTGGGCACAACGGCAATCTGCAGTGTCGCCTCATCCTCCATCACGCCAGGACCGGTGTGCGGATGCAGCGTCGGCGCCAGTGGTGAGGTCGAATCCGGCGCAAGCGTCGGATCGACAGCACGGAACTTCGTCTGGTGGATGTGGAAGTTGTGGTTCTCGGTGGCGAGGTTGACAAGTTCCCACGCCTCACGAACGGGCATCTGGCCCGGCCCGAGCGGCAGACAGATGAACGGGTTCATCGGGTCAAAGGCCGCCACGGGTTGCTCCGTGCCGGGCACGACATCGCCGTTCTCATAAACCTCTTCATAGCCAAGGCCGAAGACGCTCGGATTTGTGACGTCGACAAGACCGAAGAAGATGCGGCGACGGTGGCCGGGAGCGAGCGCTTCGCAGCCAGGGGGAAGGTTGGCGGGTTTGGCGTAGGGCACCTTGGCAAAGAAGATGCCCTGCGGACCATTCAGCTTCAATGCCTCGCCCTCGAGCTTCAGCGCAACGAGCGTCGGGTCGGTATAGGTTCCGCTGAAGGTGACGTCCGCGAGGTTCACCTGCGGCCACGGATCGCCCACGCCGGCTTCGCCCGTGGTGATGCCCGTCGAGCGCAGCTTTGCCGAAGCGCCCGGCGGCGGCGTTACGATGTTGCCATCGGCATCACGGTAGGTAACCCATACCTCGGCGCGCGAACCTGGCAGCAAGACCATGCTCTTGATGCACATCGGCTCAGGAAAATTCGCCGGCCAGGTGCCGGGGCACTTGACCACGTCGAAGCGGTCGCCACCGAGCTTGATCTGGTCGGCAATCGTGGTGCCGGGCGGCAGATAGGCGCTGATGCCGTCAACCGAGATCAGCTGGGTCAGCATCGCGTAATCGCCGGTGTTGCTGCGGAGTTCGAGGCGATAGGTGGCGCTGGCGCTGTTGTTGCTGAAGCTCCACACCTCGCCCTTCGGCCGGTTGACGGGGATTGTGGGGTAGACCACGCCGCTCACCGGGAAATACCACTGGCCGCCGGTATAGTCGTTGTCATCGGCAACGTTGGTGCCCGGGCAGCTGCCAAGGCGGGCCTCCGACGGGCTGCCCGGATACTGCGTGCAGAACTGCGGGTCCTGCTGGTCGTCCAGGACTTCGCCATCGGTAACGGATTGGGGATAGGTATTGGTGCTTCCCTGCGCGAAGTTGATGGTGCCTGCATCAAGCACCTGCATGTCCTTGAGGATGAGGTGGCGCACCTGGTTCTTCGGGAACGGCCTCTTGCCATCACTCAGGTATTTCGAATGCTGGCCGATGCTGATGATGCCGGAGAGACCGCTCGACAGGCTGTCCGAGGTGATGCCATGCACGTGGGGATGGAACCAGTCGGCACCCGAGGGTTCATTGCGCGGGATGTTGATGACGTAGTCGAGCACGCCCGACGTCACCACTGCGCCATGATCCATTGGCTGGTTAACGGGCATGCCGTTGGCGGGGTTGTAAAGGTCCACATAGATGTCGTCGCCCCACGTCGGGTTGGTGTTCGTCGCGGCGCGCGCCTGAACCACGAGGCCGTGGGTATGGAGGTTGGTGGGGGTCAGTGGCAGGTTGATGCCGTTTGGATCCGGCTCAGGCGTCGCAATCGTGTTGTTCCAGTAGTGCCAGACCTTGTCCTCGTCCTGCTTCGGCAGCTTGTTGATGAGGCGGATCTTGAGCGTGTCACCCGGCTGCAAGGCCAGCCTTACACCGCCGAATTCGGAAGTCGTCGACTTGCCCGGCAGGCAGGTGTTGTTCAGTGATCGGTTGCGGTAGCACACCTCATAGACCCACCCCACCGGGTTGATCGGCGCGGCTGCCCCGGTCGGCTGGAAAGCGATTGCCGTCACCGGCTTTGCCTTGGCGATCAAAAGGATGTCGAAAACACCCTTTTTGCTCGAAAAGACCGGCGGCTCGACGAACGGGGCCGCACCCGCCGTACCACACAGGGCCGCCGTCATAAGCGCGGTGGCCACCACCGAGCGAGTTCGTATTGCCATTGCCGTCATCTCCATCGGAAAGGCCAAACCATGCCCGGACCAATTGGCGGGCTCGAGGCCGATTCATCGCCTGCGGCTATCTTATCCTATCCTGAAAACCATTGAAGATAGCGAAAATGCCTAGGGCCACCGGCGCGCCACACGCAGCGCGGGAATTAGTCCTCGGCCGGAAGCCGGCAGCCCAGACCAGGCGCCCTCACGTAAGGATTGACTTTATTAAGCCAAGGCTGCTTTTATTGTGCCCGCGGCACCCGAACGTTTCGGGTACTCCTACTATGAAAGTGAGAACATATTTTGGCTACAGGCAAGGTTAAGTGGTTCAACGAGACCAAGGGTTACGGCTTCATCGCGCCGGATGACGGCTCAAAGGACGTATTCGTTCACATCAGCGCCGTGGAACGCGCCGGTCTGCGTTCGCTCAAGGAAAACCAGGCGGTTTCCTTCGAACTAGTGACCGACCGCCGCTCGGGCAAGCAGTCCGCCGATCAGTTGCGCGCTCTTTGATCCGCGTCTGATGGCAAAGAAGGCGAAGAAGAAGGTTGCCGCGAAGTCGGCAACTCGCAGCAAGAAAACGAAAAAAGCCATCGTCGTGAAATCGGTTAAGGCCCGTAAACCTGCTGCGAAGAAGGCGCCCCGCAAGGTGGCCCGCCGCAGCACGGCAGATGTCGCCAAGCTGCGCAAGGCGGTCGTCTCCGGCCTCAAGTCCGGCAAGTCCGCAGAGGTCGTTGCGAAGCAGCTGGGGATTTCGCGTCCCTATCTCTACCGCCTCAACAGCAACAGCTGAAGCCCGACGCTCACGCCGACGGAATTGGAATTACGAGTTTGCAGAGCGCCCCGGAAACGGGGCGCCTTGTCGTTTCAGGGCTCCCTTCAGCCGCGCTGCGGCAGCAGGATGATGGCGCTGCCAGCGAGGCACACGGTCATGCCGATCACATCCCAGCGGTCAGGACGCTGCCCTTCTGCCAGCCACAGCCACATAATCGATCCGACGATGTAGATGCCACCATAGGCGGCATAGGCACGCCCCGCTGCATCGCTTGGAACAAGTGTCAGCAAATAGGCAAAGACGGCGAGCGAGGCCATTCCGGGCACCAGCCACCACACGGGCTTGTCCAGCCTCAGCCAGGCCCAGAAGGCGAAGCATCCGGCAATCTCACCCAGGGCCGCAGCTGCATAGATGACATAGACCATGAAGCGGTTGTCTCATGCCCGCGCGATGGATTCAAACGCAATGCCACGCCCCTGCCCGCGACCCATGGCGGCGAGACTAGATATTATCCACAAGGCGGCGCACCAAATAATCCGCTGACGTTCGTTGAAAACGAGCATAATAGACCCCAGCAGAAAGTCCGATGCCAACTCACGGGAGCCTGTCATGTGCCGCTGGTGTGAACGTTCCGAACTGTCCGACAGGCTCACAGCCGGCGTCTCCACGAACCGTCGGACGTTCCTGGCCTATGCGGCCTCGCTGGCATTGGTGGGAGGCACTGGCGCCACTGCCCAGGCTGCGGCGGCACTGGCCGACGTCATCTTCCACAATGGCAATGTCTATCCGATGAGCGCACCCGGCGCCAAGGCCGAGGCGGTGGCGATCGCCGGCGGGCAGATCATTGCAGTTGGAACAACCGCCGACATCATGGCGTTCAAGGGTCCGGCGACGCAAATCGTCGACCTTGCCGGCCGCACGCTACTGCCGGGCCTCATCGACCCGCACAATCACGTCACGCTGACCTCGATCTTCAACACGTTGCTCACCAAAATGGGTTTCGCGCAGTTCAAGACCAAGGCAGATGTGTTGGCCGGGATGAAGAGCGCCGCCGCCAAGGCCAAGCCCGGCGCGTGGCTTGTCTTCGGCTTCTATGACAACCTGCTGCAGGGCGGCGATTTCTCGATGGCCGAACTGGATGGCGTGTCCACCACCAGCCCGATCTTCCTGCTTTACGTCAATGGTCACGTCGGCTGCGCCAACACCCTGGCCTTCACCCGCGCCAATGTCACGGAAGCGGTTGGCGACTTTCCGGGCGGCGGCTACTTCGGGCGCGGCGCCGACGGCAAGCTGAACGGCATGGTCTACAACGAGCCTGCGCTGCTCAAGTTCCTCGACATCGCCGTTGCCAAGCCAACACCGGAGGTGCTGGTCAAGGCCATCGAAGCCTATGCCCAGCAGGCAACAGCGGCGGGCCTGACGGCCCTGCACGAGCCTGGCACGGTGAAACCCGAATGGATCGAGATGCTGGCCAAGCTCTCGAACAGCCTTCCGATACGCCTGAGCGCCAGTTTCAGCACCGACATGGTGGAAGCGAGCAAGCCCTTCGCGGCGCTCGGCCCGTCCAGCAAGGCGCGTCACCTGCCCAACAGCCGCTTGTCCCTCTACGGCATGAAATACTGGGGTGACGGATCGAACCAGGCCGAGTCAGCAGCACAGACCCAACCCTATCTGAACAGCGACAAGAAGGGCAGCCTCGGCTACACCTCTGCACAGGCGATCGAACTCTGCACCAAGGCGAAGGACGCAGGCTGGCCCATCCTCGTCCACAGCCAGGGAGATGCCGCCGTTGACCAGATCCTCGACACCATCGAGGCAGTCTATGGCGCCAACTCTCCCGTTGGCCTGTGCCGCATCGAACATGCCACCATGGCCCGCCAGGACCAGATCGACCGCATGAAGACGCTGGGCTGCGAACCGAGCTTCATGATTGACTTTGTGCATCTCTACGGCGCCGATTACCGCGACAACCTGTTTGGCGCGCCGCGCGCCGAGTTCATGGTGCCGGCAGGTGCTGCCGCAAAGGCTGGCATCGGCTTTTCGTTGCATAGCGACAATCCGGCGGCAGGCCTGCCCCTGAACCCGCTGCGGCTCGTCGAAACCTCCGTGACGCGCCGCTGCATGGTCGACAATTCGGTGGTGGGTGCCGATCTTGCCCTCACCGTGGACGAAGCGCTGCGTGGCATCACCGTTTTCGCCGCCCGCCAGATGGGCCTCGACGACATGATCGGCACGCTCGAGGCAGGCAAGCAGGCCGACCTTACCATTCTGGCCAGCGACCCCTACACCAGCGCTCCCAATCAGATATCAAACATCCCGGTGAGCGAGACCTGGCTGGCTGGAGAAAAGCGGTTTGGATAGGTCACCAGCCGCAACGAACACTGATTTGCGATTACGGCTCTGCAAGAAGCTCAACGGACCAGGCGTCATTTGATCCGCATCAAATGCCGGCGACCTTGTTGCGGATAAGTGAAGTGTGGTTCAGCCGAGAACGTCCAAACACTTTCCGCAATAGCCAGGAGCCCCGCCGTGTCGAGCCGATTGCCATCCCTGTTTGCAACCCTCGTCGTTCTGGTCGCTCTTCCCGCCGTTCCGGCCCAAGCCGGATTCGTATCCGGCAAGGACCTGCAGGACATCTGCCTGGCGGATCAGCAAGGTTCCGGAAGCTCGCTGAAGGCAGCCGAATGTCTTGGCTTCGTGATGGGTGTTGCCGACACCTTTGACTGCGTCGAGAAACACCATGGCTTCAACTGGGACAGTTCAGCCAAGGTCAATCAGCAACAGATGGTGAAGCTGGTGGTGACGTGGCTGGACCTGCATCAGAATGCACTGCGCTACGAGGCGGACGGCCTCGTAGCGGCAGCGCTGGCAGAGGCCTTTCCCTGCAAGTGAGTTTCGCGTCGGGATTTCCGCTCGTTCAGAGCCCGCAATAGCCGCGGCAACCGCGCTGGTGAGCAATGCCACCAACTCCGTCCATTGCAGCGTAGGTCGTGCGATCGACCGATACACCCTCAAATGACACGGTGCAGCCTGCCACGGTGAAATCCCTTATCTCTCCCGCTAGGCTGATGCTCGGTGCCTTCTGCCCAGCCCCCGCGCTTCCATCCGGCAGCACGATGTTCACCGCCACCACCTGCCCTGAAGTCGCCATCCCAGACGGGCAAGTGCTGCTGGCGCCAGTAAGCGCAATCTGTCCGCTGAGCTTTTCGCCGCTCACGGCCGCCGATACCACCAGCGACAAGAACGCGACACCGAGAGCCAGTTTCAGAGCATTCCTTGTCATCGCAGCCTCTTCCCATTGATGGACGCAGACATCCCATCATAGGCCGCCGCAGGAAGCTGTGCGTTTTGCCACGCAGAACCTGCTAAGTTACTGTCAATAATGCCTATTTATTCGGCATAGTTGCCCAATTCACTGGCAGGGAGGGGGTATCTCTCGATGATCTGTCCAGCGTCATGCCCATAACATCACCAGCGCAACTCTCCGCCAGCGCCAAACTGGTAACCGTTGCTGTTCAGCGCGGCCACCGCGCCGATGCGTCCGGCGAGGCCATTGGCGGCCTCGCCTGCAATGCCGAGTCCGAAGCTGCTCAGGATTGGCCCCATGTCGGCGCCCACCTGGTCGAAGGAGCCGAAGGTGGCGCTGGTGGCCGTCACCGAATGCGCAGCATCGTCATCGGCGAAGAAGTCATAGCCGACCCGGGCAAATCCAACCACCGCCCAACCATCATTGCCGGCGAACGATACTGGCGCGTTGAACTCGCCACCGATGAACGCCACCGTGGTGTAGGCCGACGCATCGGAAATCGTGTAGTTGAAGTCGCCGCCGCCGCTTTCCTTCGCATCATCCGCCCAGATCCGGGCATAATACGCACCGATGAACGGCGTCACGGTGGCATCGCTCACGACGATCGACTTGGACAGCTTGAGCGAACCGAAGGCGCCGTTGGAACTAAAGTCGCTCTCGGCCTCTCCGCCAGTGAACAGGCCGATGTCCGCATTGTCGCGCGACGCCTTGTTGCGGCCATAGACATAGCCGGCAGAGCCCGACAGCCGGACGTCCGAAGCGAAATCCTGCCCGCCATAGAAACCGACGAAGTAGTTGTTGGTGCTGAAGTCCTGAGGCACGTATTCAGACTCGGTCATTTGGGAGTAGCCATAACCGGCGAATACGCCGAGGCCGCCGGTACTGGTCCTCAGCAGGTCTCCACCGACCAACACGTTGTACAGGTCATAGTCGAAGCCGCTCAGGCCATCATAGCCATTCACCTTGCCGCGCGTCGCCGAACCATCGACCCAGATGTGGCGGGACGGTTCAACCTGCTGCGATCCCGACGGTCGTGCGCGGATGCGATCCATCACGGCATCCGAGATCATGCCCATCTGCTGAAGGCCGATGGTCAGGTTGGAGGAGTATCCCTCCGCATTCACATCAGAGAATTGCTGTACCTGTGTGGGCGTGAGGTTCTGCGCCGCTTGCTGCAGTGTTACGCCGCTCTCGAGCACCGGGGCAATTGTCCCGGGCGGTACTTCGTCGGAGGCATAATAGGTCACCGTCGAGACGATGGCGTCCGCGAGGCTTTCGCCGGCTGGCGTCTCCACGCTCGGAACGATCGGCTGGCTTGTCAGGGTCAAGTCCCATTGCGAAGGAGCGCTGGAGCTCAGAACCCATGTGTTGTTGAACAGGCCGCCACCCCAGCTTCCACTCGTTTCGGCAAGGTTACCTCCGTCGATGCCGCTCAACACGCTGGCGTAGGTCGATGTGCCGATGGGTGCGGCAGCATCGACGCTGAAGTTCATCACGCCGCTGCCATGGGTGACAGCCATCTTTCCGTAGTTTGAGACGCCGTAGACGATTGCAAGATAGTTCTGCGGCAAAGTACCGAAATACTTCAGGTCGACCTGGTCATTGTTCAGAGGGCCGATTCTACCGGTCACGCCGTTGATGATGCCATAGCCGTCACTACCCGTGTTGCCGCTGGTGAGATTGCCGAGATTGGTGATGGTGTCGATCGTTCCGCCCTGGTTGTCGATGGCGGCATAGCATGTTCCACCAGAACAGACGCTGTGGTTGATCGTGCCCGTGTTGATGATGGAGCCGATCGAGCTTCCCGGTCCCAGCACGATTGCGCTGGCAAACGTGTTGGATCCACCGCCATTAATGCCACCTTCGATCGTTCCTGCATTGAAGAGCGTATCAATCCGGCGGGTGAATGCCGGCTGGAAATAAATTGCACTGTTTTGTGCTGAAATCGTTCCGTAATTCTCCAATGTTCCGATATGGCCATCCTGGAAAACTGCATGGGCACCGCCACCAAAGTTTCCGACCGTTGCGGAAATCGTTCCCTTGTTCAGAAGCGTTCCGATTTCTCCGCCGTTTGAAATCGCGGCGTGGTCGTCTGATGAGGAACCGCTTATAATGGTCCCTTCATTCTGCAGCGTTGCGATCGTTCCCTGGTTTACCAAACCATCGCGCCCGAAACCGGACCTGATCGTTCCCTGGTTCAGGAACGTCCCGGTGACCTTACCGCTGTTATTGATCAGCGCGCCTTCATACCCAAAGAATGGCGAAAGCGTTGCCGGCTGCTTGATGGTAACGCCCGACTTGACGCTGCCGACGACGAAATCATCACAGCTTGAATTTATCACAACAGGATTTGCCGAAGTGTCACAGGGATCAGCGAGAGCCTGATCCGCTGCGAGCACCGAGCCCGCCAAGACGATCCAGAGCAGCGCAGCACTGCGCAAAACTCGCGTGAGTCCTCTTGTCATCGTCCCTCCATCGGCCTTGGACGCGCGCCCGAACGCGCGACTTCCAACTGGCATTGGTGCAATCTTCAGATTTTCTTCGAGGTCAGGGTGCACGCCATCGTTCCGGTGCAGGTTTTCTATGATGCCGCCGAATGGCAACGGAGGGGTCTCGCCGTTAGCCGGGTAGGGAATTCGGCGGAAGCGAGTGGCCGCCGCCGCAGAACGCCCAATTTGCCTAACATCATCTTCTGGATCGTTTTGCTGCTCTTGTCGACGATTTTCAGGTGGCAGCGGCTCCTGAGAACCGCTGCCCAATCTCAAATGATTAGCGGAAGAGAGCCTTCGTCATCTTCTTCGCGGCCTTGCCCGAGCCGCCGGTGCAGGCCTGCGCGTTCACATCGCAGCTGACGCCATTGGAGTAGCCGAACTTATCCTGCGTCGCGCCGGAGAGCTTTGATGCCATGTCGCCGCCGAAGTACTGCTCGGTCCACGAGGCTGAAAGGCCGGTGCCATCAGCGCACCACTTGGCCATGCCATCGCAGACCACGCCCTTCTCGGGCGAGTAGACGCCATTGCCAAAATCCACCTGGGCGGAGCCGCCCGATGCACCGCCGGCAGCTGCGCCGAAGAGCATCGCCTGCATGGCCTTTGCTGCGTCTCCGCCGGTGCAGGACTGCGTGGCGATCGCGCATTTCACACGGTTGGAATAGCCGAAGGACGACTGTTCCACGCCATCAAGCTTGGCGGCGGCGTCGGCGCCGAAGTACTGCGAGGTCCAGCTTGCGGAGAGGCCGGTACCGTCAGCGCACCACTTGCCGCGCGTGTCGCAGATCACGCCCTTTTCGGGGGAGGCTACGCCAGAGCCGTACTGGACCTGGCCAGCGATGGCAGACGACGAGGTGATGACCAGGGCGGCCACAGCAAAGAGCATGGAATTGCGCATTTTTGGTTCTCCGATTCTGCCGGCAACAGCCCAGCGGATACGTTCAACTAACATGGCGGGGCGCACGCGACTATGATTGCCTTATGATTCCTGCGCGATTTCATGATGAGAAAACCGAGAAAAAATTGGCCAGAAATGGAACTTTGGGCATAAAGGAATCATATCGCCTGAAACCAGAGCGCCCATCATGGCCGACGACGACAATCGGAACCTCGATTACTGGCCGATGCTCATACAGGCGATCCGCAGCGCCCGGAACTGGAGTCAGTTCCGCTTCGCCGAGGAAGTGGACTCAAGTCAGGAAACCGTGTCGCGATGGGAGCGGGGTGCCGTTGTTCCCTCCCGCCAGAAGCAGCGGCTGATCGAGGCTCTTGCCGAGACGGCGAATATTTCCTCTCTCGGTGGCATCTCTCACATCGTCAGGCTGAGCCCCTACCCCATGCTGCTCTGCGATGGCAGTGACCATGTCATTGCCGCCTCCACCAGTAGCGGCTTCCAGGAAGGGCGCTCGGTGATTTCCCAGACACCGGAATTCCAGCACGCCTTCTTCTTGGAATTCTCCGATCGACTGAAGGCCAGCGGCTTCTGGGAGGATTCCGGCCGGTCGGCGGACTATCACTTCGCGAGCTCGGAATTCGGAGACTTCAAGGCGGTGCTTGTTTCCATCCGGATCCACGGTGCGGTCTATTGCGTTGTTCAGGCCATTCCACCGTCGCCCGCCTGAAGACGCGCACCGGCAGGCACAGACCGGGCGCAACAAAGCACTGCACCTTTGACCCAAGTCAACGGGAGGGCCCTTGCCTCTGCTAGCCTCGGGTGGAAGCAAACGGCGCGCGCTGACAGCGCCCGCAGTCTGGCAACCATTTCCACCGAGGGTCGCCCCATGCCGTCACTCCTGAAGTCGATACCGCCCCTTCTCGCCGTAGGGCTCTTCGTGACACCTGTACTCGCCGCCGAAACGGCGGATGCGATCTTCATCAACGGCAAGATCGCGACGATGGACTCAAAGGGCTCTCAGGTCGAGGCCGTGGCGGTGAAGGATGGCAGGCTGATCGCGGTCGGCTCCACCGATGACATCAAGTCCTCTGCCAGCAGCAACACCCAGGTCGTGGACCTGCATGGCCGCAGGGTGCTGCCAGGCCTGGTGGATGCCCACACGCACCCCCTTGAGACACTCTGGATGAAGAACGACTGGGTTGACGCCCGTTACCCCGAGACGCCCTCTGTCGCCGTCACGCTGCAAAAGATCGCCGAACGCGCCAAGGCCTCGAAACCGGGCGAGTGGATCTATGTTGCTTGCGTCTCGGCTTCCGAGAACAAGTTCGCAGAAAAACGACTGCCAAGTCGCGCGGAGATCGATGCGGCAGCACCCGACAATCCGCTCATATTGGGCAACGGCACACACATGGCCATTGCCAACTCCAAGGCACTCGCAGCGCTTGGCATCGGCAAGGGCACGACCAGGCTGCCCAAGGGCGGCGGCGTATTGCTCGATGCCGATGGAAATCCCACCGGCGTGATCACCGACGGCTTCGCTGACATTCCCGGCTCACCCAATCCCGACGAGATCGTCGAATATTATTCCCATGGCATCCCGGCCTTCTGGAACCAGTTCGGCTATACCTCCGTGCTCGCCATCACACCACATGCCGCCCTGCCCATGCTGCAGCAGGTGAGCACCATGGAGAAGCAACCTAACATCCGCTACAGCGTGTCGGTCTGGTCAGCGCCGGATGGCAAGGGCTTTCCCGATGACCTGAGCAGCCTCGAGATGCCGGGGCAGGCTGATCCCGACTACTACCGCTTCGCTGGCATCAAGGCCTGGGTTGATGGCGAGAATGACTGCCGCACCGGCTTTATGTATGAACCCTATGTGGGCCACTTCGACATCGATCCGCCGGGCGGCCGCGGCACGCTGGTGACGCCACAGCCCGAGGCCAATGAATTCGTGGGGCTCGCCCACCGAAACAATAAATTGGCGATGATGCACTGCTCGGGCGATGCGGCGATGGACATCTGCCTCACTGCCTATGAACAGTCGGTGACGTCAGACCCCGCGAAGCTCACACCGCGCCGGATCGAACACTTCGGCATGTTCCAGATGAACGACCAGCAGCTGGCGCGCGCCGAAGCGCTGAAGAAGGACGGCCTCGCCATCTCGATCCAGCCGATCTGGCTCACCGAACTGGTGAAGGCCGACATCGAGAACATGGGTGATGCGCGGGCGCGCACGGGATACCGCTTCCACAGCATGATCGCCGCGGGTCTCGAACCCGCTGCCAGCACCGACATGACCGGCATCTACCTCGGCAACATCAACCCCTTCAAGGCGATGGCCGCAGTCGTCACGCGCGTGTCCGATGACGGCATCTTCGAGCCGGAGGAGGCCGTCTCCGTCGACGAGGCGGTGCGCATGTGGACAATCTGGGGTGCCAAGGCTATCGGCGAAGGCGCCACCCGCGGCTCCATCGAAGTCGGCAAGCTCGCCGACATGACAGTTCTGTCAGACGACATCTTTACCATTCCGCCAACACAGATCGGCACGCTTCAAGCAGAAGACACCATCGTCGGCGGACGCGTCGTCTTCAGCCGGGAGTAAGCGATGGCGTGTTCTCACTGTCAATGAATGCACCACCGCTCATCTGAGGTCGCTTACGACTGCCTGCTCTGCGATCTGGCACAGTCGGACTGTCCTGGCGGGAACCAGCCACTCGGGCAGTTCACTCAGATCGCCTCATAGCCTGGTGTAGCTCCACGACGGAACGCCCAACTGTGGGTGTGCATGAGATCGCTCACCGCTCCCGGAATGCACGCTCCATCTGGTCCTCGATTGGCTTCATGAGGTACGAAAGAACTGTTCTGTTCTGGGTGCGCATGAAGACCTCTGCCGGCATGCCCGGCACCAGGTGGTTATGATCGAGCTTTGCGAGCTCCTCTTTCGGAATGACGATGCGCGCAAGGTAGTAGGGTGCACCCGTCGTCTGGTCGACCATCAGATCGGCGCTGACGGACAGCAGATTACCGTTCAGCTCCGGGGTCTTCTGGTGGTCAAAGGCAGAGAAGCGAACGAAGGCGGTCTTGTTGCCGTTCACGACCTGGTCGATATCGTGGGTGGCGATCCGCGCCTCCACGATCAGTTCTTCGCCTTGCGGAACGATCAGCATGATCGTCTCGGACTGATTGATGACGCCCCCGACCGTGTTAACGGCCAGCTCGTGGACGATGCCGCCCTGGGGTGCACGGATATCGACACGCTTCAACTGGTCTTCTGCCGCAATGCGGCGCTCCACAAGCTCAGCCTGCTGGGCTGTGTTGTCCCGAAGTTCCTGGATGATGGTCGTCCTGAACTCCTGATCAAGTTGCAGGATCTGCATGCCGGTCTCGGCGATACGTCCCTTCGCCTGGGCGGCGGCTGACTCGAGCTGTCCTCTCTCGCCCTCGAGCCGCGTGGCGTCCCGCTTCAGCTGGTTGACGCGCATCGTCGTCACAAGTTTCATTTTCTCGAGCTCTTCCACGCCCTTGAGTTCGTCCTGGACGATCTCGATTTCCGACTTCTTGGCGTCGATCTGCCGGATCAGGCCGGTGACCTCTTCCCTGAGCTGGAGGATGCGTTCCTCCAATTGCTCCTTTTGCCCTTCGAGCGATTCCCTGCGGCTCTTGAAGAAGGAGGTCTCGCCCGCGATCCGCTTGGCAATGTCGGGATCGTCTTCACGGCCATGGTAGCTTTCCGGAAGTGTGATGGAAGCGGCACCGTCGCGCTCCGCCTCAAGGCGGGCCTCCCGCATGACGAGTTCATCAAGCTGCTTGGTGATCAACTGCAGGTTCGCGCGGCTCACGGTGCCGTCGAGGCGCACAAGCAGGTCTCCGGCCTTCACGATGCTGCCGTTCTTGACCTCGATCTCGGACACAACCCCGCCCGTGGGGTGTTGCACCTTCTTCACCTTCGACTCGACGACGACCATTCCGCTGCTCACAACCGCACCGGAGATATCGGTCCGCGCCGCCCAAACACCAGTCCCGCCCAGAACGAGGGCGATGACCGCGACGCCAGCGAGAATGTGTTTGCGCGCAGATCGCTCGGCAGCCTGGCGAACATCGGGCGTATTGCTCTTCATCATATCACCTCACTGCGTTCTTCGCGCGTCTGTACCGCCCGCAGAACCCGATTGACCTCCGGCTGTGCCGGCATGTTTGATCCTTTGGTGACCGGGCCGGACGGAACCGCTGCCAGCACTTTGCGCAGGACCTCTTCCTTGGGGCCAAAGGCCTGAACCTTGCCGTCGGCCATGGCCATGACCTTGTCGACATTCGCGAGGGCGGAGGGGCGATGAGCGATCACGATCACGATGCCGCCGCGATCCCTGACTTCCTTGATGGCGCCGGAGAGGGCTGTGTCACCCGCCGAGTCGAGATTGGAGTTGGGTTCGTCGAGGACCAGCAAGAAGGGATTGCCATAGAGCGCGCGAGCGAATGCGATGCGCTGGCGCTGGCCGGCCGACAGGCCTCCGCCATTGTCGCCAATGCGTGTCTGGTAACCGTCGCGCAGACCGACAATGAGTTCATGCGCCCCGGCAACCTTTGCGGCGGCGATGATCGCCTCATCAGTCGCCTCAGGATCGAGCCGCGCAATATTCTCTGCGACCGTTCCCTCGAAAAGCTGAATGTCCTGCGGAAGATAACCAATGTGCCGCCCCAGACGCGCCGGCGACCACTGGTCGAGCGACGCCCCGTCAAGGCGGATCGTGCCGGCGCCGACCGGCGGGCGCCAGACGCCCACCAGGGCACGGGCGAGCGTGGACTTGCCGGAGCCGCTCGGCCCGATGATGCCAAGCGCATCGCCAGCCTCGAGAGCGAAGGTGACGTTCTCGATTGTCGGCTTCTTCTGCCCGGGCGGCGCAACGCTGATCCCCTCGACCGAGAGGCTGCGTGCGGGTGGGGGGAGTTCCGTCATCGCCCTGTTCTCACCGGAAACAGACTTCAAAAGGGTGCCAAGCCTGGATGCAGCATGCCGCGCGTCAACAAAGCCACGCCAGTGCTGAATGACCGTCTCGATCGGGGCGAGCGCGCGCGACATGATGATTGATCCGGCGATGATGAAGCCGGCCGAAACCTGACCGATGACCACGAGATAGGCACCAAGCCCGAGAATGCCCGACTGCAGCAGAAGCCTCAGGGCCTTGGAGGTGACACCCATGCCACCAACGGCATCGGATGCCTTGATCTGGTCATCGAGATGACGGTCGGTGATTTCACGCCACCGGGCAAGCAGGGTGGGGCCGATGCCCATGGCGCGGGTCACTTCGGCATTGCGGGCGGAAAGACCGGCCAACGCGAGCCGCATGCTTCCACTCTGGGCCGAGCGCAAGCTCGGCGACTTGCTGAGCATCTCTGTCGCGACCGTAACCGCAACCAGGAGGAGTGCGCCCGCAATGGCAAACCAGCCCATCGTCGGATGCAACATGAAGATCAACACAAGATAGACCGGGATCCAGGGAAGATCGAACAGGGCCGCGGGGCCCATGCCGGACAGGAACGACCTCACCTTGTCAAGGTCGCGCACCGGCTGAAGGCCATCACCTTCGCCGCGCGACTGAAGCGAAACCGTTTGCATTGCTGAGAAAACGTCATCCCGGAGCGCCTCGTCCACGCCCAGTCCAACCCGGCTCATGATGCGTGACCGAATAAGGTCCAGCACACCATTCGCAACGAACAGCACGACCAACAGGACCGTGAGCCCAATCAGTGTCGGTATGCTGCGGGAGGGTATGACGCGGTCATAGACCTGGAGCATGTATAGCGACCCGGTCAAGGCCAGCAGATTGATGACACCGGAAAACACGGCGACACCGAGGAGCATCCCCGATCGCTTGCGGAGGGCCTGTCCGACACTCAGTTTTTCTTTGCTACGCATGCTTGATCTCTGCTGACTGTGTTGCGTTGAACGTTTTCGAGTAGTGTCCGCAACCCCGGATATGCAATCTGCGGTCTTGGAACGCCCGGTAGAGCGTTTCCTGTCGTGAATTGGAGACGGGGCATTGAACCCCGTCTCCAGTTTGTTGTGCGTCAGAAGACTTTTAGCCTCTTTTTTAGAGGATGAAGTCTCCTGCAACCAGGCTTGCCGGAGCATTTACCAGAGTAATCGTAAAGTCGGAGCCATTGTTGCCGTTAACGTTACCCTGCAGCTGACCATTCTCGTACCTGAGCTGGCCGAGGCCCGTGAAGGCAGCGTCCCCGATGAACTCGAAGTGCTGCACTCCAGCGGCGGAGCTGGCGTCGATGGCGGACAAGTCGATTTGATCCTGACCGTGCGTGAAATCCAGGATCTGGTCATTGCTAGCCAGGTTCTTGCCGATCTCCTTGATGTTCGCGCTGAAGTGGAAGACGTCGTTTCCAGCTCCACCGGTCATGATGTCACGCGCTGCGGAGCCGAACAGGAAGTCGATTCCGTTTCCGCCGTCGAGGGTGTCACGCCCCGCTCCGCCGTTGAGCGTGTCGTTGCCGTCGCCGCCTTTCATGATGTCATTGCCGGCGCCGCCGAAGAGAATGTCGTTACCCTCGTCGCCGTTCAGCGTGTCGTTTCCGGCGCCGCCGTCCAGCGTGTCGTAGCCACCCTTGCCGTTCAGGGTGTCCTTGCCACCCATGCCGAAAATGATGTCATCGTTAGCTGTGCCGTCGTGCACCTGACCCTTGCTGGTGCCCGTGATCGTGATCCCGGGAACATGGCTGGGCGTCTGATCCGGAGGATTCACAACCGGAGGAGGAACAACCGGAGGAGGAACAATCGGAGGAGGAACAACCGGAGGAGGAACAACCGGAGGAGGAACAACCGGAGGAATCACAGGCACAACCGCTGCATCATCGTTCAGGATGATGGAGGTTGCGGTCATTGCGCCAGGATCGATGCGCGTGCCCACAGTCGGGTTGGTGATGGTGACGGCGAAGGCTTCGTTTGCTTCAACCTGCGTGTCACCCGCCACGTCCACGGTGAAG
>Ga0194051_1000668_pt1 | contig 19283 bp, 14 predicted proteins | sample SepL2320m_MetaG_FD_161275 | JGI IMG/M metagenome (GOLD analysis project Ga0194051, IMG submission 161275) | Anoxic zone freshwater microbial communities from boreal shield lake in IISD Experimental Lakes Area, Ontario, Canada - Sep2016-L239-20m | ecosystem: Environmental > Aquatic > Freshwater >... | reverse complement strand
TGGGACGCTCGAGCTGCTCGGTCGGGACTCAGCCTGTATCACGACTGGTGGCGAGAAGGTCTTTGCCGAGGAAGTCGAGACTGCTGTCAAGGCACATCCGGCTGTATTCGATGCGGTGGTATGCGGAAGGCCTTCGGAGCGCTTTGGTCAAGAAGTTGTTGCGATCATTCAGCTTCGAACCGGTGCGATTGCGAGCGATGAACAGATTCGAGCAGTGGCGGCTGAGCACATCGCCCGCTACAAACTGCCACGGGCCATTTTGCGGCGCGATCAGATTCTCCGCTCCCCCTCAGGGAAGGCCGATTACCGGTGGGCTGCCGAGCAGGTGTAGCTCGAGTAATCCGGTCGCCGATTCTGCCAACTTGGAAACGCAAATTGTGGGCTTTATTCCTTGGTTGCTACTGCGTTTGGGGTGACGTTCATTTTTGGTTCGTAGGCCGTCGACTCGACCTCACGAGCTTCTCCACCAACCTGCACGCGCAGAGTCGTTCGGCATGAAGTACAAGGCCCGTAGAACTCCTCGATCACCTCTAAGCGGCAGCGAGGACAAGTGAACTCAAGTTGCTGTCCGTCACCGACATCAACTGAGTCCTCGGCAGACTGCGAGTTGAGGGTTTCACCATGGGCGTCAGGTGTGGCTGCTTCATTCTCGGTCACCCTGTGAGCTTGCCACGAAGTGCGCACCTCGGGCGCTACTGCCGGTGATGTCGAGCTCATTCGATTGTCTATCTGTGGAAACCCTCACTCCCATCCCCAGCTCATCCCCTTGATCTCAACTGGATTTCCCCCGAAAATACTGCTGAATTCACATGGTTAGGCCTCTAGCGATCCACAGGGGCAACATTCTAAAATCCATTTATGAACTCCGCCATAGCATCCAACAGCTCCCAAGGAACCCAGTTTGAACTTCACCTTGCGGATGGAACAGTGCAACGGGTTGAGGGCGCCGATGCCTTCCAGCAGGAGCAATCAATGACCACATTCTTTTGCAGCAACGCTGGTCGGCAGACGGTGGATTGCTGGTCGGTTCGCGTAGCCAGCTTTCGCACGGACGGAATTCTGTGGATTCGGCGCATTGAGGCCGTGGCCGCAGAGGTTCGTCACTTGAAGCCTGCATGACGGAGCCATTCATCTCAAGCTTGTGTTCCTAACGAATCCTGGGCTCGACGCAGCGAAATCTCAAGCATGTGAATACCAGCCAAGGACCACCACGCGGTAATCTCCAGTGCGGGCTGCTCCGAGCAGTCGGCCACCCACTCATGACAGAACCCACTCCAGAAAACTCACCCACCGCCGCCAACTTAAACGTCCTAGTGATTGGGGCTGGTCCGGCAGGCCTGACAGCAGCATTTGAACTCGAAAAGGGTGGAGTTCACAGCACCATTCTGGAAGCTGACGACATCGTCGGGGGAATCTCGCGTTCAGTTGAACGTGACGGCTACCGCTTCGACATCGGTGGCCACCGCTTCTTTACCAAGGTGCCCGAAGTTGAGGCCCTCTGGCACGAGATCCTGCCAGATGAGGACTTCTTGCTGCGTCCGCGAATGAGTCGGATCTACTACGGCGGCAAGTACTACGACTACCCCATCAAGCCGGTAAATGCACTGGTCAACCTAGGCCCCATCGAAGCACTGCGATGTATAGCCTCAGCGCTCTGGGTTCGGATTCGTCCGCCCAAAGAGCAAAAGACCCTTGAGGATTACATCGTCGCAAATTATGGTCGCAGGCTGTTTGATCACTTCTTTAAGACCTACAACGAGAAGGTTTGGGGAGTTCCCGCCTCTGAACTTTCGGCTGACTGGGGTGCCCAGCGCATTAAGGGCATGTCGCTGTTTGCTGCAGTCTGGGAACCCATTCGTTCAAAATTTGCTGGTCGCCGTAAGGGTTCTGCGCAAGTTACCAGCCTGATCGAGGAGTTCCAATACCCCAAATATGGCCCCGGAATGATGTGGGAGCGCTGCACCGAACTGGTTCAGGCCTCTGGATCAACAGTTGAGATGGAGACCCGGGTTGAGAGGGTCGATCATGCAGATGGTGCAGCGACTTCCGTCTGGGCTCGAACCACGGGTGGCGAACTAACTGAGTACCCAGTCGATCATGTTGTTTCCTCGATGCCGTTTCCGTTGTTGCTTCGGGCTATGAGTCCCCAGCCGCCCGAAGAGGTGCTGAGCGCTGCTAAGGATCTTCACTTCAGAGACTTTCTAACAGTTGCGCTCGTCGTGCCAGAGTCGGCCGGCTTCCCAGATAACTGGATCTACATTCACTCCCCTGATGTGATGGTTGGACGTATTCAGAACTTCGGTTCTTGGTCGCCGTACCTGGTGAAAGATGGCAAAACCTGCTTGGGGTTGGAGTACTTCGTCTTTGAGGGCGACGACCTCTGGAATGCCACCGATGAAGAACTCATCGCTCGTGGTACCCGGGAACTTGCTGCCCTGGGTCTTGGTGACCCCTCAATTGTCGAGGCTGGCTATGTGGTTCGGCAGCCCAAGGCCTACCCGGTCTATGACGAGTTCTACGCCGCTAACGTGGCGGTCCTCAACGATTGGATTGTTGAACACACACCGAACGTGCACCCTGTGGGACGCAACGGAATGCATAAGTACAACAACCAAGATCACTCCATGCTGACTGCATTGCTATCCGCTCAGAACATATTGGGTACTGGCGATCACGATATTTGGACTGTGAATGTGGACGAGGATTACCACGAGCAGTCAGAGGGCCAAAATGGCTCTGCTAGCACAGGTAGAGATGCTCCGGTCATCGCTCGCGACGCTGCTCGGGCCAGCTCACGGTTGGGCTAAACCTGACCGTCACGCGCAATTCGCAGCAGTTCTGGACCCAGCCATTCGCCAATCACGCGAGAGTAGGAATCGGTGAAATGAAGCCCGTCGGGCCGAACTTCTGCATTGAGTTCGCCACCGGGCTGCGCGGCCTGCCAACTGCCAAACTCCAACAGTGAAGCAACACCCGGTCGCAGTGACACCGCCTCGGTGAGAAGCTGGTTGAGTCGATCAGTACGGCCCGGATCAGACTCGGGCAGATTGGTGAATCCCTGATCAAGGCCAGCACTGAAATGCGACTGCGTCAGCACTTCAACCCTGGCACCCGTGCTGCCGAGTAGGTCAATCGCAGAAAGGAACTCCGAGAGGATGTACTGGTCAACGACAGGATCACCAACATGGCGGAATCGATCATCTCCCGAGAATCGCCGATCCACGACTTCCCAGATACTCGAAGAAAGCAGCACAACATCGGGTTGAAACTCGTTGAGCCAGTTCGGAATCCTCCTGCTCCAGTCACAATCATCTCGGAAAGAATCAAGGTCTTGCTGAAAACGAAATCCACCTCCCCGAGCGATGGGACAACCGAACTGAGCTGCGTTGAACACGCTGATCTGCCCTGTGGAGCTAGCCCAACCCTCAAGACCGAACCCATAACTGTGCGCTACTGAATCACCGACGATCAACACCTTGGCCGGAGAGAGCGTCGAGATCTGCCGACGAGGAGAAACTGGCGGAGCTTCGGGAAGAGGGAGCTGCAGATTGAGACTTCCCGAACTGGATTGCTGCGCCGCCGTTGCTGCTGCGGGAGGAACCGTTGCGCCGGATCTCAGCTCCTGCGAGATCCAGTATCGGATTTTTTTCGCAGCCGTCGCGCTGAGAGCAACACCGTCGGGTCGTGCTGAAGCATCAAACTCCCCGCCTGCCCAGGTGCTCATCATCCCCGCGAGGTCCAACAGGCGAACCCCGCGACTCTTTGCGACCTCTGCCAGAACAGCGTTATACCGATCAATGCGAGCATTGTCATTCTCGGCAAAGGCGCTCCTTGGTGCACCCTGCACAGCGGTCAGCCATTCAGCTACGCGAAGCACCTCTCGATCGGGATCTGGATCGGGCGTCAGAGGCGGCAACACCGCTGGAACGGAAGTGTTTCGCATGTGCGGGATGGTCATCAGTACCACCTTGGTACCAGTGGCTGAGAGTTGGTCAACAAGATCGGCAATATCGGTTCGTAGAAAATCTTGAATCTCGGCTGAGTCAGACGGAAGCCATGGCGCATCGATAGAGAGTCTTCGGTCAGAAACATCACGTGATGTGCCTGCCACAAGTGTGTACTCCGGTAGTTGGGTTTGAACAGAGGTGATCCAACCCTGTCGGACCCCAGCACAGCGCTCGACATCTCGCTCAACTCGTCCGTCCGAGAGAGCTACCCAACCACCCAAGGCAAGGCCACAATCAGCAGTCGCGTACGCCGAATTCTGCAGTCCCTCATTCTTTGCCGAGCCCTCAAAGATTGAGCCCGAAAAGCCATCCCCGACCGAGACCGAACGGATGGGAATGGGTGGTGGGATCGTGGTCGGAGTTGAAGGTGAGACGGCCGATGCCAAACGCAAAGAAGACGGCTGAGGAAGGTTGTTTGTAGTGAGCACGCCAGCAGCGAGGACAACGACGAGAACCGCCGCACCGGCAATCACAAGTGACCTCCCTTTCAACCGTGTTCCGAGTCGCACGGGAGTTTCCACGATCCGGAACATCACAACGGCGCAGGGTAAGGTCACGGCCATTCGCAGCCCAAAGAGTGGCCACTGCGCCAAACCCGTGCGGGCCACGGTGAGCCAACAAAATACTGGCCAGTGCAGCAAATACACCCCGTAGCTGATCCGGCCGAGCCATAACAGCGGGCGGACCGAGAGAGCACGGCTCAGAACACTTCGCTGCAGCGCCGCAAGGATGATGAGTGCGGTACAGATCGCAGTGAGCAGAAAGCCCCAGGGATATAACCAATCTGAACGAACACGGGCGATGTGCCAAAGCCAAGCAGTAACGAAGAGTGCAGCTATGCCGAGTGCCAGGGCAACTCCTTGCAGTCTGACTGTCCGCAAGCGTGCTTGACGGAGGGTGAAACATGCCAGAAGCGCGCCAATAAGGATCTCGGCCGCTCGGGTCTCGGTTCCGAAATAAGAACGGTCCACTGCGCCATGAGCGAGCACGCCATTGGCTATCGCCGAGACCAGGGTCAGGGAGAGGAGAACTCCGATAAGAAGACGGAGTCTTCTGCGCTGCGAGACACGGGCGCCGACAGTCAGAACCCCGATCACGATGATGGGAAGTATCAGATAAAACTGCTGTTCAACAGCAAGGCTCCAGAAATGCTCAAGCGGGCTCGGCGCTGCAAATTGCGCACCGTACGAGCGATCTGCACGAATAAAGTGCCAGTTCAGCAAAGAGACCAGCGAGTACGGCACATCCGAACGCAAGTCTCGAAGCTGCTCGGTATCCCAAACACCAACAGCCCCCATTGCAATGACTAGGCCGATCGTGAGCCATGCCGCAGGAAGAAGGCGGCGACAGCGTCGAGACCAGAAGTGCCGAATTGCGATCCGGTCGACCGAGGCCCACTCCCGAAGAAGTAGTGCAGTAATGAGGAATCCTGAAAGGGTGAAAAAAGCAGACACCCCTAAGAAGCCACCAGGAATCCAAGGGAATCTCGAGTGATAGAGCAGTACCGCAATAACTGCGAGAGCCCTCAAACCGTCAAGTGATGAGACCTGCCCCAGCGGTGCGGGATTGATCCCCTGCAAACGAATCCTTGGTTGTTCATGGCTCGATGATTGAGTGGACGCCAAGCTCTGGGTGCTGGTCGAATCAACTGCTGGAGCTAGGCCGCTCCGGGTTGCTAGATCAGCGGTTCCCATCAACTACTCCACAACGGGTGGCCCAGTCGGGCGAATCTTCGACATCAAATACTTGCCGGGAGCCGTTCGGCGAAGACTCTCAGAGATTCGTGGTGCTCTCAGCGCAATCCCCCACCAGGTCACCCGCAATTCAGTCTCTAACATGGTGCGAATCACAGCCATCTTTGAGGATCCTGCAACACGATCGACAAAGGTAATCGGTATCTCGGTAATCACGAGTTCGGCAGCAGATAATCGGTAGGCAGTCTCGATTTGAAACAGGTACCCATTTGCGGTGGTCCCGTCTATATCGATTCGCTCAAGGGCTGTCGCCCTATAGGCACGAAAGGCAGTTGTTGCGTCTTGCATGCCAAGCCGGAGCATCGCTCTGGCATAGGAGTTTCCCCACTGGGAGAGTTGGCGGCGAAGCCAAGTCCAATTCGGGACTGAGCCTCCGGGCACATAGCGCGAGCCGATGGCAACATCTGCACCGTTGTCGACTGCAGCAATGAGCGAGGGCAACACACTCGGGTCATGAGAGAAGTCTGCATCCATCTGGATGATCACCTCATACTTGCCATCTAACGCGTGGCGAAACCCGTGACGGTAAGCAGCGCCCAGACCTTCCTTACTGCGTCGATGCAGCACCTCTACTCCGCCAAGGTCATGTGCAGCCTGATCGGCCAGCTTCCCCGTGCCGTCCGGGCTGTTGTCATCACAGACGATCACATGAAGATCAGGGCACAACTCGCGAATCCTCGTGAGCAGGCGGCCAATATTTTCGGCCTCCTGATATGTGGGAATCACAAGGGTTCTTTGCACGCAGAAACTGTACTATCAGGAGCCGGTCAGACTCCTTGTTTGCAGCACGCCCCAGAGGATCCCCTCGGAAGAGTTCGGCGTATTCAGAGCGATGCGAGACTTGCTGAGTTACCGACAGCGCTTGTACAAGGTGAACATCTGAGCCTGTGACATGACGCAATAGTGGTCATTGACCACCTGATTCGGTGCCTGCGACCCCGAGCCAGCGCTGTCGTTTGGTTCGGTCCATCCCGACCAAGCATTCGACAAGATGAGCCAGTCATTTTTGAGGAGTTCCTCTGAAAGCCCAGAATCTGCCGCATCTGCAAGGCCCGGATCCATCTCGATATACCGAGTGCCCGGTACCAAATCTGGGAACAAGTAGTAGAAGAAGGCATCGCTGTAGTTCGTTCGGGAAAGGTCAGTTGGACCCACAATGAGTGACTCCCCCGGCCGCGAGAGTTCCTCAAGTCGATCCGTCACCTGTTGAGCATCTTGTGCACCCTCGGCACTTCCAAAGTAAAAGGTACGGCCAGCGTTGCTGATCTCATAGCCAAACTGGTTTCTGCCAAAAGTCTGTCCCACAAGGTCTGCGTAGGTCCGAAGCGGGTAGAACGGAATCACTAGCAACAAGATCCCAGCCATAGCCCCCGTAGCAATCCACGCGCCTCGAGAAACTTCCCAGGTAGGACGAACCTGCTGAACAAGAACCGCTAGTGCGGGGATACACAATGCAAACGAGATTCCCGTAACCCAAGACAAATGCGCAGTGTCTGGTCGTTGCACAGCCTGTGTGATCAGAGCAGCGCAAAACAGCGCGGCAGGCCACAGCGCAGTGGTTCGATCAGACTCATGCTCTCGTTTTCGGAGGCGCCATGCGGCAAACAGCACCAGCAGAATCGAAGCGGGCACAAGAAAGAACCAGAGAAAGATCTGGTGCGAGAGCGCTGGCATGGGTAGCGGCCAGCCAGAAAGTCGCAAGGCTCCGGCTCGCTGCAGGAAGCCATCCACTTGACCCCAAGATGGCGGAACCGGAAGCGAACGCCCGCCACGCAACTTGAACACAGGGTCAAGGAACATCCCCTCAAATGAGGCTCCAACCCCCGAGAGCAGCAGGTGGGGAATGTACAACGCAACCGTGACGACCCCGCCCAAGACAAACGGAACTCGCTGAGGTTTCGACATGCGCAGCATCATGGCGATGGAACCGAGCCCAACGGCTATGACTAAGTCCGGCCGAAATAACAGCGCTGCGCCAGCGAGAACTCCGGCAAACACCGCCAGCGTTTTTGGATGTTTGACCTCGGCCCGACAGGCTGCAGCGCCAACAGCGAGGGAACACACAGCACATGCCAAGGCACCGTTCCATGCCATCGCCGACAACCCGAGTGGCCCAATCAGAATCACCAGGGCCACCAAAGCTGAAGCCGTTGCGATGCGCCTGCCGAAAGGCTTCAGTAGTGCGAAGAGCCCAAAGGTAACCGCTGCATGCTGCAGGAGTCCGACGCAGCGCTCGACCGTGAGTGAGGTACCGAGGAGCTTGTAGACCGTAGCTAGCAACCAGAGAGAGCCTGGCCCGTACAAATGCAGAAAGTCCCGATGAGGTAGGCGACCCTGAAGCATCTGCTCGGGAAACGCCAGCATGAAGCCCTCCTCCATCGGAGGGCCTTGGTAATGCAGAAGTCCCCAGACAGGCAGCAGAAGCGCAAATGCGATGATCGACAGCGAGATGAGGTCTCGCGTTCTTTCAGAGAGAGAAGAAAAACGCCCAGTCTTTCGGCCAGTCGGACTCGGTTGATCAGTCATTCGGCTAGGGGGAGTCGGTTGATCCTGCACAGCACGGTTCGACCCTAGACCCACTCGGCGCATTCCACGGGCCATTGGATCATCGCTCACGCTGTGATGTGTCAAGGTATCGGGGCAACATTTGTCGAGGAGGATAAAGATTCGCGTCCTAGTGATTATCCCCGCACTGAACGAGGCAGCAACACTGCCAGCCGTTTTGAACTCATTACGCGCGGCCGTTCCCGAATACGAAGTTGTCGTGGTCGATGATGGATCCACTGACGGAACTGCCGACGTGGCTCGTGCGCATGGCAGCACCGTGCTGATCTTGCCGTTCAATCTTGGGATCGGCGGAGCCCTTCGCACCGGATTTCGTTATGCGGTACAAGAGGATTTTGACGCCGCGGTGCAATTAGACGCTGACGGCCAACATGACCCCACCATGATTCCAACCCTGATCGCAGCTCTCGATGGTGCAGATTTTGTGGTCGGGAGTCGCTTTGCCACCGAGAACTCATACGAGGTGGGCCTGACCCGACGCAAAGCAATGCAGTTGCTTCAGTTCTCCATGCGGGTGCTATCGGGTCGAACATTCACCGATACCAGCTCGGGGTTTCGGGCCTTTGGACGGCCTGTTTTGGAATACTTCGCTCGAAGCTACCCTTCGGAATACATGGAGTCAGTCGAGGCACTCCTAGCTGCAAACTATGCAGGGTTTCGAATTGCAGAAATTCCCGTCGAGATGCACCCTCGTGCCGGAGGCACACCTTCGGCCATGCGGTTCAAACTCATGTATCACTACGTGCGTGTGATGTTCACCATGTTCACCCGCGCCAGTCGCAGGCGAGCACCTGTTCCAACAGCTCCGCAAGTAGCTACAATCGAGGAAGGCCTAGCCCCATGATGCAGAGATTGAGCAGCGCACACGCTCAGGCCGTGCTCCTCGCTGACACCACTGAGCCGGTGAGCAATGGCGCCCTCACAACGCGCGCCCATGTGTTTGTCATCATCGTCACCCTGCTCAGCGTTTTCTTTATTGTTCGCCTTGTCCGGAGACATAAGTTGCGAACGAAGTACTCGCTACTTTGGATCGTGGTTGCTCTTGCGCTCGCCACCATTGCGGTGTTCCCAGGGCTACTCGAGGCGGTCTCGCACGCTGCAGGCGTCTATTACCCTCCGGCAACGTTCCTGATTCTCTCGGTGGGATTCCTCTTCTTGATCGTGGTCCACTTCTCCTGGGAGTTCTCACGCTCTGAGGAACGCATCCGAACACTCGCTGAGGATCTTGCATTGCTTCGAGCTTCGCATGATGCACTCGCAGAAAAGCTGGAGCAGACAACCGATTCGGGCAGCTCGGACTCAGCCGACTCAGCGACTTGAGCGCGCCACCACGATGAGCCCATCAGCCGCATAGGGTCGGCCGATCTTGCCCAAGAGCCGTTCAGTCCCAAGCACGAATTTTGCACCAAGTCCCAACAGTTTCACTTTGCCTTTCAGTGCTTCGAATTCCTTCAGCACAGGCACATAGGTGGCCACCTGCTCGGTCTCCCAGCCGTGGCGACGCAGCAAATTGGTGAGCGTGTAGCAGGAATACAACGTGACATGATCCGGATGATTCACCTCATACCCAGCCAGCGCAGCCGCTCCCGCATTGAGGAGTCCGCTTGCGTTCGGGGTGGTCACCACGAGTTTGCCGCCTGGGTCGGTCAAGGAGTGCAGCCCTTCCAGAAATGAACCGCTGTCATCGAGGTGTTCGATAATCTCACCGGCAATGATCAACTCCGCTGGCTGAAGGCCGAGTGCCGCTACAGCGGCGTCGTCAGAGCAATCAACGGCATAAGCCTCAAAGCCCATTTCCTGTGCTCGCTCGACTCCAGCCTCGTCTAGATCCAAACCAATCAAAGATGAAGCCGATTGATTCAAATGCTCATGGAGCCAGCTATCGAATGTGGCGTGATACGCCCAGCATCCGCTGTCTACAAAACCTACGTGCGTAACCCGCTTGCCCCGGGCGGCCTCAACCAAAAAATCAGATCGATTCACCACTTGTGCAGCGGGTAAGCGGTGCACCATGTCTTGTTGAGTGAAATCGGACGGTGTCATGGCTTGGCCTCGGGTTCTTCACTCGTTAGGGGTTCGGCATTCACGATTATCGGCGGAAATAACTTGCTGACCACCATGCTGATCGTGACCGCTGCGCACACCACAATCGTCACCTCAGCACCGGCACGATACCGGGTGATACCAAAGGTCATGGCGGCCACCACGGTGACGAGTGCCGGCTGCATCAGGAGTGGGTAGATCTTCTCGCGTTTACGGCGAAGCAGAACAAGGCCGAACAACGCCAGCGGCATGAGAACAAAGTAGGACCACAGCGCCTCGCGAACAATGAAGAAGCCGCCGCCCGGAGCCCCACCAGCCCGACCCTCGATAAATCCATCAAGGCCAATGCTCTGATCAACCCGAAACACATGCCAGACCCGACCCACCCGTGCAGCCATCACCTTGGGTAGCTCAGAAGTGTGGGCCGCAATATACGACTTGGCGATCTTGCGATACTCGCTGTCACGAAGCGAGCGATCAGGAGTGGTGGGCTCAATAATCTGGGGTGTCAGCAGGCACTTCGTATCGTAGAAACCAAGATGATCTCCGCTGAACGTCAACTCACAATTCCCCGCAGCGAGCGTTTGCCCGGCACCAGTACTGATGAAGACTGGGTCCTCAAATCTGCTCTGGTTGTACAGAACCCATGGGGTAAAGGCAAGAATCGGAATGCAGGCCGCTATAGCGAGTTGCACAACACGCTCCTTCCACGAGATCTGCCTGCGCGCCAACACGATAGGTACCGCAAGCAGCAAGAAAAGCAGAATCGCCTCGGGTCGAGTCATTGCTGCAACCGTGAGAGCAACACTGAGCAGAACTACATCTGCCCGGTTCGGCCGACTGAAATAGCGGTAACAAGCGAGGAGTGCGACTGCCGTAGCCAGAATAAACACGGTCTCCACCATCAGCATGCCGTCGTTGATCCACATATTCGGATACACCGCAGCGATGAATGCTGCGATCAGCCCCACACGAACCCCACCAAGGCGACGCCCCAGATAGGCAATAACTGCCACCGTGACCGTGCCGAGCAAACACATGGCAAGTCGTTGTCCTTGGGCGCTGCTGATACCCAACCAATCAAGAATGGTCAGGACCAGCACAAACCCGGGAGGATGATCCGCACCCTGGCTCACAATCCCCTCTTTGTAGAAGTCAAAGGGGTTTAAAAAGCCGCGCCCATCAGCAACCAGCTTTGCCTGAAAGTGATACCAGTAGGCATCACCGGTCACGAGCTGAACCGAGGCTTGCCGAATCAAAACAAACGCAACTCGAATGACCAGAGCGAGCAGCAAAAGAGGAGAGAGGTAGGCAAGAAAACGCTTCTCGGAGACTGCTTCAGCCTCAGCTTGTTGCACCTCGGACTCGACTGCTGCTGTCACTCGCTGTTTCTCGGCACTTCATAGGCGGGGTCGGACCGCAACTCAAACAGGAACTGATAACCAAAGAGTTGTGGCCGCGCTGAAACAGCTGCTCGATCTATCCGAGTCAGCGCTCGAGAGAGTCCTGTGGCCGTCACGTCTTGGCCGTGACCGCCTCGCTCAGCAACCTCGATGGGCAATCCCGTAGCGTCACGACGCACGATCACAAACCCGGCCGCTTGCGCCAGCCGTTCAAAGCTCTTCTTGGTAAAAAACCTGACGTGGTCAGCGTCAAGGATGCCACGCCGGTCATAATCGAAACGGCCAAGCGCCACGCGCATGCGAGGGTACCAGTGACCAAAGTTTGGCACGCTCACGATGACGGAGCCTCCAGGGGCCAGCACCAGCTGAATCTGCTGCAATAACAAATCAGGCCGGCGCACGTGTTCCAAAACATCTGCTGCGAGGACTACATCGTAGGGGCCTTCGAGCTCACCAGGAAGGCCATGATCAAGGTCTGCCTGCACGAAACATTCGACCCGCTCCTTGACTCCCTCGTGCGCTTGCAAGTCAACGCCAGTCACGTGATGGCCCTGAGCCTGCAAGCCCTCTGCAAACTTCCCATCAGAGCAACCGAGGTCAAGCACTTGCGCTGCCGACCGGCGAGCGAGCCAGTTCTTCAGAATGTAGTGAGAGGAGTCATCTCCTTGCTTCTGCTCGTAGGCAGAGCTCGAGAATGCCAACTCCCCTGTTCCAAACCCCATCTTGTGAGCTCGGTACCGAACGACTTCCGAGGTGATGTCCTTGGCATATTTCAGCCCATTCACGTGCGAGATCTCTTCTCCGTAATAAGTCGGAATCGGAATCTCGGCAATCCGTTGGCCTGACTCGATGAGCTGCAAAATGATCTGTGTATCAAAGTCGAAGCCGTCACTGTTGCGTTCAAATGGAAGCCCAGCGAGCGCCGCCACGGAATAGGCGCGGTACCCGGAATGCCACTCGGTCAAGTCCACGCCCGCAACTGCGTTCTCTACCGTGGTGAGGATCCGATTCCCCACAAACTTGTACATCGGCATACCGCCGCGTCGAGCGCCACCCTCGACCATCATGCGAGAACCAAATACAGCATCAGCCTCGTCATTCAGTAGCGGGGCAACCATCTGCGGAAGGAGTTCTGGCGCATACTGCCCATCTCCGTGCAATAACACGATGATGTCGAGGCTTTGGTCAATGGCGGTTCGATAACCCCACTTTTGGTTACCTCCGTACCCAAGGTTCTTCTCGTGACGCGTGATCTGCAGTGGCAGGCTGGGATCGAGCTGCTGATAACCAACTGCTACAAGGTGCGTTTGGTCCTGGCTGTGGTCATCACCGAGGATTACTGCCGTTATTGAGTCTCGGAAATCCTCGGGGATTCGGTCGAGCACTGCGGCAAGCGTGGTAGCGGCGTTGTACGCAACCACCAGAATCCCGATTTTCTTGGTTATCACAGTGCCTCCGAGGTCAAGCCGTGGAGTTTATAACCCGTCTACGATCCCTCACATGAACAGACCGGGATCAGCGGCAATCAATGAGGCTTCATCCTCTGCTTCTGACTCCGTATTGGGGCAGAAGATTCGCTTTCCGGCACTCGATGGGTGCCGCGCCCTAGCGGCTCTCGGCGTGTTAATTACCCACGTCAGTCTGCTCAGCGGTTTCAGCAACCGCTCAGCAGTTCTTGGCCCGTATTTAGCGCGAATGGACGTAGGAGTTTCGGTTTTCTTTGTCCTCTCGGGTTTCTTGTTGTACCGGCCGTTTGTGGCAGCGCGATTTGCCGGAGAATCTACTGGCGATGTTGGCGCCTACGCACGTCGCAGAGTCCTTCGGATTCTTCCTGCCTATTGGGTGGCTCTCACGGTGGTCGGGTTTGTTCTGAAAGCTCCCGGTTTTGTCGAGCCTCATAGCATCGTTACCCACTACCTGTTGTTGCAGATTTATGACTCTTCGCAGCTCGTTGGCGGGCCGATTCAACAGGCATGGTCACTTGCTACCGAGGTTGCGTTTTATGTGTTCGTGCCGTGTTGGGCTTGGTTGCTTTCTCGCAGACGGCGCAGCGCCTCAAAGCAACTTCGCGTTGAAGTGGGCGCACTCATTGTCATCTTTGTCGCTTCAGCCGCAGCAAACCTTGGCCTCATCAAGATCGGGGTTGCCGAGTCCACCTTTGCCCAACTCGGAACCTGGCTTCCCTTTCGCATCGGAGACTTTGTTCCGGGAATGTTGCTAGCCGTCGCGAGTGCATGGGTGTCGCATAACAAGACTCGCTTACCGGCTTGGCTCCGTCAGACTCCCGCTGCGCTGGGTTTCTGGCTCTGTGCGCTTGGCGTATTCTGGTTTGTCTCGACACAGCTCGACTTGCCCATGTTCCCCATCTTCACTCCGGCTCAGGCCTATCTCGTGCGAGTGCTCTACCTGCTCTTCGCAACGCTGCTCGTTATTCCTGCTGTCCTTGCTCGATCGAATCGCGGCCTAGTAACCGCTACTGCTGCAAACCCGGTAGCAATCTGGCTGGGCTTGGTCTCGTATGGCATCTACATCTGGCATGAGGCGTGGCAGGACATTTACCTGCGTCTCACTGATCAGCAAGGACTCAACGCAAACTTCCTACAAATGTTGTTGTTCACCTTGGCCTTGACCATGCTCAGCGCAACTATCAGCTGGTACGTGGTTGAAAAGCCAGCTATTCGCTGGGGGGCGAGACTCCGTGGAGGCTCTGGGCCATCAAGTGTTGCTCATCCGCCTGCTGAGTCTGCTCCGCGTCTCCCGTGACATTGGCCAACCTGAAAAATCTAGGCGTCAGTGCAACTACCGATACCTGTGGGCAGAACTAACGGGAAATGTCTCGGCAGACCTTTGTGGGAAGGTCCGAAACCTTCACCTGCAGACCCTGATGAGCAACAGGAGCAAGTAACAAACCGCTCACCTCCACCTGCTCTCGGAGAAGCTCGCGGCCAGTGTGCTGCTCGGTCACGAGGACCGTATTCGTCCTTGATGTCATGACCACGTTCAGGCTCACCTGATGGCCAAGCGGCAACGCAAAGATCTTGCTCGGCGTGGATTGTACGAGCCCTGCGGGAGAGCTGCTCTCGATGAGTAGCTCAGCTTGATCCTGACCTACCTGGCGTAGCACCAGGCTTGCCCTGCCCTGCGGCGAAGCAGCCTGAACCAACGTGATCGGATCCTCAATCGCGGCGGTTTTGGTAAGATGAACCTGTACTCCACCCGCGGCCCTTCCGGCCTCGAGGAGATACCAGATTGAACCGCTGCTGCGATACATCGCCTCGCAGTTCCCGAAGATCAAGACTTGTCCTCTGGGTCCTGGGGTTGGCAGGGCGGCCCCGCTCGGTAGATGGGCCAGACTGGCATGCCCACCCAGACTCTTTTGAAGGTCGAGCCAACTTGACCGCTGCGCCTCCCGAGCACTCGGTGAGATTTCCAACCCGTACTGCAGTGCGAGCGAGGAATTGACCCAAACACTCCAGAACGATCCCACCAGAATCGCAAAGACTGCAATCCCGGCAAAAATTCTGCTCTGGCGTACTTGCTTCTTCGTTCGGTCGCAGCTCGCTGGGGTGAGCAGCAATGCTGCCAGAGCCTGCAGGCCGATCACTGCAGACAGGGCTAAAAAGGGAAAGAGATCGGTAAGGTAGCGCTGCGAGATATATCCGAATGCTAAGAACAGTGACCCACCTGCTGCTGCTCCAAGCACCGGAATCCTCAAACTCATCACTTGGGAAGAGGATTTCCACTTCTTGGGAACGAAGAGCGCGGTCAGGCCAATCAGGCTTCCAAAGAACAGGAGCGGTTCACTCGCCGGAAGGCTCGAAGACCAGTCGCGCTCAGCAAAGAGCGCATCACCGAGAACTGCTGGTTTTTGGCTCGGGAACCCAATGAATGGGAACTCTGAACGCAGTGCGAGTGCATCTGGCCGAAGCGTTTGCAGCAGCACCGAGGGGGCGTACTTCACACCGAATAACGAGTTGCCGTTTGCTTGAAGCGCTGCGACCCGAGCGGGGTCTTGGGCAACGAGGACCTGTCGGTCGAGTGGCACGCCGAACCAGGAATGGAATCTTGCATTATTCACCCCGGCATACACCACAACTGCAGCGGCAACTCCAACCAGAATGAACAGCAGCGATGCCAACGGTCGACTCGTGGACTGCTGCGAATCCCAACCCGAAATCCGCTGAATCAGGGGCAGTCGTGTCTTCGATGACTCAGTGGCGCTGCTCTTGACGCGAGAACGAGACAGCATATCGACAACAAGGCAGCCCGCTGCAAGGCCAAGGCCCACTAGTGGACCAAGGCCAATGGACAGTCTGGTGTTGACCGCCAAGCCACCCAAGAGCACTGCCGCGAACAGGGCAAAAAATCTTGCCGTTGGGCGGGCTAACCCACAAGGTGCCATCCAGTAGATGAGCGAGGTGAACGACCCGATACAAAGCGCTGCCCCCCAGAGCAGCGCCTCGTGATAGACCCAAGTCGTTGAACTTAAGAACAGCAGCGAACTCCCCGCTATGCCAAAGGCAACGGTTGCGGTACAGACCATCTCGGCTCGCCCCATCGCTGCGGAACCGCGCATGATGCAACGGATTCTCCATGCTGCGAAAATCAAAAATCCAAGAGCTGCGCAGTAGGCCAATAGCATCGACAAGCCCGTGAGTCGACCCTCGAATCGGCTGGTCAGGGCCAGTACCGGCATTCGCACAACAGCGGGAACGATGCCCTGATAGATGTGGGTCTCTTCACCAATCCTGAAGCCCTCAAATCCAGGCACATTTGGGTCAACATTCATGTGCCCCGCAAGCAGCGCCTGAGCTTGGCCGTCGTAGAAATTCCCAAGCAGATCCTCGCTAAAGAAACTCTGTCGACTCGCCTGCATCACTCCCAGAAAAATGACGATAGCCAACCCGGCTCCGAGCGCAGCTGTCAGGAGAAATCTTCGCCGAAGGATCAGCAGTTTCCTTGGCCCAATTGCTTGTTCGCCGGCTTGGTCGCCGGCTTGGTCACCTGGGTTGTCAACGGGTTGGTCAACGGGCTGGTCTTGCGGGTTTGGCACCTGCGCACCCTTGCCATCTGCACTGCTGCTAGGACGCGATCTCATGCGGGCTCAGTCGCTGGGCTTTCATACCTCTGCTGGGGTTCAGGCTCACTGTTCGACGGCAGCCGAGCGGGCAGCGCTGCGCGCACCACCACGGCTGCGAGCAACGCAACACATGGCAGGAAAGGAATCTTGAAGCGCTCATCACCAAAAAACATGACCGGCAAAAGCACCCCGAATACACACGTCATCAGCGCAATCAGCCCATTGCCTACCTGGGCCGACTCCGAGGGTTCGTGACGATTGGCCCACCACCGCCGAACCACCATCACGGCACCAAACAAGCTAACGACCCCAACCACCCAGTAGTACAGGTTGCAGATCCAATACAGAGCAGATCGCGCGCCGTCAGAAAGGTGTGGATCTGCCCCGAAGGACTCCCACGCGAATACAGCATCGGCGTCATGGCCCAAGGTGATTTGCAGCTTCTTGACACTCAATACAGGAATCGAACCCGGGTGATCAGCAACCCAATGAAGCGTCCGAGACTGCAGTTCATGGTCACGAGCTACTTCCACCCGAGGACCATCGGTGTAGTTCCCCTTGGTTGCACAGTCGGCGGTAATACTGAACCCACCACTTGCAGCATCATGAAACCCAATGCAGAAGTTGTCACCGGTATTGGTCGACATCGGGACAAACTCTTTCAGAACGAGTGCGTTGCGCAGCGTCCAAGGCACAACGGCCACCATCAAGCCGAGAATGAGCAGGCCCATTCCGCGAAGAGCAACCCGCCATCCCAACGCAGTCATCCACCAAGCAATGCCAGCGGCAGGCACAACCAAAACCGCTGATTGTGGTCGAACCAGCGTGCAAGCAGCAGTTGCCAAGATCACCGTGGCGACGAGCAGCGAGTGCCGGTGAGCGGAGGACTGCTGATCTGCCCCCGTTCCCTCAGTGGACAGTTCAAAGTCCAGTTGATCCCCGCCGCCACCCGACACAGGTTGAGCTCTAGATGTCCAGATGAACAAAGCAGCCAGCAGCACACAAAAGCAGCAGAGAAAGAGCGACTCCGACAGTACGAGTCCCGAGTGGATGATCAGGTTGGGCCACAGCGCGAACAGGAGTCCAGCAATGACCCCAAGGCGTAGGCCCGGTCGCACACGGTTTCCGGCAATCACCAGTGCTGCAGCAGCAACGCCACCAAGCACCGCCTGAGCGAGTCCCAGAATCAATATGAGATGGCTTCCTTGGCCGAGCAGTTCCGCTAGCCGCTGAACACATGCCACAAAGACCGGATAACCCGGCGGGTAATAGGCCGTGGGTTGGCCCAATAGAGAGGTGTAACCCGTCCCGTGTGCAAGAGAAGCTGCCGCTCGCAGGTAGAGGTTGGGGTCAGATAATCCAACAGGCGTGCGTGCAGCGAGCACCACCCAGATGGCTCGCAGCGCAGTTGCGATCGCACCCACTGCAACGGCAGCCCAGGGCTCCCGAAATCGCAACGATTCGGCCTGATCCTTGCCCCTTGCTGGCAGAGCTACTTCTAAGGGCGGGTGAGCACTGCTGTTTGTAGCCGAATGCACAGCGTGAGGTTAGTTGCTGAGCGCAGAAACAACAGGGAGCGGGTCGGGGCAGTACGATCTACATCCGACCATGACTACTGTTTCACCAGACCGCGAACGCGGTTGGATCACGACACCGCGCGTTCCTGTCGGCGTGGTCCTCCTCGCTCTGGTGAGTTACATCCCGTTGCTTCTGACCAAGCCGGGCATGGTCGGAGCAGACACCAAGACCTACCTCTACCTCAACCCGGGACGCTTGCTCGCTCGCGCACCGTATATGTGGGACCCAAACATTGGCCTTGGCACGGTGACACATCAAAACATTGGCTACCTGTGGCCCATGGGGCCCTACTACTTTGTGATGCAGACCATTGGTCTGCCGGATTGGGTAGCACAGCGAATCTGGCTAGGTTCAATCATTCTGATGGCTGGCTTGGGCATGAGGTTCATGCTGAAAGAGTTGCGCTGGCGCTCTGCTGGCGTGACGGTTGCCTCGTTCGCCTACGCGTTGAGTCCGTACCTGATCAACTATGGGGCAAGAATCTCTGTGATCCTGCTTCCGTTTGCGGGGCTTCCTTGGCTCATTGGCTTGGCGGCACGTTCCCTTCGCCGCAGCGATTGGCGAACCCCCGCACTCTTCGCACTGGTCACGTTGACCGTTGGCGGAGTCAACGCCACATCACTTCTGCTCGTCATGGTTGCTCCCATGATGTGGTTTGTCTACGCAACCTTTATTGAACGTGAAGTCAGCTTTGTTCGAGCACTGAAGACGGCTGGAAAGATCACGCTCCTGACCGTCATTACCTCGGTCTGGTGGATGGTCGGACTCATGACACAGGGCGCTCATGGAATCCCAATTCTTCGCTACACCGAAACCTATGAGACCGTGGCAAACGCCGCGCTCTCGCCAGAAC
>Ga0194051_1000667_pt1 | contig 19305 bp, 21 predicted proteins | sample SepL2320m_MetaG_FD_161275 | JGI IMG/M metagenome (GOLD analysis project Ga0194051, IMG submission 161275) | Anoxic zone freshwater microbial communities from boreal shield lake in IISD Experimental Lakes Area, Ontario, Canada - Sep2016-L239-20m | ecosystem: Environmental > Aquatic > Freshwater >... | reverse complement strand
TGTTGTTGGCCGGCATCACCCGTCCGCGCCGCGCGTAGGACTGGGTCATGCGCTCCATCCAATGGTCGCTCAGCACCAGTTCGACGCCGCAGGCTTCGGCCGCCACTTCCTGGGAGAGGTCGTCGACCGTGGGACCAAGACCGCCGTTTACGATCACGGCGTCGGCCCGGTCGCCTGCCTGGCGGAACGCTTCGAGCAGGCTCGCGCGGTCGTCGCCCACGGTCGTGCCCCAGTGCACGTCCAGTCCGACATCGGCGAGGCGTCGGGCCATGTGGCTGTAATTGGTGTTGATGGTCTTGCCGGTCAGGATTTCATCGCCGGTGCAGAGGATTTCGATTTTCATCCGGCAATTATGGCGTGTCGAAGGTGCGAAAGCGAACACGACCCGTTAACCTTGGGTCTAAGAAAACCCGAGGGAGAGATCGAATGGCCGTCCTCACACCCGACCTGCGCGATGCCCTGGCCAAGGTCGGCACGTCGACCCTGACCGGCGTTCTCAACCGACGCGGCCTCAAAAGCATGACGCTCTACGACGTCTGGCCGATGCGACCGGAGCAGCCACGCCTGGTCGGGATCGCCTTCACCATGCGCTTCATTCCCTCGCGCGAGGACAAGGACGGTCCGACCTCCACCAACCGCAGCATGGTCCAGCCGCAGGCGATGGAAGAGTGCCCGCCGGGCCATGTGCTGATGATCGATTCACGTGGCGATTCGCGCGCTGCGTCGGCCGGCGATCTCTACATCGGCCGGCTGAAGGCGCGCGGCGCCGCCGGCATCGTGACCGACGGCGGCTTTCGCGACACCGATGGCGTCTTCAAGACCGGCCTGCCGGCCTATCACCGCCGGCCGTCCTCACCGCCCAGCCCGATCGCCCATCGGCCGGTCGATCTCAACCTGCCGATCGCCTGTGGCGGCGTCGCCGTCTATCCCGGGGACATCGTCGTGGGCGACCGTGACGCCGTCCTCGTCATTCCGCCCGAGATCGTCGAGGCGGTGGCCGAGGAGGCCCTCAACACCTATCACTACGAGGAGTTCGCCGAGGCCGAGGTGGCGCGCGGCCGTTCGCTGAAGGGCCTGTTCCCCGTGGCGGGCGAAGAGGCCAAGCGCGACTACGAGGAATGGAAGAAGCGCCAAGGTTAGGGGAAGTCGGCTAGGAGACGTCGTTAAGCCAACGTCGTCCTGATTTCGAGCCCGCCCTTCAGGGTGAGCGTAACGGGCGTGCGCTCGGCGATGTCGGCCATGCGCTTCTTCTGCTCGTCGTCGACGGCGCCCTCGATGGTGAGCACGCGGTCGATGCGCTGCTTGTCGCCCTCGCGCACGAAGTGGATGTCGGCGTGCACGGCGGTAACCGGCCATTTCTTGTGTTCGGCGTACATCCGCAAAGTGATGACGGTGCAGGCGCCGAGCGCCGATGTCAGCAGGTCGTAGGGCGCCGGGCCCGCATCTTTGCCGCCCAGTTCAGGGCCTTCGTCGGCCGTGAGCTTGTGATGTCCGGTCGCGATGGAGGTGGCGTAATCCACCGTCCCGATGCTCGCCCGTGCGCGCGCCATGTTGCCTCCGATCCTGCGCGCCGAGTGGCGCGCAAGGACCAGTCTAGCGGCGCTTGGTGCGCGGCGTCGCCTTCTTCGCGACCTTCTTTGCCGCCTTGCGGACGGCGCTCTTGGTCTTGGACACGGCCTTCTTCGCCTTGGAGACCACCTTCGTCTTGGTCTTCTTGGTCGTCAGGATGCCGGCATCGACGCGGCGCTGAACGACTTTTACTGCCTTGTTGCCTGCCCTGACGACGGCGATCTCGGCACGGACGACGGACTCCTTGAGGCCGGCGACCGCTCCCCGTACCGCGCCCGCAATCGTCGTGCTCTTCTTCTTTGTCTTCTTCGCCATTCTGATCTCCGTTTATCGAGGTGTAGACACCAGCCAACGCCGCCGGTCCCTTAAGGTTGCCGTTCAGGCGATCAAATGGATCGCCAGATCGTTTGCTTCGCGTGAACGCGCCGTGCCGACCACGACGGCGCTGTCGGGAATGGCGCTCTCCGGAGAAATGGCCGCGAGCAATCCGCCCGCCGTTTGCGGATCGAACAGCAGCGGCAGCTTGGGGTGGTGCGCGTGGGTGTCCATGCCGTCAATCAGGTGACGGGCGCGTAAATTCTCCGGCTGCAGCGAGCTTGCGAAGCCTTTAGCAAACAGTTCGACGGCCCCGTCGAGTGCCGGCAGGGCATCGAGATGGAGATCCACGGAGACCGGGCCGCTGGCGCGAATCATCTCCGCGAGATGGCCGGCGAGACCGAAGCCGGTGACATCGGTGCAGGCATGCGCGCCGGCCGCCACCAGGGCCTCGGCCGCAGCCGACGAGGGCTGGCGCATCGAGGCGAGGGCTGCCGTGATCCAGGTGCCATGCGCCACGCCGCGCATGGCGGCGGCGAAGATCACACCGGTGCCGAGCGGCTTGGTGAGCACGAGCCTGTCGCCTGGCTTCAGGCCGCCCTTGCGCAATGCACGGGCAGGATCGACCAGGCCGTTCACCGAAAAGCCCAGCGCCGCTTCAGGCCCTTCGCCAGAATGGCCCCCGATCAGGGCGCAACCCGCCTGGTCGAGCACGCGCCGCGCGCCCGACAGCATCTGGAAGAGGTCCTCCTCCATGAGGCGCTCGGCGGCGGCGGGCACGACCGCCAGCGCCAGCGCGCTGTGCGGCCGGGCGCCCATTGCCCAGACGTCACCCAGGGCGTGGACGGCTGCCACCTCACCAAAGACGAACGGATCGTCGACGAAGGTGCGGAAGAAATCGACCGACTGCACCAGCGCTTGTCCCGCCGGTACTTCGATCATTGCGGCATCGTCGGCGGCCTCGAGGCCGATCGTGACCCCGGAGCCAGGTGACGGTCCGAGCCGCGCCAGCACCCGCGCCAACACCGAAGCGCCGACCTTGGCGCCGCAGCCGCCGCAGCGCATGCCGATGTCAGCCAGTAGCCGCCTGGCTTCGGCGTCGGCCAGCGCCGGATCGGGTGGCGCCGTGCGCGCACTCATGTCCATCGGCTTGGCCGGCGGTTCGCGGTACATGCGCATCCACTTGCGGTCGATGTAGTCCTTCCAACGCCACACCCAGGCGCCTTCGACCGACCAGGCGCCGCGCGTCGCCAGGGCACGGCCATCACCGGTGCCGATGATCGAGAGATACCGGCTCTGCGGCGTGAAGGGTCTCAGTTCCTGTCCGAGCAGCGCGCGCCGCAGATTGCCGGCGAGCGGCGGGCCCTGGCGGACTGCGAACACGCCGGCCTTGGGCCGCGGATGCGCCAGCACGGTGGCGCAATCGCCGACTGCAAAGACATGGTCATCGCCGGTCGAGCGCAGTGTGGGGGCGACGGCGAAAAAGCCGCGATCATCGAGCGGGAGGCCCGTTCCGGCGAACCAGTCCGAAGCGCTGGCCTCTGTCACGACGAAGACGTCGTCGGTGTCCAGGCGCTCGCCGGTTTCGAGACGGACGGCGCCGGGCTCGATCGCCGTCGTCGACGTGTTCTCGATCAGGCGGATGCCGCGCCGTGCCAGAATCGCGCGCATGGCCCGGTGGGCCGAGACGGCGTTGCCGGCCAGGATTTCGCCGCGTGTGATGAGCGTGACGTCGATCTTTGCGCCGGCCGCGATCTCGTGCAGGCGATGGTCGATCGCAAGCGCTAGTTCCACGCCCCCCGCGCCGCCGCCGATTACGGCAATGCGCAGGGGATCGCGCCGGCCTTTCATCCGTTCGACGAAGGCGAGCCAGCGGCGGCCGAGTTCGGCGATCGGTTTCACCGGCGTGGCATGCTCGGCGGCGCCGGGGATAGCGTCGAGGCTGGGCGCGGCGCCGACATCGAGCGAGACGAGGTCGTAGGAGATGGGCGGTCGGTCCTTCAGCAGCACCTGACGATTGACGCGATCGAGGCCGACGGCCTCGGCCTGGATCAGGCGCGTGCCGGTCCAGGCCGCAAGCCGCGCCAGGTCGATATGGCATTCGTCGAAGGAATAGAGGCCGGCAACGAAGCCCGGGATCATGCCCGAGTAAGGGGTCTCGATATCGCGCCCGATCAGGGTCAGGCGGACACCGGGCATCGGCTTCATGCCGAAGCTTTTCAGGACATGGACATGGGAATGGCCGCCGCCAACCAGCACGAGATCTTTTAGAAGCGGCGCGGCCTGCATTCCCACTCCTATAGCCGACCGCTAGCTTCGGAGCACGATCCAGGTGCAGTGGCCGATCGCGCACAGCCGGCCTGATTCCGTGTAGAGCGCCGTGCCCGAATAGAGCTTGCGGCCCTCGGCGCCCAGGCGCCAGCCGACAACGGCGCAGCGTTCGCCAACCCGGGGTGGTTCGATCACCTTGGCCGTCATGCGGCCGGTAAGTGCCGGCCGCCAGTCGTCGGAATCCTGGACCGCCCAGGCGCCCGGGCAGTCGAGGGTTCCCCACAGGAACTCTGGCTTGATGCGGCCGTCGTCGTCAGCGTGGTTGGCATGCGGGACGTAGCAGGAGAGCGAATGGCCGGGGCCGGGGCCGTGCGTGCCGAACACGCGCAAGCCATCGCCCACCGCACGGCCGCGGCCACAGACGATGCACCAGTGGAAGTCGCTGTCCTCGGGACTGCCGCCTTCCTCGCCGCGGCGCATCACGTCCGCCCAGTTCGAGGGTGGCGGTGGCGGCTTCAGATGGTCGACCGAGCCGGTGCGCGCCTCGCAGATCAGCGTGTCGCCGTCGCGCAGCATCAGCGCCTCGCCGTCGCGGGTGACCTGGAGCGGCGTCTCGATCGGAATCGGCGCACGCAGCGTGATCTCGACGGCGCCGTCGCCGCCGAAGGCCTGCGTGAACCGGTTTGCCAGGACGCCGCCGACATAGCCACCGTTGCCCGACAGGCTCGGCCCGTTGAAGCCGCGCCCAACCAGGAGTGTGTCGATGATGAGTGTGTCGTCGATGAGTGTATCGGCCACCAGTTCCTCCGCGGCGCGGAACGTGGCGCGCGCATGCGGGGAATGCAAGCCTGCTGGCCCATCAGGCGGCTTGCGCCGGGGCAGGCGCTCGTCGAGGTTGGGGCGATGGGATCGATCATGCCGTGGGCGTTGGTGGCGCTGTGTTTTGCCCTGGGCATCGCGAGTCGCTCGATCAGCGATACCTTCGTGGTCTTCGTGCCGGCCCTGCAGCAGGCCTTCGACGCCCATCGTGGCTCGGTCACCCTGATCTACAGCTTCGCCCTGCTGGTAGGCGGCATCGCGGCCCCCATTGCCGGCTGGATCGTCGACCGCTTCGGCCTGCGTGCCCTCACGGTCATCGGCGTGACCGCGGCGACGCTTGCCACGGCCAGCGCGTCGCAGGCCACCGAGCTCTGGCACCTCTATCTCGGACTGGGGATCGTGATGGGCTTCGGTGCTGCCGCGCTTTCCGGCGTGCTGAGTGCGTCGCTGCTCGGGCGCTGGTTCCCGTCAAGGCGGCTGGGCGTGGCGCTGGCCGTCGCCTGGTCGGCGTCGGGCGTGGGCGCGATGGCGACGTTCCCGCTGGCGCAGCACCTGATCGCGACAGAAGGCTGGCGGACCGCCTACATGGTGTTTGCGGCGGTGAGCGCCGTGTTCGTGCCAGTGCTGCTGTTCCTGCCGTGGGGGCGGATCGAACGCGGTGCGCCGGGGCTGGCGCGGGCGCGGGCTGCAGCCGACCGCGGCCCGACCGTCGGCGAAGCGGTGCGCGACTGGCCGTTCTGGGCGCTCTTCTCGTCGTTCGTGCTGACATCGATCGGCATCTTCTCGCTGGTACCGCAGGCGATGGTCTATCTGCTGGAACACGGCGTCGAGGGCTCGTATGCCGCGCGGGCGCTGGCGGTCGCGGGCCTGCTGACGCCACTCGGAATGGTGGGATTCAGCTGGCTCGCCGATCGCGGTGGCCGGCGCCTCGCAGCCCTGCTGGCCTATGCCTGTTCGATCGCCGGCGTCGGTGCGCTGGCGATGGTGCGCGGACCGGGCGACGACCTGTGGCTGTGGCTCTACGTGTTGCTGTTCGGCGGCAGCATGGGCTCGCGCGGGCCGATGATTTCCACCCTCGCAACGCTCCGCTACCGCGGCGCGCATTTCGGCCGCATCTACGGCCTGATCACCATCGGCTCGGGCGTCGGCGGCTTTCTCGGTGCCTGGATCGGCGGCGTGCTGCATGACCTCACCGGCAACTACACGGCAGTTCTGGTCCTGTCGGTGACAGCGCTTGTGGTCGCCGCCGCCTCGCTCGGCTCCGAAGCCGGCGCCCGCGAGCGCCTCGGGCGGTAGACGATTCCTCAGACGATCGCGGTGTGCACCAGGTTCGCCACCTGGTCGAGGCGCTTGCTGTGCCAGGGATCGGGGATGCGGTTGTTGGTGATGTAGGCGAAAGACACGCCCGAGTCGGGGTCGCCCCAGCAGTAGGAGGTGCCGACGCCACCGTGGCCGAAGGCGCGCGGGCTGGCGAAACCGCCGAGGCCGCGGACGTTCTCGGTCGTGCCGCGCAGGTGGGGCCCGAGGCCGCGGTGCATCGGCATACCCATGAACTCGTCGACCCGGTCGCCGGTGTGGTTGCGGATGGCGTATTGCAGCAGGCGCGGCGACACGAGGCGCGTGCCGGCAAGCTCGCCGCCGTTCAGCATCATCTGGTAGAGCGCGGCCATGGCGCGGGCCGTGGCATAGCCGCCGGCGCCCGGCGCGCCGCTCTTGCGCCACGCCGCGGAATTATTGTCGGCGAGGGGCCGTGAGCCACCACCAGAAGGCAGCGGCTCATGCATGTCGGCGGCACGGCCGAACTCGCCCTCGGGCAGGCCGACGAAGAGTTCGCGGCCGAGTCCCAGCCGCTCGCAGACGGTCTCGCGGATGACGTCGCGGAAATCCTTGCCGGTCAGCGCCTCGATCAGCACGCCCAGCGTCCAGTGCGCGCTCTGGCCATGATAGTGGACCTTGCTACCCGGCGACCATTCGAGCGTGAAGTCGCAGACCACCTCGCGCAGCCGCTTGTGATCGGCCCAGGCGTCGGGGCCGACAACCGCATTGGGGTAGCCCGCCTGATGGGTGATCACCTGCAGCACCGTGATGTTGCCCTTGGCGTTCCTGGCGAACTCCGGCACATGGTCGGCGATCCTGTCGGAGAACGAGAACAGGCCCTGCTCGGCCAACGCCCACAGGGCCACGGCAGTCACGACCTTGGTGTTGGAATAGAGCAGCCACAGCGTGTCGTCGGCCGCGGCACGCGGTGCCGGGCTGACCGCGGCATTGCCGAAACTCTTGAACAGGCCGAGCTTGCCATGGCGTGCGAGGGCGATCTGGCAGCCAGGATAGCGGCCTTCGGCGATATGCCGCTCGATCAGCGCGATCAGGCGGTCGATCTGCCCGCGGCGGATGCCCAGGGACTCGAGGTCGGCCGACGGCAGCGGAAATCCAGTCACCGGCTCGGTGCGGATGGTCGTGTCCATGGGTTCCTCCCCAAAGGTTCCTGCAGGCGACGACTATATTATGCTTCCATGGCATGTCGATGACCGTCGCCCCGACATATTGTGTTTCCGCAAAACCTTGGCCACAATGCACGGCATGTTGGACCGGATCGATTTTCCGAGTAGTACCTGCCAACGGCGGCGAGCCTAGCCGTGACGCCGGGCCTTGAGTCCTGCCACGCGCTGGTACTCAATGCCGATTTTCGGCCCCTTTCGTATTTTCCACTGTCGATCTGGTCGTGGCAGGACACCGTCAAGGCAGTGTTCCTCGATCGTGTCAGCGTGATCTCCGAATACGAGCGCAAGATCCACAGCCCGTCCTTCGAGATGCGGCTGCCCAGCGTCATTGCGCTCAAGGAATACGTGCCGGCGGCGCGCCGGCCGGCCTTCACGCGGTTCAACGTCTTCCTGCGCGATCGCTTCCATTGCCAGTATTGCGGCGGCGACTTCGCCACCAACGTCCTTACCTTCGACCACGTCGTGCCCAAGTCGCGCGGCGGCCGCACGAGCTGGAGCAACGTCGTCACCGCCTGCAGCCCGTGCAACCTGCTCAAGGGCAATCGCCTGCTGCACGAGAGCGCCATGCGGCTGCAGCGCGCGCCGGATGAACCGACGACGCAGCTGTTGCAGGAAAACGGCCGCGCCTTCCCGCCCGGCTACCTGCACGAGAGCTGGCGCGACTTTCTCTATTGGGACAGCGAGCTGGATCAGAATTAGCGCGCGTGAGCGCGCTGGTGGGCGGCAGCGCCTTCACAGGCGCGAGAGCCCACACGCTTCAGGTTTCAGACGACGTTAGATCCTTGTCGACAGCCAGATTGCGAGCTTCGAACCGGCCTTGATGGCAGCGGTCAGCGGCCCGTAGGCCACCGCTTGTTCGGCGCCCGAGGCCAGTGCCTCGTCCTTGTGCTCGATCTCCTCGGCGCGGAACGTCTCGATGGTGGTGCGCAGCTCGGCCTCGTCGTCGCCCAGCGCTGCCGCCTGGCCGGCATAGTGCTCGTCGATGGTTTCCTCGACCGCAACCGTGCAGGCCATCGCGGCCTTGTCGCCCATCAGCGCCGTGGCAGCACCGAGCGCAAAGCCCGCCACGCTCCACAGCGGCGACAGGATCGTCGGCCGCACCCGGCGCGCTGCCAGCAGGCGGTCGAACTCCTTGTTGTGGCGGCGCTCGGCCTGCGCCATGGCGGCAATCTTGCGGCTGGCGTCGGAATGGCCGCGTCCTGTCCAGCGAAGGGCTGCGAGCTGGCCCTCGTAGATGCGCACGGCGCCGAATTCGCCCGCCTGGTCGACGCGGATGGTGCGCTCGACGAAGGCGCGGGCGTCCGGATCGCCGGGATTGCGGTTCTGAGCAGTCTTCATGTGCGGGCCGCCGTCATCTACGGGCACCTGTGGCGATGCCCGAGGCCAGTGCCAGGGCGAGCGCGCCCGACAGGATCGCGTTCCAGCCGGCCATGGAGATGCCCCACAGCGACCAGACGATGTCGTCGCAGCGCACCATCCTGGCGCCGAACAGGTACTTCTTGAGCTCGTGCGCCGACAGGCCGCGCGGGATGGTGCCCGAACAGGTCTGCGGGCCCTGCCACCAGTGAAGTTCGACGCCGGCATGGAAGACGCCGATCGCCGAGGTGACGGCCAGCGCCGCGATCGCCAGAAGGGTGAAGGTCATCGCGAGGCGCGGCCGGGCGAAGGAGGCGAAGGCCAGCAGGCCGGCCGCGATGGCGGCGATATGCGGCCAGCGCTGCCAGTGGCACATCTCGCAGGGTGCCAGCCCGACGACATATTGGAAGTACAAGGCACCGCCCAGCAGCGCGCCGCTGCCAAGGGCTGCCAGCAGGCCGAGCTTGCTGGGGACGGGGAGGGCCGTGGAACTCATGGTCTCATCCTAGCGCAACCTCTGTGGCACGAGGAGGGCGCGATGTCTCAGGGTGCGAAATCTCAGGGCGCGAACTCTTCGTATTGCGGCAGGTCGTCGGTGATGGTGAACCACGGCGCCCGGGAGCCCACGAAGATATGGTGGGTCGGGCGGATGGTGGGGCTGTCGACCAGGGTGCCCATGGTGACATGGACCCAGGCGCCGTCGCGCACCACCGAATAGAGCAGCGAACCGCACAGCTTGCACCGCGTATTGTTGCGAAGCTCATTGCCATAGATCAGGAGCTTGTCCTGGCCTTCGGTCAGGACAAGCTTGTTACGCTCGATGCCGGCCATCGGCTTGAAGGCCGACCCGGTCATACGTCGGCATTTCGAGCAGTGGCAGTTCATGGCGTAGACGAATTCATCTGCTACGGCGTAGTGAACGGCGCCGCAGAGGCATTTTCCTAAAAGGCTCTTTGGCATGGGTTGCCTCAGAACAGATAGCGGAAGGCGAAGAAGCCGCCGACCAGGGTGATCAGGAACAGCCAGGTGAGCAAGGTCAGCCGCTTTTCGATGAAGGCGCGGATCGGCTCGCCGAACTTCCATAGCAAGGCTGCCACGAGGAAGAAGCGGATGCCACGCGTCACGATGGACGCCCACATGAAGGTGAAGAGATCGAAGTGCGCGGCGCCCGAGGCGATGGTTACCAGCTTGTAGGGAATGGGCGTCAGGCCCTTGATCAGGATGATCCAGATCCCCCATTCCTGGAAACCGGCGCGGAACTTCTCCAGGCCCGCCTGCAGGCCATAGGTCCGCACCACCCATTCGCCGATCGTCTCGAAGAAATAGTAGCCGATGGCGTAGCCCAGCAGGCCGCCCAGGACGGAGCAGACGGTGCAGACCAAGGCGATGCGGAAGGCCTTGGCGCGATTGGCCAGCACCATCGGGATCAGCATCACGTCGGGCGGAATGGGAAAGAACGAGCTTTCCAGGAACGACACCACGCCCAGGGCGGGGATGGCGCGGGGGTGACCGGCGAGCCGGATCACCCAGTCATAAAGGCTGCGAATCATAGAGGGCCTTCATTGGAGCGCGCCACTCCAGTGGCGCTCAAGCTCATGATGCGCCACTGGAGTGGCGCGCTCCAATGACTATTCTGCCGCCTGCTTGAACCGCGTCGGCACCGTCTCGCCGGCGAACAGCGCCGCCCTCGCAGCCTCGTACTCGGCTTTCAGCCGGGCCACGATCTCGGCTGCCGGCGGGGCATCGAAGATCTGGCCGACGCCCTGGCCCGCGCCCCAGATGTCGCGCCACGCCTTGGCCTTGGAGTTGCCGCCCGAGCCGAAGTTCATCTTGCTCTTGTCGGCTTCCGGCAGCGCGTCGGGGTCGAGGCCCGAGGCCGCGACGCTGCGCTTCAGATAGTTGCCGTGCACGCCGGTGAAGAGGTTGGTGTAGACGATCTCCTCGCCCGATGAATCGATGATGCACTGCTTGTTGGCATCGGTCGCGTTGCCTTCCTTGCTGGCGGTGAAGCGGGTGCCGAGATAGGCAAGGTCGGCCCCCATCGCCTGTGCTGCCAGCACCGAGGCGCCGTTGGAGATCGAACCGGAAAGCAGGATGCAGCCGTCGTAGAACTGGCGCACTTCCGGGACCAGGGCGAAAGGCGACAGGGCGCCGGCATGCCCGCCGGCCCCGGCGCAGACCAGGATGAGGCCGTCGACGCCGGCTTGCAGCGCGCGCTTGGCGTGCTTCACGTTGGTGACGTCATGGAACACCAGGCAGCCGTAACGGTGGGCCGATTTCACCACGTCGTCGGGCGCGCGCAGCGAGGTGATCTGGATCGGCACCTTGTACTTCTCGCAGAGGTCGATGTCGTGCTGCAGCCGGTCGTTCGAGCTGTGCACGATCTGGTTGACCGCGAACGGCGCCACCTTCTTGGTCGGATGCTTGGCCTTGTATTCGGCCAGCTCCGAGGTGATGCGCTTCAGCCACTCCTCGAGCAGTTCCTTGGGCCGCGCGTTCAGTGCCGGAAAGGCGCCGACGATGCCGGCCTTGCACTGCTCGATCACCAGATCCGGGTTGGACACGATGAAGAGGGGCGCGCCGACCACGGGGATCGACAGGTTGTCGCGCAGCAGGGCCGGAAGGGCCATCGTTTCGCTCCTTGGAAAGACAATTCGCTGATTTGGACCGGACCTAGCATGTCCGGTCGAGATCGTCGTCTATTTCAGAACCTCGTAGGCGCCGCCCTTTTCGACCGCGCGCTTATAGGCCGGCCGCGCCTGGATGCGGTCGACGAAGGCTTTCAGCTTGGGCAACTGGGCGAAAATCGGCGAACGGGCGGCCGCCGCCTCAAGCGGGAAGCTCATCTGGACGTCGGCGGCCGAGAAATCGGCGCCCGCGAACCAGGCGCGCTTTTTGAGTTCGCCTTCGAGGAAGGCGAAATGGTTGGTGATCTGCGGGCCGAGCAGGGTCTTGTCGGCGCCCTTGGCGATCGCGCGGGCGACCGGCCGCATGAAGAAGGGCACGCGTGCGGGCAGCTTGCCGAACACCAGCTTCATGAACAGCAGCGGCATCAGCGAGCCTTCGGCGTAGTGCATGAAGTAGGTGTAGTGCAGCCGCTCCGGCGTACCGGCGGCCGGCGCGAACTTCCCGCCGCCGTAGGTCTCGGCCAGGTATTCCAGGATGGCGCCGGATTCAGCCAGCGTCTTGTCGCCGTCGGTGATCACCGGCGACTTGCCCAGCGGATGCACGGCGCGGAGCGAGGCCGGCGCCTGCATCGAGGGTTCGCGCTCGTAGCGCTTGATCTCGTACGGCACGCCGAGTTCTTCCAGCATCCACAGGATGCGTTGCGAGCGCGAGTTGTTCAGGTGATGGACGACGATCATGGCGTGCTCTCTTTCTCTCTCGACAGTCTTGATGTGACCTTCCTCCTCCGGCCTTCGGCCACCTCCCCCGTGAGACGGGGGAGGCATTCTATATCTTCTCCTCCCCCATCATATGGGGGAGGGCAGGGAGGGGGAGAGCAACAGTCCAGGAGTTGAGACTACAACGTCCCCGGCCGCCAGTTGCCGTGGAAGCCGGCGGGCACACGGCTGCTGAGATGGGCCAGCGCGATCGGACCCTTGGCGAGGTCGGTCGCCTCGAATACCGCGAGGTCGCTGCGCTTCTCCTCGCCGCGGAACAGCACACTCAGCAGCCAGCCGTCGCCTTCGGCCGCACTCTCCGAGCGCGGCACGAAGATCGGCTCGCCGAACCGGTCGTCGGGGCCGGCGCTCCAGCCCGTGCTCTTGCCGCTCTTGAGGTCGTAATGGACGAGCCCGTCCTGGCGCGGCTCGCCCGTCTTGGGATCGGTGATGTCGCCGGCCACGATCCAGCCGTGCCGGTAGTCGCTCATGCAGAAGCGTTCGTCGAAGCGCGGGAACTCGCCCGAGCGGTCGTCGAGCTGCTCTTCCTTCATGGTGTTGCCGTGGCTGTCGAAGTCGAAGGTCCAGCGGAACAGCTTGGCCATCGGCAGGTCCTTTGTCGACGGCGAGCCGTCGGGCAGCGGGAACAGCGGCGCCACGTCATACTTCATGACGTCGACCACGATCTTGCCGTCGGCCGTCTCGAAATGGTTCATCGGATGGAAGACGTACGAGGGCGGTGCCGACACCCATTTCACGTCGGCCACCGTGCCCTTGCGCGGGATGAAGGCGATGTGCGTGCCCTTGTCGGGCTCCCAGGCGAACGGCGGCTTGCCGCTCATGGCGCGTTCCATCGAGCTGGTGAGCGGGAAGATCGGCACCACGATCCAGTTCTTGGTCACGGCGAAGTCGTGGATCATCGACGGGAAGGGGCCTTCCAGGATCTCGGCGCGAGTCACCTTGCCGTGCCGATCGACGGTCTGCAGGCTCACTTCCTTGGTGAAGCGGCCGGTGGCCGAGTAGCCGAAGAAGATCATCTCGCCGGTCTCGGGATCGAACTTGGGGTGCGCGGTGAACGGGCCGTTCAGCTTGTTGCCGTAGGTCTCGTAGCCACCATCGGGGCCGACCGGCATCAGGCTCGCCGGATCGAGCGAGTAAGGCGCGTGCGCCTCTTCCAGCGCCAGCAGGCGGCCGGCGTGCCAGACGATGTTGGTGTTGGCGATGGTGGAGTTGAGCGCCATCACGCGCGGGTCGGTGTAGCGCGGATTGCCGAACGTGCCGGAGAGGCCCTCGCCCTCCTTGTTCTCGATCTCCCACTTGGGCGTGCGCACCCAGCGGTTCTTGTAGGAGACGTTGCCGTTCTCGATGTGGAAGGCGTGGATCATGCCGTCGCCGCCGAACCAGTGGTACGGCCCGCGCGGCGCGAACTGCGGGTTGGGGCCGTTGCGGTAGAGCGTGCCGCAGAGCTCGCGCGGCATCTCGCCGGTGATCTGCAGGTGGGCCGCGTCGGCCTCGGTGTTCACCGGACCGTAGTAGCCGTGCAGGAAGGGATTGTCGGCGGGAAAGGGCTTGGCCATGGCGGGATCCTCCTCGGGAGACGTTACGGTAACGCCGTGTATCTAACGTACGCTATCAATACACACTGTTCCCCGCAAGAAGAATCTCAGGGGGTGTCCGGTATTGGGGCGCAAACGCCACAGAGGGAAAAACCCCTCGGAGAGAGGGTGAATGATCCTCGCACTCCTTTGGACGGCGTTCAGTTTTTCAACGCATGTAGGTATAACGCTCGTCCTCAATTTCATAGGAGCCGGACAGGCCAGCAGCCCGCGTGCATTTCCAGCACTGGCTAGTTTCGTGGCCTTTAGTGAAGGCTGCTCGGTAGGTGACGACGATGCGGAAAATGAGACCCTCCTTGAATTTTCCATCGCAGGCAGCCCCGTCCAGTCTCATCATGTCCACGCTGTGGGTGAGTTCAGGAACATCAAATCGGGAAGCGATGATACGTTTTTGAATAAGCTTGTGATCGGCGATTTGAATAAGGGGCGGGTAAAGTCCGTCCCGCTCATATCCGTATGCAATTTGGACATTTTCTATGACGGCAGCCAAGTTGCCTTGATTGGAAACCGCATAGGTAAAAGTGGCTTGAGGGTAAAGGGTCTCTGGCCGTCTAGATCCAAGCAATGGGGCCACCTCGGCGCCCTTCAAGTCCCAGATGAAAATGTAAGGACGTTCCAATTCCGTGAGTGCGCGTTTTGCAGTGTCAGCCTGAATGGCGGCGGCCTTTGCGCTTTTTGCGGCGATGAGAAGGGATCGGCGCATGTCGCGCGCTTGTTGCAGGCCCAATTTCTTCAAGCCATCGGTGGCCTTCCAGAGCGTGTAGGTGAAATACGCAATGATGACCGTGGCTATCGCGACAACGGCCTCGTGGTAACTTTCCAGCGTGTGACCGATCCAGCGCAGTCCGGTTCCGATCAAGAAGATCGTGGCGCTATGGAACGAGGAGCAATCGCCGTAATAGGGGCCTTGATTGCTCTGGCGTGGTGTCGGTGGGTCACACGAGAAAAGCCAACACATCCATTCCGCAAGGATGACGACCACTAAGACGGCGATCATCCACCAACGATGCTTGAGCATCAGCGTCTCCCCCGAGACGGAGATACTACAGGTCTTCGAGGGCGATTCCCTCCATTTCTAGGGCCGCAAGGCAGCCTAGGAGGAACGTGGCTGCGAACGTCCCGCGCTTTAGCTTGGCTTTGATGGAGTCGACCGTTTCCCCCGGCAGACCATGCTTTTTGAGCCGCCTGGCTAACTCTTCGTAAGTCACATCAGCTTTCTTTAGTTCGGCCTTGAGGAATGTCGAGACGCGCTCGGCAATCTCGGCCTCAGTCTTTGCTAGTCCCATAGTGTCACCTCTGACACGGATCATATCTGACACTTTCCAATTGACCAAGCTTCCCTTGCGTGTCACAAGTGACACCAAGATGGCTCAGCACTTCCTCCTCACACGTGCAGCAAAGTCGCTCAATCTGGCGACGGTGTTCCGCATGGGAGATACGGAAGCCGAGGCGCTGTTTCGTGTCCTGCGCTGGCCTGAGACCAATGGCGACGCGGTTTGCCCGCACTGTGGGGGACTGGATGCCTACGAAGCGCGCCGGGCCAATGGTTCGTTGCGGTTTCGGTGCAAGGCCTGTGTGAAGGATTTCACTCTGACTTCGGGCACGCTGTTTGCCTCCCATAAGCTGCCGCTTCGCAGCTACCTCGCGGCTATCGCGATCTTCTGCAATGAGGTCAAAGGCAAGTCCGCGCTCGCCATGTCTCGCGACCTGGGCCTGTCCTACAAGGCCGCGTTTGTGCTGCTCCACAAGCTGCGCGAGGCCATGGCAGAGGAATTGCGGGGCCGCGTGGTGGGTGGTGAAGGCAAGGTTGCCGAGGTCGACGGTGGATATTTCGGTGGATATGTGAAGCCTGCCAATCTGCGGGAGCATCGCCGGGACCGTCGCCTTGGCCGTAATCAGAACGGCAAGCGTCGCGTGGTGGTGATCGTGCGCGAGCGCGGCGGTAACTCCGTCCCGGCCGTATTCAAGAGCGAGGCTGAGGCTACGGCATTCATCACGCGCCGCGTTGCCAAGGACACGGTTATCAATGCCGACGAAGCATCCTCATGGAATGGCCTGCATAGCCGCTTTGAAATGAAGCGGATCAACCACGAGCAAGCCTATTCAGCCGATGGTGCCTGCACGAATTGGGCAGAGGAATTCTTTAGCCGGATGCGTCGGGCTGAGATCGGCCACCACCACCATATCGCCGGAACCTACTTGCTGCGCTACGCTCAAGAGGCGACATGGCGTGAAGACAATCGGCGGGTCGATAACGGTGGGCAGGTCCATCAACTCGCACGACTTGCGCTCAAGCGTGGCAAATCGGTGGACTTCACTGGATATTGGCAGCGTCACATTCAAGCGGAAGTGAATTAGTTACTTCACTGTCTTGGCTATGGTGAAAACCAAAAGCGTGAGGGCAAACGCGACGCCCACAAACCACGACATAAGTTGAAACGTGGTGGGCATTTGCGACAGCTTGCCTTTGACTTCGGCAATATCTCTGCCGACCGCCTTTAGGTCAGTCTCAAGCGTTTCGACGCGCTTAAGCAATGCTTCCATGCCGCCATCATTGCTCCCGCCGTCCTTGTCGCGCAAGCGTTCATAGCCTTTCCGGAATTCCTCGGGCTCATAAATATCAGCGGGCACGATTAAGCTCCGCCATGGCAATGGAGTGGGCTTCAAATCGGCGATTTAGCTGTTGCGCCATGTCCTTGAGGATTTGGCCATCGGGCGTAGCGGCAATGGCCGCGTTTTCAGAGAGAATGCGCAGCATCGGCACAACCGTTGCCATCATGGCGCTAAGGTCATAGGCGACCGCTGACACTTCCGCTATCGCGTTGCCGTAAAGGGGATGGCGTTGCTTTGCCGCGAGGTGCTGGGCAAGGATACTTGGTGAATTGGGCGTATCGGCCATCGTTTCTCCCCTTCGGATTAGCTAGGGAATCAAGATAGCGGCTCCCGATCCTGTGCCGAGTCCAATCGCTCCGGCGGTAGCTTCCAAGCGGTGTTTTGAGCCATGCCAATGCGGACCATTTCACCGGCTTTTTCTTTATCTGACAGGTACTTAGTGATACGTTGGCGCATCGCTCATCGGACATGATGTTGGTCGGGCACGTTGCCCGCGACCATGGCGGTATCGGCCAGCGCAATGGCTGTGAGAGGCGTCCCATTGGCCTTGCGCAGCTCGTCCAGGCACAGGCGGGCAAGGTCTGGGCCGGAGTAATACTGGCTCTTACGGTGGGGCCGCTTGGGCCGGATATCCTCCGGATCTAGCTCGGCATCGAACAGCTTGAGGGTGGCATCGACATGGACAAGAGCAACGCGCCAATCCCGGGCCTTCCGTTCATTGTCTGCGATGAAGCCCGCGATCTGCGCCCGCTTCCGTTTCAAAGCGTGCATGGCATGGCTGCCGCGTGGTTCTACGGTCATGCGCGAAAGATGGCGCTAACCCCTTGGGATTGCTTGTGGCAGTTGCGCCCTAATACCGGGGGTGTCCGATATTGGGAGCCCAGCGCGCTTTCGCCTAGGCGAACAGGAAGTCCGAGTCGGAGAGGCTCGCCACCTGCACGCCGATCAGCGTGATCGCGCTGGTCGCGCCGCCGTCGGTATGGAACAGCGTCGTCGAATTGTAGCCGAGGTTGCCGGCAACCCACTCGAACGCCGTGAAGTCGGCAAAAGAGTGGATCGATGCCACCGCGGTGAAATCCAGCTTCTCGCCGGTGGGGTCGAACGAATGGATCGTGTCGGAGCCCCAGGTGGCGGCGGTATAGACGTAGCGGTCCGTACCCGCTTCGCCGATCAGCGTGTCGTTGCCGGCGCCGCCGGTCAGGACGTCGTTGCCGGCGCCGCCGGCGATGTAATCATTGCCCGAACCGCCGGTCAGCGTGTCGTTGCCGCCCCAGCCGTAGAGGTATGTGTCCACGGTGTTGCCCGCAGCATTCAGCGTATCGTTGCCGAGCACCGAGCCCTGCACCCACTCGATCGAGGCCGTCGCCAGATTGAGAGTCACGCCCGTGTCGGACCACACGAACAGCGAATCGAAGCCGGCGCCGCCGTCGATCTGGCTGTCGCCGCCCAGCTCGATCAGGGAATCGTCGCCGCCCTGGCCCAGCATAATGTCGGAGCCGCCATTGCCCACCAGGAGGTCGTTGCCGTCGCCGCCGGCCAGGGTGTCGTTGCCGTCGCCGCCGTCGAGATAATCACCGAAGGCCGAGCCGGTGATCGTGTCGTCGCCGCCCATGCCATAGATGTAGACGGCGCTGGTCTGGCTCGCCGCGTTGAAGGTATCGGCGCCTGAATTGCCCTGCGCCCATTCGATCGATGCCGTTCCCATGTCCAGCGTCACCGGCGCGCTGGTCTGCACGAACACGGAATCGAAGCCCGCGCCGCCATTGATGCTGGTGTCGGCGGCGTCGATCAGCAGGACGTCGGCGCCATCGCCGCCGGAAAACGTGTCGGTGCCGCCCCCGCCGATCAACACATCGTTGCCGGCGCCGCCGTCGAGACTGTTGTCTCCTGAACCGCCGACCAGCGTGTCATTCCCGGCAAAGCCAATGATGACATTGTTGCCCGCGCCGCCATGCATACTGTCGGCTTCCGGAGTGCCCAGGAATGTGGTCTCCGCCGGCGCACTATCGTCGTTGAGGATCGTGGCCACGCCGGTACCGATGTCGAGGGTGGCACCGTGGTTCGCCCCCGACAGATCGACGAAGAATGTCTCGTCGTGCTCGAACCTGGTGTCGCCGTTGACCAGCACGGAGAAGGTCTGGACGTCGACACCGTCGCCGAACTGCAGCGTGCCCAAGGCGGCAACGTAGTCACCGTCGGCAGCCGTTGCGGTGTCACCCGACGTGGCATAGTTGACGCTGAATGCCGCCGTGCCCCCGGTTCGCGTCACCGTGAACGTTGCCAGATGGGTCCCGCTGTCGCCTTCGGTGACCGTCGCGTCGGAGATCGACACCGAACCGGCTGTCGGCCCATCGTCGTTGCGGAGAGTGCCCGCGGCCGATGATGTGCCGATGACCGATCCTGCACTGGGATTGGACAAGGTGACCGTGAAACCTTCGTCTCCCTCCAACACCGTCTCGCCGAGGGCCCAGACGGTGACGGTTTTCGAGCTCTCCCCGTCGGCGAAGTGCACGGTGCCGGACGGCAACGGCAGCAGGTCGCCGAGGAAAGAGAGGCCCGGAAAATAGGTATCGATGAAAGACGCGAGATAGGAGTTGAAGTCCACGATCCCCAGCCACTGCGGGGGGACGAAGTCGGCGCCATTGACCTCCGCACCACCGACGGACCAATGGACGCTGTCGGGCCCACTCAGGTCGCCGGTGCGCGTGACGGTGAAGGTGAAGGCCGTGGCACCGAGATCTCCTTCGGCCTTGTCGGCGCTGGTCGCCGCGATCGACAGCGAGGCATCGTCGTTGCGGATCATGCCGGCGGCCGAGGCAGTGCCGATGATCGTGCCGACGCTGGGGGCGGACAGCGTCACCG
>Ga0194051_1000665_pt1 | contig 19317 bp, 1 predicted proteins | sample SepL2320m_MetaG_FD_161275 | JGI IMG/M metagenome (GOLD analysis project Ga0194051, IMG submission 161275) | Anoxic zone freshwater microbial communities from boreal shield lake in IISD Experimental Lakes Area, Ontario, Canada - Sep2016-L239-20m | ecosystem: Environmental > Aquatic > Freshwater >... | reverse complement strand
GCTATTGGAAGGGCTGGTCAGCCGCACGGCGCCTCCGCCGGTAATCACCACGCCGCCCGACCCGGTGATCAGGGTACCGAACGTCCGGGCAGTGCCGAAGCCGTTGTTGAAAGCGAGCGTGGCACTGTTGGCGATCGTTCCAGCGAGGTTGCTCGACTGGCCGCGGAGTTCCAGCGTGCCGCCTAGGATCGACGTGGTGCCGGTGAACGTGCTGGCCGCCGTGAGGACCAGCGTGCCGAGATTCGTCTTTACGAGCGACAGGTTTCCACTGCCGTTGTCGACAATCGTGCCGCCGTAGAGCGACGTGCCGCTGGAGATGGAAGTCGTAAGCGTCGATGTACCAGCCGCCGTGCCGGTCGTGATCACCGCGCCGCTGGAGCCGGAGAGGCGGCCAACCGACACCGAGTAGCCGCCAAGATCCAGCCGGCCGCCGTTGACAGCCAGCGGGCCACCCGCACCCAGAGCCGAGGCATTGCCGACGCCAATCGTGCCCGACGAGAGCGTCGTGCCACCGGTGTACGAGTTCTGGCCCGTCAACAAGAGCGTGCCAGCCCCCGACTTTGTAAGCGAGCCGCCAACGCTCGCAAGCGTCGAGGCGAACAAAACATTCTGCCCGTTGGTGTCGATGCTATAGCTCTGGCCGGACGCGGTCGAGAACCGCGATGAATAGTCGGTCGTGTTGGCCGCCGTCGATTGCAGCGTGCCGCCACCGAATGAGATCACGCCGCTGGTGCCGAGGGCTCCACCGCTTCCCAGCGACACCACACCTGCGTTAATCGCTGTCGGTCCTGTGTAGGTGTTGGCACCGGTGAGGGCCAGCGTGCCGCTGCCAAGCTTGACCAGACCGATCGCACCGCCGCCCGTGCCCGTACTGTCGGCGACGTTGTTGGAGAGCGTGAAGAGTCCGCCGGCGTTGGTCGTGTCGAAGCCGATCGACGAACCGGCCTTCAAGCCGTTATTGCTCACCGACCCACCGAGTCCACCGAGGTTTCCAAGCAGCGTCGTCACGTTGCTCGCCGTGAACTCGCCCGTGCCACCGACGTTCACCGCCAGCGTGGCCCCCGAGCTGGTCACGATAGTGGCCGCAGTCCAGTTGGCCGTCGTCCCACCGTAGAGCGACGATGTGCGACCGAACTGCAGCACGCCGGCGTTCACATTCGTTGTGCCCGAGTAGCCATTGGTGCCCGAGAAGACCAGCGTCCCCGAGCCCGACTTTGTCATCGCCACCGCGCCGGAGGCGTTGTCGAGAATGGCACCGGCAAACGTTGACGTGCCGGTCGTAAAAGAGCTCGTCAGCGTGGCCGTGCCAGAGGCGTTGCTCGAAGTAATGACACCTCCGAAAGAGCCGGAGAGCATCCCCACCGTCGCCGAAAAGCCGTTCAGGTTGACCGTGCCGCTGACAACCGCAAGCGAGCCGCTCGTGCCACCAATCGCCAGCCCGTTGCCCAGCGACACCATGCCACCGGTAACGACCATGCCGCCTGAGAACGTGTTGGTGCCCGAGAGCGTCAGCGTGCCCTCGCCAGCTTTCGTTAGCGTGCCGCCGATGCTGGTGAGCGAACCGGAGAGCGTTCCATTCTGGCCGTTGGTGTCGAACGAGTAGAGCTGGCCCACAGCGGTAGAAAATCGGGATGAATAGTCGGTCGTGCCCGATGCCGTGAACTGCATCACGCCGCCGCCAAACGCGATCGTGCCGGACGTCCCTAGAGCGGAGGCATTGCCCAGCGAAAGGATGCCGGCCGAAAGCGTTGTGCCGCCAGCGTAGCTATTGGCCCCGGAGAGCGTAAACGTGCCGGTGCCGGATTTCACGAGTCCGGCGGTTCCGGACAGCGACGCCGACACCGAGCCAGACATCGCGTTATAGGTGCCGGTGGAGTTGACCGTCAGCGTGCCCGACTGGATCACACCGCCGGCGATCGTCACGTTGCCCGTCCGCGTCAGCGAGCGGTTGCCCAAATCCAGCGTGCCGCCGTTGACCGTGATCGGACCGACCGGGGCGCCGAGGCCGTTGGTCGTGGATATCGTCAGCACGCCGGCGTTCACCGTCGTGCCGAAAGTGTAAGTGTTGGCACCGGTGAGGGCCAGCGTGCCGCTGCCGAGCTTGACCAGACCGATCGCACCGCCGCCCGTGCCCGTACTGTCGGCGACGTTGTTGGAGAGCGTGAAGAGTCCGCCGGCGTTGGTCGTGTCGAAGCCGATCGACGAACCGGCCTTCAAGCCGTTGGTGGCCACCGACCCACCGAGTCCGCCGAGGTTTCCAAGCAGCGTCGTCACGTTGCCCGCCGTGAACTCGCCCGTGCCGCCGACATTCACCGCCAGCGTGGCCCCCGTGCCGGTCACGATAGTGGCCGCAGTCCAGTTGGCCGTCGTCCCACCGTAGAGCGACGATGTGCGACCGAACTGCAGCATGCCGGCGTTCACAGTCGTTATGCCCGAGTAGCCATTGGTGCCGGAGAAGACCAGCGTCCCCGAACCCGACTTCGTCACAGCGATCACGCCGGAGCCGTTGTTGGCAATTATTCCGGCGAACGTTGACGTGCCCGTTGCGAAGGAGCTCGTCAGCGTGGCCGTGCCAGAAGCGGTGCTCGTCGTGATCAAGGCACTCGAGGCACCCGAGAGGGCAGCGATCGTCGGGGAGAAGCCGCCGAGGTTGAGCGTGCCTGAATTGATGACAAGCGTCCCGGTCGTGCCACCGAGGGCGGTGGCGCTGCCCACAACAAGCTCGCCAGCATTGATGACCGTGCCCCCAAAGTAGGTGTTGGCCCCGGAGAGCGTCAGCGACCCAGCCCCCGACTTGACCAGCGCCGTGACTCCGGAATCGGGAGTCGAGATCGTGTTGCCGAACTGGCCGTTGACGATCGTACCGGCGAAGGTCGAACTGCCGACCACAACCGTCGTCAGCGTGGCGGTGCCCGTGATGGCATTGGTGGAGATGCGGCCACCGCTGGACCCGCTCAGCGTCCCGACGGATACGGAATAGCCGTTGAGTGCGAGCCCGCCAGCGTTGATTGTCAACGGGGCGGTCCCACTGCCCAAGGCCGCGCTGTTGCCCACTGTCACATAGCCTGTGCCGCTGGTCCCATTGATAACTGTGCCACCGGTGTACGAATTCGCCCCGGAGAGCATCGCATTGCCGGCGCCCGACTTCGCTAGGCCAACCGAACCGGCCAACGAGGCCGAGACGAGGCCCGACTGGAGGTCGTAGTTCACCGTGTTGTTGGTGATCGTGCCATTTTGAATTGTGCCTGAGAGCGTGACGATGCCCGAACGCGTCAGCGAGGCGTTGCCCAAGTCGAGCGTGCCACCGTTGACCGTGATCGGGCCGGCCGAACCGGCAACGCCAAGGCCGTTGGGCGTGGTGATCATCATCACACCGCCGCCGGTGACGGAGATTGCGGGCGTGCCCGCGATCACGCCGGTGGTAGTCTGGATGAACGTGCCGCTGCTAACGGCTACCAGCGAAGGCCCGTTCATCGTGCCGGAAAGCACAACGGTGCCGGCGGGGATCGTGCCGGAGGCCTGGACGAACGAACCCGAGTAAGTGCTCAGGCCGGAGAACGTGGTCGTGCCGGAATTCCACACGTTCAGCGTGCCGTTGCCGCCCGTGCCTCCGTTGACGATCGGGCCACTCAAGAGCGTGTTACCCGTGCCGGCGAAGGTCATCTGGCGGCCGACGCCGGTGCCGCTCTCCTGCAAGAATGTCGTGCCAGAGATCGTCAGCAACTTGCCGGCGGCGAGGTTGTTGAAGAACCGATAGTCTGCAAGTTGGTTTGCACCGTTGATCAGGGGACCGGCGAGTTCGATGTTGTTCGACCCGCTGAACGTCGGATAGAGGTTGCCCAGCAGGATCGGGTTGGTGATGGCATTGGCACCGGTCAGGTCCGTCGAGGCCTGGATCGAGCCGGTGTTGAACGCGATCGTGCCGGTGCCGAGGGCCGCCTTGTTGCCGAGCAGGACGAGGCCGGCGTTCTGTATCGTCGTCACGCCGGAGATGTTGGAGCCGGCGGCATTTCGCAGTTCGAGCGTGCCGCCGCCGTAGTAGAGATTGAGCGCCGTGCCGGGATTGATCGAGTCGAGACGGCTGGCGGTGAATCGGCCTCCCGAGACGCCCACGCGCTGGACGTTGCCTTGGTTGAGCCAGAGCACGCCCGTCGTCTCGGCGGTGCCGGATGTCCACGGAAAGCCGTTGACGGTGGGAACGAAGTCGTTGGCCAGCAGGATCGACGTGCCGCTGGTGTTACTGACATAGCCGGCGTTCGGCGCGAACGTGCCGGAGCCGAGGGCGTAGGAACTGTTGATGTTGATCTGCGCGTTGATCGTGGGGGCAACCCCGCCGCTGAAGGAGTTCGACCCGGAGAGCGTGGTCGAGCCGGTCGTCGCGAGCGAGAAGTTGCCGCCGGAGATGTTGCCGGTGAAGACGCCGCCGGCCAAGGTGCTCGGGGCCGTGAGGATCATGTTGCCGCCGAACGTGCCGGTGTTGAGCGTGCCCGCGTAGGTGCCGGTGTTGAGCGTGCCGCCGAAGAGGTTCACGGGACCCTTGAGCGACGCCGGGCCGGCGACGAGCGTGCCGACCGAGATCGTCGTCGTGCCGGTGTAGGTGTTGCTTCCGGTGAAGATGAGCGTGCCGTTGTTCAACTTCGTCAGCGAGCGGGGGCCGCCCGTCTCGCCCACGGGCCCGAGGGCCCAATAAAGGGTTCCGGTGTCGGACGAGTTAAATAGGTCTATCGTTGTGTTGGCGGCGAGCGTGACGGTGTCGAAGGCCAGCGTCGAGCCGCCCTTGCTATTGCTGCTTGCCGCCAACGTCTGCGTGCCGTTGACCACGAGGTTGCCAAGCGTGTAGGTGGTGCCCGCGATCCCCGGGGTCCAGGAGAACGTCACGGTGCCCGGGGCGGCGGTCGTGGCGATGTTGTTGCCGAAATTGGCGGAGGCTGTGCCGCTGCTCAGCCCCAGCGTGGCGCCTGGGGCCATCGTGAGATTGAGGGGGGCGTTCGTGAGGCTGCTCCGCAGGGCATTGGCAGAGTTGGCCGTGAGCGTGGCCGTCGAGCCAAAGTTGTCGCTGATAAAGACCGGGCCGCTGCCGAGAGCGTAGTCGGTGCCGGAGACGAGCGTGCCGCCACTGATGTAGGTGCCGCCGGAATACCCGCTGGAGGACGAGAGCGTGAGGCTGGCCGTGCCAAGCTTGGAAAGCGAACGGCTGCCGCCCGTTTCGCTCACGCTGCCGAGCACGACATTCAAAGCTGCTGCGCCGGATGAATTGCCGTTCAATACGGTTAGGTTGCCGCCCAGCGAGACCGTGCCAAACGTCGTTGTCGATCCGTTTTGTACGTTGCCGCCAGCGCCAACGCCGACAAAGAGCGTCTCGTTGCCGCCGGTCGTGAGGTTGCCGAGGATGTTGTTGACGACGCCAGAAACGGTCATGCCGTAGCTGCCCGGTGTGATGTAGATCGTGCCGGTGCCGGTCGTGGTGATGTTGTTGCTGAACGTGCCGCTGGTCGTGTTGGAGAGCCAGAGGCAGGCGCCAGGAGCCATCGTGATCGGCAGCGGCGTGTTGTTGGCGGTGCTCAGCAGGCCGTTGGTCGTCATGACCTTCAGGACGCTCAAGCCCGTCGGCACGAGCGGCGTGTTGAGTGAGATCGGGCCGCTACCAAGGGCGTAGTCGGTACCCGAGACGAGCGTGCCGTTGTTGACCCAAGTGCCGCCAGAATAGCTATTCGAGGCGCTCAGGGTGAGCGTGCCGCCGCTGCCGACCTTGGCCAACCGGCCCGCTCCACCGATCACGCCGATCCAGGTGCCCGTGTTGGCCAGCGAATCGAACGTGCCGGTCACGCCTGATGCGATCGAGACGTTGTTGGTGGTGTTCGTGCCGGTAAAGTTGGCCTGCAGCACGGCGTTGCCCGAGAACGTCGTCGTGCCCGTGCCGAGGGCGAACGTGCTGCCGTACTGCAGCGTGCCGGACGAGAGCGTCACGCCGCCCGTGAAGCTGTTGGAGCCGTTGAGCACGAGCAGGCCGGGGCCCGCCTTCGTGAGGCCATAGACGCCCGAGATCCCGCCTCCGACGGTCAGCTGCAGGGCGTTGGCCAGCGACGAATAGCCGCTGGGGGTGAGCGGGTTTGTGTTCACAGTGACCGTGACGCTCGCGCCGAGTGCGACGGTGCCCGTGCCGAGATTGAGCGAGTTCGAGCCGGCGAACGTGAAGTCGCCGTTCCACGTCTGGGCCGGCAAGTTTGTCAGGGTGAGTGTGGAGGTGAGGCCGTTCATGACGTCGAGCACGCCGCCGTTGATCACGAGGCGGCTGTTGCTGCCGGTGGCCGCCGCGTTGCCGAGGATGAGCGTGCCGCTGGTGAGCGTCGTCGTGCCTGTGTAGGAGATGTTGGAACCGGAGAGCGTGAATCCTCCGCTGCCGACCTTCGTGATGCGGCCGGCGCCCGACAGCACGCCCGAATAGACCGTTGTGGCGTTGTTGCCGCCGACCGTGAGGGTGACCGGTGCTGGCGTGCCGGCGTTGTTCTGCAGGCCGAGGTTCGCTGCGCCCGAGAAGGCCCCGATCGTGAAGGCGTTGGAGACAACGCCCGAGTCGAAGGCCAGCGATCCGGAGGAGAGAATGAGCGTGCTGTTCTGCAGGGCGGAGGCATTGGCCAGCTGCAGCGTGCCGGAGGAGAGCGTCGTCTGGCCGCTGTAGGTGTTGGCCCCGCCGAGGACGAGCGTGCCGTTGCCGGCCTTCGTGAGGCCGTAGGCTAGACTGCCGTCGCCGATCGCGCCGCCGACGGTGATCGTGCTCGAGGTCACCGTCACGGTGCGGCTGCCGCCGAGCGTGACCGAGCCCGTGCCGAGGTTCAGCGTGTTGGTGCCGAGAAACGTGAAGTCGCCGTTCCACGACTGGAGGTTGTTGTTGGTCGTGAGCCGGGCGGCGTTGACGTCGAGCGATCCGCCGTTGATCGCCAGCCGCCCGATGCCAAGGCCTGAGTCGTTGCCGAGGGTGAGCGTGCCGGAGTTGAGCGTCGTCTGGCCGGAGTAGGTGTTGGCACCATTGAGCGTGAGGTTACCGGCACCCGACTTCGTGAGGCCCGTGGCCGAAGAGTTGTCGGCGATCGTGGAGGCGATCGTGAGGCCGCTGGAGGCGTTGTTCTGGATCACAACGAGGTCGGCCCCGGCCGCCCCGAGGAGCGTGCCGCCGGTGATCGAGGTGGCGTTGGCCGCGACGTTGGTCGTGACGAGGATGCCGCCCGAGGAAACCGTGAGCGTCTGGCCCGCGGCCATCGAAAGCGCGCCCGCCGTGGCGGTATTGAACCGCACGCTGTTGACCGACTGGCTGTTCCAGGCCGTGGAGTTGGTGGCTTGGAAGTCGACGTTGGCAGTCGAGCCAGGCGTCGTCGTGCCGGCGATCGAAGGAGTGGAGCCCGCGTAAACCGTAACGACGCCGCTGACGGTGCCGCTGGTCGTGGCCCAGTTGCTGCCGCCCACCGTGGCCCAACCGCCGAGGATGCCGTTGGTGCTCGCCGTGCTCGTGGCAAAGCCGTTGGTGCCGCCGATGGCGAGGTTCGCGGGGTTCGTGAAATCGAGCGTGGCACCGACGTTTCGCGTGATCGCCCCGACGGAGAGGAGCAGCGGGTTGGCCGAACTCTGGTTGGTAAGCGAGATGGCGGAGGCGCCGGGATTGAGCGTGAGGCCGGCCACCGTCTGGGAGTTGGTCGTGCTGGCCTTGCCCGTGAGGTTGAACGTGCCGCCGCCGAGGACCAGCGACGAGGTGGTGGCCAGGATGTTGGTCGCCGGGGCCGAGGTCTGGCCGAAGTCGAGTCGCAGCGTGCCGGCATTGACCGTCGTCGCACCGGTGTAGGTGCTCGAGCCGCCGAGAATGAGCATATTGAAGCCGGCCTTCACGAGGCCATAGCCCGAGCCAGAGTCGCCGATCGCGCCGTTGACCGTGAGGGCGTTTGCACCGTTGACCGTCAGGGTGCGGGTCGCACCGAGCGTGACCGCGCCCGTGCCAAGGGTGAGAGTTGAGCCGCCGGCGAACGTGAAGTCGCCGTTCCACGATTGGAGGTTGTTGTTCGAGATGATCGTGGCCGTGGAGGCGTCGAGCACGCCTCCCGTGACCACGAGCCGGCCGGTGCCCAGCGCCGTGGCGTTGCCGAGGGAGAGCGTGCCGGAGGCGAGCGTCGTCGTGCCGGAGTAGGTGTTGGCCCCGGAGAGCGTGAAGCTGCCGCTGCCCGTCTTCGTGATGCCGCCTGAGCCCGTGAAGACGCCCGAGGAGATCGCGGCCGCGAACGACGTGCCGCCGACGGTGAGATAGACCGGGGCGGGGGAGCCGGCGTTGTTCTGCAGGGCGATCGTGGTCGAGTTTATCAGGTTGCCGAATGAGAAGGCGTTGCCCGAAACCGAGTTGTCGAAGAGGAGCGACGTGCCGGCGGATGCGGTGACGGTGCTGTTCTGCACGGCATACTGGTTGGCCAGCAGGAGCGTGCCAGCGCTCACCGTCGTGGCGCCCAAGTAGCTGTTGGAGCCGCCGAGGGTGAGCTGGCCGGCGCTGACCGTCACTCCGCCCGTGGTGGTGTTGACGTTGCCGTTCAGGACGAGCGTGCCCGAGCCCGACTTCGTGATGCCGGCCGTAAACCCGCCGATCGTGCCCCCGACGGTGAGCGTGCTGGAGGTCACCGTGTAGGCGAAGCTGCCGCCGAGCCCGACGGGCCCCGTGCCGATGTTCAGCGGATTGGAGCCGACGAAGGTGAAGCTTCCATTCCAGAACTGCGGGTTGTTGGTGGAGAGCGTGGTCGGCGTGGAGGCGTCGAGGGCGCCGCCGGAGATCAGCAGCCGGCCGGTACCGATGGCGGAGGCGTTGCCGAGGACGAGCGTGCCGGCGGAGAGCGTCGTCGTGCCGCTGTAGGTGCTCGAGCCATTGAGCACCAGCGTGCCAACGCCGGCCTTGGCGATGCCGTAGCCCAAGCCCGCGTCGCTGATCCCGCCGCCGACGGTGAGCGTGCTCGAGGTCACGGTCACCTGCGGGGCGGCGGTGCCAAGCAGGACCGCACCGGTGCCCATGTTGAGGTTGTTCGAGCCGTTGAACGCCCAGGTGCCGTTCCACGATTGGGCGTTGTTGGCCGAGAGCGTGCGGGAGGCCGTGACGTCGAGGCTGCCGCCGGAAATCACGAACTGGCTGGTGCCTAGCGCCAGGTCATTGCCCAGGACGAGCGTGCCTGCCGAGACTGTCGTCGTGCCGCTGTACGTGTTGGCAGCGGCGAGGATGAGATTGCCTGACCCGGCCTTCGTGAACCCGTAGCCCAAGCCCGCATCGCCGATCCCGCCGCCGATCGTGAGCGTGCTGGCATTTACGGTGAGGATGTAGTTCGCGCCTCCTAGCGTGAAGGCACCCGCACCGAGGTTGAGCGTATTGCTGCCCGCAAACGTGCTGGCAGCAGCGAGCGAGATCGGATTGTTGTTGGCCAGCGTGCGGGCGGCATTGACGTCGAGCGTGCCGCCATTGAGCACGAGCCGGCCCGGGCCGATTGCGTAGTCGTTGCCAAGTATTAACGTGCTGACGTTGACGCTCGTCGTGCCGGTGTACGTGTTGGCGGCCGTGAGAAGGAGGTTGCCACCACCAGTTTTCGTGATGCCGCCGGGGCCGGAGAGGGTGCCGCTGTAGGTTGTCTGCACGCCGGCGACCAGGCCCTGCCCGAGGCTCAAGATCACGGGCGAGCCGGCGTTGTTCTGCAGAACCATGTTGCTCGACCCGCTCAGGCCGCCGAGAGTGAAGGCGTTGGTCGTGACTGTGCTGTCGAACTCGATCGCGCTGCCTGCGGCGACCGTGACGACGCTGTTACCGAGGCCGCTGGTGTTTGTGAGCCGGACTGTGCCACTGGAGACGAGCGTCGGACCGGTAAAGGTGTTGGCCCCGCCGAGCACCAGCGTGCCGGCCCCGGCCTTGGTGAGGCCCTGATAGAGGCTGCCTTCGACGATGGCGCCGCCCACCGTGAGAGTGCCGCCACCGACCGTGATCGTGCGGTTACCGTCACCGCCGCCGAGCGTGACGGCACCGGCGCCCAGATTGAGTGAGTTAGTGCCGCTGAAGACGAAATCGCCGTTCCATGTCATGGCACTATTGTTTGAGAGCGTGCGGGTCTGGCCGGCTGGCAGCAGCGCCGCCTCCAGCGTGCCGCCGTTGATCACGAACCGGCCGGTGCCGATGCCCATGTTCTGACCGATGGCCAGCGTGCCGGCGTTGAGCGTTGTCGTGCCGGTGTAGGTGTTGCCCACGACGTTTTGGTTGGCGCCAGGGCCAGGGGCCAGCACCATCCGGCCGCCGCCCGACTTCGTGAGGCCCGTGGCGGAGGTGTTGTCGGCGATCGTCGCCGAGATCGTCAGGCTGTTGGCGAGGTTGTTCTGAATGACGACGAGATCGGTGCCCGCTCCGCCGGTGAGGAAATCGCCCGCAATCGTCGTGGCGTTGTTGCCCACGTTGCTCGTGACCAAGATGCCGCCCGTGCCGATCTTGTTGGTACCCGAGAGGGTGAGCGTGGCGGCCCCCGAGGCCGCAAACCGCAGGCTGTTGGTGAGGGCGTTTGTCTGCGTGGAATTGCCCGTGACAGTCGTGTTGTTGGCGGTGGCCCAGGTATCGCTTGTGTAGGACGAGTAGGCGACAACGTTAGTGCCGTTGTTCGTCGCCCAGTCGCTGCCAGCCACCGTCACCCAGCCGCCGAGGATGCCGTTGGTGTTGGGCGTGGTGGTCGCGAAGCCGTTGGTCGAGCCGATCGTGCCAGCAGGCTGCGTGAGGTCGAGCGTGCCGCCGACGGCCCGACTGATCGCCCCGACTGACAGCAGGAGCGGATTGGATGACGACGACGAAAGCACGATCGCCCCGGCCCCCGAGTTGACAGCCAAGCCGGTTACAATCTGGCTGTTGGTCGTGTTCGCCTTGCCGACGAGATTCAGCCTGCCGCCGGAGAGTGCCAGCGGAGATGCCGTGGCGAGGATGTTGGTGGCCGGGGCGCCCGAAGCCGAGAAGTCGAGAGCCAATGCGCCGCCGTTGACGCTCGTCGTGCCGGTGTAGGTGTTGGCGGCGGAGAGCGTGAGGATGCCGGTGCCGCCCTTTGTAAGGCTGCCGTTGCCCGAGAGCGTGCCGGAGAACGTGGTCGAGGCGTTGTTGCCGCCGGCGTTGACGACAATCGCCCCGGCGGCCGTGTTGCTCAAGGCCAAGTTGCCGGTGCCGCTTAAGGCCCCGATCCGGAAGACGCTGCCTGTCACCAGGCTGTCGAACTGCACCGCCGCCCCGGAGGCGATCGAGAGCGTGCTGTATTGCAGGGCATTGGAGCCCGAGAGCAAGAGCACGCCTCCCGAGACGGTCGTCGGGCCGGTGAAGATGTTGTTCGTGCCGCCGAGGACCAGCGTGCCGGTGCCGGTCTTCGTGAGGCCGGAGCCCGCCACCGATTCCTCGATGTTGCCGCCGACGGTGAGCGTGCTCGAGAGCACAGTGACCGCCCGCGTGCCGGCGAGCGTCACGCGGCCCGTCGAGAGGTTTAGCGGCTGGGTGCCAACGAACGTGAAGTCGCCGTTCCACGACTGGGCGGATGGGCTGGTCGTCAAGTTGCTGCCGGAGTCGAGCGAACCGCCGTTGATGACGAGCCTCGTGGCGGGGATACCGGCCACGCCGAAGAGCAGCGTGCCGGCATTCAGCGTGGTTGGGCCGGTGTAGGTCTGCGCGCCGAGGAGAGCCAGCGTGCCCAGGCCGTTTTTCACGAGGCCACCGGCACCGGAAAAGCCGCCAGCAAGCAGCGTGTTTTGATTGTTGCCGCCAATGGCAAGGAAAATCGGCGCGGGCGCCGGGCCGCTCGTCTGCAGGCTGATACCTGTGGAGCCCATGATGTTCCCAAACGTCACCGTGCCGGAGAGGCTTGGATCGAAGAGCAGGGGGCCAGTGGCGCTAACCGTGCTGTTTTGCAGGGCCAGCGGGTTGGCGACGACGAGCGTGCCGGCGCTCACAAAGGTGTAGCCAGTGAACGTATTGGCCGCCCCGAGCACGAGCGTGCCGGCGCCAGCTTTCATGATGCCGTAGCCGCTGGCGGCCTCACCGATCGCGCCATTGACGGTGAGCGAACCGGACGTGACCGTGACGGTGCGGAAGCCGCCTATGACACCGCTCCAGTCGAACGTGCTTCCGCCGATGGTGACAGGGCCTGTGCCGAGGTTGAGGTTGGCCGCGTTGGTGCCGAGGTAGCTTACGCTGCCGTTCCAAGCCTGCGGATTGTTGCCCGAGAGCGTGCGGTTGGCCGTGGCATCCAGCACGCCGCCGTTGATCACCAACTGGCCGGTGCTCAGGGCCGAGTCGTTGCCGAGCGTGAGCGTGCCGGAGTTGAGCGTCGTCTGGCCGGAGTAGGTGTTGGCACCATTGAGCGTGAGGTTACCGGCACCCGACTTCGTGAGACCCGTGGCCGAAGAGTTGTCGGCGATCGTGGAGGCGATCGTGAGGCCGCCCAAGTTGTTGGCGTTGTTCTGGATCACAACCAGGTCGGCACCGGCCGCCCCGAGGAGCGTGCCGCCGGTGATCGTCGTGGCGTTGGCCGCCACGGTGCTCGTGACGAGGATGCCGCCCGAGGAAACCGTGAGTGTCTGGCCCGCGGCCATCGAAAGCGTGCCCGCCGTCGAGGTATTGAACCGCAGGCTGTTGACCGACTGGCTGTTCCAGGCCGTGGAGTTGGTGGCTTGGAAGTCGACGTTGGCAGTCGAGCCAGGCGTTGTCGTGCCGGCGATCGAAGGAGTGGAGCCCGCGTAAACCGTAACGACGCTGCTGACGGTGCCGCTGGTCGTGGCCCAGTTGCTGCCGCCCACCGTGGCCCAACCGCCGAGGATGCCGTTGGTGCTCGCCGTGCTCGTGACAAAGCCGTTGGTGCCGCCGATGGCGAGGTTCGCCGGGTTGGTGAAGTCGAGCGTGGCACCGACGTTTCGCGTGATCGCCCCGACAGAGAGGAGCAGGGGATTGGCGGTGGACTGGTTGGTGAGCGTGATCGCCGAGGGGCCAGCGTTGAGCGTGAGGCCAGCAACCGTCTGGCTGTTGATCGTGCTGGCCTTGCCATTGAGGTTGAACGTGCCGCCGCCGAGGACTAGCCCGGCCGTCGAAGAGATCAGATTTGTTGCCGTCGCGGTAGCCGGCGAGAAGTCGAGCCGGAGCAAGCCGTTGTTGACCGTTGTTGGGCCGGTGTAGGTGTTGGAGCCAGTCAGAATAAGCGTGCCAGCGCCGGACTTCGTCAGGCCGTAGCCGAGACCGCCGTCGCCGATCGTGCCGCCGACTGTTATTGACTGGCTGTTAATCTGCACCACGCGACTGCCGGCCAGCGTGATCGCGCCCGAGCCGGTGTTGAGCGTGTTGCTTCCGACAAACGTGAAGTCGCCGTTCCAGGTCTGCAGGTTGTTGGTCGTGATCGTGCGGGCGGCGTTGACGTCGAACTGGCCCCCGTTAATCACGAACCGGCCTGTGCCGAGTGCACCGTCGTTGCCGAGAATGAGGTTGCCGGCGTTGAGCGTCGTCACGCCGGTGTAGGTGTTGGAGGACGAAAGCGTGAGGATGCCAGGGCCCGACTTCGTGAGGCCGGTCGCGGACGTGTTGTCGGCGATCGTGGACACGATCGCGATGTTGTTTGCGCTCTGGGTCTGAACTACGTTCAAGTCACCGCCGGCCGATCCGCGGAGCGTGCCGCTTGTGATGGTCAGCAGGTTGTTGTTCGTCAGGAGGCCCATGAGGATGCCGCCGGAGGTGATCGTGTTGACGCCTGTGAGCGTGACTATGGGGGCAACATTGGCGTTGAACCGCAGGCTATTGGTCGTGGAACCCGAAGTGGGACTCGAAGTGACAGTGATGGTCGTATTGTTGCCGGCAGCCCAGGTGTCGCTGGTGTACGCCGTGTAGGCCACGATGTTGCTGGCGCTTGTGACCGTGGCCCAGTTGATGCCGCCGACTGTCGCCCAGCCGCCGAGAATGCCGCTTGAGTTGGCCGAGGAGGTGAGGATGCCGTTGGAGCCGCTTTGCGCTCCCTGCGGTAGCGTGAAGTCGACCGTGCCACCCACGCTCCGGCTGATTGCCCCGAGACTCAGGGCCAGCGGATTATTGGAGCCCGCACCCAGCATGATCGCCGACTGCCCAGCCGTCACAGAAAAGCCGTTGAACGCTTGGCTATTGGTCGTGTTGGCCCTGCCCGTGAGAACCAGCGTGCCGCCGCCTACCGAGAGGGCCGAACTCACCGACAGGATGTTCGAGGTCGGGGCGCCGGAGTCAGAGAAATCCAGGCCGAGCACACCACCGTTGACGGCAGTCGCGCCAGTGTACGTATTGGAGCCCGTTAGAAGGACCTTCGAATTGCCAGTTTTTCTAAGGCTGCCTCCGCCAGCCTGCAACTCTGAGATCGGGCCTGACAACGTAAACGCGGCGTCGCCGTTGCCGCCGATCGTGAGAGCTCCACTGCTGCCGGCCGTGCCGAGCTGGATCGCCGACCCGATGACATAGGAAAGATTACTCGCGCCATTCGTGGCGTCGAGCGAGATCGTGCCGGTGGTCGCCGAGAAGTTGAGCGGATCGCCAGAGACCGAAAGTACGAGACTGCGGCCCGCGGTCCCGCTGCCCTTGCCGCTGAGTGTCAGCGTGCCGAGCTGGAAGGCGGTGCCACCGTTGTCGATCACCGACGACTGCGTGCCGGAGGTCGTGTTGCCCAGCGTCGTGGTGGCACTGGTGAAAAATTGAATCGTGCTTGCGCCGTTGCTGACCGGCGTGCCGCCGCCCCACGCTCCCTGCGGCGCGTTGAACCAGTCGAGCGTTGCGCTGGGAGTGCCGCTGACGTTGCTATCCAGCCACGTGTACGTGGCAGCCGGAGAGGAAGTGGCAGACCACACCGATGCCAACCCGGCTATCGCCACGATCGCTCCGATCACTCGGCGCGAAATGGAATCGCACCGGGATCGTCCCTGACAAAAAAAAGGAATGCGAGACGCAAGCCATGGAGGCCATGGCAACCATGACTGCCTACGCATTTTGTCGTAAGTTTTTTGCATACGAACGATTTATGGAATTCGGATTTATGGAATTCGGATTTATGGAATTTGCATGACGGGCATGACGCGGTAGCATCGCTGGGCTCGATATTTCCACCAACCCCTACAAGCAAAAATATAGCCGTTATCAGCCGATCCGGCAACAGCTCGGCCATGTATTTTTCGTTTTTTTTTTTCATAGTTTGACGGCCAAAAACAGCACAACAGGCATGTCATCGGCCCCTCCTTCCATCCGCTACAATCACACTAGGCAAGCTCGGCGGACGGGCTACGGAGCGGTTTCCCATCCCAAGGCGATCGAGGTTTTTTGAAATCAACACCGCAGAGAACGTTTGCCAGACTGCTGGACCGCGTCAGAAACAGTGCGGTTGTGTGGCTATTGGCTGGTGCGTGGGCCCACGCCCAGTCGCCTTCTGTTGCTGTTCAGACCGGTCCGCCTCGCCGCGTGATTGCAGCCGACGACTCAACCCGCACGCTGGCGGCGATTGCCGCCGATGGGTCCGTAGAGTGGAAGTTGCCCATCGGTAGCATTCACGATTTGCATCTACTGCCCAACGGACATCTCCTGCTGCAGGACGGATGGAGCCGGATCATCCAACTCGACAAGAGCCGCACGAAGGTCTGGGAGTACGACGCTACAAAAGGCGATGACACTCCTCGTTCGCTGGAAGTGCATGCGTTCCAGCGACTGCCCGACGGCCTCACGATGGTCGTCGAGTCGGGACCCGCGAGGATTATCGAGGTGGACCACGCAGGCCAGATCCAGAAGAAAATCAAACTCACTGTTCAGAATCCATCCACCCATGCCGACACGCGAAATGCTCGCAAGACCCTGGCAGGCACCTACCTCGTCGCCCACGAGCGAGATGGCGCGATCCGCGAGTATGACTCCGATGGAAACGTGATCTGGGAATTCGATGTGCCGCTATTTGGGAGACCCAGAAAAAGCGGCCATGGCCCTGAAGCGTTTGGGAATCAGGTCTATTCGGCCGTTCGCCTGCCAAACGGCAACACGCTTATTGGGTCAGGCAACGGCCACAGCGTGCTGGAGGTGAATCCGCAGAAAGAAATCGTCTGGAAGATTGAACAGAACGATCTGCCAGGCATCACGCTGGCATGGGTCACGCAGGTGAGCCGCAAGCCCAATGGCAACACGATGCTCGTCAACTGCCACGCCGGCCCCGACAACCCTCAGATCATTGAAGTCACGCCCGACAAGCAGACTGTTTGGACGTTCAAAGACTTTACGACGTTTGGCAACTCGCTGCCGGTAGCGGTGGTGTTCGATCCGTAGAAATTGGGCGGTGGTGAGAAAAAGAGGTCGGCTAAACGATTGATTGCGATGCGGCTCGCAAACGATATCAGGCAATCGCAGATCGTGTAGAATGTGTGCGGCCGTTTTCATTTTACTGAATCATTCTGAATGCAACCATGGCACCGCCCTCGCACGCATCCATTCTAGGTCTATGGCTCTGCGTGGCCATCGTGGGCTCAACGGCCGCCGCAGACCAATACTCTCAGCCGCAGAAGATTCTGGATCGCTGCTGGCTGCCGTTTTCTGCCACACAGGAAACCCTCGGGCTGTTCCATTTTGACGAACACGATTCCATCGTGGCCGCAAAAGCGCTCCAGTCTCTCGAATCCAATCTGCTCGATAACGACGGATTGGCAAACGACACCACTCCAACCGCCACGCTTACGCTGGAGGGCTCCAACGCAAACGACGCTGGAAAACCGCTGGCCGCTACCAATCGCAGCACTGCTGCAGCCAACTCCGAACCTGCAGGCCAAGCCGTCGATGCCAGTCGCTGGCCGCGCAGCGGAACCCGTGTGGGTGCCGCTGTTTTCCTGAGCACGGGACGATTCGATGGCTCCTTGCACCTGGCTGGCGGCCCATGCGGATTTCGAACTCCACCCTACCCAGAACTCACCTCGGGTAAGGCATTCACGATCGACGCTTTGATCCGGCCGGAAGGAGCCGACGGCTCAACCACTGTGGCGACAGAAGCCAACGCCAGGTCGTCGCAGATTATTCTGCACATGCCAAACCGGACACAACAAGGGGGTGGGTACGAGGTGCGTCGTCTGGTGGATGGTCACCTTGAGGTGCTGTGCGGCTCTCATCTGCTCGGCGTGAGTACATGCGCTGTGCCGAATCGATCGTGGACGCACGTTGCAATGATCGTCACTCCCCCAAGAACGACGCCTGGCCGGTTTGCCCATATTGAAAACCACTGTAACGAACAGGTGATTCTCGTTATCAATGGGGCCGTCGATGCCACGTTCGAACATCCCGCGATTACTCCAGAATTGCGGCGATTAAGCGGACAAGTGTTTGTAGGCAACGATGCTGCTGGCTCCGCTGGCTTTGTTGGCGACATAGACGAGGTGCGAGTTTCGAAGGGGCTGCTGAAATTTTACGACGACCATCGCGATGAATTCTTTGCCGATGCCGGCCCTGAGGTGGGCCCTCCCGTGATGCGAGACCCCTTTGAAATGATCCTCCACGAATCATTCGATATCGCAGGCCAACCACCGGAGCATCCGGTCAATTCGGCGGTACGAGGGAGTTGTTCGCTGCTGGGCGATGGACACGGCATCAAAACGCTGCCGCTGAATGCGTCGATTGATCTCGCAAAGGGCACGCTTGAAATCTGGATTCGGCCAGATGATTGGGATAACCGACAAGAGCAGCAACTCCAACAGCCCCTCTTCTCGATTCCCGTTGTCGCCATCACCGCTCAGGCATCACAAAACGCCGAACCAAAAACGATTCTCACGGCCAGTTTGCACAGCATGAAGCCAGTGCTTCATGCCCCGCCTGCCATCAATCCAGGCACGTGGCATCATCTTGTGTTGGCCTGGGAGGGCGATTCGCGACGGGCCTTTCTTGACGGGGCACCGCTGCCAAATGGCATCCTTGCGTGGTCAATTATCACGACTCCTGACCTGCTCTCGCTGCCAATCCGCACGCTCAAGGTAGGGAAAGCCGCTGCGGGCGGCAACTACCGGGGCGAAGACACATTCTTCGATGAACTCCGCCTCTATCGCCGCCCATTCACTCCCATCGAGATGGTCAACGCGTTTCGCCGCTTCGTGCCTGGAGGACACGTCGATCCACTCCCTTTTGCCTTTGTCGATTGGGGGCTCAACATGGCTACGCAGTCGATGACCGCCGACATCGAACTGCTAGATGCTCGCCGTGACGCAGTCGCCAGCGTAGAAGTGACGGCCAGCGGCCCAGGTCTTACGCATCGGGTGACTCTCGACCGCAGCCCTTCGCCTCCGCGAGACAAGACCAAGGCACAGGGCCCACACGATGCCACCACGGGGATTATCGATGGCCACGCGAGGCTCACCACAACCGGGATTGGTCTGGAATACGGGAAGCACACGCTCTCCCTCAGGTTTCTAGACGGCACTGGTGCGCTGGTCGAAACACTGTCAATCGATCGTGAGAGATTGATTCCTCCATGGTGGCATTCGACGGTCGGCTTGCACGAGGGGATCCCGCCGCCTGGGTTCGAGCCAGTGCGGGTTACCAAAGAAAAAGAAGATCGTATCAGCGTGGAATTGTCAGAGCGACGCATCGACATCGACGCTCGCGGCTGGCCGGCGGCAATGGTGTCCAAAGCCGCAAACATGCTGGCCGGCCCGATCAAGGTTGAGGCCATAGCCGGTGGAGCAACACTCGATTGGCAACCGCGAAAGGAGCCGCTGGCCGTGGAAGAGTCAGCTGCCGATCGGGTACGAATCCGCGGTGGCATGACGGCAAGCGGATGGGCGATGGATACCGAGACAACGATAGAGTGTGATGGCTTGGTGCGAATCGCCACAGCCGTAACGGCTCCTCAAGCGGGGGAACTCGAACGGCTGACCGTGACCATTCCGCTGAAGCAGGAACACGCCACGCTGCTCGGATTCTGGACGGGCAATCCCGACTTTCGCAACGCCTGCCGCTACGGCGACACGCCGCCACACCAGGGGATCGTTTTCGCCAGCACGAAGCCGTGGGCCGCCCGCAGCACTCAGATCGTGGGCAGCTTCATGCCATTTGTTTCATTGGCCGACAATGAGCGAGGCCTGAATTGGTTTGCGGAAAATGATCGCCACTGGACCAAGAGCGCTCTGGTGCCAGCCATTGAGATTGAACGACTGGCCGACAAGGTCTTGCTGCGCCTGACTCTTGTGCACGAGAAGACGGCCGTAGACGAACCGCTGGAGTATGTGTTTGGTCTGCAACTCACGCCTGTGAAGCGGATGCCTGCCAACCGACGGTCCATCGCCAAC
>Ga0194051_1000663_pt1 | contig 19362 bp, 22 predicted proteins | sample SepL2320m_MetaG_FD_161275 | JGI IMG/M metagenome (GOLD analysis project Ga0194051, IMG submission 161275) | Anoxic zone freshwater microbial communities from boreal shield lake in IISD Experimental Lakes Area, Ontario, Canada - Sep2016-L239-20m | ecosystem: Environmental > Aquatic > Freshwater >... | reverse complement strand
CCCCCAGGTCGTGCGCTGTGCGTCGTAGTGCGGCGCGTCGATCGACTTCATCATGTTGAGGGTCTGGGCTGCCGCCGGGTACGCAATACTCAACGCGAACGCTGCACTCAGAGCAAATCTGATCATGTCTGCAGCCTCGGATCGAGGACGTCGCGAAGTGCGTCGCCCAGAAGGTTGGCGGCCAGCACGATGACGAAGATCGCGCAGCTCGGGATCGTCGCGATGTGGGGCGCCATGAACAGGAAGTCGCGACCTTGGGCCGCCATCATGCCGAGTTCGGCCGTGGGCGGCTGGGCGCCCATGCCGAGGAAGCCCAGCGCCGAGCCGATCAGGATGATCTGGCCGAAGCGCAATGTCAGAAAGACGAAGATGGTCGAGATGCAGTTGAGCGTCAGGTAGCGCCAGATCAACGTGCGATCGGAGACGCCGACGGCACGGCCGGCTTCCATGAATTCCTGGCTCATGACGCCCACTGCGGCGCCGCGGGCCACGCGGGCCACGTCGGGCACGGTGGCGACCACCAGTGCGATCACGACGGCCGCGAGGCCGGCGCCGAAGATCGCCGCCACCGCGAGCCCGATCAGGATCGCCGGGAAGGCCAGCATCACGTCGACCAGCCGCATGATCCAGCCGTCGAGTCGCGGATAGTAGGCGGCGAGGATGCCGAGCACGCCACCCAGCGCGCCGCCCACGATCACACCGACCAGGCCCAGCATCAGCGTGTTGCGCGTGCCGAAGATGATACGGCTCAGGATGTCGCGGCCGGTATTGTCGGTGCCGAACCAGTGCTCGGCGCTGGGCGGCTGCATCACGATGGTGAGATCGGTGAGGTAGGGATCGTAGGGTGCGACCCAGGGCGCGAAGATGGCGGCCAGGCCGATTGTCAGCAGGGCAAGCGTGGCGATCACCGCCACCTTGTCGCGGGCGAGGCGCCTGAGTGCGCCTGAGCGGGCAAAGACGCCGGGCTCGTCGGTGGTGGCGATCGGTTCGAGGGTCTCGACGCTCATGTCCGCTGCACCCTGGGATCGAGATAGACGTAGAGGACGTCGACCAGCAGGTTGATGCTCAGGAAGGCGATCGCGAGGATCATGATCGCTCCCTGGGCGGTCGGGAAATCGCTGGAGACGATGGCGCCGACGGCGAGCCGGCCGACGCCCGGCCATGAGAACATCGTTTCGGTCACGACAGCGCCACCCAGCAGGAACGCCGCCTGCAGGCCGATCAGGGTGACGACCGGGATCAGGGCGTTGCGCAACGCGTGGTGCACGATCACGACGGTTTCGCGCAGGCCCTTGGCGCGTGCCGTCCGCACATAGTCAGCACCCAGTACCTCGAGCACGGCCGTCCGAGTCAGCCGGGCGATCGGCCCGATCAGCACCGCGCCCAGCGTTGCTGCCGGCAGGATCAGGCTCGGCAGGCCGCCGTCCCATATCGGGCCGGTGCGGCCGGTGAAGGGCAGCATGCCCCACTTGAAGCCGACGTACTGGATCAGGATCAGGCCGATGAAGAACACCGGCATCGACACGCCGGCGACCGAGATGGCCATGATCAGGCGATCGACGAAGGTGCCGCGCTTTACAGCCGCCAGGGTGCCGAGCGTCAGGCCGAGCGGTACGGCAATCAGCATCGCGCCCAGCATCAGCTCGACCGTGGGTCCGATGGTGAGCGCCAGTTCCTCGCTCACCATCTTGTTGGAGATGATCGAGCGGCCGAGATCGCCGCGCGCCACGCGGCCAATATATTCGGCGAACTGGACGGGGATCGGCCGGTCGAGCCCGAGTTCGAGGCGAATGGCCGCGATGGTCTCGGCCTTGGCGTCGGGGCCGGCGATGATCATCGCCGGGTCGGCGGGCACGACCTGAAGCAGGCAGAAGCACAGGAAAAGAACCCCGAGCAGGGCGGGGAACGAGATCAGCAGGCGGTGGACAATCTGTCTTCCCATGCGCCGTCCTCGGACCGATTCGGCCAAGGAGGAGCGCGCCGGGTTTTCCGGCGTGTCTTGTCGTTCCTCCCTGGCAGCCGCGCTTCGGTCAGCCGTGCGCGGCCTTTGCTTGTGCGATCATAGTGGCACGATCGAAATCCCGCGTCACGCCCAGCCGCCGGCGTGGGGCAGGACATGGCCGGTGATGAAGCCCGCGCCGTCTGAACACAGGAAGCATATCGTGGCGCCCAGCTCGTCCGACTTGCCGAGTCGGCCGAGGGGAATCTGCGCCGTCATCTTGGCCATCGCCTCGCGGTTGGCCAGCAGCGCCGGCGGGAAGTAGTCGGGGTTCTCGACGTAGTTCGAGCCGACGGCGTTCACCGTGATGCCGTCGCGGCCGAGTTCCTTGGCGAGGGAGGAGACCAGGCCGTTGGTTGCTGCGCGTGCCGAGACGTAGGGCGCATAGTTGGCGATGCCACGCAGCGGCGCGGCCGAGGAAACGAATACGATCCGGCCGGACTTACGCTTGCGCATCGACGGCGCCACCAGCTGGGTCAGCCGGAACGGTGCCACCGCCATGGCCTCCAGCGCCGCGCGATAGTCCTCGAGGCGGGCTTCGCCGAGCGGCGAGCGCAGTGCGGGATAGGCGTCGTTGTTGACCAGCGCGTCGATGTGTCCGTGGCGCCTGAGGGCCAGCTCGACCATGGTCGGCGCGTCGGAGGACGACAGGGCATGGGCGCCCTGGAACTGGGTCTCGTATTTGTGCCGCGCACTGGGCGCCTCGAACGAGGGATCATGGGCCAGCACGGTGGCGCCCTGCGCAAGGGCCACCCGCGTGGTGCCGTGGCCCGCGAACTTCTCGACATTGGTGATCAGGATCACCCGGTCTTTCAGCAGCATGGCGGTTCCTCTAAGTTGCAGCCCATGACAAACCCACCCGACCCCAGTGCGCAAGCCCCGCCGGCACAGGCGTCCTTCGGCTTTCGCGACGTCCCTGCGGCGGAGAAGGCCGGCATGGTGCGCCGGGTGTTCGAAAGCGTGGCCCCGCGCTACGACTTGATGAACGACCTGATGTCGGGCGGCGTCCACCGGCTCTGGAAGAACACCCTGGTCGATGTCGTGAACCCGCGGCCGGGCGAAAAGTTCCTCGATGTGGCGGGCGGCACCGGCGACATCGCGTTCCGCCTCCTCGGCCGCCAAGCCGGAAGCAAGGGGGCCGAACGGCCCGCCGTCGCGGTCTGCGACATCAATCCGGCGATGCTGGCGGTCGGTCGCGACCGCGCCGTCGATCGTGGGGTTCTGGGCGGCCTCACCTGGACCACTGGGGATGCCGAGGCCCTGCCGTTTCCAGATCGCTCGTTCGACGGCTACACGATCGCCTTTGGCCTGCGCAACGTCACCAATATCGACAAGGCGCTGGCCGAGGCCTACCGGGTGTTGAAGCCTGGAGGGCGCTTCTATTGCTTGGAGTTCAGCAAGATGACGTCGCCCGCGCTCGGTCGCGTCTATGACGCCTACTCGGAGCGGGCATTGCCGTTCTTTGGCAAAATCATTGCCAGGGACGCCGAGTCCTACCGCTATCTGCACGAGAGCATCCGTCGCTTTCCGCCTCAGCGAGAGCTGGCCGCGCGCATGCGCACGGCCGGATTCGCGAACGTCGCCTGGCGCGACATGACGCTGGGCGTCGTGGCGCTGCACAGCGGCTGGCGCGTCTAGATGCTGCGTGCTCTTCGCAACAGCTGGCGCCTGCTGCGCATGGCGCTGAGCTTCGCCCGCCACGACGCGCTGTTTCCGCTCGAGACTCTGGGCATCGCGCCAGCACTGATCGCCTGGGCGCGGCTGTTTGCCCGCCGCCGCGACCCGCGCCGGCCCGGTGAGCGGCTGGCCGCGGCCCTGCAGGAGATGGGCCCGTCCTTCATCAAGCTCGGCCAGGCGCTCTCGACCCGCGCCGATCTGCTCGACGAGGGCGTCGCGGCTGACCTGGGGCGTCTGCAGGATCATCTGCCGGCCTTCTCCGGCGCCGAAGCCCGGCGCATCGTCGAGAGCGAGCTTGGACAGCCGATCGACGCGCTGTTCGCGAGTTTCGAGGACGTCCCGGTCGCCGCCGCCTCGATCGCCCAGGTGCATTTCGCCGTCACCACCGATGGCCGCGACGTTGCGGTGAAGGTACTCCGGCCCGGTATCGAAAAAGCCTTCGAGCGCGATCTCGACCTCTTTTACTGGATGGCCGAGCTGGTCGAGCGTACCCAGCCGCGTTTTCGCCGGCTGAAGCCGGTCGATTCGGTGCGCGCCTTCGCCGACGTGGTGCGGGTCGAGATGGACCTGCGCATGGAGGCCGCCGCGGCCGAGGAGCTGGGCCTGAACTTCGTCGACGATCCGGGCTATCGCGCCCCCACCATCGACTGGGATCGAACCGCCGAGCGGGTGCTGACGCTGGAGCGGATCGACGGCATCCCAATCGGTGACCGCGCTGCCATCGAGGCGGCGGGCCACGATCCCGACGTCGTCATGAAGATCTGCGCCGAAGCGTTCTTCTATCAGGTGTTCCGCGACGGCTTCTTTCACGCCGACATGCATGGCGGCAATGCCTTCGTCGATCGGGAAGGCCGCATCGTGCCGGTCGATTTCGGCATCATGGGCCGGATCGACGAGGACACGCGCGGCTACCTCGCCGAGCTGCTGGTCGCCTTCCTGCGGCGCGACTATCGCGCCGTCGCCGAGGTCCAGTTCCGCGCCGGCTATGTGCCGCCCGACCAGTCGCTGGAAATGTTTGCCCAGGCCTGTCGTTCGATCGGCGAGCCGATCTTCGGCAAGCCGAGCCACGACATTTCGATCGCCCGCCTGCTCGCCCAGCTCCTGCGAGTCACCGAGCAGTTCGAGATGACGGTGCAGCCACAGCTCCTGCTGCTGCAGAAAACCATGCTGATGGCCGAGGGCATGGGCACCAAGCTCAATCCCAAGGTCAATATCTGGGAGCTGGCGCGGCCGTTGATCGAGGAGTGGATGCGCACGCATTTCGGGCCGCGCGCCACCGTCGGACGCGCGGTCGAGGATGTCGCCCAGGCGATCCGGCGCCTGCCGCGCCTGATCGACAGCCTGCACCTCGTGGTCGAGCACGAACGCCGCATCGCCGAGCGCGCCGCGGCCCCTCCGTTGCCGGCGTCAGGCCGCGCCTGGCTGCGCATCGGCTTCGCTGAAATAGTGGCCGTGCTCGCCCTCGTCGCCGCCATCGTGGCATGGTGGCACTAGACGCATGACGGCGGGAGAGATCGCCTTCGGCCTCGCGGTTTTCCTGCTCGCTGGCACGGTCAAAGGACTGGTGGGCCTGGGGTTACCGACAATCACCATCGCGCTCACGTCGATGGTCCTGCCTTTGGCCGAATCGATCGCACTGATCGCGCTGCCCACCATCTTCTCCAATGTCTGGCAGGCCTCGATCGGCGGCCAGTTCTGGGTCATCCTGCGTCGCCAGTGGCCGCTCATCGTGCCGCTGATGATCGTGCTCTATCTCACCGTGTGGCTGATCGGCCAGAAGGGCCCGAACTGGGCGTTCCTCGTGCTGGCGGGCGTGCTGATCGTCTACAGTGTGCTCGGCCTGCTGCGGATTCGTCTTCATATCCACGCCGACCTGGAACGGGTGCTGGCGCCAGTGATCGGCGTCGTCTCGGGCTTCGTGGCCGGCCTCGTCGGCGTGCCGATCATCCCGCTGATGCCCTACCTCCAGGGGCTCGACATCAAGCCGTCGGAGCTGGTGCAAACCTTGGGTGTCGTGCTGTGCGCCACGTCCTTTACCCTCGCCGGATCGCTGCTCGTTTTCGGCGTCCTCGATGGCCCGCGGGCCATTGTATCGGCCATCGCCGTCGTGCCGGCGCTCGCCGGTATGTGGGTGGGTCAGCAGATCCGCCTGCGGCTGTCGGTCGAGCAGTTTCGCCTGGCCGTGCTCTGGGCCCTGCTGCTGACGGGCGTCTATACTTTCGCCAGCCGCGTGTTGTGATAGTCTAACTGGCATGTTGCACGGCAAGCGAATCCTGCTGATCGTCGCGGGCGGCATAGCGGCCTTCAAGTCGCTCGAGCTCGTCCGCCGGCTGCGCGAGCGCGGCGCGGCGGTGCGCTGCGTCCTCACCGAAGCGGGTGCCAAATTCGTGACGCCGCTGTCGTTGCAGGCGCTGTCGGAAGACCGCGTTTATACCGACATGTTCTCGCTGACCGACGAGAACGAGATGGGCCACATCCAGCTCTCGCGCGACGCCGATCTGCTGGTCGTGGCGCCGGCCACCGCCAACATCCTGGCCCGCATGGCGGGTGGCCTCGCCGACGATCTCGCCGCCACGGTGCTGCTGGCCACCGACAAGCCCGTGCTCGCCGCACCCGCCATGAATGTCCGCATGTGGACCCATGCCGCGACGGTCGCCAATGTCGAGACGCTGAAGAAGCGCGGTGTCATCTTCGTCGGACCCAACGATGGGGCCATGGCGTGCAACGAGCATGGCCTTGGTCGCATGTCGGAGCCGGCGGAAATCGTCGCTGCCATCGAGGCGATATTGACCGCTGGCCGGCCGCCCCTTGAACAGCCCCTGGCCGGCAAGCGGGCGCTGGTGACGAGCGGCCCGACGCGCGAGGCGATCGACCCGGTTCGCTACATTTCCAACCATTCTTCGGGCAAGCAGGGCCACGCCATCGCCGCCGCGCTCGCGCGCCTCGGCGCCGAGGTCACGCTGGTGAGTGGTCCGGTTATGGTTGCCGACCCGCCGGGTGTGCGCACCGTTCACGTCGATTCGGCCGACCAGATGCTGGCCGCCTGCCTTGCTGCTGGCACCCTCGATGTCGCAGTCTGCGCCGCCGCGGTCGCCGACTGGAAAGTGGCGAGGCCTTCCGGCGCCAAGATCAAGAAGAAGCCGGGCGCGCCGCCGCCGGCACTCGACCTCGCTCCCAACCCCGACATTCTCGCCACCCTGTCGAAGCCCGGCGCCGGGCGACCCGTGTTGATGGTGGGCTTTGCCGCCGAGACCGAGAACCTGGTGGCCAATGCAATCGACAAGCGCAAACGCAAGGGCTGCGACTGGATCGTGGCCAACGACGTGTCGCCCGCCACCGGGACCTTCGGCGGCGAGCGCAACACCGTCCACCTGATCAGCGCCGCGGGCGTCGAGGATTGGCCGACACTGGCCAAGGACGAGGTTGCCGGTCGCCTCGCCGCGCGCATCGCGCTTCACCTGGCCCGGCCGCGATCGGCGGAAGCCGCGGAGTAGCGATCATATGAACGGTGTCGAAAGCGTCGAGATCGAGGTGGTACGGCTGGCCCATGGGCGGGATCTGGCGCTGCCTGATTATGCGACGGCTGCTGCGGCCGGTGCCGATCTTCTGGCCGCCATCGACGGCGAGATAGAGCTGGGGCCGCTCGAGCGGAAAATCGTCCCGACCGGGATTTCGCTGGCGCTGCCGGTGGGCTTCGAAGGCCAGGTACGCCCGCGCTCTGGCCTGGCTTTCAAAAACGGGATCACTGTCGCCAATGCTCCCGGCACGATCGACGCCGACTATCGCGGCGAGGTCGGTGTCATCCTGATCAATCTCAGCCGCAAGCCGTTCAAGATCACGCGCGGCATGCGAATTGCACAACTGGTCATTGCCCGGCACGCCCGGGCGATCTGGCGGGAAGTGGGCGAGCTCGACCGCACGGCGCGGGGCGCTGGCGGCTTCGGGTCGACGGGCGTTTCGGCGGGTGTTTCGGTGGGCGAGGCGAAGACCGGAACGGGGTGACGGGATCGGTGCGGAGGGCCTGAGGGGAAGACAGGATGCCGCGGCTCAGCAAGAAGACGATGTTCGCTCTGGAGGCGGTGCTCGACGTGGCGTTCCATGTCGGTGAGCATCCCGTGCGCAGCGGCGACATCACCGAGCGGCAGCGCATCCCCAAGCGCTATCTCGAGCAGGTTCTGCAGCATCTCGTTCGCGCCGGCATCCTGTCGGGCAAGCGTGGTCCCAGGGGAGGCTATCGCCTCGGCCGCGACCGAACCCAGATAACGCTGGGTGAGGTCGTTCGCGTCGTGCGCAATCTGGAGGCCGAGACCGAACCCAGCGATCCCTCCGTCGGCTCGCCGCTCGCCCATGAGGTGGTGTGGCCGGTCTGGGAGAAGCTGCGCGACAACATGATGGCGCAGCTCGACGGCATCTCGATCGACGATCTCTGCCGCCAGGCCCGCGACAAGGGGCTCGTCACGCCGGCCAGCCCGCAGGCACGACAAGTCGTCCTCTGAAAATTCCTGCGCTATGCTCGTCCGTCACTTCAATGAACGGAGGAGCAAGACCATGGCCAAAGTCAAGAAAGCCACCCCCAAGCCGCGCAACAAGAAGCTGTACGACGACGGCATGAAGATGCGCAAAGCCGTGCTTGGCGCGGCCTATGTCGACAACTCACTGGCCGGCGCTGCCAACGACGACTTCATGATGGCATTCCAGGACATCACCACCGAGTATTGCTGGGGCTATGCCTGGACGCGGCCGGGCCTGTCGAAGAAGAGCCGCTCGATGCTGAACCTCGCGATGCTGGCGGCGCTGAATCGTGGCCCCGAGCTCAAGCTGCATATCAACGGCGCGCTGAACAACGGGCTCACGAAGGAGGAGATCAAGGAGATCTTCCTGCAGGTCGCGATCTATTGCGGCATTCCGGCCAGCCTCGACGCCTTCAAGACGGCGAGTGGCGTCTTCAAGGAACGCGGCGTCTGAACCATGCTCGCCATTCGAGCGGCGCAGGTTGGGGAGGCGACGATGCTGACCGCGCTCTGTGTCCGCTCGAAGGCACATTGGGGCTATGACGCCGAGTTCATGCGGCTGAGCGCGGCGGCGCTGCGGGTCAAATCCGCCGACATTGCGCTTGGCCGCGTTCTGGTGGCCGTCGATGGCAAGGACCGCGCCATCGGCGTCGCCAGCGTGATCCCGGAAGGCCTGAGCGCCGACCTCGATCTGTTCTTCGTCGATCCGCCCTTCCTGGGCCGGGGCGTCGGGCGCGTCCTCTTTGAGGCCGCTGTCCGGACGGCGCGGGCCTTCGACGCCAGGACCCTGACCATCCTGGCCGATCCCAATGCAGCGCCGTTCTACGAGCGCGTGGGCGCGCGCTTCCTGCGAAACGCGCCGTCCGACGCCATTCCCGGCCGCAGCCTGCCGCTCTATGAATACGATCTCACATCCGGGGCCCGTTCATGACCGCATCTCCATTGGCACCTCCCGCCACCATCGCTTTTCTCGGGCTCGGCATGATGGGCCGCCCGATGGCGGCGCGACTGGCCGGCGCCGGCTTCAAGCTGCGCGTGTTCGACGTTTCGCAGAAGGCGGTTTCGGATTTCGTCGGCGCCCATCCCCAGGCGCTGGCCACCGCCTCGGCCAAGGCGGCGGCCGAAGGTGCCGACGCGCTGATCACCATGCTGCCCGACGGCAAGATCGTGCGGCAAGCGCTGCTCGAGGGTCGCGATGCGGCGCGCGAGGGCCTTGGCGCCGGCGCCCTGGTGCTCGACATGAGTTCGTCCAACCCGGTCGACACGCAGAAGCTCGCGCGCGACCTCGCGGCGTCGGGCGTGGCCCTGCTCGATGCGCCTGTATCGGGCGGCGTCCGGCGCGCGGTCGACGGTTCGCTCGCCATCATGGTGGGCGGCAGTGCCGCCGATCTCGAGCGGGCGCAGCCGCTGCTCGGTGCCATGGGCAAGACCATCACGCTGTGCGGACCGGCCGGCGCCGGTCATGCGCTGAAGGCGCTCAACAACTTCCTCTCGGCGTCGGGCCTGGTCGCGATGTGCGAGGCGCTGGTGGTGGGCGAGGCCTTTGGGCTCGATCCCGGCACCATGGTCGACGTGTTCAACAGCTCGACCGGCAAGAGCAACGCCACCGAGGTCAAGGGCCGCCAGTTCGTCGTGTCGCGCACCTTTGCGTCGGGCTTCAGCACCCGCCTGATGGCCAAGGACCTGCGCACGGCTGGCGACGTCGCCCAGCACCTGAAACTTAATATGCCGATGCTGCAGCAGGCAATGGGCTACTGGACGGCGGCCGACGGCAAGCTTGGCGCAGCCGCCGACCACACCGAGATCCTGCGCTATGCCGAGATGCTGGCCGAGGAGGAGCCATGACCCAGGTCTTCTCGCTCGACGCGACCTACATCCACCTGCGCCCTGACGACAGCGCGCTTGCCATGGCAGGCGGCAAGGAATTCTGGATGGGCATCGAGGGCCGTCGCGACCTCGATCAGGGCCGGCTGATGGGGGCGTCGCGACAGGCTGCCGACTGGGACCATTGGGAGCGCCATCCCGCCGGCGAGGAGATCCTGACCCTGCTGTCCGGCGAACTCGAGATCGTGCTGGAGACCCCTGCCGGCGAGGAGCGGGCCGTGCTGACGGCCGGCCAGACCCTGGTCATTCCGACCGGCATTTGGCACCGCGGCATCGTTCGCCAGCCCGGCGATCTGCTGTTCATCACGCCGGGGGCCGGCACCGAACACCGGCCGGTAACCCTTTGACAGTCCGAAGTGGCGTCCCTATATAAGCGCCACCTAGGGCCCTTGGCGCCGCCTCCCCGGCGGTGATCGACGGGGCCCACCCAAGTACGACATAGCGCTTATTTTCACAGGTTCGACCGTCCCGGTCGCCGAAGCGCGTGCGTCATTCCCCCGGACTGAAGCCCCATGAATCTCCAAGACCTCAAAAAGAAAAAGCCCCCCGAACTGCTCGCCTTCGCCGAGGAGCAGGGTGTCGAGGGCGCGGCCATGATGCGCCGCCAGGAACTGATGTTCGCCATCCTCCAGAAGCTGGCGGCGGCTGACCAGGCGATCTTCGGCGTCGGCACCGCCGAGGTGCTGCCCGATGGCTTCGGCTACCTGCGCTCGATGGAAGCCAACTACCTGCCCGGCGCCGACGACATCTATGTGAGCCCCACGCAGGTCCGTAAGTTCGGCCTGCGCACCGGCGACACGGTGGAAGGCGAGATCCGCGCGCCCAAGGACGGCGAGCGCTACTTCGCCATGGTGCAGATCAACAAGATCAACTTCGACGACCCCGAGGCGCTGCGCCACCGCATCAACTTCGATTCGCTCACCCCGCTCTATCCCGACGAGAAGCTGAAGCTCGAAATGGAAGGCGGCTCCGCCGTCATGGCGCCGGCCGTCAAGGAAGAAGAGGGCGGCTCTCGCGCCACCTCGTCGGGCCGTGTCAGCTCGCGGCGCACCACCGGCACGCTCACCAAGAAGGCGAGTTCCACGCCGCAGCAGCAGCTCGACATCTCGACCCGCGTGATCGACCTGATCGCGCCGATCGGCAAGGGCCAGCGCGCGCTGATCGTGTCGCCGCCGCGCACCGGCAAGACGGTGCTGCTGCAGAACATCGCCCATGCCATCACCGCCAACAATCCCGAGGTCTACCTCATGGTGCTGCTCGTCGACGAGCGGCCCGAGGAAGTGACCGACATGCAGCGCACGGTGAAGGGCGAGGTCGTGAGCTCGACCTTCGACGAGCCGGCCAGCCGCCACGTCGCCGTGGCCGAGATGGTGATCGAAAAGGCCAAGCGCCTGGTCGAGCACAAGAAGGACGTGGTGATCCTGCTCGATTCCATCACGCGGTTGGGTCGCGCCTACAACACCGTCGTGCCCAGCTCCGGCAAGGTGCTGACCGGCGGCGTCGACGCCAACGCCCTGCAGCGTCCCAAGCGCTTCTTTGGTGCTGCCCGCAACATCGAGGAAGGCGGCTCGCTCACCATCATCGCAACCGCCCTGATCGACACCGGGTCGCGCATGGACGAAGTCATCTTCGAGGAATTCAAGGGCACCGGTAACTCGGAAATCATTCTCGACCGCAAGGTCTCCGACAAGCGCACCTTCCCGGCGATCGACATCACCAAGTCGGGCACCCGCAAGGAAGAGCTGCTGGTCGATCGCGCCACGCTCAGCAAGATGTGGGTGCTGCGCCGCATCCTGATGCCGATGGGCGCCGTCGATGCCATCGAGTTCCTGCTCGACAAGCTGCGGACGTCCAAGACCAACAACGACTTCTTCGGATCGATGAATCAGTAGGGCGCGCTCTCGCGCGCCCTGGGAGTGGCGCGCTCCTATGAGCGGTCGCTGCTCCGCGCAAACACGGCGCTGGCGTGCACGATGCGCTCCTCGCCGACCTTGAGATAGCAGTTGGCGAAGGCGAGCCGCCCACCCACCTTGTGTACGTCGACATGGGCCTCGACCCAGTCGCCGATCTTGGCCGAGCCGGCGAAATCGGCTTTCACGCTGGCCGTCGTCAGCATCGGCGACGGCGTCTGGCTGCGGGTCGTGCGGTAGCCCAGCGCGATGTCGCACAGCGTCATCAGCAGGCCGCCATGGGCGATGCCGCGGGCGTTGGCATGCTTGGGTTGGATGCGGACCCCGACCACGAAGGTGCCGTCGTCGTTCTCGCGATAGAAGAACGGCCCGTTGTGATCGAGGAACGGGCTGGTGCGGAACAGCGGCTTGAAGCCATCGGGAGGATCGGATTCTATTTAGGCTCCGAGATCCGCGGCAACGGCGCGGCGCTGTTCGGCGCTCACCTGGACGTCGGCGCCGAACCACGCCTTGAAGCCCATCCGGCCCTGATGCAGCAGCATGCCGAGGCCGTCGACACAACGATTGCCACGGGCGCGCGCCGTGGCGAGCAACTCGGTTTCGAGCGGAATGTAGACGATGTCGTTCACCACCGCGCCCTTGGGCAGCTTGGCGAGATCGATCTCGAGCGGCGGCTTGCCGGTCATTCCAAGTGCTGCCGTGTTGACCAGCAGTGTAGCGCCGTTGAGCATCTCCGAGCGCTCGTCCCAGCGTTCGATGGCGATGCGGCGGCCGTCGCGCGGTGTGAAGGCGAGGCCGAGTTGGATGGCGCTCTCCTGCGTGCGGTTGATCAGGCGCAGCTCCGGGACGCCTGCATCCATCAGGGTCGCCACGACGGCGCGTGCGGCGCCGCCGGCGCCCAGCACGACGACCGGGCCAGCGTCGGCTTTCCAGTCCGGCGCGCTGGCGCGGAGATGGGCGAGAAAGCCGAAGCCGTCGCTGTTGCGGCCTTCCAGGGTGCCGTCGGCCTGCTTGATCACGGTGTTCACCGCGCCGATGCGGGCGGCCAGCGGATCGATACGGTCGAGCAGGGGCAGGATATCGATCTTGTGCGGCAAGGTGAGATTGCAGCCGCGCGCGTTGGGCGTGCGCCGGAGGAAGGCCACGAGCTCCTCGAGCGCCTGCCGCTTGGGTTCGACCGGCAGGCGGCCGTAGTGGCCTTCGATGCCCTGCTGCTTCAGCCAGAAGCCGTGCAGCGCCGGCGAGCGCGAATGTTCGACCGGCCAGCCGACGATGGCGGCGAAAGGCCGGCCACCGGCTTCGGCCACGAGTGTGTCGTAAGCAGTCATTTTGGGGACTCCAGACCGATGCCGTGGCCCGCCAGGAACGACAACAGTGGCAGCAGTGGCAGGCCGAGGATGGTGAAATAGTCGCCGTCGACGCGGCTGAAGAGATGGGCGCCGAGGCCTTCGAGCTGGTAGGCGCCGACCGATGTCGTCACGGCCTCGCCGGCCCGCGCAAGATAGGCGTCGAGGAAGGTCTCGGTGAACGGCCGCATGGTGAGCTTCGCCCGCTCGTTGCAATGCCACAGGCGGACGCCGCCACGCGCCACCACCACCGACGAGCAGAGCTCGTGCGTCTGGCCGGCAAGCGCCAGCAGCTGCTCGCGGGCGGCGGCCAGCGTCGGCGGCTTGTCGAACTGGCGGCCGTTGCAGGCCAGCGTCGAATCGGCGCCGATCACCATCGCCGCCGGATGCCGCGCCGAGACCCGCTTGGCCTTGAGCTCGGCCAGCGTCTCGGCGACATCCTGCGGTGACGCACGTTCACCGAGCAGGCTCAGTTTCACCTCGTCCTCGTCGACGCCCGACACCTCGACCTCGAAGACGAGGCCAGCGCTGGCGAGAAGCTGGCGGCGCGAGGGGCTGGCGGAGGCGAGGATGAGCGCGGGAGCTGACATGAGCGGCGGTGCTTACGCGGGTTCGAGGCGGAACAGTCCGCCGTCATCGCTGTGGGTGATGAGATAGAGGAGCCCGTCCGGGCCCTGACGCACGTCGCGGATATAGGGAAGACGGTCCACGAGCAACCGCTCTTCGCTGCGGTAGCGCTCTCCGTCCAGTTCGATCCGGAACAGCGCATTGTTCGACAGCGCGCCGGTGAAGACCGAGCCTTTCCAGCCGGGAAAGCGGTCGCCGGTATAGAAGCAGAGGCCGCTGGGCGAGATCGACGGCACCCAGACACGCAACGGATCTTCCATGCCCGGCAGGCTCCTGTGGTCGGTGATCTTGCTGCCGTCGTAGTTGACGCCGTGGGTGGCCAGCGGCCAGCCGTAGTTGGCGCCGGCGGTCAGGATGTTGAGTTCGTCGCCGCCCCTCGGCCCGTGCTCGACTTCCCAGATCCGGCCCGTGTCGGGGTGCATGGCAATGCCCTGCGGATTGCGGTTGCCCCAGGTGAAAATCTCCGGCCGCGCGCCGGGTCGGCCGACGAAGGGATTGTCGGACGGCACCGAGCCGTCGTCCCTGAGGCGCACGATCTTGCCCCAGAGGCTCGCGAGGTTCTGGGCCTGCGCCATCTGGAAGCGGTCGCCCGTCGTGACATACATCAGCCCGGCGCGGTCGAAGACGATCCGCGAGCCCAGATTGAGGCTGCCACCGCCGAACGGCAGCGCCTGAAAGAGGGGCGTCACATTGCGCAGCCCGCCGTCGGCGAGTTCCGCCCGGGCGGCCGTCGTTACCGCGCCGCCCGGACCCTCGGCGATGTACGAGAGATAGAGCACCCGGTTGCGGGCGAAGTCGGGATGCAGGCAGACGTCCAGCAGCCCGGCTTGGCCACGGGCATAGACCTTGGGCACGCCGGCAAGTGGCGGCTTCTCGAGCCGCCCATTGGCGAAGACGCGCAACCGGCCGGGTCGCTCGGTGATCAACAGCCGGCCGTCGGGCAGGAAGGCGATGCTCCAGGGCTGCTCGAGGTCTCGGCTGAGCGTCGTCAGGCGATAGGCCGCATTGGCGCTCGATGTCACGTCCTGGGCTCGGACGACGGCGGGCGCCGCCAGCCCGGCGGCGGATCCGGTGAGAAGGAAATGGCGGCGACGCATAGACCCTCGCAGCAGCAGGGATGAGCGCAGCCTGTGCGGGCTGGCGCGCGGAATGGCGGCCACTATACTCGACGGCCGCAACCAGCCCCATAACCGTGAGGGGACCTTCCGTGACCGACCGCTTTCTGCGCTCCGGCATCTTTCTCGCGCCGTTCCACGCGCTCGACGAGAACCCCACGCTCGCCATCGAACGCGACATGGAGCTTGTCCAGCATCTCGACCGGCTGAACTATCACGAGGCCTGGATCGGCGAGCATCATTCCGGCGGCTTCGAGATCATCGCGAGCCCCGAGATGTTCATCGCCGCCGTGGCCGAGCGTACCAGGCACATCCGCCTCGGCACCGGCGTGGTCTCGCTGCCCTACCACAACCCGTTCATGCTGGCCTCGCGCATGACCCAGCTCGACCACATGACGCGCGGTCGCGCCATGTTCGGCGTCGGCCCGGGGTCGCTGGTGCATGATGCCGCCAAGATCGGCGTCAAGCCGGCCGATCAGCGCGACCGCATGGCCGAATCGCTCGACATCATCGTCGACCTGATGGCCGGCAAGTCGGTGACGCGCAAGACCGACTGGTTCGACCTGAACGCTGCCCAGCTTCAGCTCCGGCCGTACAGTCCGGGCGGCATGGAGATGGCGGTGGCGAGTTCGCGCTCACCGGTCGGCGCCGTCGCCTCGGGTCGGCACGGCATCGGCATGCTGTCGATCGGCGGCACGTCGGACGATGCCCTGAAGGCGCACGCCGCCAACTGGGGCGTCTATGTCGACAATGCCCGCAAGAATGGCCGGACCGCCGACCGTTCGAAGTGGCGCATCGTCACGTTCGCCCATGTCGCCGAGACGCGCGAGCAGGCGTTCAAGGACGTGAATTTCGGCATCGATCGCTTCGCGAAGTATTTCACCGACGTCGCCACCTTCCCGATCCTGCCGCCCGGCATCACCGATGCCGCCGAGTACCTGACCAAGGAAGGCATCGCCTGCATCGGCACGCCCGACGATTGCGTGAGGCACTTCGAGCGGCTGTGGAAGGGCTCGGACGGCGGCTTCGGTGCCGTGCTGCTGCTTGCCCACAACTGGGCCGACTGGCCGGCGACGCAGCGCTCCTACGAATTGATGGCGCGCTTCGTCCATCCGCATTTTCAGAACAACTCTAACGCGCCACGGCAGCAGAGCTACGACATCGCCGCCGGCAATCGCGAGACCTACTCGGTGCAATCGCAGGCGGCCGTCGCCGGCGAGATCGAGAAGTATCAGGCCGCCAAGTCAAAGCGCGCTGCCGAATAGCCGCCGCTGAATATCCACCACTGAATAGCTGACGATTTCAAGGGAGAGAGAGATGTCCAAGTCCATTCTGATTCACGAAAACGGCGGTCCGGAGAAGATGCAGCTTCACGACGTCGAGGTCGGTGCTCCCGGCCCCGGTCAGGTGAAGATCCGTCACACCGCGATCGGCCTGAATTTCATCGATGTCTACACCCGCTCCGGCCTCTATCCGAACCCGATGCCGCATGCGGTCGGTCGCGAGGCCGCCGGCGTGATCGTCCAGGTCGGGCCGAAGGTGCGTGGCTTCAAGAAGGGCGACCGCGTCGCCTATTGCGGCGAGCTGGGCGCCTATTGCCAGGAACGCCTGATGGGCGTCAATCAGCTCGTCCATGTGCCCAAGGGCGTGAGCGACGAACAGGCCGCGGCGATCATGCTGAAGGGCATGACGACCGAATATCTCGTTGATCACACCGCCAAGGCCTGGCTGAAGAAGGGCGACACCGTCCTGTTCCACGCCGCCGCCGGCGGCGTCGGCCTGTTGTTCGGCCAGTGGGCCAAGGCGCGCGGCTACAAGGTGATCGGCACCGTGTCGTCGCCGGAGAAGGCGGCGCTGGCCAAGAAGAACGGCTACAAATGGGTGATCGACTATTCCAAGGAGAATGTCGTCGAGCAGGTGATGAAGATCACCAAGGGCAAGAAAGTGCCTGTCGTGTTCGACGGCGTCGGCAAGGACACCTGGGCGGCCTCGCTCGACTGCCTGCAGCCGCGCGGCCTGCTCGTCTCGTTCGGAAATGCCTCGGGCGCCGTGCCGCCGCAGCCGATCGGCATCCTCAACGCCAAGGGCTCGCTTTATCTCACGCGGCCGAGCCTTGGCGCCTATACCGCCACGCGCGCCGCTCTCGAAGCTTCGGCCCGCTCGCTGTTCAAGATGGTCAAGAGCGGCAAAGTGAAGATCGCCATCGACCAGCGCTATCCGCTGGCCGAAGCCGCCCAGTCCCATCGCGACCTCGAGAGTCGCAAGACGACCGGCCAGACGGTTCTGGTACCGTAAGCGGGGCTCCGAACGGCTGATGCGATAGTCCGTCGATGGTCATCGTCGGCCTGACCGGCTCGATCGGCATGGGCAAATCGACCGCGGCGAAAATGCTGCGGGAGATGGGCGTGCCCGTGTACGACGCCGATGCCGCCGTCCATGCGCTGCAGGCGCCGGGCGGGGCGGCGCTGCCCGGCATTGAGGCGGCGTTTCCCGGTGTCGTTAAGGCAGGCGTGCTCGACCGCCAGGCGCTGGGCGCGCGCGTCTTCGGCAACAAGGCGGCGCTGCGCCAGCTCGAGGCGATCGTGCATCCGCTGGTGCAACGCCGGCAGCGGGTGTTCCTGCGCCGCGCGGCGCTCGCCGGCGAGCCGCTGGTCGTGCTCGACATCCCGCTGCTGTTCGAGGGGCTGGGCGAGCGCCGTGTCGACGCCACGCTGGTGGTGAGTGCACCAGCCTTCCTGCAGCGCCGCCGCGTCATGGCCCGGCCCGGCATGACAGCGGAAAGGCTCGACGGGATCCTGCGCCAGCAGGTGCCGGACGCACTCAAGCGGCGCAAGGCGAGCCTCGTCATCCCGACCGGGATGGGGCTTGCGCCCACGCGGGCGGCGCTCGCGGCGGCCGTGACCAGGCTGCGACAGCGCCGCGGCCGCTTCTGGCCGTCCAACCCGTGGCGTGAGCGATTCACAGCCCAGCTCGCACGTGCCCGTCGCAAATAGGGCGGCAACTGGCTACAAGGTCGGGATGCGCGAAATCGTCCTCGACACCGAGACCACCGGCCTCGATCCACTCTCCGGCCACCGCATCGTGGAGGTTGGCTGCCTCGAACTCGTGAACATGGTGGCCACTGGCGTCACCTTCCACAGCTACTTCAATCCCGAGCGCGACATGCCGACGGGCGCGCAGGATGTGCACGGCCTCACCGAGGAATTTCTGTCCGACAAGCCGCTGTTCGGCGACAAGGCCGACGAACTGCTGACCTTTCTCGGCGACGCGCAGCTCGTGATCCACAACGCCCAGTTCGATCTGGGATTCCTCAACGCCGAGCTGGAGCGCGTAGGGAAGATCAGGATCGCCAATCCCTATATCGACACGGTGTCGATGGCGCGGCGCAAGTTTCCCGGCCAGCGTGCCAGCCTCGATGCGCTTTGCGAGCGTTTCGGTATCGACAATGCGCATCGCACCAAGCACGGCGCCCTGCTCGACTCGGAGTTGCTCGCCGAGGTCTATCTCGAGCTGAGTGGCGGCCGGCAACGCGATCTCGGCCTCGCACCGGAGATGGCGGGCACCGCGGCCGACGGCACGTCTGCGCCGAACAACCGGCCGGTGCGTCCGGCGCGACCGCACCCGGTCAACGCGGCCGAACTCGCCGCGCACGCCGAATTCCTGAAGAAGCTCAGCGATCCGCTCTGGCTGAAGGCCTGACGGACTTTTGTCGCTGCTGGGGGCGCGCCACTCCAGTGGCGCGATCTTTTCTCGTGACAGACGATGACGCGCGACTGGAGTCGCGCGCCCCCAGCAAGAAAATGTGCTCTAGGCGTGCCCGACCGGTCCGTCGGCGATGCCGGGCATCCGGCCGCCGTTGGCTTCGAGCTGCTGGCGATAGAGCGCCACGAAATCGACTGGCGCAATGTTGAGCGGCGGAAAGCCCGCCTCGCGCGTGGTGTTGGCCACCACGGCGCGGGCAAACGGGAATAGCAGGCGCGGGGTCTCGACGAACAGCATCGGCCCGTAGGCCTCCTGCGGCAGGTCGCCCAGGGAGACGGTGCCGGCATAGACCAGCTCGAGCATGAACAGCGGCTCCTTCTCGGGCGTCTGGGCGCTCGCCTCGATCGTGATCGCGACCTCGAAGGTCTTGGCGTCGAACTGGCGGTTGGTGACCTGGACGTTGAGGGTGAGCTGCGGCTGCGTCTGCTCGATCAGGCTCTGCGGTGCGCGTGGATTCTCGAAGCTGAGATCCTTGATGTACTGGCCGTGCATGGTCAGCGGGGCGCCGGAGGCCTGGGGCTTGTCGGCAGC
>Ga0194051_1000661_pt1 | contig 19379 bp, 21 predicted proteins | sample SepL2320m_MetaG_FD_161275 | JGI IMG/M metagenome (GOLD analysis project Ga0194051, IMG submission 161275) | Anoxic zone freshwater microbial communities from boreal shield lake in IISD Experimental Lakes Area, Ontario, Canada - Sep2016-L239-20m | ecosystem: Environmental > Aquatic > Freshwater >... | reverse complement strand
CCCTACACCCTCGGCAAAATTGCCGGACAGCAGTGATTTGGCCTAACATTTCACCTAGTAGCCACGTGGAGTTCGTTGCCCTGGGGGGAACGACGATGTTGCTCGCCAAAGTACTCGCCCGCGTACTGGGCAAAGGCCAATTGACGATCATCGACGCCGCCGGCCGATCGCACCGCCTTGTTGGCGCCCGGCCGGGGCCTGCCGTCACCTTGCGTATTCACAGCTGGTGGACCGGCATTCGCCTCGCCCTCCGCCCCCGGCTGGCGTTCGGCGAGTCCTACATGGACGGCAAGCTCACAGTAGAGGGCGGTGACATCTACGACCTGCTCGATCTCCTCGGCCGCAACATCGCCGCCGTCGAGACCACACCCCTGGTGCGCTGGTCGTTCGCTCTCCAGAAATTTCTTCGGTTGCTCGAGCAGTACAATCCGATCGGACGGGCGCAGCGCAACGTCGCCCACCATTACGACCTCAACGACCAGCTCTATGACTTCTTCCTCGATCGCGACCGCCAGTACTCCTGCGGCTACTTCACGGCACCCGGCGAAAGCCTGGAGCAGGCCCAGATCGACAAAAAGCACCACATCGCAGCCAAGCTGCTGCTGAAACAGGGCCAGCGCGTGCTCGACATCGGCTCGGGCTGGGGCGGCATGGGCCTGTTCCTCTCCCGGCAGTTCGGCGTCGACGTGACAGGCGTCACGCTCTCCAAGGAGCAGCACGCCGTCTCCAGCCGCCGCGCGCTCGAGGGTGGCGTTGCCGACCGGGTCCGCTTCAAGCTTCTCGACTACAGGCAAGAATCCGGCCGCTACGACCGCATCGTCTCGGTCGGCATGTTCGAGCATGTCGGTGCCGCCCACTACGTCGAATACTTCACCAAGGTGAAGGAACTGCTGGCCGACGACGGAGTCATGTTGCTGCACGCCATCGGCCGCATGGAACCGCCGGGCGGGACCAACACGTGGCTGCGCAAGTACATCTTCCCGGGCGGCTATTCGCCGGCCCTATCCGAGGTCCTGGCGGCGATCGAAAAGGTCGAGCTGTGGGTAACCGATATCGAGGTGCTTCGCCTGCACTATGCAGAAACAATCCACCATTGGCGGCAACGCTTCCAGGCCAACCGAGAAAAAGTCAAGCAGACGGCCGGCTACGGTGAGCGCTTCTGCCGGATGTGGGAATTCTACCTGGCCGGCTGCGAAGTCTCCTTTCGGTACATGAACCAGATGGTCTTTCAGATCCAGATCGCCAAGCGCCAGGACGCCGTGCCGCTCACGCGCGACTACATGCTGGATTCCCGGCAGGGCGAACGGTCGGCACCTTCTTTAGCGGCGGAATAGCCCGGGGTTGTCCCCGCTATGCATCCATTTGGCGACGTTCTTGATCGCACCGGCGGCTTTTGAGATGGTGGTCTCACCCCCATCTCCATAAAAGGGCTCTACATGGAGCCACAAAAAGACTCATCGAACGTCACGCGGCTGCCCGGCGCCGAAGATGCAAGGCTGCGCGAGCCACCGCACAATTTCGAGGCGGAGCAGGCGCTGCTCGGCGCCATCCTCGTCAACAACGCCGCCTACCAGCGCGTGGCCGAATTCCTGCGTCCCGAGCACTTCGCCGATCCGCTGCATGGCAAGCTCTTCGATTCGCTGTCGCGGCTGATCGAACGCGGCCAAGTGGTCAGTGCCGTCACCCTCAAGACCTACGTCGAGCAAGACGAGGCGATGAAGGCCGCAGGCGGCGCCGCCTCCTACCTCGCCCGTCTGGCCGCCGCGTCGGTGCATGTGATCGACGCCGCCGCTTTCGGACGCACCGTGCACGATCTCTACCTGCGCCGGCAGCTCGTCGATCTCGGCGAGGAGGTCGTCAACGGTGCCTTCGGCGGCGACGTCGACGAAACGGCGCTGCATCAGATCGAGATGGCCGAGAAGAAGCTTTTCGAACTCGCGACCACCGGCCAGACCGAAGGCGGTTTCAAGCCGTTCCGCGCGGCGCTCACCGAAGCGACCGTCGCAGCCGAGGCCGCCTACCATCGGGTGGGACAGCTCACCGGCGTGGCATCGGGCCTGTTCCAGCTCGACCAGCTTCTGGGTGGCCTCCACCGCTCGGATCTCATCATCCTCGCCGGTCGCCCCTCGATGGGGAAGACGGCGCTGGCGACCAACATCGCCTTCAACGCCGCGCGTGCTTATCGCGAGGAGCACGGTGAGGACGGCAAGCCCAAGGCAGTCGACGGCGCCGTCGTCGGCTTCTTTTCCTTGGAAATGTCGTCCGAGCAGCTCGCCACCCGAATGCTCGCCGAACAGGCGGAAGTGCCGTCCGAGAAGATCCGCAAGGGCGAACTGATCAGCGGCGATTTCGACAAGGTCCTATCGACCAGCCAGGAGCTCGAGCACCTCAATTTCTTCATCGATGACACCCCGGCCCTCAGCATCGCCGCGCTGCGCACCCGGGCACGCCGGCTGAAGCGCACCCACGGTCTCGGGCTGCTGGTCGTCGATTATCTCCAGCTCCTCAATCCCTCCGGCAAGTCGCGCCAGGAAAATCGCGTGCAGGAAGTCTCCGAAATCACACGCGGCCTGAAGACCCTGGCCAAGGAACTCGACGTGCCGGTGCTGGCACTGTCGCAGCTCAGTCGCGCCGTCGAACAGCGCGAGGACAAGCGGCCGCAGCTCTCCGACCTGCGCGAATCGGGTTCGATCGAGCAAGACGCCGACGTCGTCATGTTCGTCTATCGCGAAGAGTATTATCTGCAGCGTGGCGAGCCGACGCGACGCGCCGAGGAGAACGACCAGCGCTTCAACGAGCGTCACGATGCCTGGAAGCAGCGCTGCGAGCAGACCTACGGCAAGGCTGAGGTGATCGTGGCCAAGCAGCGCCATGGCCCCACCGGCCTCGTGCGTCTGGCGTTCGAAGGCCAGTTCACCAAGTTCGACAACCTGCCCGCCGACGAGGAACGGCCGGGCGGTCCAGCCTTCTAGCGCCTTCGATGTCCTCTCCTGCCGACGACGCTTCTCGCCGGGCCGGCGCGATCCTGACGATCGATCTGGGCGCAATCGCCGCCAACTGGCGCGGCCTGCGCGACGCCGGTCGCGCCGAAGGCCGGCCGGTCGATTGCGCCGCCGTGCTCAAAGCCGACGCCTATGGCACGGGCCTCGCGACCGTCGGCCCCAGGCTGGCGGCAGAGGGCTGCCGGCAGTTCTTCGTGGCGCATATCGACGAAGGCATTGAGCTGCGGCGTGTACTGCCCGGGCATCCGATCTATGTCCTGAACGGTCTGCTGGCCGGCACCGAGGCCGATTTCGTCGAACACGGCCTCACCCCGGTGCTCAACCATCTCGGTCAGCTCAATGCCTGGCGCGCCGCGGCGCAGCGCTTCAACCAGGCACTCGATGCTGTCATCCATCTCGACACCGGAATGAATCGGCTGGGCTTCGGCCCCGAGGATGCCCAGGCCCTGATCAACGAGCGCGGTCGCCTGCGCGGACTGCGACTGGCCTTGTTCATGAGCCATCTCGTGGCATCCGAGGAGCCGGCCAACCCGATCAACGGCGAGCAGCTCTCCCGTTTCCGGACATTCGTCAAGGCAATGCCTGGCGCGCCGGCTTCGCTGGCGAACTCCTCCGGCATTTTTCTCGGGCCCGACTATCACTTCGACCTGATGCGCCCGGGCGCCGCCCTCTACGGCATCAATCCCCTGCCGGGGCAGGCCAATCCGATGTTGCCGACCGTGACCCTGCAGGCACGTATCCTGCAGACCCGTCGCGTCGACGCTCTACAGACCGTTGGATACGGAGGCGCCTGGCGCGCGGCGAGGCCCACCCGTGTTGCCACCATCGGTCTCGGATACGCCGACGGCTACTTTCGCGACTTGATGAACCGCAGTGTCGTATACATTGGCCAGCAGCCCGTGCCCGTGATCGGCCGAATCTCGATGGATCTCGTGACGATCGATGTGACCGAGGTGCCCGAAGACTCCTCGCAGCCGGGCGCGGCGGTCGAGGTGTTGGGCCTCAATCTGACACCCGACGACCTCGCCGAGCGGGCGCGCACCAACGGATACGAGATTATGACGGCCCTCGGCCGGCGCTATCATCGCCAGTATGTCGAAGGCCAAGGCGACGCGTCGGGAGAAGACGCGACAGGAGCAGAAACGTGAACATTCCACTGTTGACGGTTCTCGGCCGCATGTTTCTGGCATTCCTGGAGGCCACCGGGGCCGTCACGGCATTCGCCTTCCATGCCGTGCGTCAGGCCGTCCAGCCGCCCTACTACCGTCGGCAAATCGTCAGCCAGATCCTGGAGATCGGCTACTACTCCCTGCCGGTCGTCGGCCTGACCGCGATCTTTACCGGCATGGTTCTGGCGCTGCAGAGCTATACCGGCTTCGCCCGTTTCTCGGCCGAAAGCGCCATCCCCAACGTCGTCGTCGTGTCGCTGACCCGTGAACTAGGCCCGGTCCTTGCCAGCCTCATGGTGGCGGGCCGCATCGGCGCAGCCATTGCCGCCGAAATCGGCACCATGCGCGTTACCGAACAGATCGACGCACTCACCACGCTGTCGACCGATCCCTTCAAGTATCTGGTAGCCCCGCGCCTGATCGCGGGGATCGTCACCCTGCCGATCCTGGTTTTTGTCGCCGACATCATCGGTATTCTCGGCGGCTTCCTCGTGGGCGTGTACAAGCTCGACTTCAACGATGCAGCCTACTTGCGCAACACGATCGACTTTCTGCAGTTCCAGGACGTGTTTTCCGGCCTGGTGAAGGCCGCCGTGTTCGGGTTCCTGATCACCCTGATGGGCTGCTATCACGGCTACACCTCGAAAGGCGGCGCCCAAGGGGTCGGCATGGCGACGACCAATGCCGTGGTCTCGGCATCGATCCTTATCTTCACCTTCAACTACTTCATCACCGAAGCGTTCTTCGCCCGATGAGCGTCCCCTCCAAGATCTCCTTGCGCGACGTCGCCAAGTCCTTCGGACCCAAGAAGGTCCTGCAGGGCATCGACCTCGACGTGGCGCCGGGCGAATCGATGGTGGTGATCGGAGGCTCCGGTACCGGCAAATCGGTGCTCCTGAAGTGCATTCTCGGCTTGATGGCGCCGGACCGCGGCTCGATCTGCGTCGATGGCGAGGAAACGGTCGCGTTCAACGACCGCAGCCGGGCGCGCGTCATGCGCAAGTTCGGCATGCTGTTTCAGGGCGGTGCCCTGTTCGATTCGCTGCGCGTCTGGGAGAATGTCGCCTTCGGCCCGATCCAGAGCGACGGCATGAAGGCCGAGGAGGCCCGCGAGGTCGCTGTCGCCAAGCTGGGCGCGGTGGGTCTCGGACCCGAGATCGGCGAACTGTTCCCCTCCGAGCTTTCCGGCGGCATGCAGAAGCGCGTGGCGCTGGCCCGTGCCATCGCCCGCGAACCCGAGATCATCTTCTTCGACGAACCGACCACCGGTCTCGACCCGATCATGGCCGACGTCATCAACGACCTGATCGTGAAGTGCGTGAGCGATCTCGGCGCCACGGCCGTCTCGATCACCCACGACATGGCGAGCGCCCGCAAGATCGGCCATCGCATCGGCATGCTCTACGAGGGCCGGCTGATCTGGCAGGGCCCGGTCGCCGACATCGATCACTCCGGCAACGCCCACGTCGACCAGTTCATCCATGGTCGTGCCGAGGGGCCGATCCGCATGCAGGTCCGGAAACTCTAGTCATGGCTCGCGCCTTCAAGCGCTTCGTCTGCCAGTCGTGCGGCTCCGTCACCACCAAGTGGAACGGCCGTTGCGAATCCTGCGGCGAATGGAACACCATCGTCGAGGAATCGGCGCCCGCGCCGGGCCCGGCCGGTGGCGGCCTGGCGCGCGGCGGCAAAGGCCGTCTCCTCGAATTCGCCGGCCTCACGGGCACGACACCGCAACCGCCGCGCTACAAGAGCGGCATCGCCGAATTCGATCGGGTGTGCGGCGGCGGCCTCGTCGTGGGCTCGGCACTGCTGATCGGCGGCGATCCCGGCATCGGCAAGTCGACGCTGCTGCTGCAGGTCGCAGCCGCACTCGCCCGCCAGAACACATCCTGCGCCTATATCTCGGGCGAAGAGGCGCTCGACCAGGTCCGCCTGCGCGCCGAGCGCCTGGGTCTCGGCGACGCACCGGTGCAGCTCACTGCCGCGACCTCGGTGCGCGATATTGTGGCGACGCTGGAGCGGCCAGATGCCCCCAAGGTCGCGGTGATCGATTCGATCCAGACCATGTGGCTCGACACGGTCGACAGCACGCCCGGCACGGTCACACAGGTGCGTGCCTCCTCGCAGGCGCTGGTCGAACTCGCCAAGCGCCGCGGCATCGCCGTGCTGCTGGTGGGCCACGTCACCAAGGACGGCGCCATCGCCGGGCCTCGTGTACTCGAGCATATGGTCGACACGGTGCTCTATTTCGAAGGCGAGCGCGGCCATCAGTTCCGCATCCTGCGCACGGTCAAGAACCGGTTCGGCCCGACCGACGAGATCGGCGTGTTCGAGATGTCAGACCGTGGCCTCTCCGACGTCGCCAATCCGTCGGCGCTGTTCCTGGGCGAGCGCCGCGGCAACGTCTCGGGCGCCTGCGTCTTCGCCGGTATCGAGGGCACACGGCCGCTGCTGGTCGAGATCCAGGCGCTGGTGTCGCCCTCTTCCTTCGGCACGCCACGCCACGCCGTGGTCGGCTGGGATTCCAACCGGCTCGCCATGGTGCTGGCCGTGCTCGAGGCACGTTGCGGCGTCGCCATCGGCGCCAACGATGTCTATCTCAATGTCGCGGGCGGCCTGAAGATCGGCGAACCGGCCGCCGACCTCGCCGTGGCCGCCGCCGTCGTCTCCTCGCTGGCCGACGAGCCGGTGCCACCGGAAATGGTGGTGTTCGGCGAGATCGGCCTCGGCGGCGAAGTCCGTCCGGTAGGGCAGCGCGAGGCGCGGCTGCGCGAGGCGGCCAAGCTCGGCTTCCGCAGCGCCCTGGTGCCGCGCGGCCGGCCCGGGTCGGCGCCTGTGCCGCGGCCGCCCGAGGCCATCGCCATTGACGAAATCGAGCATCTGACCGACCTTGTGGCTCGCTTTCAGCCGGCCGACAGGGCCCCCAAGCGTCCGCGGCGCGAGGGCGCCCCTGACCGTCGGCGCGAATAGGTCACAAGCAGGTCACGGGGCGTACTGGCGGAGTCGATGGAACAGCTTGGAATTACAGTATTCGACGTCGCCGTCATTGCCGTGGCCGTGTTCGGGGCCGTCATCGGCATGTCGAGTGGCTTTGCCCATGCCGTCATGTTCATCGGCTCGTGGATCGGCGCCGGCTGGCTCGCCTGGCGTTTCGCCAAGGTGGTCCAGCCCGAGGTTGAGCAGGTCGTGGGCAGCACCGAACTGGCCTATTTCATCTCCATGCTGGCGGTCTTCGTCGCCGCCCTGATCGTGCTGGTGATGCTGACGAATGCCCTGTCCCGCTCGATCCGGTCGAGCCCGCTGGGCAAGCCGGACCGCATCCTGGGGGCAGGTTTCGGCGTGCTGTGCGCCTGGGTCGCGGTGGGTGTGGCCTTTTTATTCTACGGGTATCTCGGCCCCCGCTCGCTGCCGCCGGCCGTCGAGGGCGCGGCCACCTTTCCGATGATCAAGGAAATGGCCACTTTCGTCGAACCTTACCTGCCGACAGGCTTCCGCAACCGCCTGCAGCGTCCAGGCATGGAAACGGGCTCCGGCACGGTGTCGCCTCCCTCTCCCGCGGCTCCGGTCGCTCCGACCGCCCCGGCCCCAGCCACCGAGGATACCAAACCGCCGCAGTGAGTTATCCTTGATAGCGCAACCGGCAACGCCCAGATATAACCCCGCCGTGCCAGACACCCCGATGCGCCCCAACCACGACCTCGACAAGTTTCACGAGGAATGTGCGTTGTTCGGCATCTACGGCACCTCGGATGCCGCCGCCCACACCGTACTGGGCCTGCACGCCCTGCAGCACCGTGGCCAGGAGGCCTCCGGCATCGTCACTTTCGACGGCCGACACTTCCACGATCACCGCGCGCCCGGCCTGGTCGGCGAAATTTTCGGCGAACAATCGGTCATGGCCCGCCTCAAAGGCTACTCGGCGATCGGCCACAATCGCTACTCCACGACCGGCGGTGCTTCCGACCGCAACATCCAGCCGATCTTCGCCGATTTCGACTTCGGCGGCTTGGCGCTCGCACACAACGGCAACCTCACCAACGCCTACCTGCTGCGCAAGGAGCTCGTGCGCATGGGGTGCCTGTTCCAGTCGACCGCCGACACCGAAGTCATCAACCACCTGATCGCCCGCTCCGACTATTCGACGGTTCAGGACCGCCTGATCGACGCCCTCGGCAAGGTCAAGGGCGCCTACTCGCTGCTATTGCTGATCAACGAGGCGCTGATCGGCGTGCGCGATCCGCTGGGTGTGCGGCCGCTGGTCCTGGGCAAGCTCGAGGATTCGTGGATCCTGACCTCGGAGACCTGCGCGCTCGACATCATCGGCGCCCGTTTCGAGCGCGACGTCGAGCCCGGCGAGATCGTCATCATCGACGGCAACGGCCCGCGCTCGATCAAGCCCTTCGCCAAGCAGCCCCGGCGCTTCTGCGTCTTCGAGCACATCTACTTCGCCCGCCCCGATTCGCGCCTTGAAGGCGTCGGCGTCTACGAGGCGCGCAAGCGCATCGGCATGGAACTGGCCAAGGAAAGCCCGGTGCCGGCCGATGTCATCGTGCCGGTTCCCGATTCCGGCGTGCCGGCGGCGATCGGCTACGCCCACGGCTCCGGCCTGCCGTTCGAGCTCGGCATCATCCGAAACCACTATGTCGGGCGCACCTTCATCGAACCGGCCGACCACATCCGCCATCTCGGCGTCCGTCTCAAGCACAACGCCAATCGCGCGCTGATCGAAGGCAAGCGCGTGATCCTGGTCGACGATTCGATCGTGCGCGGCACGACCTCGAAGAAGATCGTCGAGATGGTGCGGCAAGCCGGCGCCCGCGAAGTGCACATGCGCATCGCCGCACCTCCGACGACCAATCCCTGCTTCTACGGCATCGACACGCCCGAGCGCGACAAGCTGCTGGCCTCGCGCTACGACGTCGCCGGCATGGCCAAGTTCATCGGCGTCGATTCGCTGGCCTTCATCTCTATCGACGGCCTCTACCGCGCCATGGGCCTGCCCGAAGGCCGCGATCCCAACCAACCCGCCTTCTGCGACGCCTGCTTCACCGGCGACTATCCGATCCCGCTCGATGACCAGGTCGGCATAGAAGATCGCCAGCTCTCCTTCCTCGCCGAAACCGCCTGAGTTCACTGTCATGACAGAAGCTCCTGCTGGCCGTCTCGCCGGCCGCCTTGCGCTGATCACCGGCGCCTCGCGCGGCCTGGGCGCCGCCGCCGCACTGGCCTTTGCCGCCGAAGGCGCACACTGCGTGCTGGTGGCGCGCACGGTGGGTGGGCTGGAAGCGTTGGACGACAAGATCAAGGCCCTGGGCGGCACGGCCACCCTGGTCCCGCTCGACGTCACCGACAGTCCCGGAATCGACCGGCTGGGCGCGGCCCTCCACGAGCGCTTCGGCCGTCTCGACGTCCTCCTCGGCAACGCCGGCGTCCTGGGCGGCTTGTCGCCGATCGGCCACATCGAGCCCAAGCTGTTCGAGCAGATCATGGCGGTGAACGTCACGGCCAACTGGCGGCTGATCCGCTCGCTCGATCCACTGCTGCGCCGCTCCGACGCCGGCCGCGCGATCTTCGTCACCTCGGGCATCTCGCGCCGTCCCGTGGCCTACTGGAGCGCCTATGCCGCGAGCAAGGCCGCCCTCGACATGCTGGTGGGCGTCTACGCCGCCGAAATCGCCCACACCCAGATGCGGGTCAATCTCTACAATCCTGGCCCGATGCCCACCGGCCTGCGCAGCCAGGCCTTCCCGGGCGAGGATCAGGCCACGCTGCCCCCGCTGGAGGCCCATGCCGAGGGGCTGATCCGGCTGGCCCTGCCCTCCTGCACGATGAACGGCGAATGGGTCGCCGGTGACGAGGCGCTCGGCGTTGAGCGGACCATTTCGGGCCACGCCTGAACGGGGTTTGTTTGTTCGCGATCGGTGTCCCGAATTCGCTTCCAACCCGTTGATCGTTAACCGGAATCGCCGCGACCGCTGCCACGGAATTTCCGAAGGCCCCCCGCCAAATGCGTGTGCCGGACCGTCACGCCGCGGACCATTCGTGGACCACCCTTCAATGGGCGACCGCCAAGAACGGCGAAGTCGAACTGGCCCGCTGTCGCAAGCCTATCAGCGCTGCGGCTTGGCCCGGCTGGCGAACGGGTTGTCGGGCTTGCGCATGGTGACGCGGATCGGCACGCCGGGCATGCTGAAGTCATCGCGCAGGCGGTTCATCAGGAAGCGCAGATAGTCGTCGCCCAGCTCTTCGGGCTGGCTGACCGAGATCATGTAGGTCGGCGGACGGATCTTGGTCTGCGTGATGAAGCGCAGGCGGATGCGCCGGCCCTTGGCGAGCGGCGGCGGATGAAGGGTCTCCATCTCGCGCAGCCAGCGATTGAGGATCGGCGTGGTGATCCGCTTGTTCCAGATATCGTAGGTCTCGAACACCTTGGGCATCAGCCGCTCGACACCGCGCCCGGTCAGCGCCGAGAAGCCGACGATCGGCACGTCCTTGACCTGGGCAAACGAGGTTTCGAGCCGGTCGCGCAGCTTCTTCCACGCCTTGGTCGACTTGGCCTGGTCGTCGGCCAGCAGATCGGTCTTGTTGACCGCGATCACCAGCGCGCGGCCCTCCTCGATCACACGGCCGGCGACGGCGAGGTCCTGCTTCTCCAGCATGTCTCCGGCATCGAGCACGACGACGACGACATCGGCCAGGCGGATGGCATCGAGCGTATCGGCGACGGAGGCGGCCTCGAGGCGCTTTTCGATGCGGCTGCGACGCCGCATGCCGGCGGTATCGACCAGGCGGATCGACCGGCCGCGCCATTGCCATTCGACGCGAATCGAGTCGCGGGTGATGCCGGACTCGGGGCCGGTGAGCACGCGTTCCTCGCCGACCAGCCGGTTGAGCAGGGTCGACTTGCCGACATTGGGCCGCCCGACGATGGTGAGCAGCATCGGCCGCTTGGTGGCTTCGGCGTCGGCCTTTCCGCTGTCTTCATCGTCGTCGGGCATCGGCGCGATGTGTCGGGCCAACGCCTCATGAAGATCGCTCAGCCCCTCGCCATGCTCGGCCGAGACCGGGATGGGCTCGCCCAGGCCAAGGCCATGGGCTTCGGCCAGGCCGTTCTGCCCCGCCCGCCCTTCGCACTTGTTGGCGACCAGGATCACCTTGGCGGCACGCTTGCGCAGCCAGTTGGCGAAGCTCTCGTCGAGCGGCAGGACACCGGCACGGGCGTCGATCAGGAACAGCACGACGTCGGAGGCTTCGATGGCGCGCTCAGTGAAGCGGCGCATGCGGGCTTCCAGCACCTCGCCACCCACGGTCTCCCAGCCGGCCGTGTCGAGCAGCGTGAAGGCGAGATCGCCGAGCTGCGCCGGCGCCTCGCGGATATCGCGGGTGACGCCGGGCTGGTCGTCGACAAGGGCGTGACGGCGCCCGACCAACCGGTTGAACATCGTCGATTTGCCGACGTTGGGCCGCCCGACGATGGCTACCCTGGCAGCAGCCTGAGGCTTGTCGTCAGCGGTAGGCAATGAGCCGGCCTGAATCGGTCAAGACGTAGATCGTGCGATTGGCGACGATCGGCGCAAGCCGGACCGGATCGCGCATGTCGAGCTTGCCGAGGATTTCGCCGGTATAGGGCGAGAGAGCGAGCATCTCGCCAAGCGAGCCGACCACCAGCAGGCGGTCGCCGGCCAGAACGGGCCCGCCCCACAGGACCGGCTTGCGGCGCTTTTCGTCGGAATACTGCGTGAGTGGCGTCACCCACTTGATCTTGCCGTCGTCGCGACCGACAGCCACGACGTCGGCGGTGCTGCTGATGACGAACAGGAAGCGCCCCGCCACCCACGGCGTCTGGCTGCCACCGATGCCACGCTCCCAGACGCGTTGGCCACTGCGCAGTTCCATGGCGGCGAGCTGACCCGCCGAGCCCATCGCGAACACGACGCCGCGATCGATCACCGGACGACCGCGGATATCGGCCAGGTTGCCGAACGCCCGGACTTCGCTGCGCGCGCCGATCAGGGATTCGTTCCAGATCGCCCGACCGTTGTCGACACGGAGGCCGACCAGCTCACCGGAACTGAAGGGGGCCACGACATACTCTCCCGAACCGGCGGGACTGCTGCCACCGACGTAGCCCGCGACCTCCTGCAGGGCCGTGTATTGCCAGAGATCCGAGCCATCGACGGCCGCCATGGACTGAAGCTTGTTGTCGATGCTGATGGCGAACACCCGGTCGTTGAACACCAGCGGCGCGCCGCGCACGGGCGCGCTCACCGACGACGTCCAGATTTCCTTGCCATTGGAGGGATCGAGCGCGAAGACCGCCGCGAAGCCCGTCGTCACGAACAGCCGCCCGCCATAATAGGCGAGGCCACCGCCAAACTCGTCGGTATCGCGCGCCTTGTCGGGCTCGAGCGTGACCCGCCAGATCAGCTTGCCGGTATCGGCATCGAAGGCGGAGACCTGACTCTGGGCGTCCTTGGCGAACACCTTGCCGTCGGCCATGACCGGCGGCGTCGTGAGAATGCGCGAGGACGACGAACCGGAGCCCACGTCGGCCGTCCAGAGCATCTTCGGCGAATCGCTGACCGCGAGATGGTGCATGGCATAGTTGGTAAAGCCGCCGGATTGCGGCCACGAGTCGTTGACCACGGGCGCCGGCAGAACGATCTGCACGTTCGCCATGTCCTTGTCGGGCTCGATGTCGCTGCGGTCACTGAAGACCGAGACACGCTCGCCCGGCAGCGGCACTTTCGACTTGCCGAACACGTCGAGGACATCGGTCAGCCCATCGCAACCGGCCAGGGAAACGGTCATCACGCCAGCGGCGAGAAACGCCCGAAGATCGCGCATACGCGGTACGCCCAGCATGACTATTTCGCCTCGGCAGCAGCGTAGAGGTTGAGCATCGCAGACGCGCGCTGTGCGGCGCCCTGAGGCGTGCCCGGATCCTTGGCGATCTCGCCCCACAGTTCGCGCGCCCGCTTGCTGTCGCCCTTGCGCACGGCGGCGAGCGCCTGCACTTCGCGCACACTGATCCGGAACGGCCGGTCCGGTCCAGCCAGCGGCTCCAGCCTGGCCGCCATCTCGTCGGCCTTGGGCGTATCGACGCTCTTCAGGGCAGCGATCACCGTGGCCAGATCGGCGAGTTCCGGGGTCGACAGCTTGGGCCCGACGGCCGCCAGGGCAACGACCTGCTCGTCCAGGGTATTCTGCAACTGGGCAACGATCAGAGCGGCCAGCGACCGATAAGGCTCGCGCGCATCGGTCGCCTGCTTTTCGAGCTCGGCGCGGGCCGCTGCCGTGTCCGGCCCGATCTTGGCCACAGCCATCGAATAGGCGGCACTGGCCGCGGCGCGCTGACCGGCATCGTAATGACGCCAGCCGACCACGCCCGCCACCACGACCACCGCGGCGACGGCGCCCGCCACCACAAAAGTCCCGTAGCGGTCCCACCACTCCCTGAGTTCATCCTTGCGGACGGCCTCGTCAACTTCCTGAAAGGCGGCGGAGTCGGACACACATGGCTCCCAAACAAGCTTCGAGATTATCGCGAAATATCAACAACTTCAGCGGCGGTTCATAGCCCCCCACCCTGGTTTTGGCAAACCTTGGCGGGGATGCGTCCAGGAGCTTTACCGGCCCCGGCGCTTCTGTAACAATTCGCCCCAACGACATGGTTCGAGCCACGATCACATGAGCACTCTCTATCGGTTGGCCGACCAACGGGCCCGGCGTCGGATTGTCTCATTCGACCGGCGCGAACTGTCTCGCCTGCTCGGCCTCTACAGCATGCGGGTCGCCTCGGGAGAATGGCGGGACTATGCCATCGACTTCCGGCCCGGCATGGCGATTTTCTCGATCTTCCGCCACACGTCGGAACAGCCGCTGTTCGCCATCGCCAAGGTGCCCAACGGGGCCCAGGGCGGCTATGTGGTCTACAATGGCCCGCGCAAACTGGCGCACGGCGATTCGCTCGAAGACGTGCTCAGCGTCTTCGACCGCAAGCTTCGGCTGCTGCTCGGTTAACTGGAGACTGATCGTCGGAAAGGCGGCCGGTAAGGCCGCGCGACGGGCGTGCCTTATTTGCCCTTTTCCGGCGTCGTCGCCGCGCCGATGCCGGCACCCAGCGCCGCACCCACGAGCGCCGGGGCGACGAGCGGCCAGCCGGCAATCGCGCCCACCGCAAGGCCCGCGCCGGCGCCGATGCCGCCGCCGGTTACCGCGCGCTCACCCCATGTGTCGCCGCAGGCGGACACCGACAGGGCCAGGGGAATCAGGAGAATGGAAGCGATCTTGGTGCGCATAACGCAAACCTCTGAGGGAAAAACCGATTTGAAAAATCATTGGTCGTCCCACGGAGGGGACGTTTGGCGGTATTTTCCTGGAAGTAATGCAAAACGTCAAGTAACAGATATAACTATATGATTAGTAATGATATTTTTAAAGACATCTAGAGACTGACAGGATTCCCACTGGCTAACCGACCGCTTCGGCGTAGATCTCCGGCTTGAAGCCGACGATCAGCCGACCACCGACGGCCAACACCGGCCGCTTGATCATCGACGGCTGGGCCAGCATCAGCGTGACCGCCTTGGCGGCCGTGAGGTTGGATTTGTCGGCCTCCGCGAGCTTGCGGAACGTGGTGCCGGCACGATTGAGCAACACCTCCCAGCCGACCGACTTTTCCCATCCCTGGAGCACGTCCCGCGCCACGCCCAGAGCCTTGTAGTCGTGGAAGGCGTAGGCGACGCCATGGCCGTCGAGCCAGGCCCCCGCCTTCTTCATCGTGTCGCAGTTCTTGATGCCGTAGATCGTGACTGGGATCGTCACTGGGATCGTAACGGACTTCGTCATATCGGCCTCGCCGGTTCGCTGTCGCGCAATGCCTGGTCCTCGACCTGGATGGTGGTGTGATCGAGGCCGAACCCGGCCTTCATCGCCTCACGGGCGCTCTCCAGCGTCGCCCGCGCCCGTGCCATGTCGGCCACCACGAGGTGGCAGCTCATGGCGTCGAGGCCGGAGGTGATGGTCCAGACATGGAGATCGTGCACCGCCGTCACGCCGTCGATCTCGAGCAGCTTGCGCTCCAGCAGCGCGATGTCGACTTCGGGGGGCGTGCCCTCCATCAGGATATGGACGACCTGTTTCAGCATCATCCAAGTCCGGGGCACGATGAAGAGGCCGATGCCGGCACCGATCACCGGGTCGGCCAGCTTCCAACCGGTGAACATGACGACCAGCGCGGCGACGATGACGCCGAGCGAGCCCAGCATGTCGGCCATCGCCTCGAAATAGGCACCCTTCACGTTCAGGCTTTCCGACGAGCCCGCCGTCAGCAGCCTCATGCTGATCAGGTTGACAATGAGGCCGGCCACCGCCACCACCAGCATCGGACCGCTCAGGATCTCGGGCGGATCCTGGAAGCGCCGATAGGCCTCGTACAGGATGTAGACCGTGAGCAGCAGCAGGACGACCGCGTTGGTCAACGCCGACAGGACTTCGGTGCGTACATAGCCATAGGTCTTGCTGGGCGTCGCCGGCCGTTCGGCGAAGCGGATGGCGAGCAGCGCCAGCGCGAGGCCACCGACATCGGTGAGCATGTGGGCGGCGTCCGCGAGCAGCGCCAGGCTGCCCGTCAGCAGACCGCCCGCGACCTCGACGCCCACGAACGATGCCGTGAGCCCCAGGGCCCATTTGAGTCTCGACTTGTGTCGTCCCCCCGCCGTCGTGCCCGCCGGCGGCCCGTGTGAATGTCCCGCGCCCATGGTTCGACCCTAGCGGCCGGCGCGGCACTCGACCAGCTTGTGGCGCTCGCCAAGAAGATTGTGAGGGAGGGTCCAGGTTTATTATTGGTTGGTTACTGGTGCCAGTCCTCGCATCTCAGCCCATCGACGCGATTGAACTCGCCGAGGTTGCCAGTCACCACGATCAGCCCGCGACTACGCGCGTGGCCCGCAATGAGCAGATCATAGCCACCGATCGCCTGACCTTGCCGTTCGAGCGCCGCCCGAATGTCGGCGGCGTGACCGGCTGCTTCCGCATCGAACGGTAATACTTCGAGACGCGCCGCGAACTGCTCGACCTCTCGCCGATTATGTTCGGGTCGCGCCGACTTCGCCGCACCGTGAAGCAGTTCGGTCAAGACGATCGTTGAAATGCACAAGCCGTCTGCTTCGCGATTGAAGCGCTCGCGCAGCGTCTCTGGGCGGTCCCTGAGAACTCGGATGCACAGATTGGTATCGAGCATGTAGCGAAGGAGCGTCAAAGGCGATCCCGCCGCTGCACCGGCGGCTGGTCGCGAGACCCGAGGTCAACACCCGCGCCATCGAAGAAATCATCCCAGACCGCATTCGCCGGCACGATCACCCGCCGCTTGCCGTCACGAAGCACGGTGACCTCCTTGACGCCCTGCGGGAAGGCCACGTCCTTTGGCAGACGCACAGCCTGCGAGCGGTTCGACTGAAAAACGGTCGTGCGGGCCATGGCGTCCCTCCTTGGACCTACCTCTCCAAAGTAAGATGGGATATGGGATATGTCAATGGGATATACGTCTTCGGTAACGTCAGCATCGATGGGAACTGCAACGATCAGGCAGCTGCAGAACGTCGGCGCCATGCCGAGGGCGGCACGCCCACCGACTTCTTGAAGGCCCGGCTGAAGGCCGCCTCGGAGCCGTAGCCGATTTCAGCGGCAATGGTCGCCATGTTGGTGTTGCCGCCGCTCAGCAGGCCCGCCGCGATCTGCATCCGCCATTTGGCGAGGTAATGCATCGGCGGCATGCCGACGAGATCGGTGAATCGCTCGGCCAATACCGAGCGCGACAATCCCACGTCCTTGGCGAGTTCCTCGATCGTCCAGTCGTGTGCCGGCTTGCCGTGCATCAGCGACAGGGCCTTGCCGACGAAGGGATCGCGCAGACCGGCCAACCAGCCCGCCTGCTCCGGCGGCAGGGTCTCCAGATACTGGCGAACCACTTCGATGAACATCAGCTCGCTCAGCTTGGCCAGCACGCTTTCGCCGCCAGCGCGCTTGTCGGCCGATTCGCTGCGCGCCAGGCGGATGAACTGACCGAGCCAGTTCGCATCGCCGCCTTGTGGATTTCCAGCCTTGATGATCGGTGGCAGGTTGTCGAGCAGCGGATTGAACGGATGCGCGTCGCAGGCGAGGAAGCCGCAGACCAATTTGACCGAGGGCGTCCCCTCGCCGCCCACGCTCTTGAAGAACGGCAAGGACCCTGATGTCACTGCCTCCATCTCGGCAGGCGTGACGGGCTGGGCGCGCATCCCCGGATTGCTCGACATGACATGCGCATCGCCACGCGTGAAGACGATGACTTCGCCGGCATCGAGCGCGATGGGCTCTTCCCCAATGATGCCGGCGTAGCAGCGGCCTTCGGTGACCACGTGATACGAGATCAGGTGCTCGGCGCCCGGCAGGATCTTCGGCAGCACCAACTCGCGGGTCGGCTGCTCCGCCGCCCAAGGATTCCGGGCCACGACATCGAAGAACGTCGCGCCGGTCAGCCGTACCGTTCTCAGCAAATCGGACAGTGCGTCGGAAGCCATATCGGTAAACGTGGGAATTTCAGACGAAGTGTCAAGCATCGCAGACGCCCGGTCATTCGCAGTCGACCCGGCAAAGCCTAAATGCCCTCCATCGCGACACACCTCAGTGGGACGCGAGCCAAACAAGGAGGAATTGAGGCCATGAACGTCCAGACAGCGATCCCCACCACCACGCCCGCCACGATCGACCTCGCCACCATCAAGGGCCGGCAGCAGGTCGCGTGGGGCTCCGGCGACTACGCCGTCGTAGGCACGACGCTGCAGATCGTGGGCGAGACCCTCTGCGAGGCCGTCGATCTCCGCAGCGGCCAGCGCGTCCTCGACGTCGCCGCCGGCAACGGCAATGCGACGCTGGCCGCCGCGCGGCGCTTCGCCGACGTGGTGTCGACCGACTATGTCGGCACGCTGCTCGAACGCGGGCGTGAACGCGCGACTGCCGAGCATCTGCCAGTCACCTTCCAGGAAGCCGACGCCGAGGCGCTCCCCTTCCCCGACGCGAGCTTCGATACCGTGCTCTCGACCTTCGGCGTCATGTTCACGCCGAACCAGGAGCAGGCCGCCCACGAGTTGCTGCGCGTCTGCCGCCCGGGCGGCAAGATCGGCCTCGCCAACTGGACGCCGGACGGCTTCATCGGCCAGCTCTTCAAGACCATCGGCAAGTACGTGCCGCCGGCGCCCGGCGTGAAGCCGCCGTCGCTGTGGGGCAACAAGGCCCATCTCGAGGTGCTGTTCGGCCCGACGGCTGCCGTCAGCACGCAAAGCCGGCACTTCGTCTTCCGCTACAAGTCTCCCGACCATTGGCTGGAAATCTTCCGCGGCTACTACGGTCCGGTGCTGAAGGCTTTCGCCGCGATCGACGCCGAAGCCCGCGAGGCGCTCGAGAAGGATCTCCGCGCGCTGCTCGACAAGGTCAACACCGCCAAGGACGGCACGCTCGTCGCCCCCAGCGAATATCTGGAGGTGGTGGTCTCGAAGAGAGGAGCAGCAACGTGATACTAGGTATGTCGCTGTCGACCTTCACGGCCGTGCATGTGGCCATAAGCCTGGTCGCAATGGCGAGCGGAGCGTTTGTCCTAAAAGACATGCTCCGCTCACGGCAGGCGGCGGGGCTCACCGCCGTGTTCCTCCTCGCCACGCTCGCCACCACCGTGACCGGCTGCCTCTTTCCCTCGAACCGCGTCGGCCTCGGCCAAGTGGTCGGCTGCCTGTCGCTGATCGTCCTGATGCCGACGCTGACGGCGCTCTACGGCTACCGGCTGGCGGGACCGTGGCGCGGCGTCTATGCCGCCGGCGCCACGGCTGCGCTCTATCTCAACGTCGTGATCGGCGTGGCGCAGGCCTTCGCCAAGAGCACCATGGTGCAGGAACTCGCTCCGCCGTACCTGCTCACCCAACTCGTGGTCCTGGCGATTTTCGTCGGGCTTGGGCGCCTCGCCGTAAAACGCTTCCGTCCCTGCACGCCGCCGCTCGTCCGCGTCAGGTGGCCGGCAGCGCCGGTGTAGAATGGCCGGCTCCCCGCACGCCGGGGAGCCATGGTCCTGAGCGCGTGTCACATCCCAATGTGTCACACCAAGTTGAGACAAATGTTGTGACACGCACCTGCCCGGAGTCCGGGCCGAGCCCGGAATCACGGGCTTTTTAGACGT